>ERZ761607.5060-NODE-5060-length-11157-cov-6.154206_pt1 | contig 11157 bp, 9 predicted proteins | sample MGYA00511164_ERZ761607 | MGnify/ENA primary metagenome ERZ761607 (study PRJEB28899, sample SAMN02445080) | bioreactor sludge metagenome | biome: EBPR sludge | place: Australia: Brisbane, Thorneside Wastewater Treatment Plant | collected 2011-06-22 ...
AAAAGATAAGTCAAGTATAACAAAAACCCCTGTCAAATTTTGACAGGGGTTTTGAAGAGTGAGTTTATTTTCTACTTTGTCACTAATACAAAGTTTCCACTGAAATTAGTTAGGGCTTCAAAATAATCATCTTCGGTGACATAACCACCGTTGAAAACTTTTCTGCCATCATCAAAAGTAGCAGTATCTAAATCAAGCCATTCAGTGCCATCCCAATATAAGATAGCAAAATCTTCACCTTGCATATCATCAGGGATAATGAAACTAACTACTACTAAACCATCTAATGCCACATCGCTTCCATCTGGACTTGTTGTTGCTACAAAACCTGAAACGTATTCCACATTTTCAGGTAGTGCATTTGGTAAGCGATCTGCTAATACTGGACTCAAAGTTGCGGAATCACCAATTGGACACTCGAAGGTGACTTTATTTCCATTAGGCAAAATCAAAACTGTGCCAGAGTAAAGGTCACAATCTAAATCTGCATTGTTGCCTTGCACAATATTTAATGACAAGCCTGTGCCGCCGTTTGGTTTGTTGGAATTACCACCTGATGGAGTACAGTTGTAATGAAATACATTGACAGGACCACTTAGATTGAAAGAATCAATACCATTATTTGATATATCAGAGCCAATTAAGTTTAAGTTATTTGCCAATACTCCAACACCCTCAATGCTATTGTTAGTTACAATGCTACACTTGATATTAACATCACCAATCGTTGCAAACCCTAACCCATATTGATTACCACTAAGAATAGAATTTGTCACTGTAATATCACCAAATGCATCGCCACCAATACCGCCTACCCCGTTGTTATTCGCGGTCGTGTTTTCAATATTAACACTTCCATCTGTGAAAAATGTTAGACCAGCATATCCATTATTGTTAAATGTACTACCGAATATATTAAATCCAACAGTACCTGCACAGCCACAATTTTCTAAGTCAGCCCCATCATCTAAATTACCGTTTGCGATTACATTATTTAATGTGATACTCCCTGCTGAGTAAGCATCAACACCATCATCACCGTTGCTGTTGAATTGGCTGTTGATTATGATGATTTCACTTGTACCATTTGAATTATATAAACTGACGCCATCATTACCAATATTATTATTTGAAATTACATTCTTAAGTAAAATTTCACCAGTTGTGTCTACAGAAATTCCATTGTAGTCATTATCATTTGTTGTACTATTTTGTATATGAACGCTTCCTCCGTTTGGAGTGCCGTTATCTGAATCACCAACCCAAATGCCAACATATCCATTTTCATTGGCAGTGACATTGTTAATCTCAACATCTCCAAGTGCAAATACACCTAAACCATCCCAGTCAGCGACAAGTCCGTTTTGATTAAATATACTATTGGAAATAAATACATTCCCACCGATAAAATTATCTGTATTGTAATTCCCTACCGAAGCACCAGCATAATAATTGTTATTGGCAGTGATATAGTTAAGAGTTACATTCCCATTGGATTGAACCCATATTCCATGAGCATCAGTATTACTGCCGTTTCCATTAAAGGTGCTATTAGAAACAGAAACATTACCACTTCCAGAGGCAGTATCTAAGAAAGCACCGCTTTCTAAGTTGTTACTACTGGCAGTTACACCACTTACAAAAATATCTCCTCTTGAATACACCAATAATCCCATATTATTATTGTCACTAAAATTATTTGTCCCAGAAATCGTTACATCTTCAGTGCCACCGCGATTATCAATATAAACACCGCTTAAGGCGCTATTTTGCACGGAAACATCTGAAAGATTAACAGCCCCATTTGTAATAACGGTTATTCCATGACTGCCAGATGTGCCATCCATAGCAATATCATTAATAGTCACATTTGCATTCCAATTTGTGACGACTAAATAATCACCACTGAATATTGAAGCCGAGCCAATACTTGAACTTCCGCTCACGCCATTCCAACCGCCTTGAATGGTAAGCGCATAATTGCTCATCGTAGTAAATGAACCACCATTAAAAACAAAGCCAGAAGCCGTGGCATCATTCACACTGCTGTCATAAGTAGACTCAATCCAAATCGTGCCATCCATAGCCTGCTCATTGGCATCCAAATAAGTTATCAAATCTTGAAAACTTGCATAAGAAGTCGTACATCCATTTGCATTGGGAGTTGGAGCAGAAAGACTAGATGGACACCAAACAGGGTCACCAATGATGATGGCTTCTTCCGCTTCTTCAGTGACGAGTGGCAGAAGTTCGCCATTTTCATCTAAGATGATCAGGTCAGTATTTTCGGGGAGTTGTTCTAATGTCTCTGAAACAGGAGCAGGTTCACTCGTAGGTTCTTGAGGCGGCGTATCTTCTGTAGGGTCTTGGGATTGTGTGTCTTCCACAGATTCATCAATAGAGTCTTGAGATTCTGTATCCGCTTCAGTTTCTTCGGGGAGAGTTGTTTCTTCTGTGGCGGCAGGAGTCGGGGTTTCATCATCTGCCAGTGCAGAGGTGGGAAAAATCAAATTTGCTAATAAGATCAGTAAAGTAATAAGTGCAAAAAGAGAAATACGGGTTTGTTTTAACATGTAAGTTGCTCCTTTCAAATTTTGTGGATTATAAATTATCAAGTATGAATAATTCATATAGTAAACCTTACAATTTAGTTGTTTAGTTGATGGGGTTTGGGTTGGCAAAGGAACTTTTGGTCAGAAAATCAAGTCAATTTTGGAGTAAAGTTAACCTACGGAGGCAGTTCTATGAAACAAGATAAATTTTTGACAGGTATTCTGATTGGTATTGGCGCGTTGATTGTGCTGGCGTTGGTGCTGTTTTTCACGCGACAAGATACCCGCGAGTACGTTTCTGATTCAACACCCGAAGGCGTTGTTCATAATTATGTGTTGGCGACTTTGAATAAGGATTATGAAAAAGCATATAGTTATTTAGCAGAGTTAAATAACAAACCAACTGAAGAAGAATTTCGTCAATCGTTTTTGAACGGGATGGTTTACCCTGAAAATGTAGGTGTGGAAATTGGCGAAGTTGAAACCATTGGTAACGATGCAACAGTGAATCTCTTAATGTATTATTCTTACAACGACCCATTCTCTAGCCGTTATGGAAACCCAGACCGCGCAAACTTGGTGAAGCAAAACGGCGAATGGAAGTTAAGTTATATGCCTTATAACTTTTGGGATTACAACTGGTATCAAGAACCTTTTAAACCGTAATATCATGTCATTGCGAGCCATCGCTGGTCGAGTGTGCGAAGTGTGTATCGAGACCAAGATGGCAAAGCAATCTCATTCTTAAACTTGAGATTGCTTCGGCTTCGCCTCGCAATGACGGGAGACTTTATTTATGAAAACAATTAGAAGACTTTATTTTTATGCCATTGCTTTTATCAGTGTTGAAGTGGTGTTGTGGGGCATTATTGGCTTGCTTCGTTCTATCGTAAATCAAAATGAAATCACATCAGGCACAACTTCTTTAGCACAAGCCTTGGCTTTGATTCTTGTGGGCGTGCCGATTTTTCTATTCCATTGGCTGTGGGCACAAAACATTTCTAAAAAGGATGATGAAGAAAATAGTGCAACTATACGCGCAATCTTTTTGTATGGCATGTTACTGGCTACCTTTTTACCAGCCATACAAAATTTTTTAGCGTTTATCAATCGCACACTTTTATCATCGGCAAACTTATATGAGTATCGCGCATTGGTCGGTGGAACACAAACATGGTCAGATAATTTAATCGCCATCGTTATCAATCTACTCATCGCCGCATATTTTTGGAACATCTTAAAAGAAAATTGGAAAACACTTTCAGAACCAGAAAACTTTGCAGAAATTCGCCGTTTGTATCGCTTCATTTGGATGCTCTATGGTTTGCTGATGACAATCTATGGCACACAACAAGCCTTGAATTTTGCATTCACATTACCGTCGAATGTGCTTGGAGAAATCGGACGTGAAACCATCATCAATGCGATTGCTTTGCTTGTGATTGGCACACCGATTTGGTATTTCTCTTGGCGCATCTTACAAGACGTTCTACCTGATTCTGCTGAACGAGACTCTTATCTACGCCTCGGCGTTTTGTATCTGCTCACATTAGGTAGTGTGATTATCGTCCTCTCTGCCAGCGGAAATTTGATTTACAAAATCCTGTTGCAGATTCTTGGCGAATCAACTGAAGGTACAAAATTTTTACATGAAATTGGTGGACCGATTTCATTAGGTTTGCCCTTTGCAGTGGTTTGGGCATACTACGGAAAATGGTTAGGTCAACAATTTGCATTTGATGAAAATCTTCCGCGCCGGGCTGGCAAGCAAAGATTATTCTATTATTTGCTTTCCTTTGTAGGTTTAGCCGCCACTTTCTTCGGTGTGACTTCATTACTCTCCACAATCATTGACATGCTCACATCCAATACATTCTTTGGGATTGGAAACTTCGCTTCATCTATATCAAGTGCAATTGCTTCATTGGTTGTCGGCTTGCCATTGTGGTTAATGACTTGGCGACCGATGCAAGCTCAAGCCTTACAAATTGACGATTCAGGAGAACATGCTCGCCGCTCTGTGATTCGCAAGTTTTATTTGTATTTAGTTTTATTTGCCTCTGTCATTGGCGGCATGATTGCGGCTGGCAATTTGGTATTCAGACTCATTGATTCTGCTTTGGGAGGTGGAACAAGCAATGTGCTTGATTCAGTTCTCAACTCTTTACAAGTCTTGATATTGTTTGTGATTTTGGCTTGGTATCATTTCTCTGCTTTACGAAAAGATACTGAATCAAAAGCCGATGTACTGGAAGAAAAACAAGCGAATTATCAAGTGCTGGTCTTTGACCATAACGGAAGTTTTGGCGAAACAGTCAAAGCGATGTTTACAAAACGTGCGCCTAAACTTCCAGTAAAAGTTATCAATGCAAATGAAAAGATTCCAAATGATATAAAAGCCGATGTGATTGTTTTGCCGGGTTCTTTAGCAGTAAACACACCAGAAAATGTTGAGGCTTGGATAAGGTCATTTGGCGGAAACAAGTTGATAGTCAGTGATGAAGCGGCGGGCGTGTTTTGGATGAATGATTACGAGCAAGTGGCTGATGTTGCTAAATCAATGGCTGAAGGGCAAGAAGTCCGCCCGCAATCTGCAAAACGAATGACATCCGTTTGGACGTATGTGGCGTATGTGTTTGCCGCGTTGTTTGCATGTCAATTACTGACGATGTTGTTGCTGTTTGGGGTTTCAATGGTGACGGGATTTTAATTTGCTAACGCCGCCGTCCTCGGCGGCGTTTTTATTTATCGATTGCTTCGGCTTCGCCTCGCAATGACATGATACTTAATGATATACTTTCAAAAAAATTATTTCGAGGCGAATTATGAAAGTAACTGTCTTACAAGAAAATTTAGCGCGTGGGTTAAGCATTGTTTCGCGTGCAGTTTCGCCGCGTACTACTTTACCTGTTTTATCAAACATCTTAATTGCAACCGATGAAGGTCGTTTACGGCTTTCTGCCACCAATTTGGAATTGGGGATTACATGTTGGATTCCAGCCCGCATTGATGAAAACGGTTCAACCACTGTTCCATCACGCACACTTTCAGATTTGGTGAACACTTTGCCCGGAGACCAAGTGCAATTAAATTTAGACATAAAAACTCAAAACCTGCATGTCAAGAGTGGCACTTCAAATAATGATATTAAATGTATTGATGCGCAAGAATTTCCGCCTTTGCCAACACCTGAAATGAAAGACGCTATTCAATTAAATGTTGCTGATTTCAAAGAAATGATTCATCAAGTGGCTTTTGCCGCTTCAACCGATGAAGCACGACCTGTTTTGATGGGCGTGTTGATGAATGTCGAAAAAGATAATGTCACAATGGCGGCGGCTGATGGTTTCCGTTTGTCGGTTCGCAAAGCACAACTTTCACAAAAAGTTTCTAACCCAATCAACATTATTATTCCAGCGCGTGCATTAAATGAATTGGCACGTGTTGCTTCTGACCCTGAAGAACCAATTTATATGGTTGTGCCAAAAAGTCGTGGACAAGTTTTATTCCGTGTGAAAGATGTAGAAGTTGTTTCACAATTAATTGATGGCACATTTCCCGATTATCATCAAATCATTCCGCGCAATTACAAATCACGCACATTGGTCGCCACATCCACTTTGCTCAAAGCCTGCAAACAAGCCGAAATTTTTGCACGGGAAGGTTCAAACGTTGCTCGCCTTGATATCAAAGAATCAAAAGGTGATATGCAACCCAGCGAAGTTGAAATTTCTGCCACGTCCGAAGAAACTGGAAAAAATGAAACTATCGTTGAAGCAACTGTTGATGGTGGCAGTGTGTTGATTGCGTTCAATGTTAAATTTTTACGCGAAGCACTTGAAGTTATCAGAACACCAAACGTCGCGCTTGAAACATCTGCGGCAAATGCGCCAGGTGTTATCAAACCAGTGGGTGATGATAATTTCTTGCATGTGATTATGCCAATGCACTTAGGATAAAAATAAAAAAGTCATGTTCATCACATGACTTTTTTGTTGAATATGTTTCAGAACATTTGTTCTAATTGACTTTTCGCTTCTTTTTTGACTTATATTTGATTCTGCTTCCCCATCAGTTTATTTAACTTCAACATCCTTATATGGCAAACAAAACATGCAAAACAATGTCGGCAGAAAAATGTGCAATCATTGCTGATTCAATTCCGCGTGTTTGATACAACCATCCGAAAATGATTCCGCCTAGTGAATTCAATAAGATGATTCGAATCACAACCAATGCAGTCATTGCTGGGAATATCATTGCCGCTGTTGGTAAATGACCTAATCCAAATGCAATTGCGGCAAGAATGTTTGCAGTCCATAATACAGTTGTGTTTGCTTTGCCATTTACAGGTTTGACAATGAATGAACCAATCCATGCCAGCAGTGACATAAAAAACAAACGCAATTGAAGTTCTTCACCAATGCCACCATAAAACGATGCTAAGAATCCTTGCCAAGCTGGTGGCTTGATATTTTCTGACATTGTGTTTATTGATTCACCTAAATCTTTTATCAACAAAGGTTGAAACACATACACATCTAAAACAATGATCAATACACCTGCAATCAAACCTAAGATGATGCTGATTGGCAAAATGTTTTTTATTTTGTCACTGATAGATTCTTTATTCAACCATGCTTCGATTATTGGTGCGCCAAGCCCAATCCGATTTGCAAGTAATAAACCCAATGCAGTTAAGATGCCCAATATGATTGAACCTTGCACAATTTGAATGGCAAGTAAAGCAGGCAATGGAATGGGTAATTCCAAATTTTGTAGCATGTCACTTTGCAAAGTTAATGTATATGGAATAACAGCCATTACACCAAATGTGCCTGCTAGCCATAAAATCAAAAATAGTTTCCAGTTAAAAGGTTTTGTCATTTCATTCTCCATGTTTCATGTGAAACATTATCCGTAATTCATTTGAGGCATAGAACGTTTACGTATTGTTTCGCGGGTGAGTGGACGTTTGGCAATCACATGAATGTTATTGTGATTTTCAAAAACAGTTGCACTGACAACTTCCCAGCCTTCTTCACCCCAGTGATTCAAGGTTTCTTGCACTTCTTCTATTTTGAAACCAGACCAAAATTTGCCAAAGGTTTCTGCGCGATATTCCCATTTTTCAAATTCGTTTGACATCGTATTTCTCCTATATGTTTCATGTGAAACATTGGATAAGGACACGGCATTGCCGTGTCCTTATCTTTATTATACTTTGGTTTCATTACGATATAAGACGTATGAGTAAATCACCAAGAACAAAACTGAAACCATCAATGGCATAAAGAACAACCAGAAGGCTGTCAGCCCGCCGAAGAAACTTCCAATGAAAGCTAAGGCTCCCACAAGCATGAACAGGTTGCCCCCAAGTTGATGCGTTTTATCCCAAACTGAATCACTCGAAAGAGTCCACGGAGTCCGAATGCCGATGAAGAAATTCCGTTTGGCTTGTTTGAGCATGTAGCCAATGAAGAAAAACAGCGCGCCGAAAGCAGGTAGCAATGCCATGCTGAATCTAAAGTTTTGATAACCAAGATTCCAGACGAGTGTGATGGCATGAACATACAACATGAAACCGATAATCAACACGATGAATAAGTTGAATGCACCGCGGAATTGTTCGATGTTTGCTTTTAGTGGGTCAATGTTTGGAAGTACGATAAACAAGCCGAACATTCCTAGCGTGACTAAAGGCATTAAGAACACGCCCCAGAATTTTGAGGTGAAACCATCGGCTTCATCGTTGACATTCCAATGGGATGCCATTTGCTCAGGCAATTGATTCCATAACAGTAAGCCTGCTATGAGTCCAATTGCGATGAGTGTTAGAACAAGAATAATTGTGGTTTTTGTTTTCATTTTATTTTCCTTTCTTTATGTTTCATGTGAAACAGTTATTCCTTCGGCAAATTATTTTGTGCCATCGAAACCATACCACTGACACCGCCAAGATTCATTGTATCCACCGCGGAGCTGGGCACAATCACCAACGCGCCTTTTTCTTTCAAACCTTCAAACAACATATTCATCGCGCGTAAGTGCAAAGCGGTTGGATTGTTGATATATGCTTGTGAAGCCTCAGCAAATGATGCCGCAATTTGCTTTTCAGATTCACCTAAAATCACACGTGCCTGACGTTCACGCTCGGCTTGCGCTTGACGAGACATCGCATCTTCCAAATCTTGCGGAATAACAATATCTCGAATTTCAACTGATTGAACTGTCACACCCCAAGGTGTTGTGCGTTCATCAATCACGGCTTGTAATTCTTGGTCAATCGAACTACGACCAATCAAAATATCTGCCAACATTTTTTTGCCGATAATGTCACGCAATGCAGTTTGTGCCGCCCAATCTACTGCGGCGCGATAATCTTCAACTTCCAACGCGGCTTTTTCTGCATCCCACACAACCCAAAACAAAACAGCATCCACATCCACTGGCACTGTGTCTTTTGTCAAAGTTTTTTGTGCGGCGAATGGTGAAACCATCACACGATGATCAATCCATGTGGCAATCGTATCTACAATCGGAACAATCCAAAACAAACCTGGTCCTTTCAAACCAGTGAATTTTCCGAGTCGCAACACAATTGCTTTTTCCCATTGAGATGCAACTTTCAACGCAAACAAAATATATGTGGCGATGATGGTCCACATAGAAACCCATGTGCCAAGAATTGCGTCTGAATATTTTCCATCACCAATCACAGCGCCTAACACTGCAATCAAAAGCAACACACCAAACAATGTGCCTGCAATTGGCGGAATGTGTTGGTCATTTTGTTTTTTGCTGATTGATTTTAAACTTCTTAGATTCATTTCGACATTCTCCTTTTTTATAAATCTTTCGCTTCTTTTTTGACTTTCAACCTGTCTCTCACCATTTGACTTATATCTTGCGCCGAAAATCCTAAACGTTCTGCTTCATTGATAAATCTTTCTGTCAACGCAATCAGTGACTCACGCTTCAACTTTTCTGTCACTTTTTGTGATGGCACTTCAGTGATGTATGTGCCGCGACCTTGTTGTGTGGAAATGATTCGTGCTTCATCCAACATCCGATACGCCCGTGCAATCGTATTGAAGTTAACTCTTAATTCTTCAGCCAATGCTCGTACTGTTGGCAACTGGTCGCCTGGTTTTAGAATTCCATTCACAAGTTGACTTTGTACTTGTTCCACTATCTGTGTGTAAATAGGAATGTGCGAATAGAAATCAAGTTGAAGGGTAAGTTTTTTGTTAACCATATGCCTCTGTAAATTGTACTAATTGTATCATTGTATGAATTGTAGCACTTAAAGATTTTTTGTCAAGTTAAATAAAAAAGCGTTCAATTGAACGCTTTTATTTCAGTATTTTATTTTGCCTTATTGCTTTCCCCAACCTTTTGATTCCCTCTTCAATATCTTCCACAGGTTGAGATGCAAAATTAAGGCGAAGCCATTCTTTGCCGTCTTTATCATCGATAAAGAAAAAATTGCCAGGCACAAACGAAATACCTTCTTTACAAGCCAAAGGCAATAATTCATCTGCATACATTTTTTCGGGCAATCGCAACCAGATAAATAATCCGCCACTGGGAATATCAAACGAAAATTTGGATGGTAAATATTTTTTAATTGCTTCTACCATCACATCTCGTCTTTTGCGAAAAATTTGACTAGAACGATGTAAGTAAGTTTGATATCGACCAACTGTCACATAGGCATCTAATGCTCGTTGAATCAGAGTCGATGTCGCCAAGTCACTGAGGCGTTTGAAGTTGAGCAAACTGTCATAGACAGGTCCATCTGCCACAATGAATCCAACCCGCAAGCCAGGCATTAACATCTTAGAAAAAGTGCCAACGTAAATGACCTGTCCATTTGAATCTAGTGCTTTCAACGAAGGTTGAGCATGACCTTCATAACGTAAATCGCCAACAAAATCATCTTCCAAAATTGGAACGTTATATTTTTCTGCCAACAAAATTAACTCACGGCGTCGCGGACTGCTCAAACAAGTTCCTGTTGGGTTATGAAAATTGGGAATCGTATAAATCAACTTAGGATGATGTTGCTGTAAAAGTTTTTCCAACTTTTCTACTTGCATGCCTTGACTATCCATTGGAATGCCTATGATTTGAAAACCCAAAGCGCGGAATAAATCGATAGCGACAGAGTAGGTTGGGTTTTCAACCAAGATAATGTCATTGGGTTTTAGCAAAACCTGCGCAACCAAAAATATAGCTTGTTGTGAACCAGCCGTAATTAAAATGCTTTCCGAATTTGTTTGTAATCCCTGACTTGCAAGAATATGAACAATACCTTCTCTTAAAGGTGCATATCCACTGCGTTCGCCATATTCCAATGCGGCGATTTGATCACGGCGCATAACAGTCTGTAAAATTTTACGAAATTCTTCCGATGGGAATTGACGTGTGTCACTAATGCCACTAGCAAAACTAATTGGGTTTGGATGCCCCGCATTTTGCAACATTTCATCAATAGAATCTAAATTCGTGTTTGATTCTTGAAACCGAAAATTTTGTTGCCACAATGGCAAAGATGAATCTATATTGTTTTTTGAAGCTTTTGGAATCAAAGAGTGTGGCA
>ERZ761607.5062-NODE-5062-length-11156-cov-6.266102_pt1 | contig 11156 bp, 10 predicted proteins | sample MGYA00511164_ERZ761607 | MGnify/ENA primary metagenome ERZ761607 (study PRJEB28899, sample SAMN02445080) | bioreactor sludge metagenome | biome: EBPR sludge | place: Australia: Brisbane, Thorneside Wastewater Treatment Plant | collected 2011-06-22 ...
GTCTTACGCGCTCCGATGATCATTGTTCTCCCCCTAGTCTCGTTCGATTAGTCTCGTTCGATCGTGGCGTCGAGGAGCTCAGCAGGCTCGACGAAGCTGCGCGGCCGCCCGGCGACGCCGTTCGGCACGCAGTGCGGTCATGCGCTTCCGGGTCAGGACCGCCTCTCTCCGCGCCGCGCGCCGCGGGTCGAGCGTGACGACCTTCACGCCGCTGTCCTGAGCACGAACTGCACCCGACCGTCCGCATCGGTGACCGCGTCGAGCTCTCGGTCGGCAACACGCCGAGCGGCCTCGGGGCCGAGGTAGAGGCGTCCGCCGTCGCGTTCGATCAACCGGTCGCCGGGGTGAGGGCCTTGCACCGTGTGGACTTCCATCGGCCTCGACCGGTCCCGCCGCCGGGCGATGCGAACGCCGGAGGTGTCATCCAGTGACGGGTGATCGCTGACCCGCTGGATGACGGTGAGGGCGCGGGGGGTGATGGTGAGCATGGTGTTGCTCGCCTCCTTCGGTCGATCGTCACCGGGTTGTCCGGTGGGTCTTTCTCCATGAAGACAGCGACCGGGACCTCGGACAAGGTGATCGGACGTACTGATCGGAGCTCGTCCGGGGCTCGTCATGAGCCTGCAACGTGATGACCGTGCTGGCCGCCACATGCGCCTGGCAGCGTCGAGACATGACATCCTCGCGATCGCTGGAAACGGTCCGTACCGGCCGCATCGGCTTCGACCCGTCACCTTCGGCCTGCTCGGTCTGGCCCCGCGAGCGCGGCAATCGGGCGGACCACACGGTCCTCGCACTTCCGGACGCGGGCCTCTCCGAGATGATCGATGACCTGTACGGGCGTCTCGAGCTGGCCCTCGAGCATGGACCGAGGGCGCTGGTCGTCGACATCTCCGCGATCGGGCGGCTGTCCTCGACCACGATCGCGGCCCTGCTGTGGACCCGGCGGCGCTGCGCCGCACGAGGCACGGAGATGCTTCTGCGCCGACCGTCGCGCCGCAGCCTGGACAGGCTCCGGCGGTTCGGCCTGCTCGGCGTCCTGGTGGTCGAGCCCGACGAAGTCCCGGGCGGCCACCAGGGCCGTCCCCGCCGGCCGAGGCGCCCGTGATGCGCGAGTCGAGCCGCATCGATGTCGTGTGCGGTCCAGAGGTGCTGGAGACGGTGCTCGCGCTGACTCACCGCTGGGGCGTGGAGCACGGAGTCGACGAGGTGGACCAGGCCCGGCTCTCGACGCTGGTGCGCGCAGCGGTCGAGCACGGCGGGCGCTTCCGCCCGAGGGGGCTGTCGCTGCTGATCTCACGGCACGAGCCAGGTCAGGTCCGCATCGACCTGCGTTGGCATGGGAGTTCCGGCTCCGCCCTGGTCGAAGGCGACGTGCGTGAAATCATCGCGACGCTCGACGCGTTCGCCGACCGGTGGGGCTTCTCGGGCAGTGGCACCGATCCGGTGCACTGGATGGTCGTTCGCGCGGGCTGACGGCCACCGTAGCCACCCAGGTCAGGACCGAGGGCAGCCGAAACCTTCGGCTCCCCGGGAGCGCTCGGGGAGCAGCTCCGCGTAGTCCGCCGCGGTCACCGGGCCGTCGGTGAGCACGCCATCCGGTAGCGGGACCTGGATCGGCTCGCCATCGCTCACCAAGACCACAGACTCCACGGTGGGCGCCGACGTGACCGTGAGCACGACTTGCCCTACAGCCACGGGCAACCGTTCGGCGCTCAGGGACGTCTCGGGCTCGATGTCCACCCTGACGGTTCCACGCTCCACGCCTACCAGCTCCAGTCCTGAGTCGGGTGGGATCGCCGACGACTCGCCCGCCGCGCGCGCCTCGTCCGAAGGCCCCTCCGCGAGGGCCGCGAGCAGGGCCCGGATCAGCTCGGCGGCACCGACCGAGCAGGAGTCGCCGGTCCCCTCTGGGACCAGGTGGTCGTCGTCGAGCCAGAACACCACCGGCACCTGACCGACCTGATGCTCGGGGAGCGCGGCGCGTGACGGCGGAAGGCTTGGCTCCAGCAGGTGGTAGGGCACCGAACTCTCGTCGATCTCGCGCACGGTGCCTCCTCCCGGCACCCCGCACGACGCGAGTGCCACGGTCGCCACCACAGCCGCGCTGATCCCGAGCCGACTCGACCGCGCTCGACGATTCGGAAAGCTCACGGTGCCGGCCTTCGAGCGGCCGGCAACCTGACCACGAACACGGCCCCGCCGCCGGGACGATCGGCGCACCACACGTGACCCGCGTGGTTGCGCACCGTCTGCTCGACGATGCTCAGGCCGAGCCCACTGCCCGTCCCGGCCTTCTCGCCGCCAGCCCGGGCGAACCGCTCGAAGATCCGCGCGCGGTCCTCGGTCGGGACTCCGGGACCACGGTCCTCCATGTGGACATCGACCTGGTCGCCGCGGTCCGCCACGGTGACCGCGGTCAGCCCCCCACCGTGAAGCTCGGCGTTGCGAGCGAGGTTCGTGAGCGCTCGCAACATCTGGACTCGGTCGACCCGGATCTCCGGGTCGGGCCCGCCGTCGGGCACGGCCCGAACCAGCAAAGGCGACAGATCGCTCGCGACGAGCGCCTGGCGCGCCAGCTCTCGCGCGCCGATCGAGATCGGCTCCGCCTCGTGACTTCCTGCGTCGAGCCGGCCCAGCACCAGCAGGTCTTCGAGGGCGCGACGGAACCGAGCGAGTTCGGTGGCCATGAGCCGGACCGCCTGCTCGGACCGTGGGGGGAGCCCGGAGGAGTTCTGGAGCAGGGTCAGGCTGGTGGTCAGTGTCGTCACGGGGGTCCGCAGCTCGTGGCTGACGTCGGCCGCGAATCGGGCATCCTGGTCGATCCGCTCGTGCAGCGCGTCGACCATGTGGTTGAACGACCCGACCAGCGCGGCGAGGTCGGGGTCCTCGGTGGGGCCGAGCCGCGTGTCGAGGTCGCCGGCGGACAACCTCACGGCCGCCGTGGTCACCTCGCTTAGGGGTGCCAAGACCCGCCGACTCGCGGCCCGGCCGAGCAGGGCCCCGGCCACGGTCGTAAGACCGGCGCACACGAACAGGGCGACCGCCAGCGTCCAGAGCGTACGGTCCAGCTCCTCGGCCACCGAGACTTCGTAGTACTCCGCGTCCGCCGCTGCGAGCGGGATGCCCACCACGACGGCAGGCGGGTCGGTGGCGTCCGTCCAGGCGATCCCGACCGACCCCCTTCTCACGACGGGCTGCACCTTCGCGGTCAGCTCGGGTCCGGAGCTGTCCAGCGCGGAGGAGTACCACTCGCCGTCGCGGCGTACGTAGATCACCGCACCGGCGGGTGGTGAGATCGAACCTAGAACGTCGCTGACCTCGGCTCCCGACGTGAGCAGGCTGTCGCGCACGAGAGCGCTGTCGGTGAAGGCCTGCCGCATGGCGGTGCGCTCGCGCTGCTCGAGCAGGAAGTGGCGAGCCGAGAAGTAGGTGCCCACAGCGAGGATCGTCGACAGGCCGAGAGCGCCGAGGGCGAACGCCAGGGTCACGGAGGCCCTGAGCCCGCGTCCACGGCGTCTGGGCGTCATCGGGTGTCGAGCCGGTATCCCAGGCCGCGCACGGTGACCAGGATCGTCGGGGACCCGGGCTGGAGCTCGACCTTCTTGCGCAGCCGGCGAACGTGGACGTCGACGATGCGTTCGTCGCCGAAGAACCCCTGGTCCCACACGTGCTCGAGCAGTGCGCTGCGGCTCAGGACCCGGCCGGCGTTGTCGACCAGGACACTGAGCAGCCTGAACTCGGTGTTGGTCAGGTGTATCTCGTCGTCTCCTCGTGAGAGTGCGGCCGCGCCACGGTCGAAGACGAGCGGGCCGTCCTGACCGTCCAGCACGAACACGTCGTCTCGGGCGCGCGTTTCACCGGGCCCGCCCATGGCCGGTCGTCGGAGCAACGCCTTCAGCCGGGCCTTGACCTCCTCGACCACGAACGGCTTGGTGACGTAGTCATCCGCGCCGGCCTCGAGGGCCGCGACGATGTCTTGTACGCCGTCGCGGGCGCTGACGACCACGATCGGAGCCTCCGTGTGCGGCCGGGCGCGCTGGATGAAGGAGAACCCGTCCATGCCCCCGAGCATCAGGTCCACGAGCATCAGGTCGACGCCGTGGTCGGAGACCACAGCCAGCGCACGTTCGGCGTCCGCGGCCTCGATGACGTCGTACCCGTCGTCCTCGAGCACCATGCGTAGGGACCTGCGCAGGCCGACGTCGTCCTCGAGCACCAGGAGTCGGGGGGCCATGGCGACCATGGTGTCACCGCGGACCACGTCCCCCGATCGTGGAGGAGGTACCTCGGCGCGAATGTCATGCGACTGCAACGAACCTGGCGCAGCCACGGTCATCCTCGGTCTGCAGGGTTGAAGCCCCACGCGACGACCCCGCACGGAGACCAGGTGCACCAGCCGAGAAGGACGCCCAACGACGGGTCGGCGGGACCTCTCCTCCGGTCCGGCTGGTTGCCCGTCATCGCGACGTTCTCCGCGGTCGCTCTGGTGGCGCTGATCCTGTTGGTGCACCTCCTGGCGCGGGTCGCCTGAGCGTCCTGACGCGTGAGCCGAGGTGCGGGGCCGTGCCGTCCAGCGCGACGTAGGTCTGCCGGGCTTTCCCGGTATCAGCGCCGTACGGGTCGGCACCCGGCCGCCGAGCCCCGTCCATGTCTTCGGCCAGCAGGCTCCCCACCACGGGCCCACATGATGGCGCCGCCGGTCTGCACGTCATGCAGCGGATCCGGACCGCGGCTGCCTGGACGGCACTACCCACACGTCATGCGACGCCAGGAAGCAGGCGACGCGCCCCAAGGTGGGCGCGCGGCGGTGGGCTGGCGGACGAGCCGGCGCCGTAGCCCGCGGTCAACGCAACACAGACCAGGGTGCTCTTCTGTCCGAACTGCTGCCACGTACCAACAGGTCCCCAGGTGTGCGAGGGCAGCACTGTCGTCACGGGTCGGTCTCCTGCCGCAGCAGCGGGGCCGGAGTCCGCCGGGTCGCGGCCCAGAACTGCAGCCCGATGACGGTCAGGTAGCTCGTCGTCGAGCAGAAGCCGACCGCCAGCCACAGGACGTGGTCGGCGAGCAGCACGCAGAGGATCGCGACCACGCCGATGCTGAGGCCGACCGAGGGCAGGTGCGCGCCACCCCAGACCCGGACCTGGGTCGGCGGGCCAGGAGCCAACAGGGAGTGGACACCGCCGTAGGCCACCGTCCCGACGACCAAGAACCCGCAGACGGCGCCGGAGAGGAGCAGGACCGCGTCGGCGGCCGAGGGTGATCCGCCCTCCGCGTGCGTGGTGATGGCCCCGCTGGTCCAGATCGTCAACGTGAAGCCGTACGGCGCGGCACTGGCGGCCACCGCCACCTGCAGGTGCCGGCGGTACCCACCGACGGTCACGACGAGCCGCCGGGGCGGCGGCGGCGGCGGGTCAGGGTGGGGCCGGCGGTCCCCGTTGCGGGGGTGGACCCCCGTCCGCCGGCCACCACCACTGACGGCGCGCGACGGGAGTCCCGCCCCCGAGACCTGGTGTGCATGTCCGGACGACGCGTCACCTCAGTCGCCCACCCAGGAGCCGCCCGGCGGGAGGAGACCGTCCGGCTCGACGGTCGTGACCGGGCGCCGGACGAGCTCGGGCACCGGACGGAGCTTCCCGCTCGCGTCGCGCTGCTGGCGGACGACCCGAAAGCTCTCGTAGGTGGTGGTGTAAGCGGCGCGCGAGTTCGGCGGGCGCCACATGAGGTTGAAGTTCCGGACGTACCGACGGGCCGTCCCGGCGCCGCGGACAGTGAAGAAGACCTCGTCCTGCGCGGTGCCCAGGCTGGCCCAGTTCGACGAGCCGGTGAGCGTGAGCGAGGTGTGCGGTCGGCCGGCGTAGGTCCCGCGGATGACGAAGTACTTCTGGTGGGTGTAGCGGTCCACCTCGCGGTCGCCGGTGAAGTCGAAGCCGGTCGACCGCAGCGGGACACGACCCCTGGCGGTGACCGCCCCGAGGATCTGCTTGGTGTGGTAGCCGATGAGCCCGTAGTTGACCCGCAAGTCACAGCCTTGGGCGTACTTGCGCCGGATGGCGGAGGCCAGGTAGTTGCCGCGCTGGCCCCGCATGGTGTGCATCGACAGCACGAGCCTGGTGCGCTCCTGGCTCCCGTCGGCACGGGCGGTCAGGCACTGGATGCGGTCGAGCATCGTGAGCACCACGTCGTGGCGCCGGGTGGAGCGCTTGGGGAAGACCCGCGTCGTGAACCGGTCCACCGCGTCGTCGCAGTGCGCCCCCTTCGGCCGACCGCAGAAGCGGAAGGACGGCTGGTTGCGCCGGTAGTCGTGTCGCATGTCGTTGAACAGGCCGACGTACTGGTCGAACAGACGTTGTTTGCCGGCGGTGACGAAGAGGTCGTTCCACTGGTGGATGTCGGCGTTGAGCATCATGTTGGCCGAACCGACCATGAGCGCGTGGCGGGAGCGCCCGGAGCGGGTGAAGGTGTAGAACTTCGAGTGGAGGTTGCGGTCCGGCTCGGTCCCACGGCAGCTCGAGCGGCACTTGTAGATGAAGTCCCGCGACCATCGGTTCGTGCCGAGCCGGGCCCGCAGGATCTTCATCGCCCGGGTGTCCTGGTGGTCGTTGAGCAGCAACTGCACGTGCACCCCCCTACGGCGGGCCGCGAGTAGGGCGTTGGCGACCGGCATCCGGTCGAAGGAGTACAGGGCGATCCGGATGTAGCTGCGCCGCGGCGTGCGTCGGATCGCGTTGATGACCTGCCGTTCGATGCGGAACCTGGCCTTCTTGCTGCCGCGCGGATTGTTGAAGTACGGGCCGGTGGGGACTGCCGGAAGCCGCTTCGTGGCCACCGACCGCTGGGCTCCCGGCGGTGCCTCAGCTGCGTGCGCAGGCGCGGAGATGCTCACGGCGAGGGTCGTGGTGAGTAGGACGGCGACCGGGAAGGCGACGAGGGTAAGGAGATGGACAGGCTTGGGGAGCGCAGGATGGGACACAGAGCCCTTTCCAGTTGAGGGGGTGCTGGCACGCCCGCGGACGGCAGATCGTCAGGCGCGGTGACTCGTGCCGGGTGGCTGGACGGGAGGGAGGGCGGCCACCGCCGCGAACAGCGCGACGACCCCGGTGAACCCCTCGACCGCGACCGCCGACAACCGCTCGTGGGCACCCAGCACGGCGAAGAACACCAACGCGCCACCGGCCAGCATCGCGCTGCGCACCCCGACCTCGTGCGGCAACGCCGGCGTCAGGACCAGGCGGACGCCGGCCACCACCAGCACGACGGCGACGACGACGGCGCGCACGCGATTGCCCTGGGCCACCGGAGTGGCGTCGTACACAAGCCATTGGGCGACGCCGATGACCGACGCTGCCATCAGCAGCACCACGCCGACGGCGCGGCGGCTGCGTGGCGTGGGGCGGGTCCCCCGGGTCACCATGCGGCGGTCAGCCACGGGCGATCCTCCTGGGCGGCCGCCGCTACGTTGAAGTCGCGTGCGGCATCGATCAAGCGCTTGCGATCCGCGGACGGCATCGAGCCGAGGACCGAGCCGACCTCACGACGGCGCACGTCAGTCACGAAGTCGATCAGCTCGCGCCCGGACGCGGTGAGCTCGACGATGACCACCCGTCCGTCGTCCTGTGACCTGGCTCGCTGGAGCAGTTCCAGTCGCTCGAGCCGGTCGCAGTGCCGCGATGCGTTGCTCTGGGCCACGCCCAGCAGCTCGGCGACCTCGCCGATGGTGAGCGGCCCTTGCGCGCCGAGGACCGCGACGAGCCGGTACTGGGTGACAGTGATGTCAACTGGCGCCGCGTTGACCGAGTAGACCGCGATGCCGACCAGCGAGCGGCTGACGTCGAGAAACTCGGCGACCGGGTCCGTGGCCGTCGTGGGGGTCCGCGCCGCCGAGCGTCGGGTCACCTGAGATGCCTCCGTCAGTTGGGAAAATAGTTGCTAGGGAGCATACATGCGTCGAAGCATGTATTCCGGAGTCGTCCGTGGACGCGCCCGGCCACGTGTATCGCTCCTCGACGCCGGCGTAGGTCCTGAGCCCGGGGCGCATGGGGGCCTGGCTGCGGCACGTCCCCTCCCACGGCCGAGCCCGGATTGACATCAGACTGCAATGTAGTCGCGCGACAAGAAGTCATATGTCCTCAGCACCCTGGGACGGGTGCGCGGTACCCGTGCCGCGTCACTGCTAGGGAGGCTGGCAGCCTGAACTCGTCGGGATGGGCACGTGACGTGATGGTGCAGCAGCGCCCTCCGGGGGAAGCGACTGCGCGTCGGGTCATACCTGTGTCGCCGGATTCGGGCGCCTTGTCGTCTCTCTTGACGTCGGGGCGGCGTGGTGCTCTATGGGGTCGCGCCACGTCGTCACCACGGCGACGTTCGGTGGAGTGCGGCGCCGGGGCCCGGTCGAGCAGCGATCCTCGCTGCCAGCGGTCGGCCCGTGCTCACGAACCGCAGACGTGTCCCGCCGACATCTCGCTCAGTCGTGGCGAGCGCCAGCAAGCAAGCGCAGCGTCGGCAATTAAGTTGCGTTAGCGCAATAATTGCGTCTTCGCAAAATTTGATGATTCGCAAAGCTTTTCGCCAGCCGCCTTCTTCTCCTTCCCTAACGTCGGGTCACCAGACCAGGCCGGGTGGCGTCGCCCCTGGTCGGACGTCATAGCGAGGGAGCGCGGTCATGGTTGATTCGGTTGCGGGAGTGCCACGACGGCTGGGGGCGGCCGCACTGGCCGCTCTGGTCGCGATGGCGACCTTGGTCGTCGTGGTGGGGGTGACTGCGCCTTCCGCGTCAGCGGCCGATGACATCTCCTTCCGAGCCGCAGCGCAGGCGGCGTGGAACCAGCGCACCGCGCGCATCACCGTTCCGTCCGGCGTACAGGAGGCCGACGGCCTGCTGCTGTTCGTCACGACGAACAAGAACGTGTCCATCACTCCGCCGGCCGGCTGGACGCTCGAGGGCAGCAGGCTCGCCAACGTCGACACTGAGACCACCCTGTTCAGCAAGGTCGCCGCGGCCAACGACGCGGGCCGGAACGCGGCGGTGACGCTGTCGGAGACCGCCAAGAGCTCGATGACGCTGCTCGCCTACGACGGCACCGCGGCCGACCCGGTCGCGGACTTCGCCTCCGCGGCCGAGACGGTCAACCGCACCACACACACCACGCCCGGAGCGAGTGTGACCACTCCGGGGTCCTATGTCGTCTCCTACTGGACGGACAAGGCGGGATCGTCCACGGCGGGCTGGACCATTCCCGCCGGCCAGACCCAGCGCAGCATCGTCGCCGGTGTGGGCTCCGGCCGGATCTCGGCTGTCGCGTCCGACTCCGACGCCCCCGCGGCGGTAGGCGTCAGCTCGGGCCAGTCCGCTACGAGCGCGCTCTCGAGCCGCAAGGCGACGATGTGGACCGTCGTGCTCCAACCCGATCTGGCCGCCGCGCCGAACGTCGCGCCGGTGGCGTCGTTCACCGCGAACTGCCCCACCGCCACCTGCACCGTCGACGCCTCGGCGTCCACCGACACCGCGCCGGGCTCCATCGCCTCCTACGCCTGGGACTTCGGCGACGGGGGCACCGGGACGGGCCTGACAACGACCCACACGTACACGTCGAGTGGCGAGAAAGAGGTGACGCTGACCGTCACCGACGACCAGGGTCTGTCCGACACGACCAGAAGCACCGTCGACGTGACGGTCGGCACCAGCGGAGGCGAAGGCGATCAGCCGGTGCCGGGCCACACGCACCTGGTGCCGAACAAGCCGCGCAACAACACGCCGCGGATCAGCAACGGTGAGATCTGGGACATCGAGGTCGTGCCGCAGCTCAACCGGGTCTTCATCGCCGGCAGCTTCACCTCGATCCAGAACACCGCGGCCGGCAACACCACGAACTATAACCAGGCCAACCTGGCCAGCTACAACCTGACCACCGGCCTCGTGGACGCCACCTTCCGGCCCCGGTTCGACGGCGGCGTGGCCGCGGTCGAGGCCTCTCCCGACGGCACCAAGCTGTTCGTCGGCGGCACGTTCAACACCGTCAACGGCGCCTCGGCGCGCAAGGTGGCCAGCCTCGATCTGACCTCCGGCGCCCCGCTGTCCACGTTCGGCTTCACCCGGACGACGAACAACCAGGTGCAGTCGCTGGCGGCTACCAACTCCACGCTGTACGTCGGCGGTCGCTACACCCGCATCAACGGTGTGCTGAAGACCGGCCTGGCCGCGGTCAACGCCGCCTCGGGCGCGGTCGACACCACCTTCAGCAACGACCTCGCCGGCGGCATCGGCGTCAACGGCCAGCTCGGCGTCCCCCAGCTGAAGCTGACCCACGACAACAGCAAGCTGATCGTGGTGCACACCGGTCGGCAGATCGCCGGCCAGGACCGCCTCGGCGTCGGCCTCATCGACACCGCGACCAAGCAGCTGCTGCCCTTCCGCACCCGGCTGTGGGATCTGAACCTGTCCCGGGTGGGTGGGGTGACCCGGATCTGCTGTGCGGACATCGCGCCCGACGACTCCTACTTCGTGGTGACCTCGGGCTCGGGTGGTGACGCCCCGCCGATCAGCGACACGGTGGTGGCCTACCCGATCAACGCGACCTCGATCCAGGACGACGACGTCCAGGCGCTGTGGATCTCGCGGCACTTCGACTCGATCTACTCGGTGGCGATCACTGAGAACGCGGTCTACGTCGGCGGCCACTTCCAGTTCATCGAGTCCCCGACCTCGTGCACCGCCGAGCCGTGCTACCCGGGTCTCGAGAACGTCGGGTACGGCACTGGTCAGGGTCTCGCGGGCTACGGCCTGGGCGACGCCGTGGTCCGGCGCGACCACATCGCCGCGCTCAACACCGCGGACGGCCGGGCGATCGAGTGGAACCCGACCGGTGGCTCGAACTCCTTCGAGGGCAACAAGGCCATGGAGGCCACCGCCCGCGGTCTGTTCATCGGTGGTGACGGCATGTTCCAGGGCGGTGTGCGCACCGGCCGGGTGGCCTTCTACGACTTCAACACCGAGACCTTCCCCGCGGCCAAGCCCGACACCGTGATCGACACCCCGATCGAAGGTCGCGTGATCGCCAACAACACGCCGTACACCTTCTCCGGCACCGCCTCGGTCAACACTGGCACGGTCGGCCGGGTCCAGGTCTCCATCCGCGACCGCGACTCAGGTCAGTACC
>ERZ761607.5064-NODE-5064-length-11150-cov-35.932041_pt1 | contig 11150 bp, 9 predicted proteins | sample MGYA00511164_ERZ761607 | MGnify/ENA primary metagenome ERZ761607 (study PRJEB28899, sample SAMN02445080) | bioreactor sludge metagenome | biome: EBPR sludge | place: Australia: Brisbane, Thorneside Wastewater Treatment Plant | collected 2011-06-22 ...
CTTAGGACAGATTGAATTGTGATATTGAACCACTGCCAAAGCGCAATTGATTGTGTCTGTTTTTGGAAAGAATTTAGATAAGTGTATAAATGCTTGGCTTGGGTGAAATTCAGTATATGCGAAAGCCCCCGCAGGATTCCCACATCCGTACGGGGGCCTTTCAGCGATCACAAGGAGGAGGTGTGATACTGGGAGCTTAGTTTTCTTTTACAATCTCTACCCGACGACGCATCCGGACTTCAGTCCCCTCGTCTGTACGGATGGATTTTTCTTTGCCATTCCGGAAAGAATTGGTGGTGCTAGGCGCTACGTTTTCGCGGGTTCCAATACGGTTCCGGGTGTCGGAACGGTAGCGGGTGTCATCCCGATAGCCATTGTCGTCATAGTACCAATCGTCGTTGTAGCTAAATCCTGCGACTGTATAACCAAATCCGTATTCATCGTCTTCTGGTACAAGTGGTACCATGGTGTAGTCGCGATAGTAGCGATCACTAATAAAGTGACTGTATTGCACTTCATAAGCACGTCGGGCGCGGAAGTCGAGCACGGCGGCACGGGCATTTCGGGCAGCACCAATGTAATAACTGTTGGTGTAGCGTGTATTAATCAGTTCAAATCCGGAAGATGGGTCACCGATAATGTAGGTCATGTTGTCGAACTGGATGTCACCACTGGGGCTAAGGGTAGCATAAAGGCGGCCAAAATTCCCTGGCAAAGAATGTACAGAACCGATATGATAGCCATCTCTGTACAGATCAATTCCAGTAATGGTGTACGTGATACGCGCATAGCTGAACCCAGAACGCACTGTTTCTTGACGAATTCTGGTGCGGATTTCTAACTCCGAACCGTTATAATCCCATCCATCTTCCACATATACATATTGTTTATAGACGTAGTTAGAGCGCCAACTGCTGCGATTACGGTCGTTCCAGATGGGGCGATGCCAACGAACACGACTGTAATCGTATCCAAAATAAAGGTCAAACCTCGGCGGATTCCATGGGCGACGTACTCGATCGTGGTTGATACGGGATGAGTTGTATCGGTTACGATCTCCCCAATCTACTCCATTATTAGGTCGGTTGTCGTTGTTCCGTCCATAGTTTGGGTTGTCACGAGTTCCACGACTGTCATTCCCACGATTGCCCGAATCTTGCGACCCACGATTATTGCGGTTGTCGTTATTGCGGGCGTTAGAGTTCGGCCCATCTTTGCCACGTTGCGGGTAGATTACGGTTGCAGGAGGTGTAGAAGGTCGGGCTTCGTCGCGGTTTCGGCGGTTATCATTGTTGTCGGATGTTGAATTATTGCCACGGGATCCACGCGAACCATTGTTTTCGGTGCGTGGCGCAGGCGGATTCTCACGCGGTGTGTTGTTGTTATCGGTACGGCGGCCTCGTTGCGCGAAGGCATCAGGCATGGCCATTAGACCGATCAGCATCAGAGCGAGTATCCATCGGAGAGAAGCGTAACGGGGGCTTGTCATGGCTGTTAGGATTTAGAAGTTCAGGGTTGGGGTCGGAGTTCCGGAGGCCGTTCAGGAAGGGGTTCATGGCTCAAATGATTTTCCTGTGGCCTCCGATACCCGATTTTGCCGGATTTTGCCGGCGTGTGGTTGCTGTTCTTAGTTGAAAATCCGGAAGAGAAGTCCCGGTTTACGGTAATATCGGCAAGAACGAACACATTTTTGGTGGCGGCAACTGGGGTGGTGTCCCCGGTAGTTCCAGCCGAAATACCGACAGGTTCGTACACAATGTCTCGCGGTACAACTCCGGTGATGACGATAGTGATCATAGCGCCCGTGCCAGTCTGATCGGTTGTAGCGGCTCTCCCCTACCCAACGGCCATTATGAAAATACACATCTCCATAACGGCGGTCGTCTCGGTCGCGATAACGGTTTCGGTCGTTGTATCGGTCACGGGGATTTTCGTTTCTCCCCCTGTCATCACGGCCGCGTGTATCGCGGTCTCGTTGCGCCTGAATCTGAGTGGCGGAAGCCATTAGGCACAGGAGCAGGGTTCCAAACAGCATCATACGGTTTTGCATGTGTTTCATTGAAGAAACTCCTTTTGGTTTTGTTAAGGAACTTAAACCGGGCTTTCAGGCGGATTATAAGTTGTTTTCCAAAACGGGTGTTTTTCGGAAACACGCCGGATGATGCCCTTTTCATCCTTGCTTACCTAATTATTTTACCAAAACCATTCCAAATAAGCTCATGCATAAAAAAAGCCCCATGAGAGGCTTATTTTGCGGGTTGTTCATCTTATACAGCGCTTGTGGTTGTCCTTTATTTAGGACATACGTACCTTTCAATAGACAGTCAGCCTGCCAGTGCTTGTGCTAAGTCTGCTATTAAATCATCAGGATGTTCAAGGCCAATGGCGCACCGAAGTAAGGTGGGCGGAGTGGTTGTGGGAGGTTTTTCAACGGAATGTCGGTGCTCGATCAGGCTTTCTGTTCCGCCCAAACTGGTGGCACGGGTAAAGACCTTAACGCGGTCGGTAACGGCAAGGGCGTCTTGTGCCGTTCCGAAAACCTCGAACGAGAACAAGCCGCCATATCCCGACATTTGGCGTGAGATAAGGGTTTGAACGTCTGCACTGGTGATCCCCGGATAATGCACGCATTTAACACGGTGGTGCCCAGCGAGAAATGTTGCTACGTGGTGGGCACTTTCTTGATGAACCCGCATTCTGGCCCCAAGCGATCGCATTCCCCGCATCGCGAGCCACGCACTGAACGGGTCCATGACAGCGCCTCCCAATGTTTGAATTTGGCGAATGCCACTCAAGAGGGCCTCGTCTTTGGCGACTACTGCCCCAGCCAAAACGTCCGAGTGGCCACTCAGGTATTTGGTTACAGAGTGCATCACGAGATCGGCCCCGTGTTTTAATGGATTTTGGAGCAGAGGCGTAGCCAGGGTATTGTCCACCACCAGAAGGGCATTATTCTGGTGTGCAAGCTGTGCCAACGCATTAATATCTGAAATCAAGCACAAGGGATTTGAAGGTGTTTCTACCCATATTAACTGTGTTTCTGAGCGAATCTTACTTTTTACTATAAAAAGATTTGTCATGTCCACACGATCATAGGAGAGGCTTTTTCCGCTAAATACAGTTTCCAGCAAGGCCCCAATGCCAAAGTATGCAGATTCAGGAATCAAAACATGACTTTCAGGCGGCAAACTTTGCAGAATAGCCATTGTAGCAGCTTGACCACTTGAAAAGGCGGCGCACGCCGCCCCGCCCTCTAACCGGGCCAAGGTGTCCTCAAAGAGTGTACGTGTTGGATTTCCGGAGCGGGTATAAACATATCCGCCCGGATACGTTCCGTCGCCGGCACGTTGGAATGTGGTTACAAAGTGAGGGGCATGCAAAAGAGCACCGGAGGCATCATCCGAGATGGTTCCGGCATGGGCTAAAAGAGTTTCGGGATGTAGGCTCATACAAAAATCCATCATAAGGATATTGATACTTGAAAAATACCCTGCACAAAAGCAAAAAAGGAAGATAGCCGATGACTGTCTCCCTTTCAAAATAAGTTAAAATAGGCCAGAAGTTTAGGCTTCGTTTTTTTCTTCGACTTCTACCACAACAGCTTCTCCTGCATTTTTCTGAATGCTTTCGATGCTTTTCAGTGCAGATGCTTTTTGTTCGTAGCCTTGACTGGCAAACATCACTTGGCCGTTAGACGCTTTAAATCGGAAACGGTATTCCCCTTTTTTGTCTTGATAGACTTCAAATTTGTAGGCCATTGTACTGGTTGGTTTGATGGAAGAATCCGTAGAAAATCCAGAGTTGTCCGGAGTGATCTCGGAAGGTAATGGTTCTTGACCGGAGAAGTTGGTTTCAAGGATTGCATCGCATCGGTAGGCAGCTTTTTGTGCAAATTCACTTAAGCCGGACAAAAGCGTATGGACTCTGGCTGTCGTTTCCGATCCTTGTTGGTGGTGCTGTCTTCGTGCTAAAACGCCCAACAAATGCAAGAGTTCCTCGAACCGTTCTTTGCGGAAATAGCGCACTCCACCCCACTCATGAGCGTCCATATATTGCAGCGCCAACGGATCATTAAATAAATCTGTCGTCACATTTTGCCAGATAATAGCGTTGGTTTTATTGGGCTTATACCAATTCTTTTGACTGGTTAACAGACAAACATACACCACGGCCACTCCGGCATCTTCGGCACTAAGCCCATGCTCCCGAAATACACGATACATGGGTTTGTCCAAAAGCCAGGCTTCAATAAATCCTCTACTCTTATGTCCCACATTCCGACCATTTTTGCTGGTGAGGCGTCCGAGCTGATTGACCGATAACCATCCTGCGAGTGTGGCATTCCGAAATTTTTTGATGTCCAGATAAGGGTGTTCCGGCTCCGGATGCTCAATCGGCTCTTCATTCCCCCAACCGGGTGCATCGTCTAACAGGGGCACTGTAGAATCTTGGTTCCGACGGTGTTCATAGGCAATAACCGATTCTGAAAACTGCTGAATGTCTCGCACCAATCCATCAAAATCCACCTCCACACCACCCGTTCGGGATGCTGCTTCTCGGATAAAGGTGCCATACGTTTTGGTAAAGGTTTCTGGTTGGACAATATAGTGGGGCGAGTCGGTTTCAAATGCTTCAAAAAGCGAACTGAGGACTTCCACGAACGGTTCGTGAAGGGGGCGAAGTTGTCGGAGTTTAATTTCTTCTTCCACGTTGGGGACACCGTGTCCATGAAGGCTGTCGTGCAAATCTCTATAAAGCCCGATGGTATCCTCAACCTCCCGAATTTCCGTAAACACCATGCTTTGATAGCCGTTGAGGGTCATTAGAAAGCCGCGTCCCCAGACCACTGTATTGGAGCGCAGGTATTCTAATCCACTAATTTGGTCGCGAAAGATAGTAAACCAGTGGGCACCTTTTTTTAAGCCCAATGCTTCTGCTACATGTTGGGTCTCGATGTGCGGGTTTTCGGGAGATGTTTCACGTTGTTTATTCCGATACTTGACCGATGAACGAAAAACCCCCTGTGCTCGGTGATACGAATTATTATAGAGTACCAAAGCACGCTCTTTTTCAGATCGGTTTGTGAAAGCCAGCACACTTTCATTGACTTCACCGTTCTGTAGAAAGTCATATAGCCGGAAGTTGGTAACTTCGGCGAATAGGTAGCGTTTATGGGCCAGCGGGAAGATTTCCTTTTCATGGCGTGCGACAAGGTGTACGTCTGGCGTTTCATTATAATACGAACGTCGGTACTCCATGCCATATTTTTCTGAAAACCCTTCTATTTGCCCATGTCCAATCATAGGCAAGCCGGGAAGGGTTAACATGAGGGTAGTGACACCGAAATATTTATCCCCCTTACCAAACTGTTCGACCGCAGTTTTTTCGTCCGGATTGTTTAGAAAGTTAACATATCGTTTCAGGATTTCCGGATCGTATTCGAGGGTGGAAGCAATTTGTTGTCGAAACTCATCGTTACGCTCATCCCGAAGCATGTGCATAAAAGCAGAGTTATAGACGCGGTGCATCCCAAGTGTTCGTACAAAATAGCCCTCCAGCATCCAAAAGGCCTCGGCCAGCAAGAGGGTATCGGGCGCTTCGGCAGCCACCCGATCCACCACCTCGCGCCAGAACTCTTCGGGCATGGCCTCTTCAAACTCAGCTTTGGTAAGCCCGTGTTCCGACCGACTTGCTACATCTCCACCTTTTCCCGGCTCCGGAAACCACAAGCGGTGTATATGACGTTTAGCCAACACCATCGCAGCATCCAGTCTAATAACCGGAAAATCCCGTGCAACACGTAAAATAGTTTGGATGACGGCTTCTTTTGCCTCCGGGTTCAGAAAGTTAATTTGTGCAGTATCATTCCAGGCCAACCCTGTTCCGTCGTTTCCATGATATAAATACCGCTCTTCCCCCGTTCTGCGGTCTAACCGCTTAAATACCACTGCCGCATCCGTTCTGTCATAATAATGATCCTCCATAAAAATGCCGATATGGGGGTCGTCCGACAAATCTTCGTGTGTAAACGAATAGGATGGGTATGGTGATCGAGGCAATTGGATAAACCGATCGGGGTGATGTAAGACCCAGTCGCCGTCTAAACCAGTATGATTCGGAACCATGTCTGAGGCAATGCGGATACCTCGTTTCCATGCACGGGCCTTCAGGTTTAAAAAGGCTTCGCGTCCACCCAACGAAGCAGCCACTTCGTAGTCATAAAGCGAGTATGCCGAGGCTGTGGCTTCAGGGTTTCCCATGCGTTTCTTAAAGCGCTCCGAAGCTTTGGAGCGCTCCCAAATTCCGATAAACCAGAGTGTTGTAATGCCCCATGATCGGAGTTTATTCAGTTCTTCATCCGGAATCTGGTCTAATCGGCTAATTTCACGCCCATATTGTTGTGAGAGTTGGTAAAGCCAGACCAATGTGGACTTTGCGATCATCACCACATTCGGCATCCAATCTAAGTCTTCACTAAAGGCCTCCGGTTCGTCTGCCCCGTCTTCTTCAATAATGGCCCGCATTCCCTTCTGCCAATCGTGGCTTGTAGGGAACGGGGGGGGGGGCGCATCGGGCGTCATCGGGAAAAAAGGACGTGTTTCTTCGCGGATATAGTCTTCTCCACGAAGGAAGCGAACCACAAAAGAGGGGTTCAGGTCCGCAAGACGATGCCCCCAATACCCACGGAGATATGCCAATTGCTCGGCCAAAGAATGGGGATAACGCCGGAATAAGTGGGTAAGTATTTCTAATAGATCCGTTTCTTCATGGCGTAGATCTTCCAACGTATCGTCGGTGGTTACACGGGGTGCTTTGGAAGCCCAATAGGTCTGTAGAATTTCCCAAACCTGTAGATATGGGGTATGTTGGACCAAGTGCGTGTCGTCAAACAACTCCTTAAGCGGTGCAAAGGCAGGATTTTCGTTGGCCAATCGCAATAAGGTTAATTCCCCCAATAAGACATTTTCCCGCCCTTCGATGTATTGACGAGGTGTTACTTGGCCATTCAAAACGATTTCTGGCGGGAATTGTTCTACGAATGCCAAGAAGGTTTTTTGCAAGGCCGCTTCTCCTATTCGGTTCCGCAGAGTCTGATAAGATTCCGACATGATGTCGCGCCCGGCTTTTCGTTTGTACCATGTAATAATACCACCCAGAGATTCCAATATGAGCGCGCCGGCGCTGAGGTCGCTGGCACGTATAGATTGCTCTGGCGAGCGGTTGGCATTCAGTTTACTCGTGACCACTCGTGCAGTATTCAGATCTTGGAGATCTCCCAGACTATGTTGGAGATGGTACACCAAAAAAATTTGGCGACGCAGGAAAAAACTTCTTTGAGGGGCGTTCATTGATCTTCTGTGGTGCGTGGCGACACCGGGATAGTGTGCGCCGAAGGGTGAAAGTGTACTAACTCCAAGATAGGAATTTGTGCCTTACATTAAAAATAGATAGGCCAGATAATTTCATTGAAAAAAACGCCACCTTCCCAAGCCTGAAAAGGTGGCGTGCTTAAACCTGTTGAAAGGCAAATAAGAAGGCTTTAAGGTGTCGCTGGGGGGGCGGTATCTGTTTCGGAAGGAATCATCCGAATATCCGTTGGATCAAGCGGTGATCCATCCCGATAACCTTGTTTTGCTTTCGCAAGTAGGTTTTCGCGTTCAAACCTCTCGATCTGTTTCTTCAGGTTCATATTGTTCTCTATTCGTTTTCGAGCAGCTCTTTCAGGTGCCTAATTTTGGCATTGGCTCGCTTGCGTTGCAGTTTTCTAAGCTTGGAAACCCGTTTTTCAAGCCTATAAATCAGTTCTCGATACCCTCGAATTTTTATTATGTACTTATTCTTAAAGTTTTGAATTAATAGATCGTTCTTGTATAGGTTCTCAATAATCTCTTTTTGCTTGCGAATGGTTGCTGCTTGTTCGAGGATGGTCTTATTCGCTAAAGTAGATTCGTCAGGGCCTGCTATTGGGCGGGTAGATGGAGGAGTCTGGGTCGTTTGATTGACAGGTTTTGCGTCAATCTTGTGTTTTTTACCAGTCTGCGAACGAAAGTCATTATTTTTTTTGATAACCTTAGAGGCTGGATGAAGGGGTTTTAGTGGGTGGAACGTCTTATAAGCCCACTTTATTAGTTGGATGAGAAGCCATCCTAAAACCAATGGGAGGAGGACGGGAAGGCTGATGATTGCAACAACTAAAAAGATCTTGTATTTCCAGATGTCGCGGCTTCCGTAATATAGGTTTTCGGAAAACTGTAACATGGTAGCTCTTGTTTAATAAGGTGACGGATCATGGTTGTGGCAATACAGTTCGGTTACAGTCACGAGCGAAGCCATTACAGAATCGTTGTGTAAAGAAATCGGCGGGTTCACGTCTTGGAGGGCGTGGCGATTAAAGGGTTCGGTTGCGGCAGACGGGTTTTCAGGGTGATACATGTTGTTTTGGTTAAATGTGAAAAGAAGTTGTTGTAAAGCTAAGTATGACCCCATTATGGGATCAAGAGATGAAAAATGTGCGCACTGTCTAATGCACAAACCCTATTCAAAATATTATTTGTGCGCACATGACACATGCAGGATAATGATATATTAAAATAATAGTGAATAGACGATTTTGGGTTCCGCAAGTTTCGTAAGCCCCAAGTGCGTGCGAAAGTTTTTAATTTCTATGTGATTTTTGGTATATTTTATATATCAGCTTCACGACAAAAAACTCACCGCTATGGCATCCGATGGTAAATACCCAGAAGCATTGTTTAAAGAATTGCACGACCAGGTGGTGCGTGCTTTTGAAGCGTCAGAGGAGTATCAGTCGAAATTTGGGGATAAAAAGGTAAGCAAAAGCCAGTTGTATGGTCGTGGAACATTTGCAGAGGAGTTGCCCACCATCCCGACGTCGGTTCGTAAAAAGACAGGTGCCAAATTTGGCAAAGAATGGCTGTATAAACGGGTTTTAGAAGGCCAGAAAAACGCCCAAGGCCATTTTTCTGTGACACCAGAAACCGAAATATTATACAATGCCCTCGCAGAATACCTCGATTTTGCCGATTTTAAGGCGTTTGCAGAATCATATAGCAGTCGGTTACCTTCGGTTCAACCAGAAAGAAGTATCACAAACATCCCAAACACCCATGATAATCCCTTTGCAGAATTAGCAGGTTTATACGAGGCATACATTGTCTTACCCCAAACCCGCACCATATCTGTATTGGTCGTGCTCCTGAGTAAGGAAGGAAAGGTACAAATTCGTTCCAAAATGACCACTATTGACCGTTTTTACAAGGGCACTTTGGAATTGGTACCTCGTAGCCGGATTTTGTTGGGGGCGTTCGAACTTAAAGATCCTGATTTTGAGAAGCATAAATATTACAAATACTTTTTTGTCCTCCGAGATCGTTTTGAAGTGAAATCGCCTTGGTCTAAAGGGGTGATTACGGGGGTTTATGCCGGAAAGGGCAAGCGTAGCGAGGACCCAATGGCAGGAAGAATACGTTTATACCGGATAAAAGAGGAGTATGATGGTATTCAAGATGATTTTACGGCTTATGAACCAAAGGAAATCTCGCTTCAGGATCCCGATTTCTTTGATAAGATCCGGGATAAAAAAGAACTGATTCCCTTTTTCTCGGGCAATAGGGATGATTTTATGGAGTCGGTGGCACTGTTTGAACAGTTAGAATTGATCGAAAAGACCCATCCGGTTGCCGAAATTAAGAACGTTGTGGGTTGTTATTTGTGTTATACACTGGCGAGCAACCGCAAAACAATATTTGAACGCCCCGTCTGCATTCAGCCCAATGGTATTGCGATGATGCGTTTGGCCACTCCCTCTACGGCGCTTTATAAAGGACGTGCGGTTAAACTAAACGATATGCTGCTCTCCATTCGGTTCCATACCCGTACAGACGAACAAGACCAGCCGTATTCGGGCTACTTCCTGTTTTATGCCACCAATACTCCGCGCTCGGATATTAAAAAAATCTTTGGAACTTTTGTATCCGCCAATGACCGTAAACAACCTTTGGCCGGACGGGCAATTTTGATTCCTGTTGAAGGAGCCTTTAACGATTTTGTAAGCCGTCAAATCCAGTTGTTTTCGGCTGAATATGATGAATTAGACCACCGCGAGAGTAACTTAATGCGCTTCTTAACCGGGGATGCAAATAACTTAATCAAGTCTTTTCGCGACATAGACAGCCCTTTTGAAAAGGAGCAGGACTACGCCGATATGTATTTTGGTGCAGCCTGTTATAAGGCCCCTACTAAGCCCTATCAGGCAGCAGAATTGTTGGGATATGCTTTTATGCATGGATTTAGGGACTGGGAAAAACTTCACATGGAAAAAACATCCGGCTTTTTACGACATTTAAATCCGGATCATTGGGAAAAAGTGAAAAGTAGAATTGATAGCAAACTTCATCCGATCTGGGAAGCCGGGCTTGGGATATAATCATACACAACATGAAAAGCCTTTTTATTGTTTTGGTTCTTTTTTTGGGGGTGTGCTCTTGGGCCGAGCCCGCTCAATCCGCTTCCGTGGTGGTAGAAGCACGGGTTTTGATTGGTGACGGGCAATATGTAGCAGCCATTAAGTTGCTGGAAGATGCGGCAGATTCGGGCCAAAAATCGCCCGAAATACTTCATTGGTTGGGTGTTGAGTATTATTCCGCACTTCAACCACTGTTTTACCGTTTTAATTAACTGTGCTGGATGCGTATGTTTCGGGATTAATAACCGATGCTACGCAGCCGTTGGGCAATAGAGTTACAAGCGGCTGTATTTCAAGAATACCAATAGACCTTAGATTCGGTGAAATCTTTACTTACTGTCGAGAACAGCTCCGTAGGGGCGACATCATACGAGAATACACCTGCTCGGCATAAAATGTGAAAGATATGTTCACACGGTCGAACTTCATAACATATTGCATTCCCTTCTTTCTGAAACGCACCGTCTTAATGTACACCTTGGAATAACTTCCTGAAAAAAATCCCCCTAAAAAGTTGTAGCCTTACCTTTTAGCCTGTTATATTGTGGGCAGCCGATTGTTTGGGCAGATTACCAACCTCAAGCACCAGTGTAACTTTCCATATGCTACGACATAGCTATACCACCCACTTACTGGAGTCTGGTACGGATGTACGGCTGATCCA
>ERZ761607.5067-NODE-5067-length-11147-cov-12.204832_pt1 | contig 11147 bp, 7 predicted proteins | sample MGYA00511164_ERZ761607 | MGnify/ENA primary metagenome ERZ761607 (study PRJEB28899, sample SAMN02445080) | bioreactor sludge metagenome | biome: EBPR sludge | place: Australia: Brisbane, Thorneside Wastewater Treatment Plant | collected 2011-06-22 ...
TTTAACTAACATAATATTATAATATAAGATGCAAAATATACATAAAAACATTAAAAAACTACAATAATTAAAAGAAAAGCATATTTATCAAGATGCAAATAAGAAAAAATATCTTTGGAATGATTTTTCATAAAAGATAATTTTATTAAAAATTTCGAGGCATGAAGTTTACAGGTTTTAAATCTCAATTCATACAATTAACAAAACTTACCGGTTGCGGGCAGGAAGATTCAGTCCTTTTGAGAATTTCAATTGCCTCGAAATTATCTTTCTGCCCGTCTTTTTATAATTTAAAATTTATAATTATGAAAACAATTTTAATATTATGTGCTTTCTTATTTTCATTTATTAATTCTTATGCTCAAGTGTCAACGTCAGGTTCGGGTTGGAGATGGTATAATCCTTCTCCTATGGGAAACGATGTTTCGAGTTTCTCAATTGCACCTGATGGAACGCAATATCTATGCGGAGCAAAAGGGACACTTCTGAAATCCACAAACGACGGTCTCACTTTTGAATCTATGTCACCGATTGGAGAAACAGAACTTAGAGAAATTCGTGTATTGGAAAACTCTCTGAAAATTATTGTAGTCGGTCAGGACGGTGCAAGAGTAAGCACAAACGGTGGTGCCGTGTGGGGAAGTGCTTTGCTCGGTGAAAGATTGAATACATGTGATTTCCTTAATGGTGTAACTTATGTCGCAGGAGATTTCGGAAAAATTTATAAATCTACCGATGGCGGTGTATTATTCAATATAGTTTATAATAATCCAATTACTGATTTCAATGCGATTAATATTTTGCCAAACGGAAATGTAATTGCAACGGGTACAAATGGAATTGTAATGTATTCAACAAATAACGGAGCTAATTTTGTGGCATTACACATAGGCGGACTCACTAATTTTAAAGGAGTTTCGTTCATCAATAATACAACCGGTGTCGCAGTTGGAACTAACTCTTCAATATTCAAAACTACAAACGGTGGAATAAACTGGACTCCATATAATCTTCCGGGAATGGTAAATTTCAATGATGTAAAAATGATTTCTCAAAATGTTATTACGGCTGTTAGTAATGATGGTGATATATATTTTACAAATGACGGTGGTATAAACTGGCAATTAAATTTTAATATCGGTCCGTATGACTTATATACTATCGCAGCCGCAAATGATAAAGTTATCGCTTATGGAGAAGGTGGAGCCAATGCAGTCTCAACAAATGGCGGTGCTAACTGGTCAACTAATAACATTATAATCAGAAATACAATTAATAAAATTGAAGGTTTAGATGTATCAAGAGGTGGCTCGGATAATGACACGATAAGAGCAGTGGGCAATAACGGGTTGATTATGGTCAGTACTAACTCCGGTAATACCTGGCAAACTCAATATTCAGGAATTAATTATCATTTATATTCACTTCACTTTATAAATAATTTAACAGGTTGGGTTGTAGGTGGGAATACTTCAGGTGTTTCGCAAAGATTGATTATGAAAACAACTAATGGAGGAGTTAACTGGTTTTTGCAATATCAATCCGGTCTGTCTGCATTATTCGATATCGCATTTACTGATTCTCTAAATGGAACGTCTGTCGGGAATTTTGGAGGTATGATGAGGACAACCAATGGCGGTACTAACTGGGTTAATGTTTCAGGTATTTCAATGACTTTGAATGATCTCGTTTATATAAATGCAACCACAGGATATATCACAGGGGAGTCAGGAAGCATTTACAAAACAACAAATGCAGGATTGAACTGGTATCAGGTTAATAGTGGTGGATTTTTTGATACTCAATTCGCAATTGAATTCAGTGATATTAATACGGGTTATTCAGTAGGATCTCAAGGTAAGATTTATAAAACAACAAACGGTGGAGATAACTGGACTGCATTGCAAAATATTACGACTAATACATTGAGATCAATAAAATTTGCAAATGCATTTACGGGATATATTTCAGGAACTAATCTCGGAAATGATTGCTCAATCCTAAAGACTACTAATGGAGGATTGAATTGGTTCAGGCAAAATACAGGCACTAACAATGAACTGAAAACATTATATTGTATAGATGCAAACAAAGTATTGACCGGTGGAACTTATGGAACGATTTTAAAAACAACTAATGGTGGAGTATCAGTCGGAATTTCAAAAGTGAATCAAATTTTGCCAAATGAATTTACATTACATCAGAATTATCCAAATCCATTTAATCCTACAACAAACATAAGATTTGAAATTTCAAAAAGTTCAGATGTAAAATTAAAGATATTTAATATTCTCGGAGAAGAAATTTCAACTCCCGTAAATCAATTTATGTCATCAGGAGTTTATGAAGTTACATGGAATGCAGAGAGATATCCAAGCGGAGTTTATTTTTATCGAATCGAAAATTCTTACACTTCCAAAACTATGAAAATGATTCTCGTGAAATAAAGATTTTAATGTTAGAGCCCAACAACAAAAGCCCGGTAGAATCTATTGGGCTTTTTTGTTTTGGTTTTATTTATTGACTGAAAATAAAATTCCATATTAAGTATTTTTGTTTAAATGATGATTTATGAATCTGAATATACTTAGAAAAATAACGCACTTCTCTGAACTTAACGATGATGAACTTAAAAAAATATTTTCGTTTTGTTCGATTAAAAAATTTGATAAAAATGATATAATCTTTTTTGAAACTGAACCTTTCAAGGGGTTTTATGCCGTTTTGTCGGGACATGTGAAAGTTTTCAAAGTTTCTCCTGATGGAAAAGAACAAATCATAAATATATTTGAACCGTTTATGACTTTTGCAGAAGTTCCTATGTTCAAAGGAATTAAATCTCAACACGAATCTCAAGTCTATCCCGCAAATGCTTCTTCTCTGGAAAACGATACCGAACTTTTGTTCATTCCTGCAAATGAATATGTGAACTTTTTGAAATCAGATATTGATCTTTGTATGAAAATGATTTCCGTTCTTGCTCTCAAAAATTCTCATTTAAATATGATGCTTGGGAATATTACTCTGAAAGATGTATCAAAACGGCTTGCCTCTTTTTTAGTAATAGAAGCGGAAAAACAAAATTCAAAAGATGGAGTAATAAATCTCGATATTTCCAGATATGACCTCGCAGCATATCTCGGTACTATTCAGGAAACAGTTTCCCGCACTTTTAAAAAATTACAAAACGATAAGATACTTTCTGTTAATGGTAAAACTATCGTTATCAATGATTTACCTGCTTTGAAAAAACTTTCCGTGTAAATTTATTTAACAAAAAATTTAATTCTTTGACTTAAGTCAAAGATAATATATAACCTTAATTATTATTTTTATATAAAAAAATAATTATGGAAATTAACAGAAACACAACGGTATCAGAAATTGTAAAATTTAATTTTAAATCAGTTGAAGTATTTGAAAAATACGGAATTGATTTTTGTTGCGGAGGAAAAAAATCTCTCTGGGATGCTTGCGAAAAGAAGAAAATAAATTTTGAAGATGTTCAGAATGATTTAAAAAATTTTCTATATGTGAACGATATTTTCAGCGAGTGGGATGAAAGATTCCTGATTGATTACATTGTAAATGTCCATCACGCTTTTCTTAAAAAAGAACTTCCTGTAATTTATGAAAGAATAGAAAAAGTCTGCGATAAACATTCCGGTAAATATCCCGAATGGATAAAGATTAAAAATAAATTCACGACTTTAAAATCCGAACTTGAAGAGCACACTGCAAAGGAGGAAAATGTTTTATTCCCTTATATTAAGAAACTTCGTGATGCTGAAGATTCAGGAAAAGAATTTCAAATGCCACCATTTGGTTCTGTGGATAATCCTATCAAAGTAATGGAGAGGGAACACACTGACGCGGGAAATCTTCTTGAAGAAATAAAATCATTAACAGATAATTTCAGAGAAGATGAAAAATATTGTAACACTCACCGGGTTGCTTTAAAAGAGATTGAGAATTTATACAAAGACTTACACATTCATATCCATCTTGAAAATAATATTCTTTTCCCAAAAGCAAAATCCCTGGAAGAGAATTTATTAAAAAATAAAAAATCTGAAGTTAGTTGTTCATGTAATTTATAACATAAAAATATGAAAAAGGGAATTTGTAAAAACGTTTTTTTGATTAATATATTTTTGATTTTTATTTTGGCAGGTTGCTCTGAAAAAGATCCCACTAAAGGAGTGGGACCTGTTTCAGACCTTACGCTTGATAGTAATATAAATATAAGTTTATCTGAAAAAGGAAAACAAATATTTGATTCAAAATGTTTGGCTTGTCATAATTTCGAACGAAGAGTTGTTGGTCCTCCGCTTAACGGTATAACCCAAAGACGAAAACCCGAATGGATTATGAATATGATTATTAATCCTGAAGAGATGACACATAAAGATCCGCAAGCGAAAGAACTTTTAATGCAATATATAACTCCGATGGTTTCACAAAACATCACGGAAGATGAAGCCCGAGCAATGCTTGAATATTTTCGCAGCAAAGACAAGGGATTGTGAGAAATTACCGAAAGTTCAGAATCAATTATTTTATTAACATCATTCGCTTCGTGTCTTTAAAATCACCCGCCTGAATTGTCAGGAAATAAACTCCGGAGGATAAATTTGCTCCGTTAAAATCTTCAGTATATAAACCCGAAAGCCTTGTCTCGTTCACAAGAGTAGTAACCAACCTTCCTGTTACATCATACACTTTAAGAGTTACTTTGCTTTCAACCGGAAGTGTGAAAGTTATCTGAGTTACAGGATTGAATGGGTTCGGATAATTCTGGAATAACTGAAACATCGTTTCTTCACCCGGATTATTTTGAGGTGGTTCTTCTCTTCTGAAAATTCCTCTACCGTATGTTGAAGTGTAAATGAAAAATTCATTCATATCAGTCATTACAGGTTTCATTTCAGTTACAATCGCTGCCTCCGGCATTCCTTCGTTCCATCTGAACCAGTTAAATCCGTGGTTTGTAGATTTATAACATCCCATTTCAGTACCAAGGTATAAGTTATTAACAGTTTTAGGATGTGTTACGAGATGTGACATTACAACATTTGGTAAATTCCCTGTAATATTAGTCCACGTTAACCCAAGATTTTTTGTTTTATATATTTTCTTTCCGGCTTCGGTACCGGTCATGAGTGCATAAGCATATGTTGGATTTGTTGGATGAGGAATTACAGACTTAACCCAAAGTCCAGGTTCTAACCCTGTAGAACGCTCAACAAATGGACCGTTATTTGTACTGATATAAAGACGTTTTCCGTTTTCTGCTGATTCAAGCCAAACATAAACAATTGTTTTACCTTCTGAAGGATAATGTCCGATTGAAAAGTCATAAACTTTAAAAGGTAAAGCAGCATCATAAAGTGTCCAGTTCATTCCGAAATTTTCAGTTTTGTATAAACCTGTCCATGAGTTCGTAAATAGCGTCGTCGGTGAAGTTGGAATTGCACGGATTTTTGGATACTCTTCTCTTGAGGCACCGATACCGCTACTTACATCAATCCAGGTTTTTCCAAAATCCATAGTTCTTATACGGTGAAACGCCAAAGCACCTCCATAGTTACCGAGTGTCGCATATAAAATTATATTATTAAACGGATCAAATGCAATTCCGCCTCCATCTGCTGCCGATGGGTATGCATATATCCAGGTATTACCCCCATTAGTTGTTCCAGTAATAGCATTATCTCGAGATCCTCCGAAAATATAATCCCTGTTACTTGGAGCAACATCGAAATTAGCATACTGTGTAATCGGATAAAAATTATCCTGCGTCGTAAAAGATTCTCCACCGTCGTTTGAGTATGAAACACCTCCGTCATTCGCTACCCATACATCCTGTCCATTTGCTCCCCATAAAACTTCGTGTTGATCTGCGTGAAGATTTTTTGCTGTTGTTATATCTGTATGCTGAAACCAGTTAACACCTCCATTTGTAGTGTGATATAACCATATACCGCCGACTAACGCAACCTGAGGATTTGTGGCAGAAACACCAATTGCGTGTACATACCATCCGAATCCGCCTCCTAAAATATCTCCGCCCTGAGTTGGTGAAACACTTGTCCATAGAACTCCATCAGATGCCGTTTTGTAAACTCCAAGAAGAAAATTATTGTCATTTTTTCCAATCAATGCCCAGATATTATTTGGAACGTTTTTGCAAAGTGCCAGTGAAACCCTTCCGACATTTGAAGTAGGCAATCCTTGCGTTGTTAGTTTTGTCCAGTTAGTCCCCGCATTTGTTGATTTGTAAATTCCACCTTTGCCTGTGCCTTTATCCCATACTCCTATATGAGCAATATTCGGATCTAAAGGATTTACGATTACATCGGATACTTCTGCTTCAAAATATCTTGTCCAGTTTAATCCGTTATTATCTGATCTGTAATATCCGTTTGTTGTTGCAGCGTGTAGGACAGTCTGACTGTTTGGTGCATACATAATTCTGAAAAAACCGCGAGGTGTATTTCCCATACTTATACGTGTCCAGTTTAATCCACCGTTTGTGGATCTATGCAAACCTGTTCCCGCTAATACATTCGGTTCACCTGTTCCTACTATAATAATGTTACTATCGCCGGGATTAATTGCAAAACTTCCGATTGCGAGACTTGAAAGATTATCCGTCATCGGTATAGGATCAGAACCATTCGAAGCCCAAAGACCTCCGGATGCGGACGCAACTTTTAAATTTCCGTTCGTTATTTTTAAGTCTAAAACTCTGCCTGTATATTTTCGGACACCGGTTGAGTCAATTGCAGAGCCGTTAGGACCTAAAGGTCTCCATGGAACAATATTCGTATTAAAATCTTTTTCATTTGGCATTTTTTCAATTTCATCCCACATTTGTAATATCTGTTCTTGACCTAAATCAGAAGATTGAGGATAATGAGTTTTTCCGAAATATTCTTTCTGAAATCCCGGAGAACCTCTAAGTTCCTGAGATTTTTTTACTTTGGTGGTTTTTAAAACATCAAAAGTTTCGTCGTTATTTGATGAGCCGGATGATTCAGGAGAGATATTAAAAAAGTAAAAACCAAAAACTAATATTACTAATACAGGAAAGAATATGTATAAAAAATTTTTGAACTTTTTCATTTATGAGAGTTAAGTTTTATATTGAAGTCTGAGATGTTAATTGGTAAATAATAATTTTTTTTGAAATTACATTTTTTATTACAGTAAAAAAAGGAATTATTACTTAAACAGGGCAGAGATATTGTTTTGCAGTTAATTTTCATTATCGCAATAAAAAAACCCGGAAGGATAGGTTCCTACCGGGTTTCTTATCTGAGCTGGTGAAGGGACTTGAACCCCCAACCTGCTGATTACAAGTCAGCTGCTCTACCAGTTGAGCTACACCAGCAATAGAATACTAAATTAATTAAATTTTTACACTTTTGAAATACATTTATTAATTACTACATATATTATATTTTTACGTATGATTAACAAAAATGAATTTCAAAGACTGGAAGAACTCAAGAGGTATAATGTTCTATTTACTCCTCCTGAGCCCGAATATGACGAAATCGTCAAACTCGCTTCCCATATCTGTGAAGCTCCTATTTCATTAATCACTTTAATTGATAAAGATATTCAATGGTTCAAAGCAAACATAGGTCTCAATGATGACTCCACTAAAAGGGAAGATGCTTTTTGCTCTCATACTATACTGGATGAAGAAATTATGATTGTTCAAGATGCCATTAAAGATGAGAGATTTAAAGATAATCCTTTAGTACTTAATGAACCTAACATTAGATTCTATGCAGGCGTTCCGCTTACAACTCCAAAAGGTTTTAATCTCGGCTCTCTTTGTGTGATTGATAGAAAACCAAGAGAACTGAATGATATGCAAATTGAAACTCTCAAAGTTCTCGGCAAACAGGTTATTAATCTTATGACTTTGAAAATTTCTCACGATAATCTTAAAGATGCCAACAATAATATTCTATCTATCTCTGAAGAACTGCTGAGAATAAATGATGTTAATAATAAATTATTATCAATTATCGCTCACGATATTAAATCTCCCCTTGCTTCCATTTCTACAACTCTCGATATGTTCTCCGATGGTGAACTTGATAAAGAAGAAATGGAAGAAATTGGTAAATCTCTTAAGGAAAAAATTAACTCAACTTCAATTTTTCTTGATAATCTTCTTAACTGGGCGACAAGTCAATTCAATTCCGAAAAAAGTAATTTCACTGAATTTAATTTATATGAGTCAGTGAATAGGGTTGTGACTAACTGGGGATATATGTTTAAAAACAAAAATAATGATGTCGAAAATTTACTTGATAAGAACACAAAAGTATTTTTTGATAATAACCTTATAAAATTTGTCGTGAGAAATATTTTATTGAACGCTAATAAATTCACCGATAACGGCAATATAAAAATTATTTATAATCCTGTGAGCAATCAGTTAAAAATTATTGATAACGGGTGCGGTATGAAAGAAGAAACGAGAAAAAATTTATTTAACTGGGAAGCGAGAGTGAGCACTCCGGGAACGCAAGGGGAGTCCGGCTCAGGACTCGGATTAAAAGTCTGCTATGATATGCTTAAACAAAATAATGCAGACTTAACTGTCGAAAGTAAAGTAGGGGAAGGTTCAGAATTTACTATTCACCTTCCCTCAAAAAAATAATTTAGTTCTTTCCTTTTTTCTTTCTAACTTTTTCTTTCTTTGTTGTTGTTTGTTTTTTGGTAGTCTTCTTTTCAGGTTCTGTTAGTTTTAATACCTGTCCGATTATAATATGATCTCCGTCTTCTATATCATTCCAAAGTTTTAACTGACTGACTTTCAGATTAAATTTATCTGCAATCTTCTGGAGATTGTCTCCTTCTTTAACAGTATAAGTTTTTGGTGCTTTCTCTTCTTTTGTTTTTGAGTTTTTTGTGCTTCCACTTTCAGTTTTTTTATCTGAATAAATTTTCAGTTTCTGTCCCACATAAATTACATCCGATTCTAATCCATTCCATTCCTGAATTTCTGAAATCTTTACTGAATATGAAGACGCTATTGTTGAAAGTATATCACCTTCCTGAACTGTATAGACCTGTTCTTTACCTGCCGGCTTTTTTACTGTCTCTTTCTTCATGGTTTCTGTATTTGTGGAAACTGTTTTTACCGTATTATCACTGCCGGAATCATCAGATACATCTTCTTTTTTAGTTTCTTTCTTAGTCTCTTTTTTGGTTTCTTTATTTGTCTGTTTTGTAGTCGTTTCTTTCTTAGTATTCTTCTTCTCGCTTGTCTCTGTTTTTTTCGTCTGAGTTTCAGTTGTCTTTGAATTTTTTCCTTTTGTTATTTTATCAAAAAATGAGGTGCCTTCATCACTTGAAGTTTCATTGTTGGAATTGTTCTCAGATGTATTTGTATTTCCTGAATTTGTATTTTCAGTTACATCTTTTGTTTCTTTATTTTCGAGTGAACCGTCAAGATTATACTCTTTTATATTCTTTTCATTTTCACTCAGATAAATATTTAACATCATTCCTTTTAAAAGCAACCTTCCATAAGTTAAATTATTCCATAACCTCACATCAGTTGCTCTAACACCGTTGTCAATCGCAATTACACTGAGTTTATCATTATCCTTAACTGTATATTTCACATTGTTATCCGTAATCATTCCAATTTTTCTAATATCATTCGGCATATATCCGCGAACTTTGAACTTAGTAGCGGCTACTTGTCCGAAATCAAACTGTTCTGAACCGGCAAACTCAGGTGAACTCAATCCGTTTTTTTCAAATGAAGCATTTTTATAATTTTCTGAAAATGTTTTAAATGTTCCGTGTGGAATTCTGATTTGATAAATACTATTATAGTTTGGAGTTACATCATTTGTAAGTTCAGGATTTAATTCTCTAATCGTCTCCAGGTCAGACCCTGATAAGTCAGCAATTTGCTGAAAAGTTATTGAGGATTTTATATTTGCTCTGTCAAATGAAATTGGTTTAGCAAGTTCAAGATCAGTAAAACCATACATTTCAGGATTTCTGAAAATAAATGAAAGTGCAAGTATTGAAGGAACATAATTTTTTGTTTCACCCGGTAAATAATTTCTCAAAACCCAAAAATCTTTTGATCCTGATTTTCTTATCGCACTGTTAACTCTTCCCGGACCCGCATTGTATGCCGCAAAAGCAAGATACCAGTCATCATAAGTTTTGAATAAATCTATTAAGTGTCTCGCACCCGCATCTGTTGCTTTTTCAAAATCTCTTCTGTCATCTCTCCACTCATCCTGATATAATCCGTATGCATACCCCGTTGCTGGCATAAACTGCCATAAGCCAACCGCTCCTGCTCTCGAAACAATTGTAGGATTCAAACCTGATTCCTGAATGGATAGATAAATAAGTTCTTCAGGTGCTCCGTAATGTCTGAGAATTTTTCTCATAAGCGGGAAAAATTTTCCGGAACGATACATCGTTTTATCAATGAATGATTTTCCTCTGTCAGTCTTACTGAAAAAATCTATATATTCTTCTACAACTGAATTTTTAATTAATGGTAAATCTTTACCGTCCGGTAACGGCTCATATCCGCTCTGCTCAGACTGTGTATATTCATTCAGTCTTTCAAATTCTATTCCGAGTTTTTCTGCAAACTTGAAAACAATATTATTGTCGGGAATATTTTGTTGAGTTATTAAAAAATCCTGTGTGATACTTTTTGCGAGTTCGTTATAATCTTCTTTCCATGCAGAGTTTCCCGGCTCGTTAAGAACTTTTGAATTTATTTCGGAAAGTGTTTTAAGAGATTTTTCAAAAGCATTTTTTGCATCGGCATCCTGAAACTTATTATTATAGTTTAGGGCTTTTTGATAAAGATCAAATGCTCTGTCGAGATGTGTATAAACATTTACTGAATCTTTTATTCTCTCTTCGTTAACATCTACTACTTCAGAACTTGTACATCCGTTAAGGAAATTTACGAAAGTTATTAATACAATTACAAAACTTAAATTGTAAAAAAAACTTTTATAATTCATAAAAATTTTTTTCATAATTTATTTTTTTTGATTAAACAAAAATTAGTGAAAAGATAAAATTTACTGAAATAAAAAAACTCCTTGAGGGAGAATGGAAAGGAGAAG
>ERZ761607.5069-NODE-5069-length-11147-cov-4.185539_pt1 | contig 11147 bp, 5 predicted proteins | sample MGYA00511164_ERZ761607 | MGnify/ENA primary metagenome ERZ761607 (study PRJEB28899, sample SAMN02445080) | bioreactor sludge metagenome | biome: EBPR sludge | place: Australia: Brisbane, Thorneside Wastewater Treatment Plant | collected 2011-06-22 ...
GCCGATCCCCCTGCCCTGCACCCCCACCGCGTGCACGAGGCCGAGGGACGCGGGCGCCACGCCTTTGCGCTGTTTCAGGCGCTGCGCCACCCGGGGCCGCTGATCTGGATCCTGCCCGCCCATGCGCCGCACATGCCCATGCTGCGCGGCCTGCCGCAGGGCCTGGGCGCGCGGCTGCACCTGTTGCGCCCGGCGGGCGAGATCGATCTGCTCTGGTGCTTCGAGGAATCCCTGCGCTCCGCCGCGCCTGCGCTGGTGATCGCCGAGCCCGACAAACCGCTGTCGCTGACCGCCGGGCGCCGGTTGCAACTGGCGGCCGAGGCCGGGCGCACGACCGGGCTGGTGCTGACCCGTCTGGACGCGGGCAGCCCGGCGGCGCAGACCCGCTGGCACTGCGAACCGCAGGCGGGGGGTTCTGCGGACTCGACTCTGCATTGCTGGGAGTGTACCAAGAACAAACAGGGAACTTTAGGGCGTTGGGTCTTGAACTGGAATGGCGCGTCGGCTGCTGTCGATATGGTTTGCGCGGCTGGCGAGCGACACGAGCCTGCGCGACAGGCCCCTTGAGGGGCCCTTTGCCCTGACGCATCGCGCGGGCAATGCCGATCATCTGCATTGCCTGAACGCGGCGGCCTCGGCGCGCGGGCTGGTGCGCGGCATGGCGCTGGCCGATGCGCGGGCGCTGTGCCCGGACCTGTCCACCCGGCCCGCCGACCTTGCGCGCGAGGCGGCCGCGCTGGCCAGCCTGCGCCGCTGGGCCGGGCGCTATGCGCCGATGGTGGCCACGGACGGGGCCGACGGGCTGATCGCCGACATCTCGGGCGTGCCGCATCTCTTTGGCGGCGAGGCGGCGCTGCGCGACGACCTGCAGGCCCGGCTGGAACGCGCGGGCTTCGAGGCCGTCAGCGCCATCGCCGGGACCCGGGGCGCAGCGCATGCGCTGGCCCGCCACGGCGGCGGGATCGTGCCGGACGGGCAAGTGCTGGCCGGCATCGGCGACCTGCCGGTGGCGGCGCTGCGCATCGACCATGACACCGCCGGGGCGCTGGCGCGTCTGGGCCTGACCCGCATCGCCGATCTGGCGCCCCTGCCGCGCGCGCCCCTGGCGCGGCGGTTCGGCCCGGGGCTGGTGCTGCGGCTGGATCAGGCGCTGGGGGCGCAGGCCGAACCCGTCGCCGCCGAAACCGAGGCGCCGCGCTTTGGCGTGCGCCTGACCCTGCCCGAGCCGATCGGGCTCCAGGCCGATGTGATGGCAGGGCTGGGCCGCCTGCTCGACCGGCTGTGCGAAACGCTGACCCTGCACCAGCACGGCGCGCGGCGGCTGCGGCTGGACCTGCGCCGGGTCGACCGCGCCGCGGTGCAGGTGGAAATCGGGCTGGCCCGGCCGATGCGCGACCCCGCCCGCATCGCGGCGCTCTTCGCCCGCGCGGTCAGCGAGGTGGACGCGGGCTTTGGCATCGACGCGCTGCGCCTCAGCGCCCCGGTGACCGAACCGCTGCCCCCCGAACAGATTGGCGAACAGATCGGCGGACAGACCGGCAGCGCCCCCCCGCCCCGGCACGACGACGCGCGGGCGGACGCACTGGCCGATCTGCTCTCGTCGCTGGGCAACCGGATCGGCTTTGACCGGGTGCTGCGGCTTTTGCCCGCCGACAGCCTGATCCCGGAACGCAGCTTTCTGCTGGCGCCCGCCGCCTGGTCGCGCCCGGTGGACCAGCCCGCCGCCAGCGGCCCGGCCCGGCCGATCCTGCTCTTTGCCCCCGAGCCGATCAGCGCCTCGCCCGGCGCGCCACCGGCCAGCTTCACCTGGCGGCGGATGCGGTTTTCGACCCTGCGCGCGACCGGGCCCGAAAGGATCGCGCCGGAATGGTGGTTCGACGATCCCGCCTGGCGCAGCGGCCTGCGCGATTACTGGCGCATCGAGACGCAGGAGGGCCCGCGGCTGTGGCTGTTCACCACCCCGCAGGCGCCGGGCGGGGCGGACTGGTATGTGCAGGGGGAATTCGCATGAGCGCCGCCGCACCCTTTCCCAATCCTGGCCCCGACTCTGGCCCGATCCCCTACGCCGAACTCTGCGTCACCTCGAATTTCACCTTCCTGACCGGCGCCTCGCACCCCGAGGAACTGGTGACCCGCGCCGCCGAACTGGGGCTGAGCGCCCTTGCCATCACCGACCGCAATTCGGTGGCCGGCGTGGTGCGCGCCTTTTCCGCGCTGAAGGAACTGACCCGCCTGCGCGCCGAGGCCGAGGCTCAGGCCCGGACCGCGGCCCAGGACGCCCCCGCCATCCGCTCGCAGCGTCAAGACGACCCCTCCAGCCGCCAGATCCGCCAACCCGCGCCGCCCGGCGCCACGATCAGCGCGCCGCTGCCCCGGCTGATCGCGGGCGCGCGGCTGGTGCTGACCGACAGCGCGGTCGACTGGCTGGCCCTGCCCACCGATCTGGCCGCCTGGTCGCGGCTGACCCGGCTTCTGTCGCTGGGCAAACGCCGCGCGACCAAGGGGGAATGCCACCTGCAACGGGCGGATCTGCTGGACTGGGGGCAGGGCATGCTGCTGATCGCCCTGCCCCCCGACCCGCTGGAGGACAGCGCCCCCCCGACCACCCGCGCCGACCTGCTGACCCTCGCGCGGGCCTTTCCCGGCCAGTGTTTCCTGGGCGCCGCGCCGCGCTATGACGGGCGCGATCAGGCCCGGCTGGACCAACTGGCGCGGCTGGCCCAGAACGCCAACCTGCCGATGGTCGCGCTGGGCGATGTGCTGATGCACCGCGCCGCCCGCCGCCCGCTGGCCGATGTGCTGACCTGCCTGCGCCTGGGCTGCACCATCGACAACATCGGCGCGCACCGCCTGCCCAATGGCGAACGGCGGCTGAAATCCGGGGCCGAGATGGCGCGGCTCTTTCACCGCCACCCCGCCGCCATCCGCCGCACGCTCGACATTGCCAATGCCTGCGCCTTCCGGCTGGACGATCTGCGCTATCAATACCCCGACGAATCGCAAGATGGCGAACCGGCGCAGGACCGGCTGGAACGCCTGACGCGCGAGGGGTTGCACTGGCGCTATCCCGACGGGCCGCCGCCGCGCATCACCCACCGCGTCGAAAAGGAACTGACCCTGATCCGCGAGGTCGCCTATGCGCCCTATTTCCTGACCGTGCACGACATCGTGCAATTCGCCCGCTCGCGCGGCATCCTGTGCCAGGGGCGCGGATCGGCGGCGAATTCGGTGGTCTGCTATCTCTTGGGCATCACCGAGGTGCCACCCGAATCCATCACCCTGATCTTTGAACGCTTCATCTCCAAGGAGCGGGGCGAGCCGCCCGACATCGACGTCGATTTCGAACACGAACGCCGCGAGGAGGTGATCCAGTGGATCTATGCCCGCTATGGCCGCGAACGCGCTGGGCTGACCGCGACGGTGATCCATTTTCGCAGCCGCGCGGCGATCCGCGAGGTGGGCAAGGTCATGGGCCTGTCGCAGGACGTGATCGCCCGGCTGGCGGGGCAGATCTGGGGCTGGTCCTCGGCCCCGCCCGGCGCCGACCGGCTGCGCGACGCGGGGCTGGCGCCCGAGGATGCCCGCGTGCAACTGGCGGTGCGGCTGATCGGCGAGATCATGGGCTTTCCGCGCCACCTGTCGCAGCATGTCGGCGGCTTTGTCATCACCCGGGGGCGCCTGGACGAACTCTGCCCGATCGAGAATGCCGCGATGGAGGACCGCACCATCATCGAATGGGACAAGGACGACATCGACGCGCTGGGCCTGCTGAAGGTCGATGTGCTGGCACTGGGGATGCTGACCGCGATCCGCAAGGCCTTTGGCCTGCTGGCCGAACACCGCGGGCTGGCGCTGACGCTGGCCAATGTCCCGCCCGAGGATGCGCGCGTCTATGACATGCTCTGCCGCGCCGATGCGATCGGGGTGTTCCAGGTCGAAAGCCGGGCGCAACTGAACTTCCTGCCCCGGATGCGGCCGCGCAATTTCTACGATCTGGTCTGCGAGGTCGCCATCGTGCGCCCCGGCCCCATTCAGGGCGGCATGGTGCATCCCTTCATCAACCGCCGCATGGGGCGCGAGCGGGTCGAGGACCTCGGCCCCGCGCTGATGGAGGTGCTGGGGCGCACCTATGGCGTGCCGCTGTTTCAGGAACAGGCGATGCAGATCGCCGTGGTGGCGGCGGGTTTCACCCCCGCCGAGGCCGACCGCCTGCGCCGCTCGCTCGCCACCTTCAAGCGCATGGGCACCATCGGCTCGTTCCGCGACCGGTTTGTCTCGGGGATGCTGGCGCGCGGCTATGACGCGGGCTTTGCCCAGCGCTGCTTTGCCCAGATCGAGGGCTTTGGCAGCTACGGCTTTCCCGAAAGCCACGCGGCCAGCTTTGCGCGGCTGGTCTATGTCTCGGCCTGGCTGAAATGCCATCACCCGGCAGTCTTTACCTGCGCGCTGCTGAACAGCCAGCCGATGGGCTTTTACGCCCCCGCGCAACTGGTGCGCGACGCGCGCGACCACGGGATCGAACTGCGGGCGGTCTCGGTCAACCATTCGGCCTGGGATTGCACGCTGGAACCCCGGGCGGATGGCGGGCTGGCGCTGCGGCTGGGGTTTCGCCAGATCAAGGGCCTGCGCGAGGAGGACGCCGCCTGGATCGCCGCCGCGCGCGGCAATGGATATGCCGATGTCGAAAGCCTGTGGCGGCGCGCGGGCGTGCCCCCGGCCACGCTGGAACGGCTGGCCGAATCCGATGCCTTTGCCGCGCTGGGGCTGAACCGGCGCGATGCGCTCTGGGCGGCAAAGGCGCTGGGCGGGCCCGCGCCGCTGCCGCTGTTCGGCGCCGATGGCGAGGGCGGGCAGGAACCCGCCGTCACCCTGCCCGCGATGACCCTGGGTCAGGAGGTGGTCGAGGATTACCTCGCCCTGCGCCTCTCGCTGCGCGCCCATCCGATGGAGCTTTTGCGCCCCCGCCTGCCCGAAAGCCTGCCGCATGACCGGCTGGCCCAGGCGCAGGGGCCGGTCAGCGTGACCGGTCTGGTCATCACCCGCCAGCGCCCCGGCACCGCCTCGGGCGTGGTGTTCCTGACGCTCGAGGACGAAACCGGCACCGCCAATATCGTGGTGTGGAAACGGGTCTATGCCGCCTTCCGCAAGGCGGTGATCGCCGGGCGGCTGGTGCGGGTGACGGGCCGGATCGAACGCGACGGGCCGGTCGTGCACCTGATCGCCGAGCGGGTCGAGGACCTCTCGCCGCTGCTGGCAACGCTGGGCCGGCCGGTGATGATCGACGCCAGCGACGGGCGCACCGACGAGGCGCGGCGGCCGGTCGGAGTCGATCCCCGCTCGGGGTCCCGCACCGGGTCGCGCTCGAGCGCGCGCCATCCGCGTGAACAGGCAAAGAAACTGTTCCCCAGCCGGGATTTTCACTGAACCCGCGCCGCAAGGCCGCGCTCAGACCCCGCGCGACAGGTCCAGCTTCAGCCGCAGGAACCCCGCCCGCGTCAGCCCCCGCGACACCGGGCGGAACCGCGCGATCTGCGCCAGGTGGCGATGGGCGGCGGGGCCGGTTTCAAAGATCACCGTGGTGCCGGGCAGGGCGGCAAAGCGCAGGCTGCCCCCCGGCGCGGGCGCGCGCACGGCGCCGAGAATCCCCGCGCTGGCGACATGCTGGCGCAGGATGTCGCGCGTCACCCGCTCGTCGGACAGCACGATGTTGGTCGTCCGCGCCCCGGCGAACTGCCCCGCGCCGCCGGCCCGATAGCTGTTGGTGCACAGGATGAACCGCGCCTCGGGGTCCAGGGGCTGCCCCGCCAGCCGGGCCGACACGACGCGGTGCGCCTCGGGATCGACCAGCACCCCGCCCGTGTCATAGCGCGCCGGTTGCGACAGGTCATAGACCACGTCCAGAGGGTCGATCACCTCGAAATTGTAGCCCGGAACCTCGGGGTTGCGCAGCAACGTGCCGGTGCTGCCGGGCCGGATCCGGTTGAAGGCCGCGGCCGAGCGTTCAAGCCATTCCAGCACCTCGGCCCCGGTGACACACAGCGCGGCGATCGAGTTGGGAAACGGGTAGAGATCGGCGATGTGGCGCAGCGCCAGCGGCCCCGCGGGCACATCGGTATACCCCGCAGGCCCGCCCCGCCCGCCCGCCTTGAACGGCGCCACCGCCGACAGGATCGGCAGGCCGACCAGATCGGGGTCGTCGATGCGGCGGCGGACATAGTCGCGCTGCGCCTCGGCGACGATGTGCAGCGAATCCAGTACGCCCAGATGGGTGAAATAGGAATGCAACGCCGCGTCGCTTTGCCCGACCGGACGGCGGATCGCCCGCAGCGTGTCGGTATGCACCGCCGCCACCGCCTCGGCGACGCGGCGCGCCGGGCTCGACGGCGTCTCGGCCCGCGGCGCAGTCTCGCCCAGCGCGCGCACCTCGGACCGCGTGCCCAGCACGCGCCAGACCCCGCCCTCGCGCAGCAGCAGGAAATCGATCAGCCCGACATGCGCGCCCCAGCAGCCCCCCATCACCGCAGGCTTGCCCGCGATCGTGCCGGTGGCGATGTCGACATCGGCCATGCCGCCGAACACCGGCGAGGGGAACAGCAGATGGCTGTGCCCGGTCAACAGCGCGTCGATCCCGGCGACACGCGCCAGCGGCACGGCGGCGTTCTCCATCCCGTCCTGATGCCGCGCGGCGCCGATGCCGGTATGCGCCAGCGCCACGATCAGATCGGCCCCGGCCTCGCGCATTTCCGGGACCCAGGCCCGCGCGCTTTCCAGAATGTCGCGCGCCTGCAACCGGCCGTCCAGCGCGTGGCTGTCCCATTCCGTCACCTGCGGCGGGGCGAAGCCGATCACCCCGATCCGGATCGGATGCCGCGCGCCCAGATCGTCGACCAGCATGCGGTCCAGGAGCACATAGGGCTTCAGCAGCATGGCATCCGCCCGCGCCGCGGCGCCGCGGCGGGTCATCAGATTGGCCGAGACCACCGGGAAGGCCGCGCCCCCCAGCGCCTTCATCAGGAAATCGAGACCATAGTTGAACTCATGGTTGCCCACGGTGATCGCGTCATAGTCCAGCGCGTTCATCGCCGCGATGGCCGGGTGAACATCGCCTTCCCGCAGCCCGCGCTCATGCGCGACGAAATCCCCCATCGGCGTGCCCTGCAGGAAATCGCCGTTGTCGAACAACAGCGCATTCGCCGCCTCGGACCGGGCCTGCTCCACCAGCCGCGCCGCCTGCGCCAGCCCCACCCCGGTCCAGGGCCGGTCGGCGTAATAATCATAGGGCAGGATATGCAGATGCAGGTCGGTCGTCTCGATCAGACGCAGATGCACCGCGCGTTGCCCCGTCGCGAGACCGCTGAACGTCGAAGGATTGAGCAACGTGGTACCTCGGGTGATCACAGCTTCGCTTCCCGCTGCCGCCTGTCGGGTCTGGTAAGGGCACAGACGGCTCGGTTCCGTAACGTGATGCGAGCCTGCGATGGCACAATTAGGTCAGAACTCGGACGCACTTGCGGCAAGTATCCACACCCTTGGGTTGTCAATCAAGGAAGATTCGCCGCGCCGGGCCCCGGCTGTTCCCCCGCTGCGGGATTTGTCATACACCGCTCGCAAAGGGAGGGCCACCATGCCGCATTTCATGGCCTTTGCGCACGAATGGGACGACAGGCAGGGCGAGCTGCGCGCCGATGGACCGGCGCTCGACGCCCTGCGGGCTGATTCGGCCAGCCGGGTGCTGCCGATCTGGCGCGGCCGGCCGCTGGTGCGGGGCGCCGACACGGCCGAGGCGGTCTGGCTTGCCCCCGGGCACCCGGTGCTGGCCGATGCGGGGGAATGGATCTTTCTGGGCCGCCACGACGGCGTCACCCGCTTTGCCGCCGACATTTCCAGCTGGGTGCCCGAGGGGCTGAACGAGGCCGCGATGTCCGGCTTTCTCGACCCCACCGAATACACCCATCACGCCTTGCCCCGCGATCACCGCTTTGCCGAGTTGCGCGGGCTGATGACCCGGCTGGGGCCGGTCGACGCCGCCATGGCCTCGACCGCGCGGGCGCTGATGAACTGGCACGGCTCGCACCGGTTCTGTTCGGCCTGCGGCGCGCCCAGCGGCATCGCGCTGGGCGGCTGGCAGCGCGTCTGCCCCGCCTGCCGCACGCCGCATTTCCCGCGCACCGACCCGGTGGTCATCATGTTGGTGGCGCGCGGGGACAGGGTGCTGCTGGGCCGCTCGCCCGGCTGGCCCGAGGGGATGTATTCCACCCTCGCCGGCTTTGTCGAACCGGGCGAAGCGCTCGAATCCGCCGTGCGCCGCGAGGTGCGCGAGGAAACCGGCATCCGCATCGGCGCCGTGCGCTATGTCGCCTCGCAGCCCTGGGCCTTTCCCAATTCCCTGATGCTGGGCTTTGTCGCCGAGGCCGAATCCGAGGCGATCACCCTCGACCACGAACTGGAAGACGCCCGCTGGCTGACCCGCGACGAACTGGGCAGCGTGCTGGCCGGCACCCACCCCAATATCCGCCGCCCCCGCCAGGGAGCCATCGCGCATGACCTGGTGACAGGGTGGTTCGAGGGGGAGATCGGGTAGGGGGGCGGACCAAGTTTCCCAACCGCTCCGCCAATCTGAGAACGGAATGACAAAAGCGCGTCATTGGATCTACGCGCAGGACGCCCCTATCGCACGTCGCGGCGCAGGAATGCAATATCTCTATCAATGCGGACCAACTCATCGCGACTGTGCTTCATGAGTGACCGCGTTCGCTCTGGGTCGCGCGATTTTCGTTGATCCCAGTTCAGACCCGCATTCCCGACTGTTGCGAGCAGTTCATGGATTGCTTGATTGAGGCGCTGACATTCTACCGGTGCCGAAAAACTGTCATCCCACATGCTTTCGAAGCTTGAGGATAAATTCTTGAATTCAGCAGAATGCGGGCTTTGGTCACCGCGTTCAATTATAGAATCAAGCTCTTCCCGAACGGCTGGCAGCTGAGCAAGTAGCCGGTCTACTCTTTTTAGGTAATTTGCTTTTGTTGCACGTCTTTCGTCTAGAAACTTTGGAAAGCCCATGTCACCGGCCCAATCGATCACAAGTCCACTGCCGTCTTGTTCTCCTTCAAATGAGCGCGGTCTCGCAGACCCTTTCAAACTTTGTGAAACCCATTGGAACCGACATGCCCAGGCCGCGGACTCACGATCGCTGTCTCTGAGATAAACGAATCCCCATACTACTTCGACGGGCCGTCCACCAAGTAATTTCTCCAAAATTTCATCACGATGATATTGACTTGATTGACCCTCCTTCACCGCCGCTCGAACGATTGCACCAAGGAAGGGCTTTGTAATTGCCTTATTTCCGGAATGAACAACTATATCCAGACTAACCCGTCTGGCGTTCGCGTGGCTTTGATCGTGCTCCGCGTGAATTGAGTATTCACTTGCTGCGACAATTGGAGACGCAATCAAATGTAGTTCCGGGGAACTCGCAGCAGTTATGGTTTTACACCTTGGAACAAGTATTCTCCAACTCGCGCCCGCACGAACACACGTCTCTTCAGTCACTACTTCATAGTAGCATACACGCGCCTCTACATCACAAAGCACCAGAATCACAGGGAGCGAATGATTGATCCAAAGGCTCCTGTGCCGGTCAGACACATAGTGGAAAAACCCAGTGTCATTCCCTTTGGAAAAATAGCTGGAGCCAGTTTTGATCTGGGCAGCAATCAAGCGTCCAGTCGCGATTGCGCCATCCTTGATCTCGATGTGAACATCTATACCGAAATCAGATACCTGCTGATCACGGAATATGTGCCCCGCCTCAAGCACTGCCTGCTCCATGATGTTCACGCCACGGCGGTTTGTCTGTTCTGTGTCTGACATTACCCCCCCCTACCCCGCCGCAATCGCCGCCTGGACCGCGCGGCGCCAGGCGGACAGGCGGCGCTCGCGGGGGGCTTCGTCCATGACCGGCTCGACCCGCCGTTCCAGCGCCCATTGGCGCGCGAAGCCCTCGGGCCCCGGCAATATCCCCGCGTGGTGGCCGGCCAGCCAGGCGGCGCCCAGGGCCGTGGTTTCCAGCACCTGCGGGCGGTCGACCGGGGCGCCCAGGATGTCGGACAGGAACTGCATGGCAAAGCCGCTCGCACTCATCCCGCCATCGACCCGCAGCACGCCCTGCGCCGCGCTCTCGCCGCTCGCCGCCCAGTCGTCGCGCATCGCCCCGGCCAGATCGGCGGTCTGGAACCCCACGCTTTCCAGCGCCGCGCGGGCCATTTCCCGCGGCCCCGAGCCCCGCGTCAGGCCAAACACCGCGCCCCGGGTTTCCGGCCGCCACCAGGGCGCGCCCAGCCCGGTGAAGGACGGCACGATGATGACCTCCTGCGCCGGATCGGCGGCCTCGGCCAGCGCCTGCGTTTGCGCCGCCGAGCCGATGATCCCCAGCCCGTCGCGCAGCCATTGCACCACGGCGCCCGCGATGAAGATCGACCCCTCCAGCGCATAGGCCGTCTGGCCCTTCATCCGATAGGCGATGGTGGTCAGCAGCCGGTTGCGTGACGGCACCATCCGCGCACCGGTGTTCATCAGCGCAAAACACCCCGTGCCATAGGTCGATTTCATCATGCCGGGGGCAAAACAGGCCTGCCCGATGGTCGCCGCCTGCTGGTCCCCCGCCACCCCCAGGATCGGCACCGGCGCACCGAACAGCGTGGTCTCCCCGAACCTCGCGTCGCAATCGCGGATTTCCGGCAGCAGCGCCATCGGCACGTTGAACAGGCGGCACAGGTCGGCGTCCCAGCCCCCGGTCGCAATGTTCATCAGCATGGTGCGCGAGGCATTGGTGGCATCCGTCGCATGCACGCGGCCCTCGGTCAGCCGCCAGATCAGAAAGCAATCGACCGTGCCCAGCGCCAGTTCGCCGCGTTCCGCCCGTGCCCGCGCGCCGGGGACATGGTCCAGCAGCCAGGCCGCCTTGGTCGCGCTGAAATAGGGGTCCAGCAGCAGACCGGTGCGCGCCGTCACCTCGCCCTCGTGCCCCGCCGCCTTCAGCGCCGCGCAGGTGTCCGCCGTCCGCCGGTCCTGCCAGACGATGGCGCGGTGGATCGGCTGGCCCGTGGCGCGGTCCCAGATCAACAGCGTCTCGCGCTGGTTGGTAA
>ERZ761607.5071-NODE-5071-length-11141-cov-6.351164_pt1 | contig 11141 bp, 6 predicted proteins | sample MGYA00511164_ERZ761607 | MGnify/ENA primary metagenome ERZ761607 (study PRJEB28899, sample SAMN02445080) | bioreactor sludge metagenome | biome: EBPR sludge | place: Australia: Brisbane, Thorneside Wastewater Treatment Plant | collected 2011-06-22 ...
CGCGCCTGGGCCGCGGTCTTCGCTTCCTTCATGCACTTCACGCCGTCGTGATCGCGCGCGCCGCGGCACTGGTTGATGCCCAGCTCGAGGCCCTTCGCGAGCTTGGTCTCCTTCTCCTTGGCCTTCTCGGCGCGGAGCGCGTCGCGCTGGTCGGCCGGGGCGTTCGCGATCTCCGCCTCGGCCTGCTCCCAGAACAGGAGCGTGTACCAGTTGCGGATCGCCTCCTCGCAGTCCTTGGCGCTCGGCCGCGAGCAGCCGACGACGAGCGCCAGGACGAAGAGCAGGACACCGGGCAGACGCATGGCCTGCACATACCACGGGGTCAGTCGCGCTCCCAGGTCAAGCCGGCGTAGACGAGGTGGCGGCGGTAGGTCAGATCGTCGCCCCCCGAGGCGTCGGCCTGGAAGGCGTAGCGTGCCTCGAGCTCCCACGCCTCGCCGACCGCGCGCGCGACGCGCACCGCCGCGCCGCTCCGGTTCTCGTCGTCGATCGACGTGAACGTCATGTTGAGGTCGTCGGTGACGAGCAGCGGATCGCGGAAGTGGTCGAGCTGGCCGGTGACGGTCGCGGTCGCGAACCACGCGCGGCCGAGCGCGCGCGTCGCCGACAGGATGACGCGGTGGCGCACGTACGAGCTGCCGAAGCTGGCCGAGTCGTTGAAGACGAGCTGGTAGGTCGCCGACAGCACGGCGCCGCCGGTGTACGTGAGCTCGGCGCCGCTCACGTGCTGGAGGTCGGTGCGCGGCTCGCCGGTCGGCACGAAGCACGCCGGGGTGCGCGGCTCGCCCGGCGCGCAGCCGTCGGTGAACGCGCGGCCACGGTAGCCGCGGCGCTCGATGCGATAGGCGACCGCGAGCTCGAGCCAGCGCTCGTCGGCCTCGCGCCACAGCTCGTCGGTGACGCGGACCGTCGCCGCCTGACCGAGCCAGTCGAAGTCGGGATCGGGCTTGTAGTCGAGGCGGCGGACGCCGGCGGTGAGCGTCGCGGCGCGGCCCTCGCCGCCGACCAGGCGCAGCCCGAGATCGGCGCCCGAGCTGGCGAAGGCGCGGGCGCCGTTCTCGCCGCCGACCGGGACGACGTCGTAGTGGGTGACGCGCGCGAGGAGAGCGACGTCATCGCCGGGGCCGTCGCGCTCGGCGGCGACGTCGATCGACCCGATGAGCAGATCCTCCCCCACGACCGCGCCGGCGACGACCGCGCGCGCGCCGCCGGCCAGGCGCAACGCCCAGCGTGTGTGCTCGCCGGCCTTGCCCCGACGCGCGAGCTCGGCGACGGCGCGCACGAGCGGCGCGGTCTCCGCCTGCCGCCCGCCCGGCGTGACCGAGATGCGCCGGACGTTGGTGTCGACCTCGCCGCCGACCTCGAGCGACGCGCGCCACGGCTCCGCCGCCGCCGGCGCCGCGGCGGCGACGAGCGCGACGAGCGCGACGAGCGCGAGCCAGCGGGCCCTTCGACTCGGCCTCGCCCTGAGCCTGTCGAAGGACGCTCGGCCTTCGCTCAGGGTGAACAGAGCTTCGCTCGGGGTGAACGGGCGACGCACGGCTCGCGTCACTGGGCGCGGAGCTCGCGGGCGCGCGACTCGATCGCCGCGCGCTTCTTGCGCATCGTCGCGAGCCGCTGGTTGACGGCCTCGCGCGCCCGCCGCGCCGCCGCCGCGCGCGCCGACGGATCGGTCGAGCGCTCGGCGCGCCGCAGCGCATCGACGGTGCTGGGATCGACGACGTCCGAGAGCGCGGTCGCGTAGTCGCGGGTGTCGGCCGACGGATCGCTCAGCCCGGGGCTGTCCTCGCTGTCGCTGGGCGGCGCGCCCGCGCCGTCGGCGGCGGTCGCCGACTCGAACGCGCCGCCGCGCGCGGTCGTGCCGATGCGCCGCGGATCGCTCTCGTCACGCACGGCGAGCTCGGCGGCGCGATCGTGCTGCCGGCGCAGCTCGGCCATGCGGTCGTAGCGGTTCGCCTGCTGCTCGAGGCGCCCGACCTCTCGCGCCAGCTCGGCCTCGACGTCGCGCAGCTCGGCGGCGCGCTGGTCGAGCTCCTCCGGATCGGCGAGCGGATCGAGCGCCTCGTCGGGGATGATGATCTTCTTCGGCGGCGGCGGCGGCGGCGCCCACGCGCGGCGCCGGCGCTCGAGGTCGGCGCGCGTCGGCCCCTTCGCGGTGACGAGCGCCTGATCGATCACGATCACCGCCGCGGCCCGCGCCCGCACGACGTCGACGTCGGCGCGCTTGAGCTTGTCGGAGAGCGCGGCGAGCGCGCGCGCGGTCTCGAGCGACGACGCCAGCTTGCCGCGCAGCGCCCGGTCGCGACGCCACGACGCCTTCTGCCGCTTGAGCTGATCGATCTCGGCCAGCTCCGCCTCGTAGCGGCGCTGGAGCTTGGACCGATCGGCGACGAGACGCCCGCGCGCGGCCTCCGCCCTGGCGACGTTCGCCGAGACGCGCTCGACCGGCGTCGGCGCCTGCGCCACCCGCGTCTTCGGCGCCGGACGGCGCACCTCCGTCGGCGCGGCACCGGCGGTGCCGACCAGGAGGGCGAGGATGAGGAGGGCCAGACGCATGGGGACGGACGTAACGATAAGCAGTCCACGTGCCATGGACAACCTTGCGGAACTGCTCGCTACCCCACCGGATCCGGCGTGTGAAAACGGCGCGTTCAGGCGCCGGTGATCGCGGAAAACTGAGAGCCGGATCGGGCACGGGCACGGGCACGGGCACGGGCACGGGCACGGGCACGGGGGCGAGATCGGCGTTGTTGTCAGGTCCGGAAATGGCCAGACATGAAGGCGCGCGGCGGCTAGAAAGGGCCCATGGACACCGGCGGCTACCTGGCGGCGATGCGCGCGCGCGACGCGCGCTTCGACGGCGTGTTCTTCGTCGGCGTCACGACCACCGGCGTCTACTGTCGGCCGGTGTGCCCGGCGCGCACGCCCGGCGCCGACCGCGTGCGCTTCTATCCGTCGGCAGCGCTCGCCGAGCGCGACGGCTTCCGCGCGTGCCTCCGCTGCCGCCCCGAGCTCGCGCCCGGCAACGAGCTCTGCGGTCCTCGCGCTCCGGTCGACGCGATCCCGGCGCTCGCGCGGGCCGCGGCGCGCCGCATCGACGCCGGCTACCTCAACGACCACTCGGTCGAGCAGCTCGCCGATCGTCTCGGCGTCACCGACCGGCACCTGCGCCGCGCGCTCGAGGCGCAGCTCGGCGCCTCGCCGCTCGAGCTCGCGCAGACCCGGCGCCTCGCGCTCGCGAAGCAGCTCCTCCACGACTCGCGGCTCGGCCTCGCCGAGATCGCGTTCGCCGCCGGCTTCGCGAGCGTGCGTCGTTTCAACGATGCGTTCCGCGCGCGCTTCGGGCGCCCGCCGTCGGCGCTGCGCAAGGACGTGCCCCGCGCCGACGAGCCCGGCGACGCGATCGCGCTGCGCCTCGACACCCGGCCTCCGTTCGACTGGGCGCGGCTGTGTGCGTTCCTCGCGGCCCGCGCCATCCCTGGCGTCGAGCAGGTCGACGGCGCCTGCTACCGACGCGGCGTCGTCGTCGACGGCGTCGCCGGCTGGCTCGAGGCGCGATCCGCGACCGGTCGTCCGGCCGCGGTGCAGCTCCGCGTCGCGACCTCCCTCGCGCCAAAGCTCATGGCGGTCCTCGCCCGCGTGCGCGCGCTGTTCGACCTCGACGCGCACCCCGCCGCGATCGCCGCGCAGCTCGGCGCCGATCGCCGGCTCGCGGCGTCGGTGAAGGCGCACCCGGGCCTGCGGGTGCCTGGCGCGTTCGATGGCTGGGAGCTCGCCCTGCGCGCGATCCTCGGCCAGCAGATCGCCGTGTCGGCCGCGACGACGCTCGCCGGCCGCCTCGTCGCGCGCCTCGGCGAACCCAACCCCGCCGCGCCCGCCGGCCTCGATCGCGTGGTGCCGTCACCGGCGCGGATCGTCGACGCCGGCGTCGCGGCGGTCGCCGCGATCGGCCTGCCCCAGGCGCGCGCGCGCACGATCGTCGCCCTCGCCGCGGCCATGCGCGCCCCGGTTTCGCTGGGGCCGCGGGGCCCGTCTCTCGACGGGCGCCGCGGCGCCATCGAGCTGTCGGGCGGCGGCGATCCCGACGCGACCATCGCCGCGCTGTGCGCGCTGCCGGGCATCGGGCCGTGGACCGCGAGCTACATCGCGATGCGCGCGCTCGCCTGGCCCGACGCCTTTCTCGGCGGTGATCTCGTCGTCCGCCGCGCCCTCGGGGTCACCACCGCCCGCGCCGCCGAGGAGCGCGCGGCGCGCTGGCGCCCCTGGCGCGCCTACGCCGTCCTCCACCTCTGGACCGGAGCCACGCCATGAACGCGATGCCGACGACCACCGACCTCGTCTCCCGCACGATGCCTTCCCCCATCGGCCCGCTCCGCCTCGTCGCGCGCGCCGATGCCCTGGTCGCGATCGACTTCCCGAACCATGACGGCGGCCTCGCCGCTCGTACGATCCGGACGCCGCACCGCGTGCTCGATCAGGCGCGCGACGAGCTCGACGCGTACTTCGCCGGCGCGCGCACGACGTTCACCGTGCCGCTCGCCGCCGCCGGCACGCCGTTCCAGCAGATGGTGTGGGACGCGCTGGTCACGATCCCGTTCGCCGAGACCTGGTCCTACGGTCAGCTCGCGCGCGCGATCGGCCGCCCGTCGGCGTCGCGCGCGGTCGGCGCCGCCAACGGCAAGAACCCGCTGCCGATCGTCGTGCCGTGCCACCGCGTCATCGGCGCGGCCGGCGCGCTCGTCGGCTTCGGCGGTGGGCTCGCCACCAAGCAGTGGCTCCTCGCCCACGAGCAGGGCCAGCGGCAGCTCGCGCTCGCCTGACCGCGCGGCGAACCGGCTCAGCCATCGCCCGACCTGTCGCCGCCGCCGACGCCGCCGATGCCGTACTTCTCGAGCTTGTAGTAGAGCGCGCTGGTCTTGATGCCGAGGAGGCGGGCGGTCTCGGTCTTGACGCCCCGGGCCTTCTCGAAGGCCTTGACGATGAGCTGGCGCTCGAGATCGTCGAGGATGTCGGGCAGGCTCATCTGGCGCGGCACGTCGAGGCGATCCTCCTCGACCGCGCCGGACGCGTGCAGGAACGCCGGCAGCGCCGAGACCCCGATCTCGGTGCCCTCGGCGAAGACCAGCGATTGCTCGATCGCGTTCTCCAGCTCGCGCACGTTGCCCGGCCAGTGGTAGGCCATGAGCCGGCCGAGCGCCGCGTCGCCGACCGCGCGCACGCGCGGGTTGGTCTTGGGCCCCAGCTTGTCGACGAAGTGCTGGGCCAGCACCGGGATGTCCTCGCGCCGCTCGCGCAAGGACGGCAGCCGCAGCGGCACGACGTGCAGGCGATAGAACAGATCCTGGCGGAAGCGGCCGGCGGCGACCTCGGCGTCGAGGTCCTTGTTGGTCGCCGACACCACGCGGACGTCGACCTTGATCGGCCGCTCGCCGCCGACGCGCTCGAACTCCTGCTCCTGGAGCGCGCGCAGGAGCTTGACCTGCATCGCCGGCGGCACGTCACCGACCTCGTCGAGGAAGAGGGTGCCGCCGTCGGCCAGCTCGAAGCGGCCGAGCTTCTGCTTGATCGCGCCGGTGAACGCGCCCTTCTCGTGGCCGAAGAGCTCGCTCTCGAGGAGCGTCTCGGTGAGCGCGCCGCAGTTGACCTTGATGAACGGCCCGGTGTGGCGGCGCGAGAGGCGGTGAATGGCGCGCGCGACCAGCTCCTTGCCGGTGCCGCTCTCGCCGGCGACGAACACGGTCGTGTCGGCGACGGCCACCTTCTCGACCGCCTTGAGGACGCTCTTGATCTTCTCGCCGCTGCCGACGATCTCGGTGAAGCGGCCGGTCTGCTCGTCGCGCAGGTAGGCGTTCTCGGCCTCGAGCTTGGTCCGCGCCCGGCGCGCGGCGCACAGCTCGAGCGCACGCTCGACCTTGAGCCGCACGACCTCCGGGGTGAACGGCTTGGTGAGGAAGTCGAACGCGCCGAGCTTCATCGCCTCGACCGCGGTCTCGACCGTGCCGAAGCCGGTGATGATCATGATCGGCACCGTCGGATCGATCGCCGTCACCTGCTTGAGCACATCGACGCCGCCGAGGCCGTCCATCTTCAGGTCGGTGATGACGAAGTCGAAGCGGCGCGTCTTCCACGCGTCGACGCCGGCCTGCCCCGACGCCGCGGCCACGACGTCGTGGCCCATCTTCTTGATCGTGTGGGTGAGCCCGTCGCGGATGGTCTCGTTGTCGTCGATGATGAGGATCGCGGACATCAGGAGCCTCTGGCCGGCAGTTTCACACGAAAGGTGGTCTCGCCGGCGTCGGATGTGACCGACACCTCGCCGCCGTGGGCGCGCACGATCTCGGCGACGAACGCGAGGCCGAGGCCCGTGCCCTTCTCGCGCGTGGTGAAGAACGGCTGGAACAGCCGGCCGCTGGTCTCCGCGGTGATCACGGGGCCGCGGTTCCACACCGAGAGCTCGACGCCGGCGCCGTCGGCGCGCGCCGCGAGCCGCACCGCCTTGCCGCGCTCGCCGACCTCGGTCGCCGCCTGGATCGCGTTCTTGCCCAGGTTGAGCAGCGCGCGGCGGAGCTGGCCGGCGTCGGCGGCGAGCGCGAGCGGCGCGTCCGGGACGTCGACCTCGACCTCGAGCCCGGTGGCGTCGGCGTCGCCGCCCAGCAGCTCGGCGACCTCGCGCACCAGCGCCGCGGCGTCGACCGGCCCCAGCTCCGGCGCCGGCCGCCGCGCGTAGTCGAGGAACTCGCGCACGACCCGCTCGAGGTAGCCGACCTCGCGATCGATCTTGGCGGCGTGGGCCGCCCGCTCGTCGCCGGCGAGCTCGTCGCGCAGGATCCCCGCGTAGAGCTGGATCCCGGCGAGCGGGTTGCGCACCTCGTGGGCGATGCCGGCGAGCATCTGCTGCGTGCGCGCGTCGCGCTCGGCGAGCTGGGCGCGCATCGTCTCCATGGTCTGGGCGAGCACGCCGAGCTCGTCGGAGCCGCCGAGGCCGATCGGCCGCTCGAGGTCACCCTGGCCGATGCGCGTGGCGGCGGCGGCGAGCGTGCGCACCGGGCGCGTGATGAGCAAGGCGGCGAGGAAGGTGGCCGCCAGGACCACGGCGGTGAGCATCGCGCCCCACAGGAGCAGGCTGTCGCGCAGGTCGTCGAGGCGGCGGAAGTACGCGGCCGGCGCCTCGGCGCCGATCGCCAGGACGATCTCGGGCTCGGTCTCCGACGCGTGCACCGGCGCGTAGCCGGCCTTCACCCGCCGGCCCTCGGCGTCGGTGAACGTGACCGACGCCGCGGTGCCGCCGGCGAAGACGCGCTCCAGCTCGACGCGATCGAGCTCGGCCTGGTAGTAGCGGGTCCCGATCGCCACGCCGGCCGCGCTGTCGGCGCGCGACGTGAACCCGCGATCGAACACGTAGAGCCGCGCGCCGGTGACCTCGCTCACCGCGCGCAGCTTCTGGACCACGTTCTGGTACCCGCGCTCCTCCTCGTCGCCGGGCCCGAGCTCGACGAGGTACTTGCCGCGCACGTGCGTCGAGGCCGACGCCGCCACCGCCTCGAGCCGCGTGCCGAGCTCGGCGTCGAGATCCTGGCGCGTCACCTCGAGCGCGACGTACCCGAAGATCGCGAACAGCGCGAGCGACGGCACGGCGAACGCCAGGAGCAGCTTGAGCAGGATCGTGGCGCGCGGCCGCATGCGGGCGCCACCACGCTATCATCCATCGCGTCGGCGGCTTGCGACAGGTGCCCCCGAGGTGCGATCGTTCCGTCCATGTCCGCACGCGTGGGCCGCTCGTGGCCTCGCCTGGTGTCGATGTCGCGCACCGGTCGCTTCGTGGCGCTGCGCGCCCGGGACTCGATCGACCTGGTCGACGCGCTGGGCACCGCGCCGCGTCAAGCGCTCTCCTCCGAGGGGGTCATCGACTTCGCGTGCGTGGGCACGATGGTGTGGCGGCTGGAGGCGGGGCGGCTCTCCCCCTTCCTGCTCGACGGCGCCCGCCCCCTCGAGCCGGCCCTCGAGCTGGCCGACGACGCGACCGCCCTCGCCGCGTCGATCGGCGAGAACGCCCACACCGCCGTCGTGCTCGGCGCGCGCCCGCACCTCGCCAACGGCCTCTACGACCGCGTGTCGGCGGAACCGATCGACGCGACCGACGACGAGGTCGTCTTCCCGCTGCACGGCCGGCGCGTCGTGCTCGCCTCCGGCAACCAGCTGCGCTTCGCCGAGGTCGGCCGCGGCGTCGCCGGTCGCGCGCTCCTGTCGGAGGCCGGCGAGGTGCGCGCGGTGGGCGCCCTCTTCGCGGGGCGCGCGATCGCGATGCTCACGCGCGACGAGAACAGCGATCTCTACTGGGTCCTGCGCCCCGACGGCTCGCTCATCCACAAGGTGATCATTCCGCGCGCCGAGCGCTGGGCGATCGCCGAGAACCGCGGCACCGCGGTGATCCGCTCCGACGAGGGCAACCTCGTCGTCGTCGATCTGCGCTACGGGCGCGTCCAGTCGGAGGCGGCGCCGCCGTTCGCCGTCGCCGACCTCGACGTCGACTCCGACGGCCAGTACGTCGCCCTCGCCGGCGAGCCGGACGCGACCGGCACCCCGGTCCTGCACGTGCCCGCGACCGACCTCTTCTCGGCGGCCGCGTCGGCCCGCCGCGCCCAGCTCAGCGCCGCGGCGGCCGAGCCCACGCGCGCGTCGGGCAGCTCGCCGTCGCTCACGCTGGTGCGAGATCCCGGCGACGACGAGGACCACCGCGGCAACGGCGCGGCCCGCGCCGCCGAGGACGACCGGGTGGTGCTCGATCACGCCGAGCGCCCCGCCGAGCGGCCGGCCGCGCGCCCGGCCGAGCGCAGCGACACGCGCCTCGCCGAGAGCGGCGTCCGCCACATCCTCACCGTCACCACGGCGGCGCCGATCGACGCCGCCACCGCCGCCGAGCCGGTGCCGCCGGAGCCCGAGGACGCGCCGCCGCCGCCACCGCCGGTCGTGGTTCCCGACGCCGCCCCGATCTCGCTCGGCCAGCCGCTGCCGCCGATCACGGCCGACGCCAACCCCGACTGGCCGCCGTACAACTCGCCGCGCGAGCACCTCGACGAGATGCTCGACCTCGTCGCCGCCCGCGCCGCCAAGGCGATCGCCGACGCGTGGAACAGCGGGCGCCTGAGCGTGCCCGCCGAGGACGGCCGCCCGTTCGAGCGCGAGGTCCGGGCGCTCCTCGGCCACGTCGGCGGCTACGCCCCCGACCTCCTCGGCGAGGCCGACGAGCGGCTCGCGCGCGTCGGCCAGCGCACCGCGGGCCGCGCCCGGTCGAGCATCGCGCGCGGCATGCGGCTGCCCTTCGTCGAGCTCTCGCGCGAGTTCCATCTCTCCTCGACGGCGGCGCACGTGCTCATGGTCGCGATGGCGCCGTCGATCCGCGGCGAGATCGCGCGCCTGTTCGGCATCCTCGGCAACGACGAGAACCGACCGATCGTCGACCGCTACCTGGTCGAGACCGTGATCGGCGGCAGCGAGCGCCAGGCCCGCGCCGAGGTCGCGCGCGAGCTCGCCGACGACGCGCCGCTCGTGCGCTACGGCCTGGTCCGGGTCGGCGGCGGCGACCGCGGCGCGCCCCTGTTCGGCCCGATCTCGGTCGATCCGGTGCTGATCGAGCGCGTGCGCGGTCGCAGCGCGAGCGGCGCGATCGGCGACGTCACCGTCGTGCGCCACGCCTCGCGCTCGCTCGAGCAGCTCCACATCAGCGCCCAGGTCAAGCGCGACCTCGTGCTCGCGCTCGCCGCGCCGCGCCGCGACGACGACCCGATCCGCGTCGTGATCCGCGGCCGCCGCGGCTCCGGCCGCCACAGCCTGATCGCCGCGCTCGCCGCGCGCGTCGGCCGCGGCATCGCCTGCATCGACTGTCACCGCCTGCCGCGCGCCGGCAAGCTGATGGCCGCCGCCCTGCGCCAGGAGCTGTTCCGCGCGCTGCTGCGCGGCTGCGTGCCGGTGGTGAGCGGCCTCGAGGCCGCCGACCCCGCCGACGCCGAGGGCCAGGACGTCATCAAGCAGACCCTGCGCTCGCACCCGGGTCCCGTCTGCATCCGCGCCGCGCCCGAGGCGAGCCTGCCCATCGATCCCGGCTTCGTGACCGCGATGCTGCCGTCGCTCAACGAGTCGGAGCGCGCCGCGTTCTGGGCCGAGGCGCTCGAGCGCGCCTCGCTCCCGGTCGCCGACATCGACACGCTGGCCGCGCGCTACCGCGTCGGCCCCGGCGTGATCGAGCAGGTGATCGCGCAGGTGGTGTCGCGCCGCAACCACGAGGGCGTGTCGCCCGACGACGACGCCGGCCCTCAGCTCGAGGAGGTCTCGGCCCAGCACATCGCGACGCGCCTCTCGCACATCGCGACCCACGTGCGCCGCCTCGCGCGCTGGGAGCAGGTCGCGCTCCCCGACGACGTGATCGACTCGATCCGCGAGTTCGTCGCCCGCATCAGCCACCGCAAGACCGTCTACGAGAAGTGGGGCTTCGACGCGAAGATGACGACGTCGCGCGGCCTCACCGCGCTGTTCTACGGGCCGCCCGGCACCGGCAAGTCGATGGTCGCCGGCCTCATCGCGCGCGAGCTCGGCCTCGACCTCTACCGCATCGATCTCGCGCGCATCGTGAGCAAGTGGATCGGCGAGACCGAGAAGAACCTGGCCGAGGTGTTCGACGCCGCCGAGGACGGCCAGGTCGTCATCCTGTTCGACGAGGCCGACTCGCTCTTCGCCAAGCGCACCGAGGTGAAGTCGTCCGTCGATCGGTACGCCAACCTCGAGGTCAACTACCTGCTCCAGCGCCTCGACACGTTCGAGGGCGTGGGCATCCTCACCACCAACCTCGAGGGCTCGATCGATCAGGCGTTCAAGCGCCGCATGTCGCTGCGCCTCCACTTCCCGTTCCCCGACGAGGACATGCGCGTGCGCCTGTGGGCGGCGCACATCCCGGCCGAGGCGCCGGTGGCGGGCGACTTCGACTTCCTCGACCTCGCGCGTCGCTTCCCGCTCTCCGGCGGCTACATCCGCAACTCGACGCTCCGCGCCGCCTTCCTCGCCGCGCAGGAGAACCGCCCGCTCGCGCAGGAGCACCTCCTGCGCGCGATCGCGCTCGAGTACCGCGAGCTCGGCAAGCTCTCGGCCTC
>ERZ761607.5072-NODE-5072-length-11140-cov-5.744339_pt1 | contig 11140 bp, 6 predicted proteins | sample MGYA00511164_ERZ761607 | MGnify/ENA primary metagenome ERZ761607 (study PRJEB28899, sample SAMN02445080) | bioreactor sludge metagenome | biome: EBPR sludge | place: Australia: Brisbane, Thorneside Wastewater Treatment Plant | collected 2011-06-22 ...
ACCTCGTGGACAAGAACGACCCGGACCTCACCGATGCCTGGCGGGCCGTCCTCGACAACGTCCAGCCCAACCAACGGGCCTGGCTCGCCTCCTGCGACCCGGTCACCGTCCACGACGACCTCGCCATCATCGCCGTGCCCGACGATTTCACGCGCACCCAGGTCGAGGGTCGGCTGCGAGCCGAGCTCGAAAGTGCCCTCCGGCAGGTCTATGGCCGCGAGATCCGGCTGGGCACCACCGTCAATCCGGCCCTGGCGGGAGACCCTGCTCCTGAACGCCAGTCGAGCGCTCCACACCCGTCACAAGAAGTCATTTCGTCTATAGAGCCACAAGTCGATATGTCGACATTTGGGTTGGCGCCGGTGCTGCGTCTCCCGGGCGCCGAGCCCGAGCCACCGACCCGCCTGCCGGACTTGATCGACCTCCCCGACCGCCACGAGCGCCCCGACCGTCCAGAGCGAGCAGTGGAGCGCGCCGAACTCCGCGAGCCCGAGGCCCGCTCGACTCGGCCCAGCGCGCTCGAGGCACGACTCAACCCGAAGTACACCTTCGAGACCTTCGTCATCGGCTCGTCGAACCGCTTCCCCCACGCGGCCGCGGTCGCCGTCGCAGAGGCGCCCGGCAAGGCCTACAACCCGCTGCTTGTGTACGGCGAGTCCGGGCTGGGCAAGACGCACCTGCTACACGCGATCGGCCACTACGTGCGGAGCCTCTACACCGGCGCCAAGGTGCGCTACGTGTCGAGCGAAGAGTTCACCAACGAGTTCATCAACGCGATCCGCGACGACAAGCAGGACAGCTTCAAGCGCCGCTACCGCGATGTTGACGTCCTGCTCATCGACGACATCCAGTTCCTCGAGGGCAAGACCCAGACGCAGGAGGAGTTCTTCCACACCTTCAACACCCTCCACAACGCCAACAAGCAGATCGTGCTCACCTCCGACCGTGCGCCGAAGCGGCTCGAAGCGCTCGAGGACCGGCTGCGCAATCGGTTCGAGTGGGGCCTGATCACCGACGTCCAGCCCCCTGACCTCGAGACCCGCATCGCCATCTTGCGCAAGAAGGCAGCCATGGACCGGCTGACCGCCCCGCCGGATGTACTGGAGTTCATCGCCTCCAAGATCCAGACCAACATCCGCGAGCTCGAGGGCGCGCTGATCCGGGTCACCGCCTTCGCCAACCTCAACCGGCAAGAGGTCGACATGACCCTCGCCGAGATCGTGCTCAAGGACCTGATCCCCGAGGGCGGCGAGCCCGAGATCACCGCCGGCCTGATCATCGCCCAGACGGCCGCCTACTTCGGCGTCTCGATCGACGAGCTCACCGGACCCAGCCGCGGCCGGCACCTGGTGATGGCCCGCCAGATCGCGATGTACCTCTGCCGGGAGCTCACCGGACTCTCGCTGCCCAAGATCGGCGCCCAGTTCGGCAACCGCGACCACACCACGGTCATGTACGCCGACCGCAAGATCAACCAGCTGCTCGCCGAGCGCCGCGCTGTCTTCAATCAGGTGAGCGAGCTGACCAGCCGGGTCAAGGCCGCCGCTCGCCAGGCGTGACGGCTCCCACCGTGTCCGCCCACCTGTGGACAACCCCGGCGTCGAGGTCCGAACTACACGGGGAGGATCTTGGGATCCGCCGCACCCGACCGTGTGCCGACCATCGGTCCTCCACACCTGGCACCGCGCGAAGGGTCCGCCGTACACAGCCGTTGTGGACACCGATTGCGGTGGCCGACCTGCGCCGATGGGGTTTCTCCACAGATCACACAGTCCCTACTACGACTCCTTCTCTCTACCCGGAGAGATCGACGGTGGAACTCCACGAGCCCACCCTCCTGTGGAACGAACCCCCGCGTGGCAGGATTCGTGACACTCCGACCGCGAAGGAAGCCACATCGTGAAGTTCCGCGTCGACCGCGACGTGCTCGCGGATGCCGTCGCCTGGGCAGCGCGCAGCCTGCCGGTCCGCCCCAGCGTCCCGGTCCTGGCCGGCCTCCTCATCGAGGCCAGCGACGAGGGGCTGGTGCTCTCGACGTTCGACTACGAGACCTCCGCACGTGCCACCCTCCAGGCCGAGGTCGCCGACGAGGGACGGGCGCTGGTGAGTGGCCGGCTCCTGGCTGACATCTGCCGCAGCCTCCCGGCCAAGCCGGTCGAGATGGTGATCGACGGCGCCCGTGTCTCGCTCACCTGCGGCTCGGCGCGGTTCAGCCTCCAGACGATGCCCGTAGAGGACTACCCCACGTTGCCGGACATGCCGGCTGCGACGGGCACCGTCCCGAGCGAGGCATTCGCCCACGCGGTCGCCCAAGCCGTGACCGCCGCCGGACGCGACGACATGCTCCCCGTCCTCACCGGGGTCCGTTTGGAGATCGACGGTTCGACGATCTCGCTGCTGGCCACCGACCGGTTCCGGCTCTCCCACCGCGAGCTCGAATGGGACCCGCGCACCCCTGACGACACCCTGGCGGCCCTGGTTCCCGCCAAGGTGCTCGGTGACACCGCCAAGTCGCTGACCAGCGGGAGCGAGGTGACGATCGCGCTCGCGACCTCGGGTGCCGGCGAGGGGATCATCGGCTTCGAAGGCGCGGCGGCCGGTGGGTCGAGGCGGACGACCACCCGACTGCTCGACGGGGAGTTCCCCAAGGTGCGAAGCCTGTTCCCGCAGGAACACCTGACGACGGCCAAGGTCAAGAAGCAGGAGCTTGTCGAGTCGGTCCGACGGGTCTCGCTGGTCGCCGAGCGCAACACGGCCGTGCAGCTCGCCTTCGCCGATGGACAGCTGACCCTCGATGCCGGGTCCGGAGACGAGGCCCAGGCCTCCGAGGCGATCGAGGCCGAGATCGACGGCGAGCCGATCACGACCGGCTTCAACCCGCAGTTCCTACTCGACGGGCTCACTGCGATCGACGAGGACGTTGTCGAGTTGGCCTTCACCCAGTCGTCCAAGCCCGTGGTCATCAGCGGGTCCCGCGCGGACGACGGCGACACCCAGGCGGACGATGCGTCGTTCCGCTACCTGCTCATGCCCCGGCGCCTGCTGTCCTGACCGACAGTCGGTCACTGGTCCGGGGGACACCAGTAGCTACAGGAGGGAGTCTCGGATGCACATCGGTCTCGTCGGGCTCGGCAAGATGGGCGGCAACATGCGCACGCGGATGCGCAACGCCGGCCTGACCGTCGTCGGGTACGACCGCAATCCCGATCTCGCCGACGTCGGCGGACTCGCCGACCTGGTCGCGGCACTCCCTGGGCCCGACGGTGGGCCACGCGTGGTCTGGGTGATGGTGCCGGCCGGCGAACCCACCCGCGCGACGATCCACGAGCTGGGCGAGCTGCTCTCCGAAGGTGACCTGGTCGTCGATGGTGGCAACTCCAAGTACACCGACGACGCGGCCAACGCCGAGATGCTCGGTGCGAAGGGCATCGGCTTCGTCGACTGCGGCGTCTCGGGCGGTGTCTGGGGGCTCGAGAACGGCTACGCACTGATGTGCGGTGGCTCTGACGACGACGTTGCCAAGGTGCAGCCGGCCCTCGACGCCCTCCGCCCCGAGGGTGACCACGGCTTCGTGCACGCCGGCCAGAAGCCGGGCGCCGGCCACTTCGCCAAGATGGTCCACAACGGCATCGAGTACGCCATGATGCAGGCCTACGCCGAGGGCTGGGAGCTGCTCGAGAAGGTCGACCTGGTCGACAACGTCACCGAGGTGTTCGACTCCTGGCGTGCCGGCACGGTGATCCGCTCCTGGCTGCTCGATCTGCTCGTGGCCGCCCTGGAGGAGGACACCCACCTCGACCAGATCCGCGGTTACGCCGATGACTCCGGCGAGGGTCGGTGGACCGTCGAGGCCGCGATTGACAACGCCGTACCCATGCACGTGATCGCTGCCTCGCTGTTCGCGCGGTTCACCTCCCGCCAGGACGACAGCCCGGCGATGAAGGCGATCGCCGCGATGCGCAACCAGTTCGGCGGCCACGCCGTCAAGACCGAGGCGCCGCCCGGCGGCGACGTCCCCACCTCCTGAGCGACGGCCTTTGTACGTCGCCCACCTGAGCCTGCACGACTTCCGCTCCTACGCCACCGCCGAGGTCGCGCTCGAGCCGGGCGTGACGGCGTTCATCGGGCGCAACGGGCAGGGCAAGACCAATCTGGTCGAGGCGATCGACTACCTCTCCCGGCTGACCTCCCACCGGGTGGCGACCGACGCGCCGCTGGTGCGCAGCGGCGCGGATCAAGCGGTGGTGCGCGCCGCGGTCGTGAAGGACGGACGCCAGGCGGTCCTCGAAGTGGAGCTCAATCCGGGCCGCGCCAACCGAGCTCGGGTCAACAAGTCACCCCTCCCCCGCACCCGGGATCTGGTCGGGCTGGTGCGCACGGTCGTCTTCTCTCCGGAGGACCTCACGCTGGTCAAGGGCGATCCGTCCGACCGGCGCCGCTTCCTCGACGACCTGCTCGTCCTGCGTACGCCGCGACTGGCCGGCACCCGCGCCGACTACGACCGGGTCCTCAAGCAGCGCAACTCGCTGCTCAAGACCGCCGGCCTGGCCCGCGGCTCCGCACGCGAAGGTGCGCTCGCGACACTCGCGGTGTGGGACGAGCAGTTGGCACAGCACGGTGCGGAGCTCCTCGAGGCACGGCTAGCGCTCGTCGACGACCTGCGTCCCTACGTCGGCAAGGCCTACGAAACCGTGGCTCGCGGTGCTTCTCGGGACGACGCCGAGATCGAGTACCGCCCGTCGCTGCCGCTCCCCTCGGACGAAGGTAGACAGTCGAGTAATTTCCGAGGTGAACTGAAGGAGGCAATCCTCACCGAGCTCGAACGCCGCCGGAAGGACGAGCTCGACCGGGGCATCTCCCTGGTCGGACCGCACCGCGACGAGTTGCTGCTCTGGCTCGGCCATGGCCCGACAGTGCAGGATCCTCGGCACCAGGAGGGGGACGATCCTGCACTGTCGGGAGCGCGGCTCCCCGTGAAGGGCTATGCCTCCCACGGCGAGTCGTGGTCCTTCGCGCTCGCACTCCGGCTCGCGTCCTACGACCTGCTCCGCTCCGACGGCGATGACCCGATCCTCATCCTCGACGACGTCTTCGCCGAGCTCGACTCCGAACGCCGGGCGCAGCTGGCTGACCTGGTCGCGGGGGCCGAGCAGGTGCTGGTCACTGCGGCGGTGCCTGAGGACGTACCCGCCGCGCTCGCGGGGGCGCGGTTCGTCGTCGCCGGCGGGGAGGTGACTCGTGCCGGAGCAGCCGCCGACGCCTGAGGAGGTACAGCCGCCGCGCCAGGACGACGGCCTCGACCTGGCCCGGCAGCTGACCCGAGCCACGGCGAAGTCGACACCCGCCGCCCGCAAGCGCCGGGCCAAGCGCGACGACCGACCCCGGGAGACGCGGGTCTCGGGTGCCCACCCTGATGACCGCGACCCGCAGCTGCTGGGCTCGCAGCTCGACCGGCTGGTCGCCGACCAGGGCTGGGAGCTCGACCTGCGGCTCCGCGGCGTCTTCGCTCGCTGGCCCGAGCTGGTCGGAGCCGACGTGGGCGCGCATTGCACCCCCGAGTCGTTCACCGACGGCAAGCTCACCGTCCGTACGGACTCGACCGCGTGGGCGACCCAGCTCACCTTGCTGGCTCCGACCGTCGTACGCCGTCTCAACGAGGAGCTCGGCGCGGGAACCGTCACCGTCCTCGACGTCCTGGGTCCCCACGCGCCGACCCGTCGCGGCCGACTCCGGACCCGCGACAGCCGGGGTCCGCGCGACACCTACGGCTGAAACCTCCAGCCGCGCTCAGGGCCGATCTGCGGGCTTCGCGGCCATATAGGGACCCGTCCGCACCCCTGCGCGTCGCTCTCGACACCGTTCCCGGGCTTCTGTGGCGCCTTTGTGTCCACAGATCCCCCCTGCCACGGGGGCGCATGCGTGGAATGCGGCCTTCTGACGGGTACTATGGACAACGGGTCGTCCCGATCGCAGCGCCGATCGACCAAGGGCGGCCCGAGCCATGTGAAGAGCCGGCCGGTCGGCCGCAGCAGAAGGGGTCGCCCGTGTCGCTTCAGAACCCACCGGAGCCCCCCAACGGCGTCGAGTACGACGCCTCGGCCATCCAGGTCCTCGAGGGGCTCGAGGCGGTGCGCAAGCGCCCCGGCATGTACATCGGCTCCACGGGCGAGCGCGGCCTGCACCACCTGATCTGGGAGATCGTGGACAACGCGGTCGACGAGGCGCTGGCCGGCTACTGCGACCGCATCGTCGTCACGCTCACCGGTGACGGCGCCATCCGGGTCGAGGACAACGGCCGCGGCATCCCCACCGACACGGCGCCTGGCCAGGAGCTGCCGGCGGTCACGATCGCGCTCACCCAACTGCACGCGGGCGGCAAGTTCGGCGGCGGCGGCTACAAGGTCTCCGGCGGCCTGCACGGTGTCGGCGTATCCGTGGTCAACGCGCTGTCGACGCGGCTGGTGGTCGAGGTCAAGAATCGCGGCCATCTCTGGCGGCAGACCTTCGCGCTCGGCGACCCCGACGGCCCGATCGAGCAGGTGCGCTCCCTCGAGGAGGGAGAGGAGACCGGCACCACGGTCACCTACTGGGCCTCCCCCGAGATCTTCGAGACCACGACCTACTCCCTCGAGACGATCACGACCCGGTTCCGCGAGTACGCCTTCCTCAACAAGGGGCTCGAGATCGTCGTACGCGACGAGCGGCCCGACGCCGGCGCCATCGTGGACGCCGTTCAGGACGACACGGTCGCCAATGCCGTCGACGCGGCGGGATCCGACGCGATCCACCGCGGTGCGGGCGGCGGCGCGGAGCAGGTCTTCAAGTACGACCGCGGGCTGGTCGACTACGTCGAGCACATCAACAAGGCCAAGCAGGCGGCCAACCCGACGATCATCGCCTTCGAGGCCGAGACCCCCGAGGACCCGGACAACCCCGGGAGCCACATGAGCCTCGAAGTGGCGATGCAGTGGAACACCACCTTCACCGAGTCGGTGCACACCTTCGCCAACACCATCAACACCCACGAGGGCGGCACCCACGAGGAGGGGTTCCGGGCCGCGCTCACCTCACTGGTCAACAAGTGGGGTGAGGACTGGGGCCTGATGAAGAAGCCCGAGGACCGCGTCTCCGGCGACGACATCCGCGAGGGGCTGACCGCGATCATCTCGATCAAGCTCGGCGAGCCCCAGTTCGAGGGGCAGACCAAGACCAAGCTCGGCAACACCGAGGCCAAGGGCTTCGTCCAGCGGCTGGTCAACGATCAGCTGGGCGCCTGGTTCGAGCAGAACCCGCAAGAGGGCCGCGACATCGTGCGCAAGGCCCAGGCCGCCCAACAGGCCCGGCTCGCCGCGCGCAAGGCCCGCGACCTGGCCCGCAACCGCAAGGGTCTCCTCGGCGGCGGCGGACTGCCGGGCAAGCTCGCCGACTGCCAGTCGACCAACCCCGACGAGTGCGAGGTCTTCATCGTCGAGGGCGACTCGGCGGGCGGTTCGGCCAAGTCCGGTCGCGACCCGCGCATCCAGGCGATCCTCCCCATCCGCGGCAAGATCCTCAACGTCGAGAAGGCGCGGATCGACAAGGTGCTGGGCAACACCGAGGTGCAGGCGATCATCTCGGCGCTCGGCACCGGCATCCACGACGAGTTCGACATCGACAAGCTGCGCTACCACAAGGTCGTCCTGATGGCCGACGCCGACGTCGACGGTCACCACATCAACACCCTCCTGCTGACGCTGCTCTTCCGGTTCATGCCGCAGCTGATCGACGGTGGCTTCGTCTACATGGCCCAGCCGCCGCTCTACCGGCTCCGCTGGAACAAGCCTGCCGAGCACGAGTTCGTCTACTCCGACGCCGAGCGCGACGCGATGCTCAAGGCCGGCCAGGCCGACGGCAAGAAGCTGCCCAAGGACAACCCCGTCCAGCGCTACAAGGGCCTCGGCGAGATGAACGCCGATGAGCTGTGGGAGACCACGATGGACCCCGACCAGCGGCTGCTGCTGCAGGTCACGCTCGAGAACGCCGCGCTGGCCGACGAGACCTTCTCGACCCTGATGGGCGAGGACGTCGAGCTGCGCCGCTCGTTCATCCAGCGCAACGCCAAGGACGTGCGATTCCTCGATATCTAGGTGTCTAGCCCCTGCCATAGACATCCCTAGAGAAGCAGAGAAAGAGATCCTGTGACCGAGACCCCGACCCAGCCCCCCAGCGGCGGCCGCATCAACGAGGTCGAGCTGCGCACCTCGATGGAGCGCTCCTACATCGACTACGCCATGGCGGTCATCGTCGGTCGCGCGCTTCCCGACGTACGCGATGGCCTCAAGCCCGTGCACCGTCGAGTCCTCTACGCGATGTACGACGGCGGTTACCGGCCCGATCGCGGCTTCTCCAAGTGCAGCCGCGTGGTCGGCGACGTCATGGGCCAGTACCACCCCCACGGCGACACCGCGATCTACGACACCCTCGTGCGACTGGCCCAGCCCTGGGTGATGCGGGCGCCGTTGATCCACGGGCAGGGCAACTTCGGCTCGCCGGGCAACGACCCCGCGGCCGCGATGCGCTACACCGAGTGTCGGATGGCGCCGTTGGCTATGGAGATGGTCCGCGACATCGGTGAGGAGACCGTCGACTTCCAGCCCAACTACGACGGCCGCTCGCAGGAGCCCACGATCCTGCCGGCCCGGTTCCCCAACCTGCTGGTCAACGGGTCGGCCGGCATCGCGGTCGGCATGGCCACCAACATCCCGCCGCACAACCTCCGTGAAGTGGCCGAGGGCGCGAAGTGGTGCCTGGAGCACCCCGACGCGACCCGGGAGGAGCTCCAGGAAGCGCTGATCGAGCGGATCAAGGGCCCCGACTTCCCCAACGCGGCGTTGATCGTCGGCCGCACCGGCATCGAGCAGACCTACCGCACCGGTCGCGGCTCGATCACCCAGCGCGCGGTCATCGAGATCGACGAGGACAACAAGGGCCGGACCTGCCTGGTCATCACCGAGCTGCCCTACATGGTCAACCCCGACAACCTCGCACTGAAGATCGCCGAGCTCGCCGACTCCGGGCGGGTGCAGGGCATCGCGGACGTCCGTGACGACACCTCGTCGCGCACCGGGCAGCGGCTGGTGGTCGTCCTCAAGCGCGACGCCGTCGCTCGGGTCGTCCTCAACAACCTGCTCAAGCACACCGAGCTGCAGACCAACTTCTCCGCCAACATGCTCGCCCTGGTCGACGGCGTGCCCCGCACGCTGACCATCGACCAGTTCATCAGCAACTGGGTCGACCACCAGATCGAGGTCATCCGCCGGCGCACCGAATACCGCCTGCGCAAGGCCGAGGAGGACGCTCACATCCTGCGCGGCCTGGTGAAGGCGCTCGACCAGCTCGACGAGGTCATCGCGTTGATCCGCCGCTCGCCCGACGTGGAGGAGGCGCGACAGGGGCTGATGGAGCTGCTCGACGTCGACGAGCTGCAGGCCACGGCGATCCTCGACATGCAGTTGCGCCGGCTCGCGGCCCTGCAACGGCAGAAGATCATCGACGACCTGGCCAAGATCGAGGCGCTCATCGAGGACCTCGAGGACATCCTGGCCAACGTCACCCGCCAGCGCTCGATCGTCACCGAGGAGCTCGACGAGATCGTGGCGAAGTACGGCAACGACCGCCGTACGCAGATCATCGCGGCCGACGGCGATCTCTCGATGGAGGACCTGATCCCCGACGAGGAGCTCGTCGTCTCCATCACCAGGGGTGGCTACGCCAAGCGCACCCGCGCCGACCAGTACCGCTCCCAGAAGCGTGGCGGCAAGGGCGTGCGTGGCGCGACCCTGCGCGGCGACGACGTGGTCGAGCACTTCATCGCGACCACCAACCACCACTGGCTGCTGTTCTTCACCACCGCCGGCCGGGTCTACCGCACCAAGGCCTACAACCTGCCCGAGGCCTCCCGCGACGCGAAGGGCGGGCACGTGGCCGGGCTGCTGTCCTTCCAGCCCGACGAGAACATCGCCCAGGTGCTGGCGATCCGCGACTACGAGCAGGCCCCCTACCTCGTGCTCGCGACCCGCAGTGGCCTGGTGAAGAAGACCAAGCTCACCGACTACAACAGCCCGCGCCAGGCCGGCGTGATCGCGATCAACTTCCGTGAGGACGACGACGAGCTGATCGGCGCCGAGATGGTCTTCGCCGAAGACGAGATCCTGCTGGTCTCGCGCAAGGGCCAGGCGGTCCGGTTCAAGGCCGACGACTCCCAGCTGCGGCCGATGGGTCGGGCGACCTCCGGCGTACGCGGCATGGACACCGTCGACGGCGACTCGGTCCTGTCGATGTCGGTGATCCGCGCCGCCCAGGCGGCCGACGAGGACTCCGAGGACAACGTCCAGTACGTCTTCACCATGACCGACGGCGGCTTCGCCAAGCGCACCCGGATCAGCGACTACCGGCTGACCAACCGCGGCACCAAGGGCGTCAAGGCGATGACGCTCGCCAACGAGCAACGCGGTGTCCTGGTCGGCGCGTTCATCGTCGAGGAGGGCGACGAGATCCTCTCGATCACCCAGGGCGGCCAGGTGGTGCGCAGCCCGATCAACGCCGACTTCCGACCCACGGGTCGCTCCACGATGGGCGTGAAGTTCGTGACGCCCAAGGACGGCGACGCCGTCGCCGTGGTGGCCCGCTCGGTCGAGGCCAAGGTCGAGGAAGAGCTCGAGGCAGCGGTCGAGGGGGAAGCCGCGGCCGAGGTTGAGGCGGACTCGACGGAGGACGCACAGACCCCCGCGGGCGAGGCTCCCGAGGCAGCGCCGCAGGGCGCTGAATCGGAGAATGCCGAGGTGGATGCAACAATCGATGAGGACGACGCGTCCGAGTGACGCTGCCCGAACTTCGATGCAAGGGGATGTGACAGTCGATGGCTGACCGCCCGAGCAACACCGGCCGAGAGGACACGGTGGCGCTGCCCCTGCCTCCCAAGCGTTCATCCCAGGCCGGGAGCAACGGCAGTACGTCCGGGTCGACCAGCGGCTCCAACGGGTCCAACGGCAAGGTGCTACCGCCGATGCCGCCCACGGAGGCCCCGAGCAACGGCAGTCGCAACGGCACGTCCGCCACGCCTCCGCCTCCTCCGCCTCCTCCGCCGGCGTCCCACCCGGCG
>ERZ761607.5073-NODE-5073-length-11140-cov-4.962742_pt1 | contig 11140 bp, 8 predicted proteins | sample MGYA00511164_ERZ761607 | MGnify/ENA primary metagenome ERZ761607 (study PRJEB28899, sample SAMN02445080) | bioreactor sludge metagenome | biome: EBPR sludge | place: Australia: Brisbane, Thorneside Wastewater Treatment Plant | collected 2011-06-22 ...
GGCAAACCCCAAACCTTCAGCTCTTACACCACTCGGCGGGACACTGCCGGGAGGTGGCGGTCACCCGGAGAACCGGGGCGTGTCAGCAGCAGATGCAAATTGACACAAGCCAGCGGTTGAAAGTTGATACACCGAGTCGAGAAGATCGGCGGATTTCAGGCACCGGTGATCTCGCATGAGGCCTATGGGGAAATTGAGGTCTTGCGGAAGCATGGATTCAGCCTGCGGCGGATAGCGACGACGGGGGGTTGCGCGGTACACGGTGCGTAGCCACTTGGCTGCGTGCAGGAAGTCGGCATACGAGCGGCCAAAGAAGCGTTTGACGAAGTTACGCCCTTACGAAAAACCTCCGCGTGGCAAGAGGCAGCACATCCGTCATGGCTCCCGGCAAACGTGCCCTACCGGGAGATCGCCGGGCAAGAAGTTGTCGGTTTTTGCCACCACGGCCGGATCAGATGCCACCGATCTTTCCGGCCCCCGTGAAGATTGCCGCGGCCACCAGACGGCCCAGGCGCGTACCGTTTTCCTCGAAGACTCTTCGAACGGACATCGCCGCCGCGGTGCGCAGTGCCGCGCGCGCCAACGTCCGAGCTCGGCTGCGACACCTCCGGGCATGAAGCCGAGTGCTCTGGCGCACGCGTCGATGCCCCGCAACCGGCCGCTGCTGACGGCCGCCGCGATCCTGTCCGGCGCCGTGACAACCGCCCGGGACGATGCTTGGTGCGTTGTTTTCGGCATGCCAGAGGAAGCGATCAAGCGTGGCACGGTCGACCGCTGCTGAACGGCGCACGCACACCATGCAAGTCGGGACTTCGGATGGAAAATGGCCACCCGACTCCCGGGGCGGGCACACCGTGATGCAGTTTGCGTTGCGCGCTCTGGCCTCGCGATTCACCAGGGTCATCAAGGATCAACGGGCCCACCCCACGACCCACAAAGACCACGCGCCGTCGTGCAATCATGAGAACCTCATGCCCACGTCGTCACCCTGCCAAGGGTGCCGCACCGCCGGGTCACGCATCTCGCTCCGGAAACGGCGATATTCCCCGCTATCGTGCATGAGCCGGGTTTTTCTGTATGCTTGAGTGCTCAGGCGATCGCCGAGGCTGGCGCAACGAGGATTGCTCCGCCTGTAGAGACACCAGCGAGGCCGAAATCGGGCACGCAGTGCTCAAGGAACTGTCCTCCGTACCGCGCGGTGATCGAGACCAGTCAGGTGTGTGGCGGCGATTTCCTGACAAGGTAACCGGCGACGCTCGGCAACACTGCGACTGGCCGGCGAGGAGACGTACTCCAGTCGCAGGGCCGGTCCGGCCGATGAAGTTGGCTCACTGACCCGGGCGCTGCGGATTTGAGCACGCTGGTCATGGTTCACCTGGACCACGCGGATGGAAAGGACGCATCACCCGGCGGCCGATTGCCGGCTGGCCCGGCTTGAGCGCAAGCGGTTGGGGGGTGCGGTGAGAGCGATTCGCCGGTACACGATGATCGGCAACAACCGGCGGCCGGCCCGCAAACACCAGCCGCCAGCGTGGCGGACTCACGTGGTAGCCGGCAAGCAGCATCGAAATGGCATCGTCTGCCGGCGACCACGACCGCGCCTGGCATCCCGCGCGCAAAGACGCCGCTTATCTGGAGAACGTATATGAAACTCGCGGAATGGGGAATCAAGACACGCCTGGTCGTGCTCGCGGCGGTTGCCGTACTCGGTCTTGCCCTGCTCGGCGGCGGAGCACTCGACGGGCTGCGCCGCACCATGCTGCAGGACCGGCAGGAAAGAACTCAGCTTCTGGTCGAAACGGCCGGCGGCGTGATTGCCCACTTCCACGACCTCAGCCAGAATGGCGCGCTGAGTGACGAAGAGGCACGCAAGCAGGCCGCCGAGACCCTGCGCCGCATGCGCTACGGCGAAGGGGAGTACTTTTTCGTCCTCGACACGCAGCACAACTTCGTGATGCATCCGGCCAAACCCGCACTGGAAGGAAAAAGCGGCGCCGAGATGCGCGACCCGAACGGCAAGCTGATCATTCAGGAACTGGTACGCACCGCGCTCGGCAATGAGCGCGGCGGCGTGTTTGACTACGCCTTTGCCAAGCCGGGCAGTGACAAGCCGGTTGCCAAGATCAGTTATGCCGCCGCCTTCAAACCCTGGGGATGGGTTTACGGAACCGGCCTCTATCTCGACGATGTGGATCGCGCCTTCCACAGCCAGGCGATCAATTTTCTGCTCATCATCGCGCTGGTCATCGCCTTCCTGGCAATCGTTGCCTGGTTGATCGGCCGCAGCGTACTGCGACAACTGGGCGGCGAGCCAGCCGCTGCCTCGGCCATCGCTCTACGCATCGCGGCCGGCGATCTGGCACAGGCGGTACAAAGCAGGGGCATGATCGGCGGCAGCCTGGTTCATTCGATGGCTCAGATGCAGGATCGTCTGCGCAGCATGATCGCCGAAATCGACCGTCTGGCGGCCACGCTGACCAACCGGGCGAACGAGATTTCCGTGGCGACCGGCGAGATCCGTCGTGCTGCCGAAGAACAGGTGGACTCGACATCAGCCACCGCAGCCTCGATCGAAGAACTGACGGTGAGCATCAACGAGGTGGCACAGAATGCCCGCGCCACCGTTGACAGATCCCATGCCGCAGCCAACTGTGTCGAGCAAAGCCGGGTGCTGCTCAGCGAGTCGGCCAGCGAAATCGAGAAGGTTTCGGCCATCGTCGCGCGTTCGTCGGGACAGATCCAGCAGTTGGCAACCCGCTCGCGGGAAATCGGCGGGATCGCCGGCGTGATCAAGGAGATCGCCGAACAGACCAACCTGCTGGCGCTCAATGCTGCGATCGAGGCGGCGCGCGCCGGCGAACAGGGGCGCGGTTTCGCGGTGGTGGCCGACGAAGTGCGCAAGCTAGCCGAACGGACGAGCAAGGCGACGAGCGAAATCGGCGCGGTGGTTGCCAGCGTGCAGGCGGACACCGAAATGGTGGTCGGTGCGATGGAGGAAGCGGTCCCACAGGTGGCGCGCAGCGTCGAACGGGCACGCGAAGCCGGCAGCATGCTCGACGCCGGCCACCGTCAGGCACTCGAATCGAGCCAGTGCGTGCAGGAAGTGGCAAAGACGACGCGCGAGCAGGCCGCAGTCACCGACGACATCGCGCGACACATACAGAAGATCGCCTCGATGACCGAGGAAACCAGCCACAGCACGCAGGCCAATGCCGCCGCCGCTGCCGAGCTCAATGGTCTGGCTGGCCAGTTGCGCTCGGCTGTCGCCAGTTTCCGTGTCGGCTGACTGGCTGTCAGGGGCTTGCGGAAGCAGCGACTTCAGGCCTTGAGCAGTTCCTCCCGATTGCCCAGCCAGCGCTGCAGGTGGCGAGTCGCGCGCTCGGGAGCGCTGCGCAGCAACTGCGCCGCCATCGCCTGCGCCAGCTCGACGAGGTCGGCATCGCTTTCGAGATCAGCGTAGCGCAACAGCGGCACGCCCGACTGGCGGCTGCCGACGAACTCGCCAGGACCACGCAGGTGCAGGTCCTGGCGGGCGATCTCGAAACCATCGGTGTACTCGAAGATGATCTTCAGGCGTGCCCGCGCCGTGGCCGACAACGGTGACTGGTAGAGCAGGACGCAGAGCGAATCATGGACGCCACGGCCGACGCGGCCGCGTAGCTGGTGGAGCTGGGCGAGGCCGAAGCGCTCGGCATGTTCGATCACCATCAGGCTGGCGTTGGCGACGTCGACCCCCACTTCGATGACCGTCGTCGCGACCAGCACGTCGATCTCGCCGGCGACAAAGGCGGCCATCACGGCTGCTTTCTGCTCGCCGCGGAGACGACCATGTACCAGGCCGATGCGCAGCCCGGCGAGTTCGGCACTCAGTGCGGCATGGGTGTCGAATGCTGCCTGCAGGTCGAGCTTGGCGGACTCCTCGATCAAGGGGCAGACCCAGTACACCTGGCGTCCCGCAGCGACCACGGCGCGCACCCCGGCGATCACCTCATCGCGCCGTGCATCGGAGAAGAGCCGGGTTCTGACCGGTGAGCGACCCGGCGGCAGCTCGTCGATCAACGAAATGTCCAGATCAGCGTAATAGCTCATCGCCAGGGTGCGCGGAATCGGCGTCGCCGACATCATCAACTGGTGCGGGTTGGCCCCCTTGCGCTGCAGATCGAGCCGCTGGCGGACACCGAAGCGGTGTTGCTCGTCAACGATGACCAGCCCGAGACGGGCGAAGTCCACGTTTTCCTGGATCAGGGCGTGCGTGCCGACGATCAGTTGCGCGGTGGTCGCCGCCTGCTGCTGTTTCGCCCGCCTGAGCTTCCTGCCCAGACTGCCGGCCAGCCACACCATCTCGATTCCCAGCGGTTCGAGCCAGGCCGAGAATTTGAGGAAATGCTGTTCGGCGAGAATCTCGGTCGGTGCCATGAACGCCGCTTGGTACCCGGCCTCGATCGCCTGACAGGCCGCCAGTGCGGCAACGATCGTCTTGCCGCAGCCGACATCGCCCTGCAGCAGACGCTGCATCGGGCTGGACTGATCGAGATCGGCGGCAATTTCGGCCGCCACCCGCCGCTGCGCACGCGTCAGGGCGAAGGGTAGCGAGGCTTCGAGAGTGCGGGTCAGCCTTCCTGCGACGTGCAGGCGCGGCGCCCCGTGACGCCGCCGGGCCAGGTAGACGTGGCGCAAGGAGAGCTGCTGCGCCAGCAACTCGTCGAACTTGATGCGTCGCCAGGCGGGGTGGCTGCGGCTTTGCAGGGCGGCTTCCGGCACCTCCGGCGGCGGTGCATGCAGCAGCATCAGCGCCGTGCCCAGTGTGGGAAAGGCGTGCGCGCTGCACCAGTCGGCGTCGAGCAGTTCGCCGAGATCGGCCTCGCCCAGTTCCTGGGCGATCAGCTTGCGCAGGACGCCCTGGCTGAGGCCAGCCGTGGTCGGATAGACCGGGGTCAGCGACCGCGGCAGCGGTTCATCGCCGGTCAGAACCCGGTAACGCGGGTGGACCATCTCCGCACCCTGCAAGCCTGGACGAATCTCGCCGAAGATGCGCAGCCTGTGCCCTTCGCTGCACGCCGCTTCGAGCGCCCGCTGCTGGCTGGCGTAGAAACTCAGGAAACGCAGCTCGAGCACCCCTCCGCTCGCATCACCGACCCGGACCACCAGTTGTCGTCGCGGCGCCAGTCTGAGCGAAACGGCGAGCACCTGCGCCTCGATCTGTACCGGCACGCCGGGCCGAGCCTGCGCGACTCCAATGACGCGCGTCTCGTCGTCGTAACGCAAGGGAAGATGCAGGATGAGATCTTCGCGTCGTTCCAGACCCAGCTTGCGCAACCGGCTCCGGATGGCCGGCGGCGCCTCGATCGCATTCTGGCCCGGCATCAGCCCCCGAGCACCATGATGGCATCCGCCTCGACCAGCGCGCCGCGCGGCAGCGAAGCCACGCCAACCGCAGCACGGGCCGGGAACGGTTCGGAGAAATAGCAGCCCATGACCTCGTTCACCGTCGTGAAGTGAACCAGGTCGGTGAGGTAGACGTTGAGCTTGACGACATCGGCCAGCGAGCCGCCGGCGGCTTCGGCAACTGCCTTGAGATTGTCGAACACGCGAACGATCTGCGCGTCGATGCCGTCGACCAGCTTCATGCTGGCCGGCTCAAGGCCGATCTGCCCCGAAAGATAGACCGTTGCGCCAACCTTGACCGCTTGCGAATAGGTGCCGATGGCGGCCGGCGCATGCGGTGTCGAAATGATGGTTCTGGTCATGGTACTGTTCTCCACAAGCTGTCGGGTTGAAAGGGGAGATATTAAACCGCAAGCATGGCCGGCACCATCATCGCGAGCAACGGCAATCGCCTTCTCGCGTCTGTTGCATTCATGCAACATCTGTGGTAACCAGTTGAAACATCTCTCCAAGTTCGAGTGTAGAATCATGCGACCGGTGCACGTGGAACTCGCCGTTTCATCGATATGGCCGTCAATATTTTTTCTTGGGGGAGACGCGGAAATGTTGAACAGAAGGACTTTAATGGTTCGCACGATACCGGCGCTGATTGCCGCTTCCTTGTCCGGTTACGCCGGCGCCTCGGGCTTCCAGTTGATGGAGCAGAACGCCAGCGGTCTCGGTGTCGCCTACGCTGGATCGGCGGCGGTGGCGGAAGATGCCAGCACCATCTTCTGGAACCCGGCGGGGATGGCCTATCTGCCGAAAGGAAAAATGCAGGTGGTCGGCGCACTGAATGCCGTCAGGCCTTCGGCCAAGTTCAGCAACGACGGGTCGGTCAACCCGGCGGGGATCTACGGCACCGCCGGCAATGGTGGCGACGCCGGCAGTTGGGCTTATGTCCCGAGCCTGTATTTTGCGATGCCGATCAACGATCAGATCAGCATCGGCCTCGGCATCAATGGTCCCTTCGGTCTGGCGACCGAGTATGACGACGACTGGGTTGGCCGCTTCCGCGCCATCAAGTCGGATGTCAAGACCATGAACATCAACCCGTCGATCTCGTTCAAGCCGAACGAGATGTGGGCTCTGGGCTTCGGGATCAGCGCCCAGAAGCTCGACGGCACCTTCAGCAACAACGTCAACGCCAGCGGTGCCCTGTGTGCCGGGCTCGGCGCTCCGGCCTTGTGCGGCCCGGCGGGCGCCCTGCGTAACCTCGAGGGTTACGGCAAGATCGAAGGCGACGACTGGGGCTGGGGCTACAACCTGGGCGTCATGTTCCAGCCCTCACCGGCCACCCGGGTCGGCCTGTCGTATCGCTCGGCGATCAAGTACAAGGTCACCGGTGACGTGAAGTTCGACCGCCCGACGGTCACCACCCTGCCGCCGGCACTGAACGCCCGCGCCAACGCAGCGCTCGCCGCAGGCCTGTACAACGGCAATGTCGAAGCCGACATCAAACTGCCGGACACGGCCATCCTCAGCGTCTGGCAGCGACTCAGCGACCGCTGGGAGATGATGGGCGACATTTCATGGACCGGCTGGGCAAAGATCCAGGATCTCACCTTCGTGCGCACCGACGGGGCGGCTGACGGCCGCACCCTTTCCAGCACCGAGGAAAACTGGCGCAATACCTGGCGGGTGGCACTGGGCGGTGCCTATCAATTCAATGATCAGTGGAAGTTCCGTGCCGGGGTTGCCTACGACCAGTCTCCGGTACACGACTCGGAGTTCCGCACGCCGCGCCTGCCCGACAACGACCGCACCTGGCTGGCACTCGGCGCGCAATACAAGCCGACCAGGGACCTGGTCTTCGATGTGGGTTACAGCTACATCTGGGTCAAGGATTCCTCGATCAGCGACAGCGGTGGCGTGAACGCCACGCAGGCAGCCAACGTGGCGGCCTACGGCTGGCTCAAGGGCAACTACAGCAACAACGTGAACATCATTGCCGTACAGGGAACCTACAGCTTCTAATTGTGCTCGTAACCGCGACGGTGCAGGCCGTCGCGGTTTTTTTTCGCCTGCGGCAGGGGGGCGCGCCCCCGCCCTCCAGAACAGGACCATCGCGCCGTCCCAGCCTTACAGACACCTTGCCTCCCGACAAGCCAGAGCGATGACGACCAATGTTCTGATCAGCAACCTCGAAAAACTGCTCGGCGGCCCGCGCGACGGTGCGCTGCTGCGTTACTCGCTGGGCAACGAGCATCTGAAGGCGGGCAACCTCGAACAGGCGGTCGCCCACCTGCGAACAGCCGTCGAACGGGACGCACGCCACTCGGCTGCCTGGAAGTTGCTCGCCAGGGCACTGAACGAAAGCGGCCGCCCGGGCGAAGCGCTGGCGGCGTATGAGCAGGGGATCCTGGTTGCCGAAGCGCGCGGCGACATTCAGGCAGCCCGCGAGATGACCGTATTTGCCCGGCGCCTGCGCCGCCAGATGCCGGCCGCCGACGACTGAAGAACTACTGTTTTGCACCCCTGGCCGGCAAGATCACGGTTTCGACACCGTACTTCTGCATTTCCCGGCGGGCTGCCTCGGCCTCGACACGGGTCTTGAACGGACCGGCCCGGAGACGAAACTCGATGCTCGCCGGAATGCCCGCCTGCACCAGCCTGGCCTGCGCTTCTTCGGCGCGTCGCAGGTCGGGCAGCACGGCGGATTGCAGAACAGGCCCCGCCAACGGCCTGGCTGTGGTCGCTTGTTGTTCACTGGTCGCCGGCGGGGTGACCGCCGGCTCGCCGCCCGGTGGCGCGGCGGTCGCCGCCAGTGCGGGTTCGATGGCCGCCCCGCTGGCCTGCGGTTCGGCGGTCGGCAGCGCCGCGTGCTTCCCGGTCGCCGCTTCTGCGGCGACCGCAACGACCGCCGGCGCCTCGACTGGCAGTGCGGCGGCTGGTGCAGCCGGCGCCAGGTCCTTCCTCCGCACTGGTACGGGCTCGGTAAACAGCGCACTCGTGCTGGCCGGATCATCGGACGGCAGCAGGGAATCGACCAGCGGCAGCGCGCCCAGCAGGAGCACCAGCAGCAGCCCGGCAAGACCGAGACGCCGACGCAACTGACGTTCAACGGCGGCCGACGCGACACCGACCACCGGCGTTTCCTGGCCGCTGCCACCAGGCGGCCTGCCAGTGCGCCATCGAAAAACCATCTAACGCTCCACCCCTGCCTTAAAGGGGGGCACGGCGGTTGCGCGCCAGCGCCACCACCAGATCTGCCTCGGCGCGGGCAATGCCACAGCGATGTGCAATGGCGGTCGCATCATGACCCTGCATCGCCATCTGCATCGCGTCGTTGTACAGCGGCGAGGCACTCGGTGCCGCCCCTTGTGCCGACTGGCGTCGCAAATCCTCGCGTGCGGCGAGCACCTCGGTGCGCAACTCGTCCACCTCGCAGCGCAACTGATAAACCTCGCGTTGCAGGGCATCGATCGCCTTCTGACCAGGAAGCTCCGCTGGCGGTTCGTTCCAAGGGAAATCGGCGGTGCGCTGGTCACCGACCACGGGCGCTGCAGTGCCCCCAGGGGAGGTCGCCGGCCGCTCCGGCGACGCTGCTTCGAGCGGCGCAGGCGCCGCCGCTGACTCGGCCACTTCCGGCTGCTGAATGGCAGCATAGGCGGCCACCGCCGACTGCGCCGCCAGAGACGGCTGCGTCGGCGTGGTGCGCAGACGCCGCAGGCGAACGAAAAGAACGATGATGTAGAGGACGAGCAGCGCGATGATCGCAACCAATCCTTCGCGCCAGCCCAGACTGCCCAGTAGCTCGAGATCCATTGCGTGCCCCGTGACGGTGTTCGGCCAACATTATGCCAGACTCACACTCCAGGGCCAGCGTGCTGCCCCCGCCGCAACTGCCATGGTCCAACGCGAAGGGCCTCGCCCGGCTTGCCGACCAGACGAGGCCCCGGAGAGACTGTCCCGGGATTACTGGATCGATTCGAACAGGCCTGCGGCGCCCATGCCGGTACCGATGCACATGGTCACCATGCCGTAACGCTGCCTGCTGCGCTGCAGGCCATGCACCAGAGTCGCGGTACGGATTGCGCCGGTGGCGCCCAGCGGATGGCCAAGGGCGATCGCCCCGCCCAGCGGGTTCACCTTCGCCGGGTCGAGTTCGAGCGTCCGGATCACCGCCAAGGCCTGTGCGGCAAACGCCTCGTTGAGCTCGAACCAGTCGACCTCATCCTGGCGGACACCGGTCTGCCTGAGCACCCGCGGGATGGCCTCGACCGGCCCGATGCCCATGATCTCGGGCGCCACACCAGCCACTGCGAAGCCGGCAAAGCGAGCCAGCGGCGTGAGGTTGAACTGCTTGAGGATCTTCTCCGAAACCAGCAACACGGCAGCCGCGCCATCCGACATCTGCGAGCTGTTTCCGGCGGTGACCGAACCACGCGCCGCGAAAACCGGGCGCAACCTGGCCAGTCCTTCAACGCTGCTGTCACGCCGCGGGCCTTCGTCGTTCTCGGCCAGATACTCCTTGACCGTCACCGCACCGCTGCGCAGGTTGGGGAGCCGCGCCTGAACCGCATAGGGTGAAATCTCGGCCCTGAAATGGCCAGCATCAATCGCCGCGCAGGCCTTCTGGTGCGAGGCCACGGCGAAGGCATCCTGGTCCTCGCGGGAAATCTTCCACTGCGCGGCGACCTTCTCGGCAGTAATGCCCATGCCGAAACCGATCGCGTAGTTTTCTTCCTTCTCGAAGATGACCGGATTGAGTGCGATCTTGTTGCCCATCATCTGGTTCATCAGCGACATCGTTTCGGTACCACCGGCAATCATCACATCGGCTTCACCGAGGCGGATGCGGTCGGCAGCCATCGCCACGGTCTGTACGCCGGAGGCGCAGAAACGGTTCACCGTGACACCGGGAACGGTGTTCGGCAGACCGGCCAGCAACAGGCCGATACGCGCGACGTTCATCCCCTGCTCCGCTTCGGGCATCGCGCAACCGACGATGACATCCTCGACCAGTACCGGGTCGAGACCCGGCGCTTGCGCCATCACCGAGCGGATGGCGTGCGCCAGCATGTCGTCCGGGCGAACGTGGCCCAGCATGCCCTTGCGCCGGCCGACCGGCAGGCGCGTCGCGGCGACGATGTAGGCGTCCTGAATCTGTTTGCTCATGATGTGTTCTCCTTGCTCGCTCAGTTACGCAGCGGCTTGCCGGTTTCCAGCATATGCTGGATACGTTGCCGGGTTTTCTGGTTCTTCAGCAGTTCGACGAAAAGCTTGCGCTCGACGGTCAGCAACCACTGCTCGTCGACCAGCGCTCCGGTCTCGATGTCGCCACCGCAGAGCGCGGTCGCTGCCGCCTTGGCGACGGCGTAGTCGTGCGCCGAAATCATGCCGCCTTCCTTCATGTTGGCCAGCATCATTTCGCAGTTGGCGATGCCGGTGCGCCCGGCCACCTTGATGCCGCGCGGCGACAGGCGCGGGTAATAGCCCGCCTCGGCCAGGCCGCGTGCCTCGCGCAAGGCCACATAGAGGAGTTCGTGAGCGTTGAAGACGACCTTGTCCGATTCGACGGCAAAGCCGAGCTCCTTCGCCTGCGCGCCGCTCTTCGACACGTTGGCCATGGCGATGGTCAAGAACACCGGCTGAATGAACTCGAAGGGGTCGTTGCCGCCGGTCTGCGCCGCCGACTGTGCAGCGCGAATGGCAAACTCCTTGCAGCCGCCGCCGGCCGGAATCAGGCCGACTCCGGCCTCGACCAGGCCGA
>ERZ761607.5080-NODE-5080-length-11129-cov-3.037565_pt1 | contig 11129 bp, 9 predicted proteins | sample MGYA00511164_ERZ761607 | MGnify/ENA primary metagenome ERZ761607 (study PRJEB28899, sample SAMN02445080) | bioreactor sludge metagenome | biome: EBPR sludge | place: Australia: Brisbane, Thorneside Wastewater Treatment Plant | collected 2011-06-22 ...
ATAATCATAGCCGCGATTGCGCTGCGAATTCGCGATGATGGCACCGCCGATGATGGACATCTTGCCCTGATCCACGTCACCACGCCGGATGGCGAACCCGCCCGCGATGACGGCGGCGATGCCGAGGACGAACCCGAACATCATGATCACGGCGAGCGTGTTGCTGATGCCGGTCTTGAGTTCGGTTGAACTGAATGCCTGCGCAAAGAGCGACGGCGTGTTGAGGGCAAGCATCGCCAGGACGAGTCCGAAGGTGCGGAGCCGGGCGAGCGTGCGGGGAGCGAACTTGGTTTTGATCTTCATAGGCGTTGATGATGTTGTTTCGTTTCTCGGACCAGCGGTTCTCCGCCAATCACGGACGACAGCTAATCACCAACGCGCCGCGCGAAGATGTATGTGATACACAAAATGCAGATAAGTCCGTGGTAATGGAAAGGGCATGAACACGGCCCTGGACGCGACGAAACTAACCAAACTCCACGAACTGGACTCACTCTTGCCGCGCGAAATCCGCGGTCAGTCCCACGCGCTGCCGCGCATCGTCTCCACGCTGAAACGCGGCGAACTCGGCTTGTGCAAACCGGGAAGGCCGCGTGGAAGCTTCCTGCTGCTCGGTCCGACTGGTGTCGGCAAAACGGAAGTGACCGTCGTGTTCACGAACCATCTGTTCGGGCCGGGCCGGTTGTTTCGTTTCGACATGTCGGAGTTTCAGAATCAGGAGGCGCTTGGACTCTTGCTCGGCGCGAAGCTCGGCGAGCGGGGTTTCTTCGGAGCAATTCGCGAAAACTCCAGCGAGGGCACGCTGCTGTTCGATGAAATCGAGAAGGGGCATCCGCGCATCATGGATTTGTTCCTCCAACTGCTCGACGCCGCGCGCATCACCATCGCCACGGGCGAGACCTTGGACTTCTCGGGCTTCTACATCGTGATGACGACGAACATCGGTTCCGCTGAACTGATGAGCCTCCAGCATTCGAGCGAAGCAACGCTCGAACGTCACGTCCTCACCCGCGCGCAGCAGGCGCTTCGCCCGGAGGTGTTCGCGCGCATTTCAGAGAAGCTCGTATTTCACCGTCTGAGCTACGAACATCAGTTGGAGATCGCGCAGAAGTTCATCGCGCGCGAAGTCGAGTTCCTCACGAGCCGGGGACACGCCCTGCAACTCGACGGGAGCGTGTTGCCGTTCCTCGTGCGGAAAGGGTTTCACCCGAAGCTCGGCGCGCGTCCGATGCGCGATGCGGTTGAGAAGCTCGTGGGCGATGCCGTTGCGGAATGCCTGCTTGCTGGGCGTCAATCAGGTGGAGTGCTGGTGGTGGACGAGACGCGCGATTGCCTCGCCGTTCGCTGAACTACTCCATCGAGAGGTAGAGATGGGTTTCGCCGATGTCGCGGTCAGGCTGAACGACGCCGAGGGAACGGCGGCGGAGCGTCGCACACAACTTGCGGATGCGAGCACGGACGGCTTTCGATCTCGGCAGGCGGACGAGCAACCCATCAGCGAACTCAATGCCCCGCTTGTCACGGTAGATGCCGGGCACGATCACATCGAGAGCGCCCGCGGTATAAAGGGATTCAATGAAGGCAACGGCGGTTCGTTCCGAGCGAAAGCGCCCTAGCGAGTACCGCTTTGCGTTGGCGCCGCTGCTGAACCACGAGCGAGCCTCTTTCTGCACCGGCTTCTCCAAAACGCCATCAACGAAGGTCTGATGAATGTGCCGCCGAGTTTTCTGTGATTTCTTCGGAAGACGTGCCGGCTTCTCTGCGTAGCGTGGAAGCGATTCGTCCTCGGCGGCAGCCTTGGCGTATCTGTCTGGTGACACCTGGCTCCCGTTCAGGTAGAACCGCTCGGAGATAAGCGTCCCGTCGCGAAGCCAGATTCGGTTGCGACCGCAGAATTGCCCTTCGACCGTCGAAACCTCAATCTTGAGTTGCCCGTTGTCGTGCCATTCGCGCTGAACGCCAGTCCCGTGGCGCATCACAAACTCGCCCAGCAGATTGCCCGCCTCATTCCATTGGCGGCAGCGACCGTGCAGAAGACCGTTCTCGAAGTGCTGCTCGATGGCGAGGCTGCCATTGGGGTGCCAGGTCCGTGCGACCCCATGCCTGCGACCCCGTTGGACGGGCGACTTCTGGCGAAGTTGACCGTTGCGGAAACGACTTTGTTGGACGGTGGCGCTCACAGGCGTCCGTGACTGCTTAAACCGCCCCCACCTTCCGAAAACAATCCATTACCGAATCGTTGGACGGAGCACAACGCAGAGTTATGCACAAAAAGAAAAGAAGGGGCGCGAACTCAACGCGCACCCACGAGAGGCACCGCGAAGCGCCTTTGAGAGAAGCACGCCAAGCCGCGCCCGATTGGGCGCGTGCTTCGGCGGCTCTCTCGTCCTTCAATGAAAGTTCGCGGTTTTCTCGTGGACCGAGCCGTTGCGACGCGAAATATGGTTTGTTTTGTTACGTCATCACAGTGCTGCCACTGGCAGCGATACGGAGTTTAGAGACACTCGCCTTCGACAGCAAGGGCGCTGCGTCGGGCCAAAAAAGGGGTTCAATTGTGTGCATTGCGAGATGAAAGCGGACTCAAATCAGAACCACCGCCGCAACTTGGAGAACCAAGCCGCCGTTTTCCCGTCCGATTCAAGCGGCGGCAGGGTCACGCGGCGGAAGCCGCGTTCGCAGTGAACCAGCACGCACTCGTGGTCTCGGAGGTTGCGGAGTTGGTGCGGTTTCAGTTTGTGTTCCTCGGTCTCGGAATAGTTCACGTTGCGTTTGCCGGCGCTGAATCCCCATGATCGTTTCACGACGCGCTTCTTGCCGATGAAGTCGGCGGCTTGGATCGCGTCGCCTTCGTCGGCAGCCCGGAAGATGAGGCGGTTGCGGAGATTGAGCGTGAGAACTTTTGATTTATCCATGCCGAGCGGCGGGATGAGGGAGGTGGTGGACTGCGCGGCGGCGACGATGGTCGCGCCCGCTTCGCGAATCACGTCCACGCAGTTGTAATCGCTCGTGCCATCCTCGCTGGCGGTCATGAACCGCTGGGCCTCGTCGGCCCACAAGATGAGCAAGTTGTCGCGGGCGCGCTCCGACTTCGCCTTGTCGAAACGGCGGAGGGCGTGGTTATAGTAGAGCAGTTTCAGGAAGGTATTCACGTAGCGCCGCTCGGTCTGGAACTTCTGAGGCATGGTGGTGAGGATGATTTTGCCTTGGTCAATCGCAGCGAAGTCGAACGTGCTTTCGCCGGTGCAGAACACCTCGGCGATCTCCGGAGTGAGGAAGTATTGGAGATAATTTCCGATGGTTTCGCGGACTCCGCCGAGCTGTTCATCGGGCTGGTTAAGGAAGCGGTTCAGGAAGTGCGCGCGGACGGCGACGCGGCGCGGCGTCTCCAGCAGATCCGCAAGGTCTTCGGTCGTTTCCTCAAGCTGGTCGCGATTGGACAGCAGCTCGAACGCGCCGAGCAACGTGACGGGTCGTTTCATCTCGTAGAGCAATTCGAGCGCGTGCGCGATGTGCGTTTGCGCCTGGCTTTTGAAGAAACCCTTGTCGCCGCCCTGGCCGAGACTCGTCGCGGTGTCCACGACGAACTTGGCGTAGGTCGTGAACGGGATGCTGCGGTCACCAGTGAGGTTGTAGCGATGGGTGGGAGTCCAATGCGGGTCAACGTCGTCCTCGCGGATTTGCAGATGAATCAAATCCGCTTCACGCCCATAGTGATGGGCCATCGCTGCCAAGGTTTCCCAATAGACACCTTTCTCGTCAATGCACAGCCCGCCCCAGCGCGGCTCGTTCTGGAAGACCTGGTGAGCGATCTGGTTGATGCCGGAACTCGTCTTGCCCGAACCGGTGTCCCCGGTGATTAGCCAGCCGCGACAAAACTGATTTCGCTTCCAGACAAGGGCACCGAGACGCGCGACAATGCGAGACTTTCCGCGCGGGACGAACAGCAACCAGAGTGTGACCATCGCCAGAAAAGCAGCGCCAGCGATGAGCAGCACTCGTTGGTGTGCGACCAGAAAATGCAGATCGGGCGGAAGGCTGATTGGACCGAACGGAAGAAGTTTCACAGCCATGCCCTCCCCAGGAGATAACCCGCGAGTCCGCCTGCCAATGCGGCCATCCACGCTGCGGCGCGTGTGACCATCGCTGTCGGACTTCCACCCGGCTGACGTTTTAGCCGTTCGGCGAGGGCGACCGCGTGCTGTTGGAAGGAGCGTGATGCCTCGATGAGTTTCGCGATGTCGTCTCTGAACTGCTCGAACGAGGGAAGCTCCCGTCGGCGGATGTCGTCCCAATGCCGCTGGTGAATGCGGAACAAGTCCACCAGCAGAAGGACTGCGTCGTCCTCTCGCAACCGATGGCGCTCCCGCCAATCGGCCACCGCGCGCTCAAACTCGTCCTCGAAATCGGGAGCATTCATGATGGCCTCACTTCGCGGGCAGGAGCAGCGGCGCGGCGGAATCCAACTCCGCGTAGAGCCGTCGCTGCCACGTCAGCAACCGCTGACGGTCGAGCAAGCTGAACGCAGGATGCTTCGTTGCTGCGGTAACAGTCACGTTCTCGCGGTTCAGCGCTTCCACCAGCCAGTCTTGCATTCGGGGCATCGTGAGTTCGCGCCCGGCCAGTTCGCCCTTGAGCCGCTCCCGCACCTCCGCCGACTCGAACAACGCGAAGCTGTCGCTGTGCGCCGCGTTGCGGACTACGACGTAGCCGCACGCCCGGCCAAGTTGGTCGCTCACACGCTGCACCTGGTCCACGCTGTCCATCTCGTGGTTCACCGGCATGACGAGGGTCAGCGACGCGCCGATGGCTGCGAGGACGGCGGGCAGGTCCACTTCGGCGAAGTAGTCGAGGAACAAGTCGGTCGAGGCGGCACGGCAATCCACTACCACCAGGTTTGATTTTTCGAGCGCGGCGAAGATGGAATCGAGTTCCCGGCGGCTGGCCAGGTCGAGGAATCGCGCCTCGGGATGAAACCGCTTCAAGGTCGAGTTCTCGTTGTCGCTGTCGATGGCGATGTGACCGATGCCCTTGTCTTTGAGGAACTGGACGAAGTTCACAGCGAAGAAGCTCTTGCCGACGCCGCCCTTGCCGTTGATGACGAGATCGAGACGTTTGTTCATGCGGGTTTCGGATTGAGCATTCGGACTTGGGCAATGCGCGGTCCGCGTGTCCGCGCAGCCAGCGTCTCCGCGCCGTTGGAATCATTCGCTGTGTCGGTGTCGGCCGACGGCGGCTCGGACGAAGGCGGAGGCGCGTGGCCGTTTCCATTGTTCGGCGCGGGCGCGGGCGGACGCTTTCGATTTGGTCGCCGTTTCGGGCGAACGATTTCACCGAGAACTTCATGGCAGAACGCAGCGACGGCCGTTTTGCTGATGGGCAGACAATGCTGCGTCAGCAACTCGGCAATCGCCCGGTAGGACGCACGCTTCTGCCGAAGCTCGACGATCACTTCCCTTGCCGGGGACAGTTCCTGGAACTTCTGTGGCCGGCGCGGCGTGAATTCCGCGACCGCCTGCCGGACGGTGGCTGGGTCAAACGAGGACATACGCGGATGCTCCGGGATCGTGGTGTTACCGAAACCGTGGACGGAACGAAACGTGTTCGTGTCCGCTGATTAGTCGTGGAGATGCCGGGTCGCCGACCAATTCACGGACAATGCCTGTTCGCGGACATTCTGCGGACAGTGCGCGGACATTCCGCGACTGCGGATTGGTCGCGAATGCGCCGTGCCGCTGGATGTGGACTGACTGTGGACATGGACATTCCGTCGGAAATGCCACGGCGATGGGCAGTTTGCCGCTCTGCCGAGGTCGCGGATGCGGCGTGGATGCGTCCAAATCGATGTCGATTCCGTGGTCGCCGCAATGCGCTCTTGCGCATCCGTTGTGCGGACATTCCGCGCGTGCTCCGCGACTGGTTCGCGGACGCGAAAACCTAACGAAAGTTAGGGGTAGGGCGTGCCCTGTGTTAAACGGGATTTCCATAGCGGCGGGTCTGCGTCTGCGGTTGGCTGAGTTCCTGTGCCCATCGGCGCAATTCCGCGACGCTTTCCTCGATGCTCGCAAGCCGTTCGACGATGCGGCTCTTGGTCAGGCGAAGGTGGCATTCCTGGGAAGTTTCCGGTGCGCCCTTGTGAGCCTCATCGCTGTCTGCGGCGTCAATGGATTGGCGCAAGGCCTCCAGAACCCGGATGGCAGCGGCGATCTCACGTTGGGTGGGTTGAATCATGGGGAGTCCTTTCAAACTCGAACGCCGCGTGACTTTTTATGCGCGAGTTCCTGCCGATGACCGGGCCTTCGCTGGGACAGCCATTGCGCTCGGTTTACTTGCTCGCTGCTGACCGGATGCGCCCACGGTTCGCCGAAGCCGAGTCGGGCAGCGGCTTCCTCGGCGGCGAGTTTCGTGGGTGCTTCAACAACGGTGCGTAACGGATCGCCCATCGTGCGCGCGTATTCCCGGTCGGTGTGATAGATGCCCCAGAGCTTGTTGGCTTCGGTCGCGGTCTCGTTCATGCCCGCAGTGAAACAGGAAGCCGTTGCGCGAAGATGTATCACATACACAAAATGCGCGGACAGTCCGGGTAGTGTCCGGGGCGTGGTCACGGCGAAGACGCAATACAGCCTCACGAACGCGAAGGGATACTTCGAGGAGCACCTGTGCGTTGGGGATTACTACGACGAGGGCCAGCGCGTTTCCGGCGAGTGGTTCGGTGTAGGCGCGCAGCGGCTGGGGTTGTCCGGGAAAGTCCGTGCCGAGGAATTTCTGCGGCTTTGCGAGAACCAGCATCCCGGCACTGGCGAGAAGCTGACGCAACGTCACAAGACCACGCGGCGGGATGGTGACGACATCGCGGCGAACCGGCGCATCTTCTACGACTTTACCTTCTCACCGCCAAAGTCCGTTTCGCTGGCGGCCCTGGTCGGGGGCGATGAGCGGATTATGGATGCTCATGCGCGGGCCGTCCGGTCCGCGTTGAAAGAGTTCGAGGCGTTTGCCGCGACTCGCGTCCGTGCGAAGAATTCCGTCAGTGACCGGATGACGGGAAATTTCGTCGCCTCCCTGTTCACGCATGACACGTCCCGCGCGCTCGATCCGCATGTCCACACGCATTGTATCGTGTTCAATGCGACGTTCGATCCGAAGGAGAAGCGTTGGAAGGCGCTCCAGAATCACGAACTGCTCCGAGCACGGAAATTTGCCGAGAACGCCTATTACCATGAACTCGCGCGGGAGCTTGGCAGCTGCGGCTATGGCATCCGCAATCGCGCGCGAGGTGATTTCCAAATCGAGGGTGTTACGGATGAACTCTGCGACCGCTTCTCGAAACGGCACGCGGAGATTGATGGGGCAATGGAAAAGTTGCTCCGCGAGAAACCGGAACTGGCTCATGGGAATCTGAACGACCTCCGTGAGAATCTGGCGACGGCCGAGCGTGCGCGGAAACAGAAAGGCCTGAAGCGGGACGAATTGCGGACTTTGTGGAACGCTCAGTTGACTCGCGAGGAACGCCTGACGATCGTCGGTCTTGGCCGACAGTCCGCGCCACGTCCCTCAGAAGGCAACCGGGTGTCCCTGCGTGAAGCAGTGGAGTGGGCGGAGGAGCACTTGTTTGACCGGCATTCGGTCGTTCCCGAATGTCAGGTCTGGCAGGAGGCGCTCGGTCGTGCGCGAGGCGGTGATTTCCCACTTTCCGAACTCAAGAGCCTCACGGATTGGCGAGGTTACATTCGCGATGAAAATCGTCCTGGTGAAGTGACATTGCGCGAAGTGTTGTTGGGCGAATGGGAGATCGTCCGCACCGCGAAAGACGGCATTGGGGAGCGAAGTCCACTCATCGAAGGCACGATTCAAGTCCATCCAAAGCTAGACGATGACCAACGAGTCGCCCTCGAAGCGTTGTTGGGTTCGACGAATCTCGTCTCGGTCTTTCGCGGCGGGGCGGGCACGGGCAAGAGTTTTGTTCTTCGTGAACTGGTCACGGAGATTCGCAAGAGTGGAAGGAGCGCTGTGGTGCTCGCCCCGCAGCGTCAGCAAGTCGTGGACATGGAGAGGGCGGGGTTCCCGTCACCGCAAACGGTCACCAGCTTTTTGAAAGGAGGCGAACTCGCCCAGGGCGCAGTCGTGATGGTGGACGAGGCCGGCCAGATTGGCGGTCGCCAGATGCTCGAACTCATGCGGCTGGTGCGCGAGCGGAAGGCCCGTTTGATATTGTCCGGCGATCCCCGCCAGCACGGGCCGGTTGTAGCATCGGACGCTCTCGTCGCCATCGAGCGTCATGCCGGCGTCAGGCCCGTCGAGTTACACCGTATCCGTCGCCAAGACCCGGCGCTGGCCCGCGACAACGATGAACGCGCTCGCATTGAAGGCTACCGCGCCGCTGTGGAAGCTTCCGCGAGCGGGGACTTGCCGAAATCGTTTGAGCGATTGGAGGCCATCGGTGCGGTGCTTCCGTGCGGACTCGGTGAGCAAGCGGACAGGCTGGCCGACGAATTCCTCAAGCTGACGACGGGCGGTGCTTCCACCGTCGTCGTGTCGCAGACTTGGAGCGAAGTCCATCGCGTGAACTCAAAGGTGCGCGAGGCGTTGAAATCGAAGGGACTGCTCGGCTTGAACGACATGCCAGTTCAGGTCTTGGACAAGCTGGACCTGACGAACGCGCAGAAGCGCGACGAGCGGTTCTATCCGCCGGAAGCTGTCCTCGTCTTCAATCAAAAGGTGCGCGATGCCGAGCCGGGTACAAAAGGCAAACTCGCTGGCATCCTGAAATCCGGCGTGCTGGTCGAAGTAGGCGGAAAGTTCGTCTCCGTCTCGAACCGGCTGCTAGACCGAATCTCCGTTTGTTTGGAACGAGAGATTCAGGTTTCGGCTGGCGACCGCTTGCATCTGAAAGCCAACCGCAAGCTCGCGTCCGGCGCGAGAGTAGCGAATGGCGAGCTGGTCACGGTGAAATCCGTGCGGCCGGAAGGCCGCGTCGTGTTGACCGATGGCCGCGTGCTTGATGCTAGCTTCCGCGAGTTTCTTCCCGGCTACGCCGTTACCTCCTACGGCTCGCAGGGGAAGACGGTGGATTACGTCCTGCTCTCCGACTCCACCATCAAGGCCGCGACGAACGCGCAGCAATGGTATGTCTCCATCTCTCGCGGTCGTCGCGGCATCCGCATCTTCACGCCGGACAAAGAACAGCTTCGCGAGAACATCCTGCGCTCCGGCCATCGCCCCTTGGCGCTCGAACTGGCCGGCGGCAATCGCCCACGAAGCGCATCGCCGATCTGGCGGCGGCTTCAGGGACGATTGCTCCGCTTCGGAAGCAAGGCGGTCGCGAACCTGCGCCGCGTGAATTTCCTCCGTCCGCGAACACCATCAACCACCTCACACCATGAGCATCAAAGCACCCGAATGTTGGGCGAGTGACGCCTCCGCCAAGCTGCTTCGCATCGAAGTCAGCCCGGAGAAATCGCTCCTCCTGAAGTATGACCAACTGATTCACGCCGAGTTCGACAACGCTGAGAAGGAGCAGCGCCTTCGCCTGTGCTTCGCAACCCACGAAGTTGTCATCCGCGGTCACGCACTGCGACGGATCGAAACCGCGCTCCAACGATTGGAACTTTCCTACCTCGCGTCCGTGCCTGCCAGCTATCGCGCCACACTTGCGGACGGTCAGCCGGTAGTCCGGGAGATTGTCGTCACTGAGGTTAAAGACGTTCAGAATGGCGCGAATGACCGCCCGGATTGAAGCGTGTGGCATTCGGTTGCCTGACGAACGTGATTTTGGCGTCTGACCATTCGCCCGGAGCACAAGGGGTCCGAATAAAACGGATTGTCGGCGATCCGGAAGACTCTCGGTCAAAAAGAAGTGGTATCGCAGCTTACCGAAGACGTTGCACGATACCGTACCCATCCCGACTGTCAGACGTTGGTCTGTTTCGTTTTCGATCCCGGCGGCTTCTGCAAGAATCCTGTGGCGTTGGAGAACGATGTCTCCTCGAACGCCCAAGAATTCGCAGTGAAAGTAATCGTCGCGCCGCACGGGCTATAACCATAGGAAGCAGGAGGAAGCATCTGGTTTCTGCGCCGTTTGAGGCGCATGGAGAGTGCCAGTAAAAGTGCCAGTGAACCGCCTCCGCAGTGCCAGTGAAAGTGCCAGTAGGTGGGTAGTGCCGGAGTAGTAAGCGAGCAGTTGCGTTTAGTCGGTGCGTGCTGCGGAGTGCTTGACGCGAAGGCCAAAACCCCTGATTCTATGGACGCATGAAGCATCTAGGATGCTTCGCGCCTCTGGTGGCGAGAGTTGCAGCAATTGGTCCAACGGAATCGCAAGCTTCAGTGAGTGCCCGATTCCGACCCTCGCCTCCAATGTTTGTTGTTTGAGCAACAGGGAGTTGCCGCGTCGGAAGGGCGGACTGTCGGTGAAACTGTCAGTAAACCGCCAAAAGCGTCAGCCGCTCGCCACCGTTCGACAGTACTCCACCACTACAGGCCCACAATGCACTCACGCGTTATTCCCGATCTGGCGCACGATTCATAACCACGAAAGCATTGGCCATGAATCAGCGGTATCTCCTGTTCCAACGTTCGGCCGTCCCCTATTACGAGGATGGGGAAACGTGGAAACAAAATCAGCCGGCGCACCTGGCAAACGGTCATGGACGAACTCATCCGCACCAATAACAGCGCGAACCAAGTCCGTTGGCTCAGCTGTGCCAAGTCCCGGCAGTTCGAAGCAATCCCTCCACTCGCGCTCCTCACAACGCGGGCGGGCTTTCAGACCTGACACTCCTTCCTCGACCTCGCGCGGGCCGCGCCGGTAAGGTCGCGCCGCCGTGAACATTCCGCCTGTCGAACAATTGCTGCGCGAGCTGATAGCGCTGCCGAGTGTCAACCCCGCCTTCGTGTCCCCCGGCCATCCACACGCCGGGGAACAAAAGGTCGCCGAGTTCATTGCCACCACCGCAAAACAGGCCGGCCTCGAGGTCGAGCTGCAAAGCGTGGTCGAGGACCGCGCCAACGTGCTCGTCCGCCTCACGCCGCAGGGCCAGATCAAGCGCCGCATCATCCTCGCCCCGCACATGGACACAGTCCCCTGCGCGGACGACAAGCAACTCACCCCCGAGTTCAAGGACGGCAAACTCTTC
>ERZ761607.5084-NODE-5084-length-11112-cov-31.247807_pt1 | contig 11112 bp, 8 predicted proteins | sample MGYA00511164_ERZ761607 | MGnify/ENA primary metagenome ERZ761607 (study PRJEB28899, sample SAMN02445080) | bioreactor sludge metagenome | biome: EBPR sludge | place: Australia: Brisbane, Thorneside Wastewater Treatment Plant | collected 2011-06-22 ...
CATACAGTGCACTTAGACTATGTAGTATGTGAAAGATATTTTTGCCTATCGTCGTAGAAGCGACATCATACGAGAACGCATCTGATCGGCATAAAATGTGAAAGATGGGTTTACGAGGTGATTTGAGAAGTTCTGAAATGCACCTACTCTTATCGTTTATAAAACTTCCATACGAAAAACAGCCTCCTTGCCTCAAAAATGTGTGCGCCATCTATGTTCCCGAACAAAGAATATGTATTTTTCAAGACTCTTTTCACCCAAATCTTAATACAGATGAAATCCAGATTTTTACTGTTTTGGAGCTTGTTTTGGGTTGCCTCTTTCTTACATGCGCAACCGACAAGCATCATACGCCCCGGAGAGAACCTCGTTGTAGAAGGTATTCCCGAAATCTCCACCTCGCTCGCCACAGAAGTTCGCCGCTATACCGAAAGCCGTTCTGCTGGGTTTGCCACTTGGCATCCTGTAAAAAAAGAAATGCTGATTAGCACCCGATTTGGCAACACGAACCAACTTCACCGTGTCTCTGTACCAATGGGCGTGCGGACACAGACCACGTTTTTTGACGAACCAGTGGGCAGTGCAAGCTATGAACCCAAAACCGGAAAGTATTTTCTTTTCACCAAAGATGTCGGCGGAAATGAATTCGGACAAATTTACCGCTACGATGTCGCCGATGGTCGGGTGACGATGCTCACAGATGGCGGAAGATCGCAAAATGGCGGGATTGTGTGGAGCCCCACCGGAGACAAAATAGTGTATGGTTCTACCCGCCGGAATGGGAGCGACCGCGATGTATATCTGATGGATCCGCTAAATCCAACCTCCGACAAACGGATTCTGGAAGTAGCTGGCGGCGGCTGGGGCGTGGCCGATTGGAGTCCCGACGGCAAATACTTGTTGCTCAGCGAGTATATCTCGGTCAATGAAAGCTATCTATGGTTGGTGGATGTGGCCACTGGGCAAAAACAAGCACTCACACCCCGTTCGGATAAAGGGATATCCTATGGTGGGGCAGCCTTTAGCAAAGATGGAAAAGGTGTTTTTCTGACGACCGACAAGGATTATGACTTTCAGCGCTTGGCATATATGGATCTGGTCACCAAAGAAATAATATACCTCACCAAAGGGCTAAAATGGGATGTATCGGGGTTCGATCTCTCGCACGATGGGAAACGATTGGCTTTTATAACCAACGAGGCGGGGGTTTTTAAACTATACCTCCTGCAAACCGCAACCCGTACCTACAAACCCGTTACAGGTATCCCCGTTGGCATTATTGGCGGCTTGAGTTGGCACCAGAACAATACCGATTTGGCCATAAGTCTGAATTCCGCTCGTTCTACCTCGGACGTGTACTCCTTGAATGCCGCAACCAACAAACTCACACGCTGGACCGAGAGCGAGTTGGGCGGTTTGATGGCTACCGATCTTTCCGAGCCTTCCCTCATCAAATGGAAAAGTTTTGACGGCCTAGAAATCTCCGGCTTTTATTACAAACCACCCTCGCGCTTTACCGGAAAACGCCCTGTGATTATCAATATACATGGCGGTCCGGAAGGCCAATCTTTCCCTTCTTTTTTGGGTAGAAGCAATTATTTTCTTAACGAAATGGGCATCGCTATTATTTATCCAAACGTAAGAGGATCAACAGGTTATGGGAAAAATTTTGTCCAATTAGATAATGGGCTAAAGCGGAAAGATTCGGTGAAGGATATTGGCGCACTTTTAGACTGGATTGCGACACAACCGGACTTAGACCCAAACCGCATTATGGTAACGGGCGGAAGCTATGGCGGATACATGACGCTGGCTGTTGCTGTAGATTATAATGACCGAATCCGTTGTGCGCTCGATGTGGTAGGGATTTCGCACTTCAGAACCTTCCTACAGAATACCGAAAGCTACCGCAGAGACCTCCGACGTGCCGAGTATGGCGACGAGCGTGATCCGGCTATTGCCGCATTTTTTGAGGAAATAGCCCCACTGAACAATGCCGGAAAAATCACCAAGCCTCTCTTTGTGGTACAGGGCGGAAACGATCCAAGAGTACCACGCACCGAAGCAACGCAAATGGTACAAACCGTTCGAAAAAACAACAGTCCTGTATGGTATCTCGAAGCCAAAGATGAAGGACACGGCTTCCGAAAAAAGAACAATGTGGACTTTCAGTTCTATGCGACCATTCAGTTCATTAAACAGTATTTAATAAACGAATAAATATAATAATCAACACGCCTTATAAGCGAAATTCACTTATGTGGATTTCGCTTATTTATTTAAAATATCTCACCTCAAATGAGCACTTCAAAATTATTTATTATCTCTAAGTAGAATTGTTATGTTATCACGATACGTACTCCCTACTGGCAAATCCTTGGTACCAATCTTTAATGATTTCTTTCCAATAACAGATACTCTCTTTACATTTACTAAATAAGATTTATGGATACGGATAAAATGCCGTCTCGCCAATGATTCTTCAAGAGACTTCAAGGCGTTTAGCGAAATGATTTGTTCTCCGTTTTCGAGGTGATACATCACATATTCCCTTAATCCTTCTATATAAAGAATATCATCATATTTAATCTTAACAGTCTTATAACCCGACTTGACCCAAAACAGGTCATCCTCTACTAATGAACTTTCATTGCTTCTAACGCTCATACGTTCCTGCGCTCTCGATACAGCAATCAAGAAACGGTCGTAGCTAAAAGGTTTTAATAAATAATCAACAACACCTAACTCAAAACCTTCTATTGCAAATTGATTATATGCAGTTGTTAATATTGTATAAGGTTTTTGGTTCAAATGCTTGTATAAATCTAAACCACTCATTCCAGGGATATTGATATCAAGAAACACAATATCTGGCTGATTGTTACTCAAATATCCCAGTGCTAAATCGGCATTTGAGAATGTAGATAATAGGGTTAACTCTTTCGTTAACTCAATATATTTAATCAAGAGTTGTGTTGCAGGGAATTCATCTTCAATGATGATACAAGTTGCATTCATATATTTACGGAAAATGATAGTTTTGCATGAAACAATGTATTATCATTATTATCTAGTGATAGAATATACCTGCCTGGAAATAACAACTCAAGCCTTTTTCGTAAATTATCCAATCCTACACCTGAAGAATTGGCATTCTTTGATCGTCCTACAAAATTTTCCGTAACCACTTCAATTTGACCACTATGTTCTTTTATTTCTATTTTGAAAAAAGGATTTTTAACGCCAGTAGTACCATGTATAAACATATTTTCGATTAGCGGCAACATAAGCAATGGCGGGATCATCAATCCATTTGAAGTTGTATTTACAGTAAAATCAAAATTTGAATAATCGTATTTAACAAGTTGTAACCCACAAAATTTTTTCAAAAAATCTATATCTTTTTCCAAAAGTATTAGATTGGTATTAGACTCGTATAAAATATAACGCATTAAATCAGACAACTGAAGAATTAATTGAGGTGCACGACGGTCTCCAACAAAAGAGAAAGAATATATATTATTTAACGCATTAAAGAAAAAATGCGGGTTCAGTTGTGTCCTAAGCAAAGACAATGATTGTATATTTTGTTCATTTGATATAAGTACTTTATTGATAAGAACCGCTATTATATCATAAAAAAAAGTTATTATTATAGTAATTAATATTGTAAGAAATCTTAACGATATGTAACGATTAGAATAAAAATAATTTACAATGTCCAATGAAAATTCTTTCGCAAAAAAAGTATTGATTCGCACTAACGCAAACAATGATACAGATATAAGAATAATTACACATAATATATATAGACGCAATGACTTATGCCGATAATAGTATTTAGAAAACAATATTAAACTATTAGTAGCGCCTGTTAAAATAGCAATTGTATATGTTACAAATGACAATAAAATAATCGCATAAAAAGGGATATTTAGCAAACTATAATCTATAATTGTAATAACCACAAGCATACATGTTGTGGTTATTATTATATTTCTCAATAACATGAAATTATTATCTTGGGGAAGAAGTATTTTCCTCCATAGTGCCATACAATCTTTTTCAAACAAAAGATTAATCAACCATTTTTTAATGTTCATAACCTAATATATTATGGATGAACCTCAATAACATTTGTCAATGTGCTATAGCTTCCAAAAACCCCTACACCACCCACCAGGTGGGTAATGGCATTGGGCATCTCCCCTGGTCCAAAACGCCCAAATTGCTGTTGCTGCTGGGATTGTGAGCGATAAAAATCTACCATATTTTGATCTATGTTGTGCAAATTGACCCTTGTCCTGCCAAAATGGGTAATGGAAATCCAGAGCATGTTAATGACGGTATTACCAGAGGCATCTTTCTCATAATTGTCTTCATTAAAGAGTGGAGAAGAATAGACATGGGGTGTTTCATCTAGGTTAAAAGGGTTGCTTCCGGGCTTCCAAAAGGGGACAACCGTATCTTTTCGCGCATCTAAGCTTTCTGCCGAAAAAATGTAGTGGCACTTCGTCTCTTGTTCTTTTTTACATGGGCTAATGGTGGCTTGATAAGAAGGCGATTGTTCGTACCGAAACGTTTTTCCATTGGTATTGACGAGTCTTAAAGCATCCGGAACGATGGTTTCTCCCGTTATCATTTTGTCTTGCTCCAATAATCTTACTTCAATACGGTATTGCCTGCTTGGTAGCACAGTTTTAAGGCTGTCTATGGGAAGATACGAATCCGGCGCCTCGGACGACAGGGCATAAAGGATGGTTTCTTCAATCTGACCGTTTTTATCTAACAAGTAGATCTTGACTTGGGCTTTTGGAGGAACATAGGTAGCGGGGAAAGCGGCCTCATGGACAAACAAGGTCTCCCTCACCGATACTGGTGGAAATGGTGCTTCTGCCTGTAAATAGGCTTCAACAAGGGGCAGACGTGTCTCAGATGGAGCGGTGAAGTCACATCCCAAAACGACTGTAAAGCCCAACATCAAACACCAAAGAAGAATAGTATCAAAAAATCGCATGGAACGACAGATTAGGAATAAAAGGAAGTTGACGTATAGACACTCTTTCAGGGCCTGTTTTTTGAATATCATATGTATAATACCATATATTTCGGTTATTATATACATTAAACAAACTACAGGTCCATTTTTTTGAGAACCCCCACCTGGACAGGCCCGTTTTTGAGATATTTAAGTCCAGCCGATGATAAGCAGGTAATGCGGCATTGTTAAGCGCAGGAGAAAACCAGACGGTCCCACCGATGTTATTAAAAGTAGTCCCGAAGGGGTTAGGCAATTGGGCATAACCCGTTGGCCGGGTATAGGGCTGGCCACTGGCCCATGTAAAAAAGGCTCCAATTTGCCATTTTTTACTCAGGTCAAAGTTCGCATTAACGGTAAAATCATGCAATCGGTTATACCGTGGCTGAAAGGGTAGTCCGTCATTCAGGGCATCAAAACGCCTGGTTGTTTGGCTTAAAACATAGGTAGCATTCCATTGCAGCCGTTCATTAGCTTTAGCACGCCCCTGAATTTCCAAGCCCTTGGCTTCTCCTTCACCCCAAACCAGCAACTCGGCATATGGTTTATTGCCTAAATCGGCCAAGAATGGGTCTAAGGTAAATATTCGGGCCATCTTTCGATAATAAGCATCGAACTGAAGCTCCAATTGTTTGTCGGGCCGGTATTTTGTACCGATGGAAAATTGTTGGGTGGTAGAAGGAGGTCTGTTTTCTGGAAGTAGCAACCATGCATCAAAGCCAGAGAATGCTTCATTAGACACCAATGCCAACCATTGGTGTGAGTGGTTGTAAGCAACTTCGTGCTGCCATGCTCCTTGTACTTTTTGGATGACCAAACGTGGCTCGGAATAGAAATTACGATCGGCTGTTCTTGTTGTTCGGATGCCCCATTGCACCCCCAAGCCGTATGGAAAATTTCTGTTTCGCTGTAGGTACCCCAAGAGATGCCTTCCAGAGTGATTCAGTAGCTCGGCATCTATTCCGGCAAACCAATCTCGCCAAACCATATCGGTTTGGGTTGTTTTAAGGCCTGCCTCCCAAGCGGCATTTGGTTGCTCCCACGTCCAGCTCAGTTCTGCACCTGCTTCATGTACGCGGCTGTCTCGCTTTGCACCGGTATCCCCCAATGTACCTACGGGCTTTCCATGATACTTCGATTGCATGAGTCGGAGGCGTATAAGTTTTCCTTTTTGATATACGGTTCGGGCTTCGGCCACCTGAAGGGCATTTTTGTACCAAAGATCTAAACCCAGTCCATTTAGCAGCGACATATTCAGTGCGTCTTCGCTGGTAAAATGCGTGAAGTGTAAAGAGGTTCTTGGGCTAATAGCCAACTTTAGGCGCATATTCAGGTCCCTGAAGCCCAATTTTTCCGGTATATCAGTATTAAAATCGCTCAACAGATTTAAAACCGGATTAAGGGTGGAGACCCTCCCCCCAATCATCCAATGGAGGCGGTTATATTTTCCCGTAGTACTTCCTTTAAAACTGAGCAACCCCAAAGAAACGGAGGTTTCTGACTTTCCCCCTTCTTTGCTTTCTATAGACAAGACGCTTCCCATACGCCCACCCAAAGACGCAGGAGCACTTCCTTTATGTAAGGTCACGGCTGAAATGGCTTCGGGGTTGAAAGCGGAAAAAAAACCAAAAAAATGACTAGGATTGAACACTGTCGCTCCGTCTAAGAGAATCAGCGTTTGGTCTGGGCTTCCACCTCGAATGTAGAGGCCGCTCGAAAAATCGGAGGATTGTTTCACACCGGGTATCAGACGCAAGGAACGAAAAATATCGGCTTCCAGAATAGTAGGAGCACCCACAAGGTCGCGTACGTGAAGGGTATTTGTAGATAGAGGCAGGGCAAATTTATGTTTTTCCCCGGTAATATCCACAGACCAAATGGTACTTCTTAATGCACAGCGAAGGATCTTTCCGGTATCCGACACCTTCAGAATTGTAGGCTCAAAGCCTGGAAAACTACACACGATTTGGGCGGGCATCCCTGTAAAGGAAAAGCGCCCCAGAGAGTCGGCTTGTGTAATCAACTGGCCAGATGTTAAACTGATGTTCGCGAAGGGGATGCTTTGGCCAGTTTCGTCGTCCAGCACTACGCCATTTACATTTTGTGCAAAAAGAGCAAACGAATATCCCCACAACAAAAGCACCGTGAGCCAAAAAGGTTTCATTTCAGGAGAAGGTTAATTATCAGGAAGGAGGGTTGAATAAGTTGCCCAAGACCGACCCTAAATTGATCTCGCCTTTGTGCGAACGAAGCAGTTTAAAGGGGTTCAGGAATAACTCCTTCAACATCACTCCGCTAATGGCTTTCATGTGTGGTCCAATAGTACCCCAGTTCCGGATAAAAAAACCAATAGGGGGTTTCACTCGGTAGGTAAATTTCGAGGGGTCACTTAGGTTTAGATGAATACCCTTCCGATCCAGTTGTAAGTGAATACCACCTTTGATTTCGTATGCTTCTGTCTCAGAAAGGGTATTTTTTTGAAAAGAAGTGATGTTCATGATTTTGTTGTTTGAGATGCTAAAGCCCTCTATCCTTAGGGGACAAAGGGCTGCCACACCATAACAGATTAATAATGCAGAAACCTTATTTCTTAAACAGCGAGAACAGGTTTTTAAAAATGCTGTTGTTTCCAAAGAGTCCGGTTGAATTCAGCGTGTTACGGAAATTCCGGATATCCTGAATGGAAAACCTGATGGCATCTCCAATGCCAAATTGCAAGCTACCAGTTTGGTTCCAATCCAATTGCACCCCTTTTCCGGTAAACTGAACCAAAAGACCGCCCTTTACATCGTGGGCTTGTTCATCGGAAATCGCAAACTCTTGGAGGTTGTGGGTATTGTTTTTCATGTTTGTAATTGGTTATTAATTGTGCCTACTCTTGCGGATTTTCGGCTATCTCCTGTATTTGCCCCCTATGATACCCACACAAGGCCAAGAGATTACCCCCGAAAGCAGGCTTTCAATCAGTAGGTCTTTTTATGCAACGAAGAAGGGATAAAATGCAATGAGAACAACAAGTCACGGTAGCACACATACTAAGAAAATTGTCTTTCGGATGCTATTTTTAACAGATGTAGAAAGCGCGTTCTAAACTTTTGGCCAACGGGCAGGGTCTTTTTGGAGACCACCACTTCGGTCTTGCTAAAGGATTTGATCTTTTCTATTGAAATCACGTAAGACTTATGAATCTGTATAAACCTGTCTTCAGAAAGCAAATTAAACAACTGATTAAATGACAAACGAATAATCAACTTACTCTTGCTTAAATGTATGATCAAGAACTCTTTAGAAGACTCAATGTATTCAATATCATTCAAATATATTTTATGTAGTTTTCTATCACTCCTAAGCCATATAAAATCATTGTCTATAATTGTTTCCTGATCAGAATTAGTTTGCCAGCGTATAAGTTTAATAGCTTTATTTACTGCTTGTGCGAACCTTTCAAAAGGTGCTGGTTTAAGAATATAATCTACCAAATTAAATGTATAGCCTTTTAGGGCATATTCATCATAAGCAGTTATTACAATCACTTGTGGCCTTTTATTGATATAGTTTAACAACTCAAAACCATCATACCCAGGCATTTGAATATCTAAAAAAAGCAACTCAACCTCCTTAGATTTATGTTCTTTCTGGAATATTTCAGAACTTTCAAATGAACCAATGAGTTCTAATTGATGCGGAAGCATGGCAATGTATTGGCACAACAAATGACGTGCAGGCGCTTCGTCGTCTAAGACAGCGCAAGTTATAAGGCGGTTCATACAGGCAGACTTTGATCAAAAAATGGCGGTGATGAAATAAACTTCTGCACAATATTTTTGTTTCTTTGAGCAACCTTGGAATGTTTTTTAGCAGACTATTTTTCAATTTTAAATTGTTTTTTTAAAATAAATTTACGTTTCGTTTAATAAAAATACCACTTCATTGAATATCGCCTCCGTGCGATACAGTAGGGTATGTCGTTTGTACATGATCACTAACATGTTTAACCATGCACAATGTATTATGTATTTAACTTCCCCCAGCCCTATCGGTCAAGCCCCAATACAGTCACCTTATCGGGTTTTACTTTGCTCTATGATTTTTATTTTCATAGGGTTGAGTGAAGCACATGCTCAGGTTACGGGAGCGGTTTTCCGTGACTTTGACGGCAATGGCACCCGTGGCACCAATGAACCGTTGGTATCGGGTGTAACCGTAACGGCGTATGGCCCCTCTGGAACCTCTTGTGGTACCACCACAACTTCTGGTAATACTGCGCCCAATTACAGCCTGACAGGATGCGGTACAGGCGCTGTTCGGGTAGAATTTGTTTTACCAAGCACCGGAAGGTGCGTCAACTCTGGTGTTGATTATGCTTCCCTAAGTGGGACCACCTACGGAACATCGGTTCAGTTCGTCAATGGAAACAGTACCAATGTCAATTTCGGAGTATATAATCCTGCCAATTACAATACTGGTGCTGCGACTACCAGCGTCGTAATTCCAGTCCACACCAATGGTAACCCCTTACTCAGTGGGACTTCGCAGAGTGATGACTGGATTGTAGGCTTTCCATACAACAATACAGGTACCACTACCCCCTCGCAACGCCTGAATGGTGCAACCGTGGGTGCCACCTGGGGAATGGCCTATAGCAAACAGGCGGAGAAAGTATTCACTTCTGCCTTTATCAAAAGACATGTAGGATTAGGAGCGCTGGGGAGCGGCGGTATTTATGCCCTTTCTCCTACGTCTTCTTCCTTTACTGTGTCCAACTTTTTTGACTTCGATAGCCCAACCAATGTATTATTGTCCACACCTTCAACGGTTTCGGCTGCCCCTACACGATGCGCTTCTGGCTGCCCTGCATACGGATCCGGCACTTCTTTCAATATTGTATCCAATGCCGAAGCCACGTATCTCGGATCAAACGACCCATTAACCGGACAACCCCTGGGTTTGGGAGTAGTGGGAACCAATGTCCAACGCGGTTTATTGGCAGACAAAACCCAGCCAAGCCGCGACCCAGCGGCCATGGACCAAGTAGGTAAAGTTGGATTGGGAGATTTGGACATCAGCGATGACGGACGCTTTCTTTTTTCGGCTAACTTGTATGATCGAAAAATCTACCGTTTAACCTTAAATGACCCACAAAACCCCACGCATATCACAGATATTGCAAGCTACTCGCTACCCAGCGTAACCATAACCAATGGCGTGCTAAGGCCCTTTGCGCTCAAATTTTATCGGGATAAACTTTATGTAGGCGCGGTTGCCACTGGCGAGAACGTAACCGATGATAGCAATAGCAATTTATTTGCTTATGTATTCCAATTAGATACACCCACAGCAAGTGCGGCATTCCAATCCTCGCCGATTATTACCCATCAACTAAACTACAACCGCGGTACACCCAATAGTGGAAGTAGCTACACAGGACAGGATCGGTGGTACCCTTGGTCTAAGAGCGCCTATGATTTCTTTGGTATTGCCCGTCCCTCGCCAATGCTGACCGATATTGATTTTACTGACAGAGGTGATATAATGCTGGCCTTTACCGACCGTTTTGGCCACCAATATGGCCATCAGAATTATCGTTTTTTAGGAAATCCCGGGTATAGCGATCTGGTAACGGCACAAGTAGCAGGAGATTTGATTATTGCCGGAATTAATTGCTCGACGAATACCTTCACAATGGAAAGCAATGGAAGTTTTACGTCCAATGGGCAATCATTATCCGGTGGAACAGCGAATGGCCAAGGTCCTGGTAACGGTGAGTTTTTCAATGGAGAGAACCAAAACACAACCCATACCGAAACCTCCCAAGGCGCTATTGGCGTTTTGTTTGGACAAGCCCAAGTTATGCTCACCAACATGAACCCAACTACCAGTATTTTCTCCGGCGGGACCAAACTGATGTCCACCACCAATGGGGCAAGTTCAAATGGCTATGTTTTGTATAACCAAAATGCAATCGGTGATTTTGGTAAAGCCAATGGATTGGGAGATCTAGAAATGATCGTCCCTGAGTCCCCCATCGAAATCGGCAACCGCGTGTGGCTCGATACCGATAATGACGGCATCCA
>ERZ761607.5089-NODE-5089-length-11108-cov-5.186737_pt1 | contig 11108 bp, 8 predicted proteins | sample MGYA00511164_ERZ761607 | MGnify/ENA primary metagenome ERZ761607 (study PRJEB28899, sample SAMN02445080) | bioreactor sludge metagenome | biome: EBPR sludge | place: Australia: Brisbane, Thorneside Wastewater Treatment Plant | collected 2011-06-22 ...
CAGCCACTGGCCCATGCTCATCCCCAGCGAGAGCAGGCCGAGATGGGCGTCCGGTTCACGGAAAAACTCGGCGATGAAGCGGAACAGGCCGTACCCGCCCAGGAACGCCGCCGCCACCTGGCCCGGGGCACGCTCTTTGCGGGCGTACAGCCACAGCAGAACAAACAACAACAGGCCTTCGAGCAGAAACTGGTAGATCTGCGAGGGATGCCGGGCCGAACTGCCGGCACCCCGAAACACCATGGCCCAGGGCAGCGACGGATCCGCCACACGGCCCCACAGTTCGCCATTGATGAAGTTGCCAATCCGCCCCGCCGCCAGGCCGGTGGGAACACAGGGGGCGACGAAGTCCATGACCTGCAGGAACGGTTTGCTGCGCGAACGCGCAAACCAGGCCATCGCCGCCATCACGCCCAGCATGCCGCCGTGAAAGCTCATGCCGCCCTGCCAGACGGCAAAGATCTCCAGCGGATGGCTGGCGTAGTAGCCGGGTTTGTAGAACAGGCAATAACCCAGACGTCCGCCGGCGACGACACCGAGAACGCCCAGGAACAACATGTCTTCGACATCCTGGCGAGTCCAGGCGGAGGAACCTGCCAGCGTCGCAAACGGCGGGTGACGCAAACGCCGAAAGCCCAGGTACAGGAACAGGCCGAATGCGGCCAGATAGGTCAGGCCGTACCAATGGATGGCCAGGGGCCCGATCTGCAGGGCAACCGGATCAATTTGCGGGTGGTTCAGCATGGGCTGCGATTGTGCCGCAAGCCATGCCGGGCCGACTCCCCACGATCAGGAATGCTCGATGCGCACGTACTCGAAGTCCTGCGGCTGGTTGTTGATGCCCACGCGGGGCGGCGCAATCCAGCTGGCGTATTTTCCGGGCTCGAAGCAGGGCTTCATCAGCGCGTTGATGTGCGCGTAGTCGTCGTCGTTGCACAGCCACTCGCCCTGCCCGGCCTGCCAGGCTTCCTCGGTCAGGATCTCGCCGGCCGGATTCACCCGCACCCGCGAGAACTCGCCGATCTTGCGGTTGAACGCCTTGTGCGGCTGGGTGAACCTGAAGTCGATACCGGCCTTCTCGATCACCTTGTTCCAGCGGTCAATGCCCCCCTGGCAGTCGGCGATGTAGTCGTCCAGCAGGCGGCTGTTGATGGAGCGCAGCGCCGGCACCTCTTCGGTCACCAGCTTGCCGTCCACCACACGCAGCACCGGGTAAGTGGCGTTTTCCAGCTGGTGGTCGTCCTGCAGCGCGCTTTCGTTGAAGCGGCCCTTCAGGCCGGAGCTGAAGGCCTCGGCACCGTTGGAGGAAATTTCCGAGCCAAACAGGTCGCGCGTGACCGACATGTGGAAGTTGGCCTTCTTCTGCAGCGTGGGCAGGTCCACCACGCCGAGCTTGCGGATTGCGGCCTTGTCGTACGGGTCGCTGATGCCGGCGGCCTTCATCGCGTTGCAAGTGGCTTCGATGGTGCGGCCGACGCCGGTTTCACCGACGAACAGGTGGTGCGCCTCTTCGGTCAGCATGAAGCGGCAGCTGCGCGACAGCGGGTCGAACCCGGACTGCGCCAGCGCGGCCAGCTGCATCTTGCCGTCGCGGTCGGTGAAGTAGGTGAACATGAAGAACGACAGCCAGTCGGGCGTGCGCTCGTTGAAGGCGCCCAGGATGCGGGGGTTGTCCTCGTGGCCGGAGCGTCGCTCCAGCAGCGCCTGGGCTTGTTCCCGGCCGTCCTTGCCGAAGTACTTGACCAGCAGGTAGACCATGGCCCACAGGTGGCGGCCCTCCTCGACGTTCACCTGGAACAGGTTGCGCATGTCGTAGAGCGAGGGCGCCGTGGCACCCAGGAAGCGCTGCTGCTCCACAGAAGCTGGCTCGGTGTCGCCCTGCACCACGATCAGCCGGCGCAGCAGCGAGCGGTATTCACCCGGCACTTCCTGCCAGGCGGGCTGGCCCTTGTGGCGGCCGCAGGGGATGGTGCGGCCTTCTTCCTTGGGCGCCAGCAAGATGCCCCAGCGATACTCGGGCATCTTCACGTGGCCGAACTTGGCCCAGCCGCTCGGGTCCACGCCCACGGCGGTGCGCAGGTAGACCTCGGCCTCCTGGAAGCCGTCCGGGCCCATTTCCTTCCACCAGTCCACGTAGTTGGGCTGCCAGGTTTCCAGCGCGCGCTGCAGCTGCTTGTCGCTGGACAGATCGACGTTGTTCGGAATGCGGTCGTCGTAATTGACCGCGACAAACGCGTCGCTCTGGACGGCGGCGGCTTCTTCAACAAGTTCGGTGGGTTCGCTCATGGGGTCTCCTGATGGTCGGGGGTGAATCCAGTGAAATGCACTATGTTGCTTTTCGTGAATTTCAACGCATGCATTTTTATGCACGCCACCCCGAAAAAGTTTGATCCAGCGCAAAGACCGCGTGCCTTCACCCCGCCGGAAGACGAAAAAAAGGGGCCGATGGCCCCTTTTTCAGGTCCGAAACGCCGATCAATCCAGGAGCGACAGGTCGCGTACGGCGCCTTTGTCAGCCGACATCACCAGCTTGGCATAGGCCTTGAGCGCGGCCGACACCTTGCGTGGCCGGGGCTGGGCGGGCTTCCAGCCCCGCTTGTCCTGCTCGACCCGCCGCGCGGCCAGCTCTTCGTCGGACACCAGGACGTTGATCGTACGGTTCGGGATGTCGATACGGATGCGGTCACCGGTGCGGACCAGGCCGATCGCCCCACCCGCCGCCGCTTCCGGTGAGGCGTGACCGATCGACAGGCCCGACGTGCCGCCGGAGAAGCGCCCATCGGTCAGCAGCGCGCAGGCCTTGCCCAGGCCCTTGGACTTGATGTAGCTGGTGGGATAGAGCATTTCCTGCATGCCGGGGCCGCCTTTCGGGCCCTCATAACGCACGATCACCACATCGCCCGCCTTGACCTGGTCGTTCAGGATGTGATCGACCGCCTCGTCCTGACTCTCGACCACGTGGGCGGGACCTTCAAACACCAGCAGGCTGTCGTCCACCCCGGCCGTCTTGACCACACAGCCGTCCAGCGCGATGTTGCCGCGCAGCACCGCCAGGCCGCCTTCCTGGCTGAAGGCATGCCCGACAGAGCGGATGCAGCCTTCGGCGCGGTCGGTGTCCAGGCTGGGCCAGCGCGCATTCTGGCTGAAGGCCACCTGGGTCGGGATACCGCCAGGGCCGGCCATGTAGAAGGTCTTGACGGCATCCGAGGGGTTGCGCGCCACGTCCCATTCATCCAGCGCGTCTTTCATCGTCTTGCTGTGCACCGTGGGCACGTCGGTATGCAGGCGTCCGGCGCGATCCAGCTCGCCCAGAATGCCCATGATGCCACCGGCCCGGTGCACGTCTTCAATGTGGTACTTGTTGGTATTGGGCGCCACCTTGCACAACTGCGGCACGAGCCTGGACATGCGGTCGATGTCGGCCATGGTGAAGTCGATCTCCGCCTCCTGCGCAATCGCCAGGATGTGCAAAATGGTGTTGGTTGAACCGCCCATGGCGATATCGAGGGCGATGGCGTTCTCGAACGCCTTGAAACCCATGGACCGCGGCAGGATGCTGGTGTCGTCCTGCTCGTAATACCGCTGGCACAACTCGACCGCCAGGCGGCCGGCGCGTTTGAACAGTTGCTCCCGGTCGGCATGGGTGGCCACCACCGTGCCATTGCCCGGCAGCGAGAGGCCCAGCGCTTCGGTCAGGCAGTTCATCGAGTTGGCGGTGAACATGCCGGAGCAGGAGCCACAGGTCGGGCACGCGGAACGCTCCACTTCGGCCAAGTCGGCGTCGCTGACCTTGTCGTCGGCGGCCATCACCATGGCGTCGATCAGGTCCAGCTTCTTGAACTCGATGGTCTGCGTGGCCGGGTTGGCCAAGCGCACCTTGCCGGCCTCCATGGGGCCGCCAGAGACAAACACCACCGGGATGTTCAGGCGCATCGCAGCCATCAGCATGCCGGGCGTGATCTTGTCGCAGTTGGAGATGCACACCATGGCGTCCGCGCAGTGGGCGTTGACCATGTATTCCACGCTGTCGGCGATGACGTCGCGGCTGGGCAGCGAATACAGCATGCCGTCGTGGCCCATCGCGATGCCGTCATCGACGGCGATGGTGTTGAACTCCTTGGCCACACCGCCCGCCGCCTCGATTTCGCGGGCGACCAACTGCCCCAGGTCCTTGAGGTGCACATGACCCGGCACGAACTGGGTGAAGGAGTTGACTACGGCGATGATGGGCTTGCTGAAGTCGCCATCCTTCATGCCGGTGGCGCGCCACAGCGCACGGGCGCCCGCCATGTTGCGGCCGGCGGTGGAGGTCTTGGAGCGGTATTGGGGCATGTTCAGGAGCCTTGACAAGTCCGGGAGGGAAGAAAACGCGCTCGGATTATCGCGCAGCCCTCTTCTTGTCGACGAAGCCCCTCCGACTGAGCGGGCTTCGCCGCGCGGCTTGGCCCGGCGAAACCGCCCACTGAAATGTCAACGACGTTTGCGTGGCGCGATGCCCAGAGATTCGCGCTGCTTCTCGATCCGATCCTGCTTGCGTTTCTCCATGGCTTCCATCGCCTTGCGTTTGCTGTAGCCTGTGGCGTCGGCCACCGCCCACCAGGCCGCTGCCAGCCCGAAAGGCGTGAGGATCCACGCCCAATGCCAGCCGGCAACGGGCGCGACCTCCAACACCTTCAGCAACAAAAGTATGACTCCGATACCCAGCAGATACATGGCGGTCTCCGAAGCAGCATCCCCGGGCAAACGTCAAGTCCACGTCAACCGGCAACACTACAATTGCGTTCAGACTACTGTACCCCAACCCCAAAAGGAAATCACGATGAAACGCGCTCTGTTTGTTCTGGCTGCCGCTGTCACGGTTGCCACCCCCGTTCTGGCCGACGAAGCTCTGGCCAAGGCCAAAAACTGCATGGCTTGCCACGCGGTTGACAAGAAGCTCGTCGGCCCGGCTTACAAGGAAGTCGCTGCCAAATACAAGGCCGACAAAACCGCCGCCGACAAGCTGGCTGCCAAGATTGTCAAGGGTGGTTCCGGCGTCTGGGGTGCGGTGCCGATGCCCGCCAACCCGCAGGTCAGCGAAGCGGAAGCCAAGAAGCTGGCTGCCTGGGTGCTTGCCGCCAAATAATCTGCGCATTCGCACAAAGCAAAAAGCCCGCTTCTGCGGGCTTTTTCTTTGGCCTGCGCACAGGCCGGCGGGACGAGCCCGCCGCCAGGCTATCAGTAGTTTTCGCCCAGTTGCTCCAGGATCGCCGGGTTTTCCAGCGTCGAGGTATCCTGCGTGATGGCCTCGTTCTTGGCAATCGAGCGCAGCAGACGGCGCATGATCTTGCCCGAACGGGTTTTGGGCAGGTTTTCGCCAAAGCGGATGTCTTTGGGCTTGGCGATCGGGCCGATTTCCTTGCCGACATGGTCACGCAGCTGCTTGGCGATCGCCTTGGCTTCGTCCCCGGTGGGGCGCGGGCGCTTGAGCACCACGAAGGCGCAGATGGCTTCCCCGGTCGTATCGTCCGGGCGACCGACCACCGCCGCTTCAGCCACCAGTTCGGTGCAGGACACCAAGGCCGATTCGATTTCCATCGTGCCCATGCGGTGCCCGGAAACGTTCAGTACGTCGTCAATGCGGCCCGTGATGGTGAAGTAGCCCGTATTGACGTCGCGGATGGCACCGTCACCGGCGAGGTAGTACTTACCCTGGAAATCAGCCGGGTAGTAGCTCTTCTTGAAGCGCTCGGGGTCACCCCAGATGGTGCGAATCATCGAAGGCCACGGCTTCTTGACCACCAGAATACCGCCCTGGCCGTTGGGCACGTCCTTGCCGGTTTCATCCACGATCGCCGCCTGAATACCGGGGAACGGCAATGTGCACGAACCCGGAATCATCGGTGTGGCACCAGGCAGCGGCGTAATCATGTGGCCGCCGGTCTCAGTCTGCCAGAAGGTGTCGACAATCGGGCAACGTCCGCCACCGACATGTTTGTGATACCACTCCCAGGCGGCCGGGTTGATCGGTTCCCCGACCGAGCCCAGCAGGCGCAGGCTGGAAAGGTCGTAGCTCTTGGGATGCACGGCGTCATTGGACTCGGCAGCCTTGATCAGCGAACGGATGGCGGTGGGCGCGGTGTAGAAAATGCTGACCTTGTGGTCCTGGATCATCTTCCAGAAACGGCCGGCATCCGGGTAGGTCGGCACACCTTCGAAAACGATTTCGGTGCCGCCGAGCGCCAGCGGGCCGTAGGTGATGTAGGTGTGACCCGTCACCCAGCCGATGTCGGCCGTGCACCAGAACACGTCGTCTGCCTTCAGGTCGAAGGTCCACTTGGTGGTCAGCGCGGCATGCAGTAGATAGCCGCCGGTGGAATGCTGCACACCTTTGGGTTTGCCTGTGGAGCCCGATGTATAGAGCAGGAACAGGGGATGCTCGGACTCGACCCATTCTGGCTCACAGGTGTCGGCCTGACCGGCGACTACATCGGCCATCCAGCGGTCACGTCCGGCCGTCATGGCGACTTCGGCGCCGCTGCGCTTGACAACCAGCACATTACCGACCGTGTCACAGCCGCCCAGCGACAATGCTTCATCGACGATGGATTTCAGCGGCAGCTGCTTGCCGCCACGAATCTGATGGTCGGCCGTGATGACCGCCTTGGCGCCGGTATCTTCAATCCGGTCACGCAGGGACTGCGCCGAGAATCCGCCGAAAACTACCGAGTGTGTCGCGCCGATACGGGCGCAGGCCTGCATCGCTGCCACACCGTCAATCGACATCGAGATGTAGATGATGACGCGGTCGCCTTTGCCGATACCAATGGAGCGGAGACCGTTGGCAATCTGGCAGGTCTTGGCCAGCAGGTCCTTGTAGCTGATCTTCGTCACTTCGCCGCCGTCGGCTTCGAAAATCAGGGCGGTCTTGTCACCCAGGCCGCGTTCGACATTGCGGTCCAGGCAGTTGTAGGAGGCGTTCAGGCGTCCGTCGGCAAACCACTTGAAGAACGGCGCGTTACTGTCGTCCAGAACCTGCGTGAACGGCGTTTTCCAGCTGATCAGTTCACGGGCGAGGCGAGCCCAGTAGCCTTCGTAATCCGTTTCGGCTTCCTTGCACAGGGCATGGTAGGCATCCATGCCGGAAACCGTCGCATTCTTGACAAACGCTTCGCTGGGCAGATAGAAATTTGCGGCGCCTTCACCGGATGTTGCACTCATTGGAATCTCCTCAGGTAGATGGGTGGCGGATAAGAACCCGTGAACTGTCGTTTCCAGCTCTTACAAACTACTGACTGTCGGCCAGATTACAAATCGATGATATCGGGAACGGCGTCACGGCCCAGCCCTACAATCGCCCACCCGTTCACCACCCCCAACCACCCATGCGTCCTTCCGATAACGGCAACAACTCCCCTTTGCGCCCGCTCCCGAATCTGATTTTTGCCAGTCGTTGGCTGCAGTTGCCGCTGTATCTGGGTTTGATTCTTGCCCAGGCGGTTTACGTTTTCCATTTCTGGGTAGAGCTGGTCCACCTTCTGGAGGCCGTTTTCGGCAGCCAGAAGGCCTTGCAGGCGTTGATCACCAGCATCGGCTACAAATCCGACGTACAGATTTCAGCATTGAACGAGACCATCATCATGCTGGTCGTGCTGGCACTGATCGATGTCGTGATGATCTCCAATCTGTTGATCATGGTCATCGTCGGCGGCTACGAGACCTTCGTCAGCCGCATGAATCTGGAAGGCCACCCGGATCAGCCGGAATGGCTCAGTCATGTCAACGCCTCGGTTCTCAAGGTCAAACTCGCGACGGCGATTATCGGCATCAGCTCGATCCATTTGCTCAAGACCTTCATCAATGCCGCCAACTACGACCTGAAAGTGCTGATGTGGCAAACGATCATCCATATCGTGTTCCTGCTCAGTGCGCTCGCCATCGCAATGACCGACCGTTTGATGTCGGCGCCGTCCGGGTCGAAACCGCACTGACCACGGTGCGACCCCAGTCCCGCCGTCCGGCTCCATAACCGGTCCTGCGCGTCAGGTCCGGGTCATCCGCGCTGTCAAAATAGCGGCCTCTCCACACGCCCAGCCTGCAAGCACCATGACCACGACCATCCAGCAAGCCGACCTGATCGAGTCCATCGCGGCCGCCCTCCAGTACATCAGCTACTACCACCCGGCGGACTACATCGCACATCTGTCGCGCGCCTGGGCCCAGGAACAGAGTCCGGCCGCCAAGGATGCGATGGCGCAGATACTGACCAACAGCAAGATGAGCGCCATCGGTCACCGCCCGATCTGCCAGGACACCGGCATTGTCAACGTGTTCCTGAAAGTCGGCATGGATGTGCGCTGGGAAGGCTTTACCGGAAGCCTGGACGACGCCATCAACGAAGGTGTGCGCCGCGGATACAACTACGCCGAGAACATGCTCCGCGCCAGTGTGGTCGACGATCCACAATTTGCGCGCAAGAACACCAAGGACAACACCCCGGCCGTGATCTTCACGGAGATCGTTGCCGGCAACACGGTGGACGTCACCGTCGCGGCCAAAGGCGGCGGCTCGGAGAACAAATCCAAGATGATCATGATGAACCCGAGCGACAACCTGGTTGATTGGGTACTCAAGACCGTGCCGACCATGGGTGCAGGATGGTGCCCGCCGGGAATGCTGGGCATCGGGATCGGCGGAACGATGGAAAAGGCGGCGTTGCTGGCCAAGGAAAGTCTGATGGACGAGCTCGACATGTACGAGCTTCAAGGCAAAGCGGCGCGCGGCGAGAAGCTGTCTCAGGTCGAAGAGCTCCGTCTGGAACTGCACGAGAAGGTCAACGCACTGGGCATCGGCGCGCAGGGCCTCGGAGGCCTGACCACGGTACTGGACGTCAAGATCAAGATGTACCCGACCCATGCGGCCAGCAAACCTGTGGCAATGATTCCCAACTGCGCCGCGACCCGGCATGCCCATTTCGTGATGGACGGCTCCGGCCCCGTGTATCTGGATCCGCCCAGCCTGGATCTCTGGCCCAAGGTCGACTGGGCGCCGAATACGGAAACCAGCAAACGTGTCGATCTGAATACGCTGACCAAAGAAGAAGTGGCCAGCTGGAAGCCGGGTCAGACCCTTCTGCTCAATGGCAAGATGCTGACCGGCCGTGACGCCGCGCACAAACGCATCCAGGACATGCTGGCCAAGGGAGAAGCCCTGCCGGTCGACTTCACCAACCGGGTGATCTACTACGTGGGGCCGGTCGATCCGGTCCGCGACGAGGTGGTTGGTCCGGCCGGACCAACCACCGCAACCCGCATGGACAAGTTCACCGACATGATGCTGGCAAAAACCGGTCTGATTGCCATGGTCGGCAAAGCCGAGCGGGGTCCGGTAGCCATTGAAGCGATCAAGAACCACCGGTCGGCCTACCTGATGGCGGTCGGGGGAGCCGCTTACCTGGTGTCCAAGGCCATCAAAGGTGCCAAGGTCGTTGGTTTTGCCGATCTGGGCATGGAGGCAATCTACGAGTTCGATGTTGTCGACATGCCGGTGACGGTGGCCGTCGATGCCGGTGGCACAAGCGCCCATATCACCGGCCCCGCCGATTGGCAGCGGCGCATTGCCACCGGGGAATTCAAGGGTATTGCCGTCGCCACGTCCTGACGTGGTGTTGGCCCGGCAGCGCACCCCCATGGATCACCGTCCGGTCGGCGTCTTTGACAGCGGCATCGGCGGACTGAGCATCTTGCAGGCGCTGCGCGCGGAGCTTCCGGCCGAGCCTTTTGTCTACGTCGCCGACAGCGGGCACGCGCCCTACGGCGAGCGCGATGACACCCATGTCATCGCTCGTACCGAGTCCATCCTGACGTACCTGCGCCGCCACCATCACATCAAGGCCCTGGTCGTGGCGTGCAACACGGCGACGGCGGCGGCCATTGCGGGGCTGCGGCGCCAGCATGGCGATATGGCATTGGTCGGCGTGGAACCGGCCCTCAAACCGGCACGGTCGCTGACCACCACAGGAGTGATCGGGGTGCTGGCTACGCAAGGAACACTGGCCAGCGAGAAGTTCAACCGGCTGCTGGCGGCGTTGGAAGGCCCGGTCCGGTTTCGGCTTCAACCCTGCAATGGCCTGGCCGAAGCGATCGAACAGGCCACCGTCACGACCGATAACGAAAAAACCATAGCACTTATCGACCGATATACAACGGGTATTGGCCCTTTTGGCACAAAACCGGGTGAAATCGACACCGTGGTCCTGGGTTGTACCCACTACCCCTTGGTCGCCGACATCATTCAGGCCGCCGTCGGCCCTGGCGTGCGTCTGCTGGAGCCGGGTCGCCCTGTCGCCCGTCAGTTGCGTCGGCTTCTGGAAGAGTCCGGCTCCCTCCATCCAGCAAGGCCCCACGGTCAGCCGGGCAGTGCCTCATTCCTCAGCACAGGCGAGCCCTCCCTGCTTGCGCGAGCCGCGCAACAGTGGTTAGGACTCGGTTCTGCTTCGGTTCAATACACCCCGATTGGCACAGCCCCCGCCAAGAACTGACAGCACTCGGGACACCGCGCGGATCAATCCGCCTTGCTGCTCGCTGGCACGCCCTCGGGCCACGCTCGCCAAAGTGGGCCGCCGCCTGCCGCCAGGTGCGTCAGGTACAGGCGAACATCCAGCTCGATCTGGTGATAGTCAGGCTCCATGTGGGCACAAAGCTGGTAAAAGGCCCGGTCGTGGTCCGGATGCCGCAGGTGCGCCAGCTCGTGCACCACGATCATCGACAGAAAAGGCAGCGGGGCATCACGAAAAAGCGCTGCGATACGAATGTCGTGCCGCGCCTTGAGCTGGGCACCGTGGACCTTCGTGGACCGAACGTGCAAGCCCAAAGCCTGATATGCCAATTGCACCTTGCTGTCGTAGACCACTTTTGCGATGCGACCGGCGGAGCGCAGGTGCCTTGCCCGGACTTGCTCGACAAAATCGTACAGCTGCCGGTCAGAACGCAGGCCATGGGCATGCGGGTAGCGGTCCAACAGACGACTGGACAGGCCATCTGGCTGGCTCAGGAGCGATTCAACCTGTCGGAGCAGTTCCGGAGGATAGCCTGACAACGCCGACAGATCAGGCATCCGATGGATCGGCC
>ERZ761607.5090-NODE-5090-length-11105-cov-310.338190_pt1 | contig 11105 bp, 10 predicted proteins | sample MGYA00511164_ERZ761607 | MGnify/ENA primary metagenome ERZ761607 (study PRJEB28899, sample SAMN02445080) | bioreactor sludge metagenome | biome: EBPR sludge | place: Australia: Brisbane, Thorneside Wastewater Treatment Plant | collected 2011-06-22 ...
AGATGCAGGGGACCGTGATTCTCCATCGTGATGACGAAGACGAACAACGGCTGACTGGCAGCCTTCTCCAGCAGGGCTGCAACCTGTTCGGCGACGGCCATATCGCTGACATAGGGCCCCTCTCGCACCGCGCCGGTGAACGCGCGAATGTCGATGAACTCATCGAACCCGATTTGGGGAAAGACCTCGTGACGCGAGTAGAAACTGGCTGCGTACGGATGCACGCAGATCGTCCGATAGCCATGATGCCTGAGGAAGGTGGCGAGAGTCGCGACCCCCTGCCGGGCAAACCGCCGGTAGGGGTTGAAACGGTGCACGCCAAGGGACTCGGCCGACAGGCCCGAGAGGAAGGCGAACTCGGTACGTACGGTGTTGGCGCCCCAGGCCGCAACCTGCAGTTGCCCGTGACAGATGGCACCAGTGCGCAATGAGTCGAACTCGCTCAGCACGTCGCGACGGATGCCGGAGAACAGCCGCCGCGGATCGAAAAACGACTCGCTCTGCACGACCACCAGCGTCGCCGGGCCGGCTGCCAGCGCGGGCGCGCAGGCCGGCTGCTCGTAGGGCGACGCCGGATGGCAGGGTAGGTGCTCCTCCTCACCATAGCGCCAGAGAGCAGTCAGCAGGCCGAGCCGACGCAAGTCGGCGGCAGCGTCGAAACCGACGGCGAGCTTCTGCCGCGCCCCGAACCCGATCAGCAGCAGCCCGGCCAGCGCCAGCGTTGCCGCGCCCGTGAGGAACTCCTCGCTGCGCATCCGGGTGAGCAGCGAGTCCTCGATGCTCAACCCGGCGACAATCGCAAGGCCGAACGCGAGCAGCGAAAGAAGCGCCCGCGCAGCGCCGAGAAACGGCATGTACAGGCGGGGATGACGCAGGGCATCGCTGAAGTACTCGAAGTCCTGGAAAATGAAAGGCTCGTGCAGTGAATGCGCCTTCGCGTTGCTGACCAGGACGACGAACAGGAAGCCCGCGAGCAGCGAGCTGGCAGCAAAGACCGGACGCTGCAGAAGCAGCAGCAGAACGTTCGCGAACCACAGCCAGAGGCCAAGGTGGATCGCCAGGGCCGCCACGGGTCGCCGCCAGCAGGCCAGCGGCGGCGGCTTGAGCAGGCGCTCGACGAGCAGCGCCAGGCCGCCACTGATGAGCAGCGCCGGCAGCACCGCCGGCCAGAACGAATCACGCACGGTAGCCGAGCAGCGACAGCAGCCGTTCGGACACCGTCGGCGGCAGGACCGCCAGCAACCAAGTGCCAAGATTGAGCGGAAAGGGAAAGCTGATTCGCGCCCGGTTGCGCGCCAGCCCCCGCCTGATCCGCTGCGCCGCACGCTCGGCAGACCACAGGAAGGGCTTCGGCCCGGGCATCTCGCGACACATCTTCGACTCGACATAGCCGGGCATGACGACGTTGACGCGGACACCCTCGCTCGCCAGCCAGCCCCGAAGAGCTTCGCCGTAGGCCTTGAGTGCCGCCTTGCTGGCGCAGTAGCTCGGCGTCACCGGTAGCCCGTAGTAGGCGGCGAGCGAGCTGATCAGCGCCAACTGGCCCGAACGGCGAGCGCGCATCGCCGGCAACACGGCATCGACGGTCGCCATTGCGGCGAGCACGTTGACCGCGATCAATTCCTCGACGGCCGCCCAGCGCTCACCCGCTGCGTCAGCCCCGATGCTGGTATTGACGCCGGCATTGACGATGACGAGGTCGAGCGGCTCCTCCTGCGCGACCGACCGCAGCCAAGCGACGAGCGCCGCGCGATCACGCAGATCGAGAACCCTGGTCAGCACGCGTGCACCGCGCGCCGCGCACTCCTCCGCGACCGCAGCGAGCCGCTCCCTGTCGCGCCCCTGCAGGACGAGCGTGCGCCCCGGCTCGGCATAGGCTCGCGCCAGCGCACCGCCGATGCCGCCGGTGGCACCGGTGATCAGCACGCTGCGCGGCTCCACTGCCACGCGCCGCAGCATCACGGGGCTATCATGCGGCAACCCCTTTGCCTTATCATCACCGCCCCAACCCAATCCGCGGGCCCCTCTCGTCGGCGGACGACCGGTCACCCTGGTGGCCGGCCACGACTTCAGCCGACAGCAGCTCGACAGAAAATTGCACGTTCTCTTTCTCCAAGGACCGTCGTCATTCTACATGCACGAGGTCGCACGCGAGCTGGTCGTGCGCGGCCACCGCGTCTCGCGCATCAATCTGCATCTCGGCGACCGCCTGTTCTGGCGCCTGCCGGCGCGCGACTACCGCGGCGGCATCGACGGCTGGCGCAGCTACGTCGCGCGCTTCCTCGATGCCGATCCGATCACGCATCTCTTCCTGCTCGGCGACCGGCGACCACATCACCGGATTGCCATCGAGGAGGCTCGTGCCCGTGGTGCCGAGATCATCTGCAGCGAACTCGGCTACCTGCGACCGGACTGGCTGGTTCTCGAACGTGACGGCATGGGCACCTACTCGCGCATGCCGCGCGATCCCGCGCTCATCCGCTCGCTGGCGCAGCAGTACCCGGTGCCTGACCTGGCCGTGCGCTGCACCACACCGTTCTGGCGGCTGGCCATGCTGGACGTCATCTACAACGTCGCCGAGGTGCTTTCCCGACCACTCTACCCGGGCTACCGTCGGCACGCGATACACCACCCCTTCGCCGAGTACGCGGGCTGGCTGCGACGCTGGATCTGCGGCGGCGGCGAGCAACGACGCACGGCGCAGACACTTGACGCGCTGCAACGGCAGGAAGTGCCGACCTTCGTCCTGCCGCTGCAACTCTCGACCGATTACCAGATTCGCGACCATTCGCGCTACCCCGACATGCCGACGGCTGCGCGCGAGATCATCGCTTCCTTCGCCGCGCACTCGCCCGCACCGTCCCGCCTGGTCGTCAAGGTGCACCCGCTCGACCCCGGTCTCACCCCCTGGCCGAAGGTCATCGGCGAGGTCGCGGCACAACTTGGGGTCGCCAGCCGTGTTCATTGCGTCAGCAGCGGCGACGTCGTCGCCATGTTGCGCCAGGCGACGGGCTGCGTGCTGGTCAACAGCACCGTCGGCCTGTCCGCTCTGCTGGTCGGATGCCCGCTCAAGGTGATGGGCAGCGCCATCTTCGACGTGACCGGCCTGAGCTTCGCCGGCGAGCTGGACCGCTTCTGGGAAGCGCCGGCAGCACCGGATGCCGACCTCGTCGGCGATTTCATTCGTCTCCTCGCTGGTGCGCTGCACGTGCGGGGCGGCTACTACACGCGGGAAGCCGTGGCGATGGCAGTGCCGGCGACCGTGCACCGCCTCGAGACAGGATTGCCGTGGTTGCCCGAACGTGCGGTCGATGAGTCGTGGGCCTGCAGGAATTAGGGGCCAGCAGGCCCCGCAGGATGTAGCCGACGGCTCCAGCCACCCGCTGGGAGATGTCGATCGGTCGTCGGCAGACCCGCAGCGATCCAATCCCCTCAAGCTGTCAGAACGTGGTGATCGCGAGCTCTTGTAAGCTTTTCCGGCGTTATGGAGCAACCACCCCCAGCACCTGACCCCCTGCTCGACGAGAATCCTCTCGTTTTCACTGAACGGGAGGATTTCTCATGGCAGCGAGCCACGTCGTGGCGGGCCTGATCGCCAAGCGCGCGGGGCTCGCGGGGCTGACGAGCATCACCGGAAGGAAATGGGACATCTGGCGGACAATCTGGCCCACCTCGACGCGACCCTCAAGCTCTTTTCCCCGGAAATCGACCTGCGGACGATCCGGATCAAGACGCATCGGACTGCGAACCGCTTCTTCCGGCCAGGCGAATGCCTGCGCATGGTTCTCGACATCTTCCGCGAGGCTCAAGGCGCGGCGCTGAACAGCCGCCAGAACGGCGAAGGGCTGGCGGCCCGCCGGGGCTTGGAGGCGACCACCATCATGATCGAGCAGATGCGGAAGAACGCCATTGGGGTGCTGCGTCGCCTGGAGCGTAGCGGCACCCTGGTCCTTGCCGGCCGTGACGGGCACGGTGCCACCTGGGCGGTCGCCTGACCGCTTCACACCGCCAGGCTTTCCCCCTGCCGGTGGTTGCCCTGCCAGTACCCGCACCAGTCCCGGCTCACCAGGGCCCGGGCGCACTTGCCGACGATATCGCGGAAGATGTCGCCGTTGCTCCAGCGGCGGGTGTCTTCCCGGTAGGCCATCTCGTTGGCGTAGTTGTCGAGATACTTCGGCGCCACCTTGTGGATCTGGCCGATGTGGAAACGGCGGAAGCGCGAGACGTACGATTCCGCCAGGTTGTTGGTCGTACCATCGTCGGCGCGGAATTCCTGACTGTGGTTCACCCGGCGAACCGCGTACCGGGCATGCAGCAGGTCATAGGCGTCCGATTCGTCGGCACAGATCACGGAACCCTTGGCGATGTAGGCCGGCGCCAGTTTGCCGATGTCGGTCTGGTTTTCGTTCTTGACGATGAAGGTCAGCGTCTTCCTGGCGCCGACATTGCCGGCCGCCACTTCCGCCTCGCTGTGCGCCTGACGCATCACCAGGATGCAGCGCTTGTCCGGGTCTTGATTCTCCGCCAGGCGGCGGTCTACCCGGTCTTCCTTCCTGTTCTCCGGCCGGACCTTCCCGCCCACGTACGCCCCGTCCACATGAACCGCACCCGACAGGGCGCATTCGTCCCGGCCCACCAGCAGGCTCTCGCGAATCTTGTGCAGGAGAACGTAGGCGGTCTTGTGCGATACCCCCAGGTCGCGGCCCACCTGCAGGGCAGAAATGCCCTTGACGGCGTTGGTGAACAGGATCGCCGCCGCGAGGTACAGCCGCAGGGGCAGCTTGTGGAAGGCGAAGATCGTCCCGGACGTGACCGAGAAATCATCCTGGCAGCCCGCACAGCGCCAGATCTTGCGGGTCGGGCGGAAGTAGTGCCGGTGCGCCATGCCGCAGTGCGGGCAGACCACTTGCTCCCCTTCGCCCCAGCGCAGCTGGCGGAACAGGGCCAGGGCTTCCTCGTCACTCATGGCCAGAACCTGGACCACGGACAGGCTACGGGCTTCGGCTTTCAGCAGGAAATGTAAACTCATCGCGCCGGCTCATGGGGGTGGGTCATGAGGATCAGTGTAGGGTTCTGCGGGCTCACAGCGTGCGCCCGAAAAAAAGAAAAGTCGTCGCCGGCGCCGCGCCCGGCAGAGGCCTGGGGTGGTTGCTCCATCATGCCGCGAATTTGGACCGGCTCATGAGTCTATCCCGATTGGGTACCAGGTTGAGAACATTGCGACCCGATCCTCCTGCTCGCCGACCGTTTCCTCCGGCAACCGCGAACGGCAAGCCACTGCCACGGGTGTTCGCGCCGACAGCACGTCCGGGCCGAGAACGCGCCAGGAACGCGCAACCCGACTGGCCACCTCTGCTGCATGTCACCACGACTCAATCGAACAGCAAAAATGGCCGTCATTGGTGTAGCATTGGCGCCCTTTCCCGCTCTCACTCCGATTCCCCTGCCAGTGGCGGACCATCCGCCCTGCCGGGTGCGGGCGGACAGTGGACGGGGTCCGCCCCAACCGCCGTTTCGACGATGATGCTCATGTCTGATTTTCCTTGCCTTGACCGGCAACCAGCACTGCAGTGATTGTTGCGTCTCTGCCCACTTGGCATGACTTCCATGGCGAACGGCCACATCGCGCGACCGCCGGAGCGACTGCGATCGGTGGCGACGGCGAAGGAACGAGCAGAGCCCGTCGGCGACGCACGGCATTCTGCCCAGCCCCATCAATCTGTCAGCGCAAGGCATCGATAGCCGCATAGCCCACGCCAGCGCCCGAGCGATCCAACATGACCCAAATCAATTCCATCGCCAGCAAGTGCAACCGCGCGAGCCTCGTGCGATCCTGGACCACCCACAGACTTTTCTGGCTGACCGTGGTCATACCGACGGTTCTGGCCATCGTTTATTTCGGCCTCATCGCCTCGGACATCTACATCAGCGAGTCCCGTTTCGTCGTGCGCAGCCCGGAGCGGCAGGCGACCTCGCCCCTGGGCATCATCTTCAAGGGTGCAGGCTTCACGCGCTCGCAGGACGACAGCTACACGGTGCAGGACTTCGTGCTCTCACGCGATGCCCTGCGCGTGCTCGACCAGGAACTGGATCTCCGCCGCGCCTTCGGCCAGGGGGATCTGTTCAGGCGCTTTCCCGGCCTCGACTGGGACGACAGTTTCGAGAACCTGCACCGCTATTACCAGAAGATGGTGGTCAGCACGCAACTCGATTCGACCTCGTCGATCGCCACGGTGACCGTTCGCGCGTTCAATGCTGAGGATGCCCTGCGGATAAACCAGATGCTGCTCGAGATGAGCGAGAAGCTGGTCAATCGCCTCAACGAACGGGGACGGCAGGACATGATTCGCTTTGCGGCCAACGAGGTCACGGACGCGGAGAAGAAAGCGAAGCTCGCGGCCTTGACCCTGGCACGCTACCGCAACGAGAAAGGCGTCATCGACCCGGAGCGACAGTCCGCCATTCCTCTGCAGCAGATCGCCAGATTGCAGGAAGAGCTCATCTCCGCCAAGACGCAACTGGTGCAATTGCAGATGATCACCAAAGACAACCCACAGATCCCGGTGCTCAGGAAGCGCATCGAGATCCTCGAACACGAAGTCGAGCTCGAGTCGGCTCGGGTTACCGGCGGCGGCCGCTCGCTGGCCAGCAAGGCGGCCGAGTTCCAGCGGCTGGCACTGGAAAAGGAGTTTGCCGACAAGCAGCTCGCGAGCGCGTTCGCTTCGCTTGAACAGGCTCGCAACGACGCGCAGCGGCAGGCACTCTACCTCGAACGGGTGGCACAGCCCAGTCTGCCCGACGAGGCGATGGAGCCACGTCGCCTGCGCGTCATCCTTGCTGTTTTCGTCCTCGGCCTGATCGCCTGGGGCGTCCTGACCATGCTCGTCGCCGGCATCAGGGAGCATCAGGATTGACGACCATGGGCGGAACAAGCTTCACCCGGTCGGCCACCATCCAGCGGCGCGTCATCGGTGCCTTGTTGCTGCGCGAGGCGATCACGCGCTATGGCAGGCATGGATTCGGGGTGCTCTGGATCATCATCGAGCCCGCCCTGTTCACCCTGGGAGTCGCCGGCTTCTGGTACCTGGCCAGGATGAACATCCTGTCCAGCATCCCGATCATTGCCTTCGCCATCACCGGCTATTCGTCGGTCCTGATGTGGCGCAACACCTCCAACCGCTGCTCAAAGGCGATCGAGTCGAACCGCCCACTGATGTATCACCGCAACGTCAATGTCCTCGATATCTTCCTGGCGCGAATCATTCTTGAATGGGTTGGTGCCACGGCCTCGATCGCGGTTCTGACGATCATCTTCGCCAGCGTTGGCGCCATGAACTGGCCGGAGGATCCGTGGCCGATCATTGGCGGCTGGCTTCTCCTGGCTTGGTTTTCTCTCGGGCTGGGACTCATCGTCGGCGCCTTGTCCGAATATTCCGAGACCTTCGAGCGTACCTGGCCGATCACGACCTATCTCCTCTTTCCACTTTCCGGCGCGGTGTTCATGGTCCATTGGCTGCCGCCGGCCGCCCAGGAAGCCGTCCTCTGGCTGCCCATGGTGCACGGGGTGGAAATGATTCGCCATGGCTATTTTGGCGACCTCGTACCCACACACGGGGATCCGATCTATTTTTCCGCCGCCAACCTCGTGCTGACGTTGATTGGTCTGGCACTTTCGCGAGAAGCCGGCCGCAGGGTGCGGACGAGATGATCGAGCTACGCGGGATCCACAAGAGCTATCGCACGCGCAGCGGCTTGCATACCGTGCTTGACGGGATCGACCTGACGGTCCATCCGGGGGAAAAGCTCGGCATTCTCGGCTGTAACGGCGCCGGCAAGTCGACACTCATCCGGATCCTCAGCGGCGCGGACCTTCCATCCGCCGGAAAAATCCGCCGCGACATGAGTGTCTCGTGGCCACTCGCCTTTGGCGGTGCATTCCAGACGCATCTGACGGGGCTGGACAACCTCAAGTTCGTTTGCCGGATCTACGGTGTGGACTATCAGCCCCTCATCCGCTTTGTCGAGGATTTCGCCGAACTCGGGCCCTATTTTCGCGAGCCGGTTTTTCATTACTCCCATGGCATGGTCACGCGTTTGGCGTTTGCGCTGTCCATGGCCATCGAGTTCGACTGTTTCCTGATCGATGAAGCGATGGTCGTGGGAGACGCTCGTTTTCATGAGAAGAGCCATCACGAACTGCTGCACAAGCGAAAGGACCGAGCCTACATTCTGGTCAGTCATGACGCGAATGTGATCAGGCTTTATTGCAAGACCGCTCATGTCCTGCATGAAGGCAAGCTGCATGCCTTCGGCAATGTTGAGCGGGCGTATGACTATTACCAAGGAATTCTTCACGAGCAGCCACATCTCTCGCTGCCGGCGAAGGAATTCTAGCTTACTTGATACAGTGAAAACCGATCAGATCCAATCCCATGCCGCCATGCGCGTACTCCTCGAAATGCGTCCGGCTCTTGACGGACATGCAGGAATTCCGCAGGAAACCCGCCTCCTGTTCAACGGCCTGAGGACCCTGCAGGGGATCAACGTCGAAGGCCTCATCCAGAGCAGCGGTAATGTTCTCGCCAAAGGGCTGCCGACCGTCGAAAGCCGGTGGCATGCACCGCTGACCCGAGACAAGCAGATCAACCGCCTCTCGCGTGTGGTCGTTTCACTGCAGCAGAAGATCTCGAATGCGCATCTGGCAGCGGTGGGGATGGCAATGCGACGGATGCTTGGTGGCCGGGAAAGCCTGGGCCGATTCGAGGCAACCCATTTCCGCGACTTCATCTGGCGCATGCTCTTTGCCAGAACCTTGCCGTATGAGAACTTCGATGCGGTGACCTGCGCCGATTTCCGCATCGCCCGAGTGCCATGGACCGCCATGCATCGTTGCGCCCTGTTGACCAAGAAGTTGGGCTATGCCCTCTATCCTCGCCTCGACACCTCAGACTATGACGTGCTGATCGTCGAGACGCCGTATCCGGCGATCGTCTCGCCATCGACGACGCTGGTTGTCCGCTACCACGACGCCATACCACTGCTGATGCCGCACACAATTTCCGACAAGGTGTATCATCAGGCATCACACTACCAGGCACTGCGGAACAATGTGAGGCGTGGCGGCTTTTTCTCCTGTGTTTCCGACGCGACGAGAAGCGATCTGCTCTCCATCTTTCCACAGGCCGAAGCGCGCTCGACAACCATTCACAATATGGTTTCACATCATTACTTCCCGGATGAGTCGTCCGCAGCACGTGTGCCCGAAATCATCGCGACCAGACGCAACGACAGGATTGCCCAGCGTGGCACAGCGACGGACGAATCGCTGCGGGGTGGCTGGGCGCAACTCGAATTCCTTCTCATCGTCTCGACGATCGAACCCCGGAAGAATCACACAACGCTGTTGGCAGCATGGGAGCAGTTGCGTACCGAGCGTTTCCCGAACCTCAAACTGGTCGTGGTCGGTATGCTCGGCTGGGGCAACAAGGTCATTGTCAAGAAGTTCATCCCCTGGATGGAGCGTGGCGAGTTGTTCGTTCTTGCCGACGTACCATCGCCAGAACTTCGGCTACTTTACAAGCACGCGAGGGCGACCATCTGCCCAAGCTTTGGAGAGGGATTTGATTTCTCCGGAGTGGAAGCGATGCGCAGCGGGGGTGCCGTAGTGGCCTCGGAGATCATTGTACACCGCGAGATTTATGGCGATGCGGCAGAGTACTTCAGTCCATACTCAATTGCCGACGCGGCGCGAGCAATCGCTGCCGTAATCGCTCCGGAGCGGAACGAACGGCGGCTGGAGCTGGTCGCCAAGGGCGCAGTGACGTCCAGTCGCTACCTGCCTGATCGGATCCTTCCCCAATGGCAGGAGTTCCTGCGCAACATAAGGGCGCCCGGGGTTGCAGCCAAGAACGGAGAGCGGACGTGACTACGGATATCGCATGGGAGGAATGGGGTCGCAAGGATCCCTATTTTGGCGTCATTACCGATCCGAAGTTTCGGCGAGCAGAGCTTACGGACGCGGCAAGGAACGAGTTCTTTGAATCCGGACGAGCGCACGTCGACTACGTATTGCGAATGATCAGGCAATATATCTCGCCCACTTTTCAGCCGGCATCGGTGCTCGACTTCGGCTGCGGCGTCGGACGCCTGCTGGTCCATTTTTCGCCAACCGCTGGCGAAGTGGTTGGCGTCGACGTGTCCATTTCAATGCTTGAAGAGGCACAAAGAAACTGCAACGAGTTCGGTGTCAGTAACGTCCGCCTCTTCCCGTCCGATGACCGGCTGACCGCATTGGCCGGCAGTCACTATGACCTGATTCATTCATTCATCGTCTTTCAGCATGTGGCACCAGAGCGTGGCCGCGAGATCTTTCGCCGGATGCTGGGCCACCTTGCTGCCGGAGGAATTGGTGCCGTTCACTTCTCTTATTCCAAGACTTGCTATGCGTCAACCAACGGGGTTGCGCCTCCTGCCCCCGCCACTACATCCCTTCCTGGCGCGGTCCGGATATGGCGAACGTCAGCGGCCACCCCGCCACCTGGCGCCGACCCAGAAATGCAGATGAATCCATACAACCTGAATGAATTGCTGTTCATTCTTCAGGGCGCCGGAGTGCGCAGGTTCCATGTGGAGTTCACGGATCATGGCGGTGAACTGGGGGTCTTCCTGTTTTTCCAGAAATTGCCTTGAGGCAGTACGAATGGAAGAGGGTTTCGCCATCTCAGCGTATCAACCACGGCCCAGGCCTGAATAACGGAGAAACACGTGAAAGTAATCCTGACCTGCGCTTTTCCGCAGCCGGGGTATGAGCTGCCCCAGCGGGTACTGGAAGCTGCCGGCCTTGCTACGGCCGGGCGCTCGCGCGCTCACGGTATGACCCCGGCTGCGTTGCACAAACAGATCATCAACAACGATCCCCTTGAAGTGATGACGAGCCTGACAGCCTTGTCGATACAGCAACTGGCCCCTGACAGGCCATGGCAAGACCTGGCCACCGACCTCTTCCTCGGCAACTCCGACAGCGACGCTTGGGGATGGGCAGACTTTCGCCTCATCTACCTGCTGGACTTCTGGAAGAACTTTGACCCGCAGATCCGTTTCATCCT
>ERZ761607.5095-NODE-5095-length-11097-cov-6.116464_pt1 | contig 11097 bp, 9 predicted proteins | sample MGYA00511164_ERZ761607 | MGnify/ENA primary metagenome ERZ761607 (study PRJEB28899, sample SAMN02445080) | bioreactor sludge metagenome | biome: EBPR sludge | place: Australia: Brisbane, Thorneside Wastewater Treatment Plant | collected 2011-06-22 ...
AGGATCATTTGAGTCCGCGAACTTTTGATGAGTGCGATCAGACTAGCCAATACGATGCTCGATCCAAGCATGAATGGCAGCATGAAACGGTCGATCGAAAAATTGAACTGTGGGACGATGCCAATGATCCAGACCGAACCGCCCGAAAGGAACCAAAACGCCATCCCAAGCCAGCCTGCTTGACGAGCGAAATCGCGGTCCGTGGATGAATCCGCTTTGAAGGCGAAGAGATACAAACCGGTGAGCAAAATGCCCGAGAATAACAGGACCAGCATCAACGTCAGCGTGAGCGGACCGAAACCGGAGGTTCCAATGGTGAGGAAAGGCAAAAACCACGCTTCAAAAACGGTGCGCCAGAAACTGAGCAGAATTTGATTCAGGAAGAACAAGGCACCGGTGAAAATATTCTCCTTCAATTTATCCAATAGGACGAAGGGATAACTGGCATTCTGGAACTCGAAGAAGAAGGTCCGCCAGAGGGTGATGCCTAAAAAGACAGCAAGATAGGGCAGGAAATAAATAATGGCTTTTTTCGCGCGTTCCTTGAAATCCCCCGGCAAAAGCTGATAGAAAACGACCACCAACCCAAACTCGACAAAGTAAAAATACTCCATCGTCAGGAAGTTGATGGCGGCAAGTAAATAAGAAATTGTGAAATAAACCCAGCGACGTTTTTCGTTCTGTATTGCCAATATGGCAAGGTACATGGAAAGAAGTAAAGCAGACAGCACGATGTAGAAATGGCTGTACATCATGGCGATGAACTGCTGCCCCATACCGGGATGAACGAGGAAGAACAAGCTTGCCCATAACGCGGGTTTGGGATGTGCGGGATAAAGCGCGCGCAGGATCTTCCAAAGCATGACCGCTGTCACCCAGCGCAGGAGAATGGCAAGTAGCTGCCAGATCCAGGGGTTGGGCCCGATCACGGGCATGGTCAATTGATAGATCATCCCCCAGAACGGGCGGCTTGTAGTGAAGGTCTTGGTGAGCATGGCGGGACCGAGTCGGTAATAGATCCATGCCCATGGGAATTCATCCCAATAAAAGCCGCGCTGCCAGAAGAAAAGCCCGTAGGTGAAGATAGCTATAAAGAATAGAAACCAGACCGTGCTGCGCGGCGAATATGAGATCGAATTCAAACGGTCGATGAGTTTTTTCATCTAAAGTAGGTCACGCTTGCAGCGTGACAGTCACGTTGAAAACGTGACCTACAGTTTTATGGAACAATGTGTGTACCGGTCTCGCCTTTGAGCGCGCGGCCCATGTTTTCAGGGTTGGTGATGACGGCTTCCTTGCCGCCGTTCTCGAGATACCAAATGGCAGCCTGGATCTTTGGAGCCATAGAACCTTTGGCGAAGTGAATGCCTTCGTCAAGATAGGCTTTGGCTTCGGCTACCGTCATTTTGTCGAGCCATTTTTGTTCGGGCTTGCCAAAATTGATGGCAACCTTTTCGACTGCGGTGGCGATCACGAACAAGTCGGCTTTCAATACCTGGGCAAGGAGCGAGGAGGCAAAATCCTTGTCAATGACTGCGGCAGTGCCGATGAGTTCGCCGTCGCCGCGGTCAATGACGGGAATCCCGCCGCCGCCAACAGTAATGACAACATGCCCCGCGTCGATCAGGGTCTTGACCGAATCGAACTCTATGATCTCTTTCGGCAAAGGGGACGCCACCACCCGCCTCCATCCGCGCCCGGCATCTTCAACGACAGACCAGCCCATTTCCTTCTCGCGGCGCTTGGCTTCGGCTTCGTCCATGAAGGAACCGATGGGTTTGGTCGGTTTTTTAAATGCGGGGTCATTTTTATCCACAAGCATCTGGGTCACGATGGTGGCGGCTTTACGATCCAGCTTGCGTTTGAAGAACTCGTTACGGAGCGCCTGCTGAAATTCATACCCGATCGCGCCTTGTGAATCGGCGCCACAGACATCGAGCGGAACCTCATGCATCCCTTCGGCTTTGGCGGCGATCTCGGAACGGCGCAGAATGAACCCCACTTGCGGTCCATTCCCGTGTCCGATGGCGACGTTCCAACCTGCTTCGATCATACCGGTAATATGGATGGCAGTTTCACGAAGAGCCACTTCCTGGTCTTCCACAGTGACATGTTTGTCATCCTTGATCAATGCATTGCCGCCCACGGCGACGACTGCGAGTTTGGTCATTTGGTCTCCTCGTCTTGTAGTCATTTTGTCAGATAGCCTTTAGTCAGATAGTCACCACAAAGCAACTATCTGACTAACTGACTATGCGACTAACAGACTAACTAACTCATCGTCAACGCCATCACAGCCTTCTGGGCATGCAGGCGGTTTTCAGCTTCATCGTAAACGACTGAATGCGGACCGTCGATCACGCCATCGGTGACTTCCAAGCCGCGATCTGCTGGCAGACAGTGCATATAGATCGAGTCTTCCTTGGTCAGCTTCATGCGGCGTTCATCGGTGATCCAGCTCTTGTATTTTTCGATCAACGCCTTGCCCTCTTCCTTGCCGGTGGTGGTGAGCATGGGACCCCAGCTCTTGGGATAGACCACATCGGCATCCTTGAAAGCTTCGTCCATGTTGTCGGTGACGTCGAAGCCGACACCGTATTTCTTGGCGTTGTCCTTTGCCTGCTGCATGATCTCAGGCATGAGCTTGAACTCTGGTGGGTGCGCCAACACCACATCGCAGCCGAAGCGAGTCATCTGAAGGATGAGGGATTGCGGAACTGAGATGGGCTTGGAATAGGAGGCAGCATAAGCCCACGACACGACGACTTTCTTCTTCTTGAGGTCGCGTCCCTTTTTTTCCTGAATGGTCATCAGGTCGGCAAGGCACTGGAATGGATGGTACACATCGCATTGCATGTTAAGGATCGGCACGCGGCTTGCCTTGGCTACGTCATTGATATATTGATTGCCGAAGTTCCAATCGCACTGGCGGATGGCGATGCCATCGAAATAGCGACCGAAGATCTCGCCGATCTCTTTGGCGGTGTCGCCATGGGAGATCTGGGTGGTTTCGCTGTCGATGAAAGCGGCGTGACCGCCCAACTGCGCCATGCCCGCCTCGAACGATCCGCGGGTGCGGGTGGATGTGAAGAAGAACAACATGGCAAGCGTCTTGTCGTCCAAGTACGCGTGAGGCTGCCCAAGCGCGCGTTTGCGTTTCAGGTCCCATGCCACGTCTAATACTGTTTCGACTTCCTCTCTCGAGAAGTCGAGGTCGCCAATGAAGTCGCGACCGCGGAAATTGGTTTGCATATCTTTTCTCCTTATAATTAATTTTCTTGTTTCGGTTGCCAAACTCGTATTTTTACTTTTGAACGCGCAATACTTCGCCGCGCGAGAACCGACCATCGTCCCAAAAGAGGCGGGCGCCTTCGCAATAATCGACCGGGTCGCCCCAAGCCAGGAAATCCGCATCGGGCAGGCAGACGGTCACACCCAATTCCACCACGCCGCCATGACTGATCGCCAGCGCCGAACCGCCCTCTGGAATACGATCGAGGACTTCGATGTAGTAATCCATGAGCTGATAAGCATACCGGGCCGCCGCGCCGTCCTGTTTGACGATTTCGGAGTAATGGAAAAACGGCATGGGCCAGGGCGCTTCTCTCTCGACCGGGGGCCCGTATGTGTTCATCAGGGCATTTTGCTCGTTGACGGCGAATCCCATCGAGATGGCCGTCTCGAACGCACGCGGCAGGGTTGACGTAGAGACAAAGTCGAACGGGCCAACGCCCTGCCCAACCCTTCGTGCCAACGAGACACCTTTTTGATTCAAATGGTCGCCGCCAGTATCGCGGATGGAGTGACGTCGTATTTCTAAAATTTTCATTTCAATAAGTGGATGATCATTTTCTGACTTTACGGTGTCTTATGAGCTCTGCCACAGAGTTATCAGAGGCATTTTCTCTGTATCCTCTGTGGCAGACCGTGTAAGGTGAGTTACTTGATCAAACTCGGTAACACGGCGTAGAACTCAGTCGACTTGACCATGTCATCCAGCGACACAGAATCGTTGACGGTATGAGCGGTCTCTTCATCGCCGGGACCAAAGCCAATGGACGGGATGCCCGCCTTGCCAGCCCAGTAAATGCCATTCGTGGAGAAGTTCCACTTTCCAGGTTTCGCATCGGGCAGACCGATAAGCTTGCGTGCTTCCTGACCGGCAACGACCAACGGATGGGATTCTTCATACGCCCAAGCCGGGAAGTATTTATCGACCGGGAAGACAAAGCCGGTATAGGAAGGCTCGTCGTAGAAAAGTTCTTCCAGCTTGACCGTGTCTTTGAATTCGGCGGGGATCAGATCTTCAACCTGCTTCTTGACGGCTTCCTTTGTCTCGCCGAAGGTCATGCGGCGGTCAATGTAAATGATGGCTTCATCGGGGACGGCATTGATGGACGGGGTCTTGACGTGCATATCGCTGACCGTGATCTTGCCATGACCGAGAAATTCATGATCGCCCAGCTTCGGCTCGAGATCGCGGATGCCCGCAATGACCGGCAGCAATTTATAAATGGCATTGTCGCCGAGGTGGTTGCTCGCCGCATGAGCGGACTTGCCCTTGGCGGTCACTTTCATTTCAAGACGGCCTTTGTGCCCGCGATAGACCAGCATTTTGGTCGGTTCGCCGATGCAGACGAAATCGGGTCTGATCTTCGGGTCCACTTCCACGAAAGTGTTCGGGGCGATGCCATCACACCATTCTTCCATGTTGCCGAAGTAATACGCAGTCCAGCCGTCGAGCAGACCGAGATCACGCGCAATGGCGAGACCGTAGATCATGCCGGGGGTGCTGTTCTTTTCGTCGCAGGCACCGCGGGCGTAAAGGATGCCGTTCTCGACCTTGCCCTTGAACGGGTCCCACTGCCAGGAAGCGGGGTCACCGATCCCGACCGTATCGATATGCGAATCGAAGACGATGACCTTCTTGCCGTTGCCGATGCGCCCGATGGTGTTACCCATCTTGTCGTAGCGGATCTCGTCGTAGCCGAGTTTCTTCATCTCTTCCTGAATGCGCTTGCCGACATCACCGATCTGTGACTCCATCGAAGGGATGGCGACGATCTCGCGCATGAACTTGATGATGTCTTCACGTGCCGCTTCGACCCGCTTTTGAATTTCTTTTGTCTTATCTGTCATGTTTTTCTCCTTTTAGCCACAGAGCGCACAGAGGGCTCTGAGATTTTATATAACAAACCGTTTTATGCCGTCTTTGAGCAGTTTGGAGTTGAAATTGATCAATAAACCTACTTTGATTCCTGTGAGTTTCATATAGGACAAAATCTGGGCTTCAAAGACCGGGTCATGCCGTTCCACACTTTTCAATTCCAGAATAACCTGCTTTTCAACAAATAAATCGATGTAATAGTCTCCAATCGGCGTGCCTTTATATTCGACAGGAATTTGAACGTTCTTCTCTGCTTTCAATCCACTACTTTCCAACTCGATCAACAAGGCTTCACGGTAAAGTTTTTCCAACAATCCCGGACCCAGTGTCTTATGCACTTCAATCGCACAAGCAATTATCCGGCGTGTCAACGGATCGTCTGCTTTAGAGCCAGAATTGACTGGAAAACCGGTCATCTCTCATACTTCTCAATTCCTCTGTGCCCTCTGTGGCTTCTTAACCGCCGCCCACTCGCCGGACGATATGGAAATGGAAATACCCGGGGATGAAGTAACTCAACGAATAATCCACCGGTTTGCCTTCGGCATTGAACAACTGGGCATGAAAATGAAGCAGCACATCGCCGCGCTGGATCTCCAACGGTTTCGCCACATCTGCTGTCGCGCCAATGGCAGAGACGTCTGCCCGGGAGGTCGTCAACGGGTCGCCGCGCTCGATCAAATAATCCAACACCGAGCCGTGAAAATCGGCTGGCAGGTCTTTTGGGTGGAGCAGATCTTCGGGCAGGATATCCACAAGATAAGCGACGGGGCGACTCTCCGCGCGGATGACGCGCCGCACACGGGTGAGCTTTGCGCCTTTGGCGAGATTCAACGCCTCAGCGATTTCGTCATCGGCTTGGATCGATTCGACCGCCAGATCGCTGACCGACATCTCCAAACCCATGCGGTTCGCGATCGTATCAAGGCTTTCCAGCACTTCGAGACCGCTATCCAACGCTTGAACCTTGCCCACCACAAAGGTCCCCGACCCCTGCCTGCGGCGAATGAGTCCCTGAGTCTCAAAGGAACGCATCGCTTCGCGCAACGTGGCGCGAGACACACCGAGTTGTTTTGCAAGGTCCGGCTCGGAAGGCAACCGCTGACCGGCGGGGGTTTTATTGATCAACGTGGCAAGATCTGCCTGCAATCTTTGAAATGGAAAATTAGCCATGGGTTCTCTCTTTGCAGCCACAGAGGACACAGAGACAACAGAGCATTTCTCAATCTCTCTGTGAACTCTGCGGCTACTAATCAATCTTCCAAAACCGGCACGAAATCGAACTTGGTCACATCGACAAGTCCCTTATCCGAAATACGCAGTTCGGGGATGACCACCAGCCCCATCAGACTCAACTGCATGTTCGGGTTGTTCAACTCGCTCCCGCACATCTTGAAACCTTCGAGCACGGTCGCGGCTTTCTTCGCCACAACGTCCGCCCGCTCATTGGACATCAAGCCCGCGATCGGGAACTCAACCTTGCCGATCACCTTGCCGTCCAGCACCACGATCTGACCGCCGCCGCAGCTTGCAAGTTCGTTCGCGGCGATCGCCATGCTGGCATCGTCGTTGCCGACCACGATCATGTGATGACTGTCGTGCGCAACCGTCGAGCCGATGGCGCATTTGCGCGTGAACTCGAACCCGCTGACCAGACCCACGACCACTTTGCCCGTCGCCTTATGACGCTCGACCAGGGCGATCTTCGCCAAATCGCGTTTGATATCGGCTTTGACCTCGCCGCCTTCGGCTTTGACCTTCATCCTTAGGTGACGGGTCGGCGCCTGATTCTCGATCACCCCGATGACATGCGCCTCGACCTCCGCCCCGTCTTTTGCTCTTGTCCTCAGGACAAAGTCGGCCGCTGTGAGCTTTCGCTTGAGGTGAATCGAGTTGGTGACCGATTTGGGGTATTTCACCACCGGCAATTTGACCTGCCACTCGCCGTCCTCTGCAATGACCTGCCCCCTGGCGATGACCAGGTCGGCTTTGAAGTTCATCAGGTCTTCGACCAGCAGAATATCCGCCCAGCGGCCCGGAGCGATCATGCCCATCTCTTTGGTGAGGCCAAAATGTTCGGCGGTGTTGATGGTCATCATCTGAATGGCGGTCATGGGATTCAACCCCTCGCTGACAGCGTGGCGCAGGACCCGGTCCATGTGACCCTCTTCGGTCAGGGTTGCGGCGTGAGAATCATCGGTGACAAGCAGGAAGCGGCGTGAATCCAATTTCTTTTCAGTGATGGCTTTGACCTGAGTCGCAACGTCGTGCCAGGCTGAGCCATAACGCAGCATGGCTTTCATCCCCTGGCGGACGCGCGCGATCGCATCGTCCATGCGCGTGCCTTCGTGGTCATCCTCCGCGCCGCCAGCGACGTAGCCGTGGAAGGGCAAGCCGAGATCGGGCGACGCGTAATGACCGCCGATGGTCTTGCCAGCCGCATGGGTCGCGGACATTTCATCCAGCATCTTCTTGTCGCTCATGAACACGCCGGGGAAGTTCATCATCTCGCCCAAGCCGATGATACCTTTCCATTTCATCGCTTCGGCAACTTCTTTCGGTCCAATGGAGGAGCCGGGGGTTTCGAGTCCCGGGGCAGACGGCACGCAGGAAGGCATCTGCACCCAGACATGGATCGGCTGTTTCTGCGCTTCGTCCACCATGAGCTTGACGCCTTTGAGACCGAAGACATTGGCGATCTCATGCGGGTCGATGAACATGCCGGTCGTGCCGCGCACCGCCACCGCGCGGACGAACTCCGTCACGGTGACCATGCCCGATTCGACGTGCATGTGACCGTCCATCAGACCGGGGACGAGATACTTCCCTTTTGCGTCGATGACCCTGGTCTTTTTGCCGATGGTATGCCCCGCATCGTGACCGACAAAGGCGATGTGCCCTTGTACAACGGCAATATCGATATTCGGGATGATCTCGCCGGACTGCACACTGACCCACCTGCCGTTCTTCACGACGAGGTCGGCGTGGGCACGCCCCATGGCGACGTCAACGAGGGCCGTGCTCAATTTGGTGGATGATGACATGAAGCCTCCATCAGAATAGTTGATAAGAAAGTACGACGAACACGAACCAGGCTGTGACCAAAAACGCGGGCGCCAAAAGGATCCACGCCCAGGTCTTGTTCCCTTCCCGCAAGGCAGCCGCCGATGCGACTTGAAAAAGAGGAAGGAGGATGGCAAATCCGTTATAAGACGGCGAGCTTTCCAGGAAATATGCCAGCGGCAGGAACAACACAGCCGCAAGCAGGACGAACCAGAATTTCTCTTTGATGACTCCGACCACAGATAATATCAACGAAGCCGGAACGGATGCCCAAAACAATACAAGGATGAATATATCCATCGCGGTTTGGCGTGATTAACCTGCCAGCAATCTTTTCGCCGCTTTGTTGTGTTTCTCGATCAGCTTGCCCTGATCGATGGTCGCGAGTTGACCTTCCCTGACGACAGCTTTGCCGCCGACGAAGGTGTAATCGACATTGAAGGCTTGACCGAAGACAATGGCTGAGACGGGGTCGTGCATCCCGGCGTAACCGAGTTTGTTCAGGTCCACGGCGAAGAAGTCGGCGCATTTGCCAGCTTCCAAACTGCCGATGTCTTTGCGCCCTAAAACCGCCGCGCCGCCGCGGGTGCCCAGGTACAAAGCTTCGCGCGCCGTCATCAATTTTCGATTGGGGTCGTTGGAGAGAGAATAGCCCGTCAGTCCTTCTTTGACGCGCGAGACGAGCATGGCATTTCGCACTTCTGCAAGGAGGTGGGAACCGTCGTTGGAAGCGGATCCGTCCACGCCCAAGCCGACGTTGACGCCAGCTTTGCGATATTCCTTGACCGGGGCAATGCCGGAAGCAAGCCTCATATTGGACGTTGGGCAATGCGCCACGCCGCAGTTGTGTTTGGCAAAGACTTGAATCTCTTCGTCGTTGACCCAGACGGCGTGCGCGAACCAGACATCGTTACCGACCCAGTCGACTTCCTGCATGTACCCGACCGGGCGGTGACCGAACATCTGCATGCAGAATTGTTCTTCGTCCTCGGTCTCGGCGAGATGCGTGTGGAGATGGACACCGTATTGCCGCGCCAACCTGGCGGATTGTTTCATCAAATCAGAGGTGACACTGAACGGGGAACAGGGAGCAAGCACGACCTGAGTCAGCGAGCCGGGTTTTGCATCGTGATATTTTTCGATCAGACGCTGCGAATCCTTGAGGATGTTCTCTTCGGTGTCGACCACGCTATCAGGCGGCAGACCACCTTTGGATTCGCCGAGGGACATCGAGCCGCGGGAAGCATGCAGCCTGACCCCCACTTCGAGAGCCGCCGCGATCTCATCGTCGAGTTTCGAACCGTTCGGGTAGAGATAGAGATGGTCTGAGGCGGTGGTACAGCCCGAGAGGGCGAGTTCCGAAAGGGCGGTCTGAGTCGAGGTGAAGATGTCATCCGGCTGGAGCCGCGCCCAGATGGGATAGAGAGTCTTGAGCCAGTTGAAGAGGTTGGCATCCTGTGCGGCAGGGACGGCGCGTGTGAGGGTCTGGTAGAAGTGATGATGTGTGTTGACCAACCCCGGCACGACGACATGCCCTTTGAGGTCGAGCACTTCGTCGGCGGTGCTGGACAAGCTGGAAGCTTGTCCCACTTGTTCGATGAAGCCATCGCGAACAAAAATACCGCCATCGGGGATCTCGGTCTGGCGGTCGTCCATGGTGACGATATATGCGTTTTTGATGAGGAGAGTTGTCATGGGAGTTAGTCGTTTGGTCCGGTGGTCGCTGGTCGGATAGTCGGGCATTTGCCTGATGACTAGACTAAAATTTGTCTGACAACTTCTAGTTTAGCAGAACTGAATGAGGATGTCAATTAGAGTTTTGACATGCTACAATTTTGGAAACAGGTCAAGACCCCTCCCCCGCCTCCCCTAAAGGGGAGGAGCCTTCAGGCGTAATCCAAAGTTTTCATAAAATAACTTCCACAAATAATCAAATGAACTTAAGCCCATTTCAGCCCATCTTTCCATTCAACCAGACTTCAACTTCCCCGGTTGACAGCACATTCCCCTCCCCCTTGGGGGAGGCAGGGAGGGGTTAACCCACCATGCCCAAAGACCAAGCCTATCTCGAAGCAGAAAAGAAAATCACAGAAGCCCTTAAATCTGGCACAACAGAGCTTGATCCCCACATTCCAGGTGACAGTCACCTGCGAGGTGACTGTCACCTCACTCACATCCAAGGTGGACAACATGGCAAAAGATAAAGCATACAAAAAAGCCGAACAAAAAATCGCCGAGGCCCTGGCCTCGCGCGCAACGGAACTTGAGCTTGGCGGAGATTACAAGACTCCCGATGAAGAGAAACTCACTGAATTGCCAGTTTCTCTTTGGAATTGTAAGCATTTAAAGTCGCTGAAAATTTCCTATACCAAACTGACCGCCCTGCCAGACTCGCTGTCACAACTCACCCAGTTGACATCCCTAAATCTCTCCGACAACCAACTGACCGTCCTGCCAGACTCGCTAGCGCAACTCACACAGTTGACAGAACTGAATCTCTCCAGCAACCAACTGACAACCCTGCCAGACTCGCTCGCGCTAGCGCAACTCACGCAGTTGACATCCCTGGATCTCTCCGACAACCAACTGACCGCCCTGCCAGACTCGCTCGCGCTAGCGCAACTCACGCAGTTGACCTCCCTGAATCTCTCCAGCAACAAACTGACAACCCTGCCAGACTCCCTGGGTCAACTCACGCAGTTGACAGAACTGGATCTCTCCAATAACCAACTGACCGCCCTGCCAGACTCGCTCTCGCAACTCACGCAGTTGACATCCCTAGATCTCTCCTACAACCAACTGACCACCCTGCCAGACTCCCTGGGTCAACTCACGCAGTTGACATCCCTGAATCTCTCCAACAACCA
>ERZ761607.5097-NODE-5097-length-11092-cov-5.408897_pt1 | contig 11092 bp, 6 predicted proteins | sample MGYA00511164_ERZ761607 | MGnify/ENA primary metagenome ERZ761607 (study PRJEB28899, sample SAMN02445080) | bioreactor sludge metagenome | biome: EBPR sludge | place: Australia: Brisbane, Thorneside Wastewater Treatment Plant | collected 2011-06-22 ...
CTCCAGGGTAAAGCCGCGCGAGTTGGTGCTGAAAATAAGCGTGCCGCCCCGCGCCAGCCGCTCCAGACACGCCTGGATCAGCTCAGGGTGATCGCGATCCACCGAAAAAGAGCCGCGATTCATCCGTTTGGAATTGCTGAACGTGGGCGGATCGCACACGATGAGATCGTAGCTGCGTTTGTCGGTGGCCAGAAAGTGGAAGCAGTCATCGGCAATCACCCGGTGCTGATCACTTTCCCGGATGCCGTTGTGCTTCAAGTTGCGCACCGCCCAGCCACAGTAATTTTTGCTCAGGTCCACCGTGGTAGTCGCTTTGGCGCTGCCCGCTGCGGCATAAATCGTAAAAGATCCGGTGTAGGCAAACAAATTGAGAACCCGTGTGCCGCCCGCCATCTCACGCACCAGCACCCGCGTGGGACGGTGATCCAGAAAGAGGCCCGTGTCCAGGTAGTCGCTCAAATTGACCTCAAAATGAAGGCCGTGTTCCTGCACCAGCCGAGTATGGCTCTGTTTGCCAAACCGTTCGTACTGCTGCTGCAATCCCCGCTGCACGGCCCGGGTCTTAACAAAAATCTGCGGCGGTGCCAGTTCCAGCGCCGCCTGAACCTGCTCCAGGGCATCCTGGTGCCAGCTCTCATCGTCTTCGGCGCTGCGCTCGTACAGCCAGACCACCGCCTCCCCATCGTACCAATCGACGATGAGCGGGTACTCTGGAATGTCTCGCTCGTAGAGGCGGTAACAGCTAATATCGTTGCGGCTGGCCCACTTACGTAGGTGGCGGAAGCGCTTTTGCAGGCGGTTGGCTAGCATGTTAGACATGGGTTATTGACCTGAATGAATGGGACTCTGATGAACGCAGATCAACGCAGATAAGAAGAATTAGCGTTCATGGTCGTCCTCAAATTTTGATAGTTGAGACTGGAGTATAACAAAAGGTGGCGGAATGACAGGGTTGATTTTGGTGTGTGACTTTGGCGGGACGAAGCTGTCGGCGGCGGTGATTGCGGCGACGGCCTTAGACCAACCCGGTGCAACGTGGCGCGGGCAGCTGCGGCGCTTTTCGCCGCCGGGCGCCTCGGCGCAGACCGATATTGAGATGATGATGGAGATGGGACGGGAGTTGTTGGCGGGGGAACGGCCGTCCCACATCGGCATTAGCTTTGGCGGCCCGGTCGATTATCAATCCGGCGTGGTGCGCCTGAGCCATCACGTACCTGGCTGGGAAAACGTGCCCATCCAGCAGCTGTTTGCTGATGCGTTTCATGCCCCCACCTGGGTTGACAACGACGCCAACGTGGCCGCCCTGGGTGAATGGCGCTTTGGCGCGGGCCGTGGCGTAGCCGATCTGCTGTATGTGACGGTGAGTACGGGCGTAGGCGGCGGCTGGATTTTGGCTGGACGGCCGTATCGCGGCGCAACCGGCATGGCGGGCGAAATTGGCCACACGGTGGTGGACCCCAACGGACCGCTGTGCCTGTGCGGTAAGCGCGGCTGCGTGGAACGGCTGGCGTCTGGGCCGTACATGGCCCACGACGTGGCCCTGGCGCGTGGCCTGCCGCCGGAGGAGGTTACCGGGCAGTTGGTGGCAGAATGGGCGGCGGCGGGGGAGGCAACGGCCGTTGCCATCCTGGAACGCGGGGCACGGGGTCTGGGTGTTGGCTTGGGTAATGCGGCCAATTTGCTCAATCCCAGCCGGATTGTGCTGGGCGGCGGTGTTACCAAATCGGGCGAACGTTGGTGGCAGTGGGTGCGTGAAGCGGCCCAGCTGACGGCGCTACCGGAAGTGAAATTTGATGTTGTTCCGGCTCAATTAAGCGACGATGCACCACTGTGGGGAGCTGTCGCCTTAGCCGAGTAATGATATTGTAAGGTTTTGTCACGATTTATTTGCTATAATAACCCCCGCGATACACTTGTTAAACACCGAAGTCAACTTGCAACAGCGGCCATCCCGCCAAAGTAAACCATTTTCATAAGCCGATGCGCCTAGAAGCAGCGAACTTTTTGAGTTAACCCAAGCCAGTGTTACAGCCTGTTCTGTCAACACGGCTTTTTTTGCGTTAAATCAAGTCTTAGGAGGTGATGCTTAAGAATAAAACCGGTCCATCGTCCAATCCTTTGTGATATGGGGAGCCAGCTTTAGGATGAAAGCATGAGAATTGCTCAACTTTTATCACCTGTATTTCGGAGGAAAACAAAAGTGCTTAACTCGATAAAGCCTATATCCCACAAAAACAAACTTAGTTTGGTGCTCATTGTTTTGCTGCTGGTGAGCATTGTTTCCCTGGTCCAGGCGGATACCCAGCCGTCACGCCCGGCGCGTGCGCTGCCCGCCTCTATCGCGGCCAATCAGCTGGATTCGCCCCTTTCTTTAGATAACGCTACGGCTTTGCTCAAGCTCGACCAGAGTCTGATTGGCACAACTGGCACAGCACAGGTCATTGTGCGCTTTAGCGAACCAGCTGTAGCCCGGGCGGCGGCCAGCGGGGTTCAATCTCGCCCGGCCCAAGCGGCGCTGCGAGATCGGATTCAGGCGCAGCAAGATGCCTTTGTGGCCGCAGCCACCAGCCGTGACGCCAATGCACGCGTACTGGGCAGCACCCGTGTTGCCCTGAATGCGGTGATGATGAGCGTGGATACGGCCGTTCTCGCTGAACTGGCCGCCAATCCCGATGTTGTTTCCATCAACCCCATTGTTGATTACGAAATGGACCTGAGTGAAACCGTGCCCTACATCGGTGCCACCAATGTCCAGAATATGGGCTATGATGGCTCCGGCGTTCGCGTGGCTGTTCTGGACAGTGGTATTGATTATTACCATGTGGCGCTTGGTGGTTCTGGCAGCGTTGATGATTACAACAACGATGACCCCTCTGTGATCGAACCGGGCAGCTTCCCCACTGCCAAAGTGGTGGGTGGGTATGACTTCGTTGGTTCTGACTGGGTGAGCGGTTTGCCCACCGTGCCCGATGCAGATCCGTTGGATGACGGTCCTGGCTCCGGTCATGGAACCCACGTTGCCCACATCATCGGTGGTGAGGGTGGTGTGGCTCCCGGCGTTGACCTGTACGCTGTGAAAGTATGTTCTTCGATCAGCACCTCGTGCAGCGGCGTTGCCCTAATTCAGGGTATGGAATTTGCGGTTGACCCCGATGGCAATGGTGATCCGTCTGACCATATGGACATCATCAATATGTCCCTGGGTTCCGACTACGGCCAGCCGTTTGACGATGATCTGTCGGCGGCGGTAGAAAATGCAACGGCCGTTGGCGTGCTCACGGTTGCTTCTGCCGGTAACGGCGGCGACAAACCATACATTCAGGGTTCTCCGGCGGCAGCGCCAAGTGCGCTGTCCGTAGCGCAGACCCAGGTTCCGTCGGCTGCTTTGCAGCTGATCACCGTGAACGGTGTGGACTATGCCGCGGTGTTCCAGCCCTGGGCGGTCTCCCCGACCAGTGCTATTTCGGGTCCTGTGCAGTATGGTGATGGCGCTGGTGGCAACCTGAACGGTTGTGCGCCTTTTGCCGCTGGCTCGCTAACCGGCCTCGTGGTTCTGGTTGATCGCGGTGCCTGTAACTTCACGCTGAAAGTCAAAAATATCGGTGATGCCGGCGGTGTGATTGGTATCATTGGCCTGATCGCTCCTGGCGCACCCTTCTCTGGTGGCGACGGTGGCGACCCAGTTGCCATCCCCGGTTACATGGTCAGCCAGGCTGACGCCAATGCCATCAAAGCGGCCGCTGGCGCAACCGGTACAGTTGATCCCAATAACCAGCTGGCGTTGGTTGGCCAGATGGTCGGCTCTTCGGCTCGTGGCCCGCAGCATGAATCCACTACCCTGTTGAAGCCGGAAATTGGCGCACCGGGTGCCTCCGTGTCGGCTATTGCTGGCACCGGCACGGGCACCGGCCCGTTTGGCGGTACCTCTGGCGCTGCGCCGATGGTGGCTGGTTCGGCGGCGCTGTTGCTGCAATCTGCCCCGCACCTGGGTCCGCTGGAAGCCAAAGCGACCCTGATGAACAATGGCGAAACCAACATTGACACCGATCCTTTCACCGGGTTGGCCCCCGTGGCCCGCATTGGTGGTGGTGAGGTACGCATTGACCGGGCAGTTGGCGCTCCTGCGGCGGCCTGGGAAGATGGCGGCGCTTCGGGTGCGTTGAGCTTTGGTTTTGTTGATGTGGCCAACAACACGGTTGTTTTGAATAAAACCGTGCGGGTACGCAACTACTCAAATCAAACAGTCAACTACAGCATCGTTCCCACCTTCCGCTATCAGGATGACATCGACAACGGCGCGGTTGAAGTAAGCGCCCCGTCGACTCTGCGGGTTCCGGCTGGACAGGACAGAACCTTTAACGTGCGTCTGACCATTGATGGCGAACTGCTGCGGGGTAACTTTATGAACTCCGGCAGCATGGGTGCTGATCCGTCTGGGTTGACCCTGAACGAGTATGATGGTTACCTGATTCTGGATGACGGTTCCCATCCCATCCACCTGGCCTGGCACGTGCTGCCGCGGCAAGCGTCCAACGTCGTTGGTTCGCCAATTCTGCGGTTCAACCGTGCTGGTGAAGCTACCACCAGTTTAACCAACACGGGTGTGGGCACGGCACAACTTGATGCCTACGCGCTGCTGGCTACCAGCCCGGATCAACCGGAAGGCGCGATAGGCGCTCAGTCGCCGACCCCCGACATCCGTGCGGTTGGTATCAACACCTTCCCGGTTCCGGCGGGCTTCTGCTCGGCTGAAGAATCGTTCATCTGGGCCTTTGCCATCAATACCTGGGAACGGCAGGAGCACCTGCTCCCGGTTAGCCATCAGGTTTACCTGGACACCAACCAGGACGGCATTGACGATTACGTCATTCTTAATCGTGACCTGAGTGGTTTGAGCACCATCTCCGACGGCCGTCAGGTGGCCTGGGCGTTGGATCTGGCAACGGGCAGCGCTTCGGCGTTCTTCTTTGCTGAGCATTCGATGAACACGGGCAACACCGTTCTGTTGGTCTGCGCCGAGCAAATTGGCCTTTCTGGGGCCGATATGCTGGCTACCAACGTCAACATGTCCGTGGTGGCGCAGGACTTCTACTTCGGTGGCCCTGGCGACCTGGTGGATGGCTTAACCGTGACCCCGTTGGGCGAGCGCTACTTCGGTGTGACCGCCGATATCGCTGGCAAGTCCACCGGCTCCCTGACGACGATCGACTTCGGTCTCTTCCCCGGCAATACCCCCGAACACGGCTTGCTGCTGGTTACCAATGGTGACCGTGGCGCAGGCGCGCGCGGTGGTGCCACCGAGGCTACTGAGGCTCTGCTGTTTATGGCCCCGTAATAACGGCACCATAAGAGATCGTTCGATTGGCGAGTGATGCCACTCGCCAACCGAATGGCAAAACGTAGCAAAAGAGTGAAGCGGCAGACAACTGCCGCTTCATTGTTTGTGGGGCCGGTTATGAGGTGGGTGTGCCCACGGCGGGAGGCTGCGGCAGGGCGTTTTGGCAAAGGATGACGTAGCCAGTGTCGGCGGCGTGGTAATTGTAGGTACGGCCGTCTGCCTCCACTACAATCTGGTACCCGGCCACAGGCATCATCGTGTATACCTCGCCTGGCTGCGGGCAGCCCAACGCGCCATCGTTCCACACCACCGCCTCGGCCTGTACGACCGTGATCGCTTCAGGGGCAACGGCCGTTGTGCTGCTGAGGTGGTCGAAAACGGCCGTCAGGATTTCTGCGGGCAATTCGCCCACAACCGGCGTGGCGTCGGTGGTGGGCACGGCTTCAACTGCTGGCGTGGTGAGCGGCGTCAGGCGAATAGGGGAGTTGTCCTGCGTGGGAAGAACTGTTGCTTCTGGTGGGGCAGTGGCTTGGGTGTTGTTTTCGGCGGTGGCGGTGCAGGCTGTGCCAATCATGATAAGCAGCGTGAGTAAAGTCCATAATTTCAATCGTTTCATAAGCTCCTTTCCTTTGTCGGTAGTGACTACTCTCTTTAACGGATTTCCGGCCACGGTTGTTCCCCCGTGCCCAACAACGGTAGAATCGTGGGCATGGAAATTGCGTACCAGGATGCCCATTTTTGCTGCTGGGGAAGCCAAACCCAGGGTGGCATTTATCTGTTGCGGTTGACGGTAAGCCAGCCAATTTTAGTCGGCTTCGGCCGTTTTCAGCACGGCCGTTCCTTGCCAGTTGCTGCGGGTGATTATCTCTACGTGGGTTCGGCCCTGGCGACCCGTGGTTCGACCTCACTCGCCCGGCGGCTGCTGCGTCACGCCAGCCGTAACCACGTTGCCGCTCCTCACTTATTGCGTCAAAAAATGCTGCAACTGTTTCCCCAAATCGGTCTGGGGCCAACGCCTCTGCTGCCTCCGGCGCACAAAACGCTCCGCTGGCACGTTGATTTTTTGCTGGAGGAAACGGCCGTTACCCTCACCACCGTTTACCTCATCCGCAACAACAGATTGGGCGTGGCGCTGGAAACGGCCGTGGCCCGATTTTTGCTTGCCTGGCCCACCATCGCCCCGCTGGCAGTCGGGCTGGGCAGTTCCGACGATCCGGGCGGGACACACTTGCTGCGCGTGGCGGCTGATTCCGCCTGGTGGGCTAACTTTCCTGAACAACTCACTCTTTTTTTGCAAGGGGTGCTCACATGAACCGCGTTCGCCTGGCGTTTTTGCTGCTGCTGGTGGCGCTGCTGGCTTGTGCTGCGCCACCAGCAACCGTGATTCAACCTGTCGCTCCGGTTGGGCCGACCGGCTCGCCTACAGTTATGATCTCGACGACGGCCGTTTCCACTCAAACGCCAATCGCCACCTCCACCGCAGCACCCACGCCTGAGCCATCGGCGACGGCCGTGCCGCGGCCCGTGTGGAAGAATCCGCCCGATCCGGCGATGCGGGATACGGCCGTATCCGCCAATGCCGCATTCTACTCGCTTCTGCCGGAAAACAGCGGCCTCTGGCAGTTTGTGGGCGGCAGCTTCTGGCATCCCATTGCCCTGGCGGTGAACGACACCACGGCCTTTTTGCTCGATGGCGGGCGGGTGCTGGCGCTGGACATGCGCCGCAGTACGCCGCTGACAGTGCTGCTGCAGCCGGGTGATGTAGTGGAAAATCTGGTCGTGCAGGAGCCGCTGGATCTGGCCCTGGTGGGCGCGGAGCTGCTGGTTCTGGACCGGGTTGGTGATGTGTACGCACTCGATCTGGCAGCCAAAACCTGGCGCCTGGAACAGAGCCTGCGGCCGATTGGTGAAACGTCGAGCCATTATTTTGTCGCCCTGGGCCACGATGCGGCCAGCGGCGACGCCCGGCTGCGCCTGGAATCCAGCTACCGCTATGCCCAAACGTTTTTCGCCGACGGCCGTCAGCGGCTCTGGTCGCTGCCCGAGGAAGTGCTGCCGGTGGACATCAGCGGTGTGGCTGAACAGGTGTACGTGCTGTGGCGCAATCCAGACAGAACGGCCACGGTGGCCCTCTTCCAGGAGACGATGCGCCTGGCGGCCTTTGCCCCGACGGTGGACATCACCCAACCGCGCCAGATTGTGGCCACAGCAACGGCCGTTTACGTGCTCGATCAGGCGGGCCAGCGTTTGTTAAGTTTGCAGCCGCAAACCGGGGCGCTTCAGGCGGTGGTCCAACTGCCGGAGGTGACCACCTTTGCCGCCAACCCGGCCGCCAACCCGGCCGGCGACCAGCTTGTATTGGCCGGGCGCGACCGGCTGTATTTCTGGCAGCAGCCGGAAAACGGCCGCTTTGTGCCCGCCGGGCCTATTTTAACTGCGCCGCAGCCGCACGATACGGCCGTCTGGCACAGCCCGCTCGCCTACACCTGGCCCATCTCTGGCGACTACCTGGACCTGACGCCGCGTGACCTGCAAATGCCGGGTGCGCCGCGCCACTACCGGTTGGGCATCCACGAGGGCACCGATTTTTACTGGGCCAATGGCACGCCGGTCTATGCCGCCGCGGCGGGCACGGTGATTCGGGCGACGGTGGATTATGAACGGCCGTCGCAAATCACCTTCGACTACCGCCGCGCCGAAAACATTGAGCTAAGCTACACCACACCGGAAAATCTCGATTTTTACCGGGGCATGCAGCTCTGGATTTTGCAGGAGGATGGCTTTGTGGCCCGCTATGCCCACTTGAGCGCTATTGCTGAGGGGGTGGAGATGGGAACGGCCGTTACCGCCGGGCAGCAAATCGGCCTTATTGGCAACACCGGGTCACCCGCTTCGCCGCGCAGCGAAACCGAAGATGCTCACCTGCACCTGGAAGTCTGGCTGGATGACAGCTACCTGGGACAATTTTTGCGTCCCATCGAAACGCGCGAACTCCTTGAACAACGGTTTACTCCTTAAGACTCATACAACCCCCGCCTAATTCGTGCCCCGCCTAATTCGTGGAAATTCGTGTTAATTCGTTGCGATTTTCAAGACTCGCCTTTTTTCTTTTACGCCCACCATCCTCTATAATCCCCCTTCTGATGACCGAAAAAGCCAGACGCCTCCACCTGTTACAGCATCAATCGGCCCGCCTGGAGCGGCGGCTGATGGCCCTGCGCCGCCGCAGTGACCAGTTTTCGCGCTGGCGGCTGGGCTTGTTTGCCCTGGGCGGGCTGGTGAGTGGGGCCAGCTTTTTGCAGTGGGGGCCGGTGATGTGGCTGTGGGTAACGGCCGTTGCCTTCCTCCCCTTCATTGCTGCTATCATCATTCACCGTCGTGTCGAAAATGCCGTCATTCGTTTTGCCCTTTGGCTGCAAATGACGCAGTCACACCTGGCGCGTATGAGGCTGGATTGGCCAAAGCTGCCTGCGACACGGCCGTTTCCCACCCCTACCGATCACCCCTTTGCCCAGGATTTAGACGTGGTGGGTGATTTTTCATTGCACCGGCTGCTGGATACGGCCGTATCCCACGAAGGCAGTCACCGGCTGCATGAGTGGCTGCTGGACACCGCCCCCCAGCCAGACGCCGTGCTGCGGCGGCAGCGCCGCGTGCGCGAGCTGGCCGGGCAGACGCGCTTTCGCCAGCGGCTGGGGCTGCAAGCCCGCCTGGCGGTGGACGACCGCAGTCCGCAGGGGGCGGCGCAATTTGCGGGCCAGGAGCTGTTGGAGTGGGTTGGCCGGGAGAACCGTGGCGGGACGTTACGGCCGTTGCTCCTTGGCCTCTCCGTGTTGGCTGTGGTGAACTGGGTGCTGTTGGCCGGGTACCAGCTGTGGCAGTGGCCGCCGCTCTGGTTGGGCAGCGCCCTGGTTTACGGCGTCTTGTTCATCACCCTGGGCTTCCAGCGCACCGCCAGCCTGTTTAGCGACGTTCTGTTTCTGGACGATCGCCTGCGGGTGCTTAACGGCGTTTTTGCCTTTTTAGAGCGGTGGCGTTATGACCAGATGCCAGAAATAGAGCAGCTTTGCCAGCCGTTTTTGGTGGTGGGCGAACGGCCGTCCACTCACATCCGCCGCGTGCAAAAGGTGATGACCGGCGTTGGGCTGCGCCAGAACTGGCTGCTGGGCTTTTTGCTCAACGCCTTGCTGCCCTGGGACATCTACTTTGCCTACCGGCTCGACCAATGTCGTGCCGACCTGGCGGCCCAGCTGCCGCGCTGGCTGGACGTCTGGTACGAGCTGGAAGCCACCAGCAGCCTGGCCACTTTTGCCTACCTCAACCCCGGCGAATGGGTCTGGCCCACGCTGTCTGGCGCCAAGGCAGCCACCTTTGCCGCTGAACAGCTGGGTCATCCACTCATCCCCAGCGACCAGCGCGTTTGTAACGATGTGCGGCTGGATGAAAAACGGCCGATTTACCTCATTACCGGTTCCAATATGGCCGGGAAGAGCTCCTTTCTGCGCACAATGGGGGTCAACCTAGTACTGGCCTATGCCGGTGGCCCGGTGGTAGCCCGCTCATTCCACGCCAGCTGGCTGCGCCTCTTTGCCACCATTCGCGTGGCCGATTCGCTTAGCGACGGCTTTTCCTTCTTCTATGCTGAGGTGCGCCGCCTGTCGCAGCTGCTCACCGCGCTGAATGCACCTGGAGAACGGCCGCTTCTTTTTCTCATCGACGAGATTTTCCGGGGCACCAACAACCGGGAACGGTTGATTGGCAGCCGGGCATACATTCAGGCATTGGCCGAGGGCAGTGGCCTGGGAGCCATTGCCACCCACGATCTGGAGCTGGTGCAGCTGGCCGAAGACACGGCAAAGATTCAAAACGTGCATTTTCGGGATGCGGTGGTAGACGGCCGTATGGTCTTTGATTACAAGCTGCACCCTGGCCCGTGCCCCACCACCAACGCTCTCAAAATCATGCAGCTGGCCGGGCTCCCCATCGAGCCGCCGCCGGCCGTGACCCGGTAACAGCTTTTACCCAGTCTTCACTCGATTCACCTCACATTTTCACGACGTCACCCTTGGGCTAATGTTATACTGACGGCCGTGTCCCAAAAAGCCAGACGTAAAATTTCCATAAAATTAATCTGATTCGTAAGCATGCCACGTCAGACTGGGTGATGATGGCCGTAATAGCCATGCAACAACGCGTTTAAACATTCAAGCGACATCCTTGCAACTTCGTCGCCTGTCTCAATAATTCTTGTGGTGGAGCCAAAACGGAATATTTGTTTTCTGAGCCAGGATTTGGAGTAACGGCAGCGCATCAAGCGGAAAGTGCTGCATCTTGGTACGAGAGAAAAGGTATGAAAAGCGTGAAACGATCGAATCTGTGGCGTATTACTTTCTTGTCCCTTGCGACCCTCTTTGTATTGTTTGTTACCACAACGGTGATGGCCAGCGGGCGGGGTGGACCCGTTTACACGGTCAACACCACCGCCGACACAGACGATGGTGCCTGCACCAAGACCCACTGCTCCCTGCGTGAAGCCCTTCACGCATCCAATGCCCTGGAAAGCGGCAGCGCCGTCATCCAGTTTAAGGTGGGCAACCTGAACCCCGTGGTGATTGCGCCAACTTCCCCACTGCCCGCGATTACCCACTCCGTTTTGCTAAAAACCAATGCCGCCAACACCATTGATGTCGTCTTGGACGGCAGCGCCTGTCTCTTATACACATCTCCGAGCCCACGAGACCGTACTAGATCTCG
>ERZ761607.5101-NODE-5101-length-11083-cov-6.237214_pt1 | contig 11083 bp, 10 predicted proteins | sample MGYA00511164_ERZ761607 | MGnify/ENA primary metagenome ERZ761607 (study PRJEB28899, sample SAMN02445080) | bioreactor sludge metagenome | biome: EBPR sludge | place: Australia: Brisbane, Thorneside Wastewater Treatment Plant | collected 2011-06-22 ...
CGCGATGGCGAGGACGGTGCCGTCGCGCGACGACCAGCGCTGGCCGGCGGTGACGGGGGAGACGGCGCCGGCCCGGTGGACCTCGACGACGCCGTGCGCGACCTCGACGGAGACGAGGCCGTCGTCGGGGGCGCGGGTCACGGTGAACGCGGTGCCGACGACGCGCACGCCGACGTCGCCGGCGTGGACCCAGAGCGGCGGGCGTCCCGCGCGCGGCGCGACGTCGAGGTGCACGGCGCCGCGGGCGAGCCGGACGTCGACGCCGCCGTCCGCGCGCACCACGTCGTAGGCCGTGTCGGGGGCCGCCAGGATGGTCGCGTCGCCGAGGGTGAGCGTGGCGCCGCGCGCGTCGGTGGCCACGGCGAGCGGCGGCGCCGCGGGAGACGGCGGGGCAGGGCGCATGGCGTACATGGCGATCGCGCCCGCCGCCGCGCCCGCGAGCGCGAGGCCCCACGGCCACAGCGTCGGCCGCTGCGGGCGCGCGAGCGCGGGGCCCGCCGCCGCGACGACGCGGCGCTCGAGACGCTCGAGCCGCTCGGGCGCCAGGGATTCGACCGGGACCTTGTCGGCCAGCGTCATCGCGTACCTCCGGAGGCGTCGCTCATGAACTCGCGCAGGACGGGATCCGCCGCGGCCAGCGCGTGGAGCGCGCGCCGCGCCCGCCACACGCGCAGCTTGGTCGCGGTGAGCGACGAGCCGGTCACCGCCGCCACCTCCGCCATCGGTCGCCCGTCGATCTCGTGCAACGCGAACGCGACCCGCGCCGTCGGCGACAGCGTCGCGAGCGCGGCGTAGAGCCGGCGCACGCCCTCGCGCGCGTGCGCCGCGCGCGCGCCGCCGACCTCGGACGCGACCGCGTCGTCGTCGGCGAGCTCGGCCTCGGGCGGCCGCGCGCGCCGCTTGCCGATCGAGCGCCAGGCGACGCGCACGGCGATGCGATCGATCCACGTCGCCAGGCTGGCCTCGGCGCGCCACGACCGCAGCGACGCGAACACCTGCACGAAGACCTCCTGCAGGAGGTCGTCCATGTCGCGGTTGGTGCCGAGGATCCGGTAGAGCGACGCGTGGACCCGCGCGCGGTGCCGGCGGAAGAGATCGCGCGCGGCCGCCTCCTGCCCCTCGAGGCAGCGGTCGACGAGCACGATGTCCTCCACGTAGGCGACCTGCGTGGTCACGAGATGCTCAGTGTCTCCCCTGGCCGCCACGGTTACATGCGGAACGCATGAACGCTACCGGCGCGTCGAACGGCGTGGCCTGGGGACGAGCTTCCCCTTTCCATCCAGCGGCTTGGGACACTCCGCCCGCAGCTTGCACCCCGCGCACTCACCTCCGCGCCACAGGTGGTCGTACAGCGCCTGCACCTGGTCGAGCAGCGGCCCGTCGTCGGTCACCACGCCCAGCTCGAAGTTCCGCCGTCCGGTCCCGCGCACGCCGAGGCCGGCGCCGGTCCAGTTCGCCGAGCCGAGGTAGCCGAGCGCCCCGTCGACGATCACCAGCTTCAGGTGCACGCGCGGGCACTGCTTGATCGGCATCGCCGCCGCCAGCCCCGGGTGTCGCGCCAGCTCGGCGCGGAACGGGCGCGACGGGCGGTCCGCGCACAGGACGCGCAGCTCGACGCCGCGCGCGGCGGCCTCGGCGAGCGCCGCCAGCACCGAGCGATAGCCGGTCTTGCCCAGGCGCCGGCGCACGCCGGGCCGGGCGCGCGCGTCCTCGATCATGAGCTCCTTCAGGTTCGCCGTCGCGATCCACACGCTGGTCTGGGCCGCCAGCACCGCCTCGATCACGCGCTCGTAGTGACCGCGCCCGCCGACCAGCTCGATGGGCACGGCGCGCCGGGGCGAGACGAAGTCGACGCGGCTGCCGCTCACAGGCTCATCATCGCGCCGGCCGTGGAGTTGCCGCCGTCGACGACGAGCACGGTGCCGGTGACGTACGCGGCGGCCGCCGAGCGCAGGTACACGGCGGCCGCCGCGATCTCGTCGATCGACCCGAAGCGGCCGAGCGGCACCGCCTTCTTCGCCTGCTTCGCGGCGTCGCCGGGCGCGAGCCGCTTCATGCCCTCGGTCTCGGCGATCGGGCCCGGGGCGATCGACACGACGCGCACGCCGGCGCCGGCCCACTCGACGGCGAGGTTCTTCGTCATCGCGTCGACGCCGGCCTTGGCCGCCGACGCGTGCAGCTGCAGCGGCGTGCCGTGGTAGTGGAGCGTCGCGGTGATGTTGAGGATGAGCCCGTCGCCGGCGTCGCGCAGCGCGGGGAACACCGCGCGCGCCGCGTGGAACGAGCCGACGAGGTCGATGTCGATGACGGTCTTGAACGCGTTGGGCGACAGGCCGACCGCGGGCGCGAGGAAGTTCCCGGCCGCGCCGTTCACCAGCGTGTCGACCTTGCCGAAGCGCGCCCTGGCCGCGTCGACGACCGCGATCACGGCGTCCGGATCCCGGACATCCGCCGCGATCGCGAGCACGTCGCGCCCGGTCGCCGCCCGGAGCTCGGCGGCGGTCTCGTCGAGCACGCCCTGCTTGCGGCTGGTGATGCACACGTCGCAGCCGAAGCGCGCGAACGCCGCGGCGATGCCCTTGCAGATGCCGGTGCCGCCGCCGGTGACGACCGCCACATGGCCGGCGAGCGCGTCGTCGCGGAAGACGTCGAGCGGGTTGGTCATGCGTGGAACGTAGCCCGAATTCGGGAACCGCTCGCCCGCCACGGTGTCTGGTGCTGCAAGAACAGGACGTCGCGCCGCGCCCACGCCGCATCCTCGCGCCGGGCCGCGCTGGTGTCCTCACCGTGCCGGAGGTCCCGCATGTTTCGCCCGACGACCCTCGGGCGCAGGGCACTCGTCTGCCTCGCGCTCGCCACGCTGTGCTCACCCGCCGCCGCCCAGTCGAAGAAGAAGGTGAAGAAGAAGACGCCGGTCTCGGTGTGCGCGCACTTCGATCAGGTCGACAAGGACGACGACGGCGTCGACCTCGTGGTCGCCAACCGCTGCGACATCAAGCTCGCGTGCTCGGTGTCGTGGACGCTCACCTGCGCGCCGGCGTCGGCGCGGGCCAGCCGGACCCAGCACGCGTCGGCGTTCGAGCTCGAGGTCGGATCGGACCAGCGCACGCTCGCGTCGCCGGCCGCGTGCGGCAACGACGGCTGGGTCCTCGACGACGTCTCGTGGAGCTGCCGGCCGGAGCGCGCCGACAGCGTCGACCGTAAGTGATCGCCCTCGTCCGCGTTCTCCTTCGTTACCCGGCCGCTCCCCCGCGGCCGACCCTGCAAGATCAGGAGGTTGCCCGGCTCGTCAGCAAGCGCTGACGAATCCATAGACCGGGCGACCCGGTGGGGCGTGTACATCCTCGTAGCTCTGTTTCGTTACGAGGCTCACGCCACCGCCTGGTAAGCCCGCGAGGTTCTGGAGGTTCGTCCGTCCGCCCCTGGGTCCCGTTCGGTGGTTTCGAACGACCGACGTAGTATAAGGACCAAGGACATGGCCGATCGCCAGGACATCGACGCGCTGCTCATCGGCGCTCTCTACGGAGAGCTCGATGACGACGAGCGTGCCCGCCTGGAGACCCACCTGGCCAGTCATCCTCAGGACAGGTCGGCGCTCGACGGGTTGCGCTCCACCCGCCAGCTTCTTCGCGAGGCGGACCTGCCGACCACCATGGCGGTCGCCGAGCCGTCCCCGGCCATCACGGCGATGCTGCTCCAGGAGGCCGCGCGCCGCGCGCCCGCGCCGGCGTCCGGGGGCGGGTTCCTCGCGTTCCTCGCCGGGCTGCTCAAGCCGTTCGCGGCGAGCCCGGCGCTCTCGGCCGCGGCCGCGCTGGTGCTCGTCGGCGGCGCCGCCGGGCTCCTGTACTCGCGCGGCACCTTCCGCACGTCGGAGCCGAGCGTCGGCGCCGACCGCGTCGCCCAAGTCGAGTCGCGCGACACGATCGAGAAGGGAGCGGGCGCGCCCGGCGGGGCCGTCGCGGCCGCGCCGATGACGCCGCCCGCGGCCGTGGCGGGTAACGTCGACGACTATCGCGTCGGGCTCTCCGATGGTGAGCTCGGGGCGACGGGCTCGGACGGGGTCGATCGTGGCCTCGTCGCCGGCGCGCTCGACGAGCAGCAGGAGGAGACGGTCGCCAGGGAGAGCGAGCGCGAGCGCACCGGCGATGCGCTCGCGGCCAAGGGCAAGCGCAGCGCCACGAGCGGAGGCGGCGGCGCCGCGTTCCAGTCGTCGTCGCCGACCGCGACGGCCAAGCTCGACACCGCCGGCCGCGCCGGCGGCGCGCGACCGGGGTACCTCGCGATCGAGGGCGCCTCGAAAGAGGATCCCACGGTGCTCGCGCTCGACGGCACGCGCGTCGACAGCGCGGCGGAGAGCAAGAACCGCGTCGCCGTCGACGGCGACAGCGACCGCACCGTCGTCGCCGACAAGGCGCCGATGAAGAAGTCGGCGCCTCCACCCCCGCCGGCCGCGGCGGGCGCGACGGCGCCGCAGAAGCCGATCGCCGGCAAGGACGCGGCGCCGCAGCAGGTGGCGCGCGATCAGGGCAAGGGCGGCGGCAAGGCATACGACGCGACCAAGGCCGCCGCGCTCGACGGGTGGGCGCGCGACCAGCACGCGCGCATGGTCAAGCTGGTGAACGCCGGCAAGTGCACCGACGCCGGCACGATCGGCGCCGAGATCGCGCGCAAGAACCCCGACTACTACCAGGCCAACGTCGCCAACGACCGCGCCGTGCGCGCGTGCCGTGGCTACGTCGACCGCGCGCGCCGCGCCAAGTCCGAGGACGCCAAGACCAAGGCTGCGGCGCCGCGCAACAACGCGCCGGATTCGCCGTACGAGGCGGATCTCGAGAGCACGAAGTAACTCGCTTCGCGAGGCCTCGGGCCTCGGGCGTCGGGCCTCGGGCGTCGGGCCTCGGGGCGGTCAGCGGCCCATCCACGCGCGCATCGCGGCCGGGGCGGCGGCGAGGTCGTCGTCGGTGGCGCGGGGCAGCGGCGCCGAGGACTTCGTCGACCAGAACAGCAGCGGGCGCTCGGTCTCGGCGAGCTCGAGGAGCGCGCACGCGGCCTTCGCCGTGTAGACGGCGTCGAGCGGCGGCGCGCCGGCCAGCCGCATGCGCTCGATCGTGCGCGCGCCGGCGGCGGTGGCCTTGCCGTACCCCTTGCCGAGGAAGCGACCGTCGACGGCGAGCGCGGCGACGAGCTGCGCGAACGTCGTCCCCGTGGACGCGCCCCGGAGGTCGTCGACCAGCGCGAGCGTCGCGCGCGCGAGGTTGGCGAGGCGCAGGCGGCTGCTGATCGGCCACGGCGTCACGCGCACCGAGGTGAGTCGCGGCGGCGGCGGCGCGAGCCCGAGCTCGTGCGCGAGGTGGAAGCCGGCGAGCAGCCCGGCGGTCGTGCAGCCACTGCCGACGGCGACGACCACGCGCCGCGGCCACGGCAGCTCGCCGGCCGCGGCCTGCGCCGCCAGCTCGAACGCCGCCGACATCGCGCCGAGCGCGCCCTCGGGCGTCGCGCCGCCCGGCGGCATCACGTACGCGCCGTCCCGCCGCCGCACGCGCGCCATGACGAACGGCAGCTCGATGACCGACGCGATGCGGATGACCTCGGGGCGCGCGGCGCAGAGCGCGCTCGCGTTCGCCAGCGCGGGCTCGCTCGCCGGCTGCGGGAACAGGATCGCGCCGGCGTCGAGCTCGGCGGCGCGCGCGTGCAGCACCGTGGCGACCGCGTGGTTCGAGCCGTACGCGCCGGTCGCCCACATGCGGGTCGCGCCCGCGGCGCGCGCGCGCCCGAACATCGCCTCGAGCGTGCGCACCTTGTTGCCGCCGTAGCCCGGCGACGTGAGGTCCTCGCGCTTGACCCAGACGTCGCCGGCGAGATCGAGGCGCGCGACCGGCGTCGGCCACGCGCCCAGGCGCACCCAGGGCACCTGGCGGCCGACCTGGGGCAGGGCGCGGAACAGCGCGACGTCGTCGAGCGACTTCAGTGCTTCTCCGGAACGTAGTCAGGCGGCGAGGACAGCTCCTCGGTGCCGAACAGGAACTGCTCGCACTGCTCCTTGAGCACGTCGTGCGCCTTCTTCTGCGTGAGGTCGAGGCGGTACTCGTTGACGATCCGCTTGGAGTGCTCGATCCACTGCTGCCACGCCTCCTGCGAGATGCTCTCGAAGATGCGCTGGCCGAGGGCGTCGGCGAACGGCTTGTACGGGAGGCCGGGGAGATCGGCGCCGAGCTTGGCGCAGCGGACCATGCGGGACATGCGGCGGATTCGACCAGTGAACCGGCCCGGCGGCAAGCGCCCGGGCGTTCCGTGTCGAAATCACATCAGTTTTGTGACGGGTTCGGTTAGTGTACCGGCGTGAGGGGACTTCGTTATCTTCCTGTCGCGTTCGTGGGTCTCGTTGCCGCTGCGTGCGGTGGTGACGACGGCCCGGGCCTCGAGGACTTCTACCCGGAGCTGCCGCCGACCGGCGGCGCCCAGAGCGCGTGGGCCGGGGAGATCACGTCCGCCAACCCCGAGGAGCTGATGACCGGCCCTGCAGCGCAGGGCCAGATCGGCGACTTCTACATCCGCAACGAGCGGGTGCGCTTCGTCGTGAGCGCGCCGGCGCGCGTGATCGGCGTCGTCCCCCAGGGCGGCAACATCATGGACGCCGCCGAGATCGGGCCCGGCGGCACGCAGCTCATGCCCGACCACTTCGGCGAGCTGTCGCTCATCTACAAGGCCGGCCGCACCTGCGAGCACACGACGATGGAGATCGTGCGTGACGGGTCGGCCGGCGGCGCCGCCGTCCTGCGCGCGCGCGGACGCAGCGGCAACAACGACTTCATCAACCTCAAGGGCCTCGGCATCCTGCCGGTGAGCGACGATCTCGATCCCGACGTCCCCGACGAGTTCGAGTGCGCGACGACGTACATCCTCCATCCCGGCGCGCGCCACATCGAGGTGTACTGGTCGCTCTACAACGGCGGCACCACGCGCGTGATCGGGCCGATGGGCATGCTCAACGACACCGGCGGCGAGATCGAGGCGTGGGGCAACGGGCGCGGGTTCGAGCGCGCCGGCGTCGAGGCGCTGACCACGCTCACCGATCCGTCGCCGATCGACTTCGTCGTCTACCAGGCGACGCCCGGCCCCGGCTACGGCATCATCCCGCGCTTCGACACGCCGACGCCGTCCTCGGGCTTCCTCATCGCCGGCGTGTCGATCGTGCTCTTCGGCGCCGACAACCTGCTCGACATCCTCGATCCGAGCACGTACACGCTCGGGCTCGATCCGCGCGCCGGCAAGCTCCAGCGCGTCGACGTCGTGGTCGGCGCCGACGGCGAGGACACCGACGTCCACTTCCGCGAGGGGCGCGCGACGCCCGAACCGATGACCCAGATCGGCGGCACCGTCGCGTGGAGCGCGGGCACGATGCCGATCGTCGCCGGCCGCGTCGGCGTCTACAGCGACGAGAACGGCAACGGCCAGGTCGACGAGATGGACAAGCCGTGGAGCTACCTCGACATCGCCGCCGACGGCACGTACGGCGGCAAGGTGCCGACCACCCAGGGCACGCTCCTGGTGCGCGCCGAGGTGAAGGACACGTCGCGCTCGGCGGCGGCCGCGGCGGGCGCCTCCGTCGCGCTGACCCTGCCGGCGCCGGTGAAGCTCGACTACACGATCGTCGACGACGCGAACGGGCAGCCCATCGCCGGCCGCCTGCTCGTCGTCGGCACGCACCCGGTCCTGCCCGACAAGGGCGTGTTCGAGACCTACGATCGCCTGCCCGGCGTCGTGCGCTCGGTGCACTCGATGCGCGGGACGACGACCGGCGCCTCCGCCGACGCGCCGCTCTACCTGCCGGCCGGCGGCTCGTACCGGATCTACGCGTCGCGTGGCACCGAGTGGTCGATGGACTCGTTGCCGTTCAGCGCCACCGCCGACGGCGCGCTCACGTTCCACCTGCGGCGCGTGGTCGACACGGCCGGCTACCTGTCGACCGAGTTCCACGTCCACCAGGTCGGCTCGCCGGACTCGCCGGTGGGCTCCGAGGAGCGCATCAAGTCGGCGCTGTCGGCGGGCATGGAGATGTTCGCGATCACGGACCACGACGTGGTCAGCGATCTCCAGCCGCTGGTCGAGAGCCTCGGCGTGCAGAGCCAGCTCCGCATCTTCCCCGGCATCGAGATCACGCCGTTCCCGTACGGCCACTTCATGGCGTACCCGCTCGAGGTGCAGCCCAACTCCAACGGCGGCGCCATCGACTGGGGGCGTGGCCGCGAGGGTTACGCGATGACGCCGGGCGAGATCTTCGCCGCGAGCCGCGAGCGCGGCGCGCGCGTCGTGCAGATCAACCACCCGCGCGGCGACGCCGCGTTCACGCGCTTCCAGAAGTACTTCGACGTCGCCGAGCTCGAGTACGACTACGTGAACCGGGTGATCTTCGGTGACTTCGGCGGCTCGCCCACGCCCAACTCGTGGCTGCGCCTGCCCGAGGAGACGCTGTGGAACGACAGCTGGAACGCGCTCGAGGTGTGGAACGGCTTCGGCATGGAGGACACCGACGGGGACGCCCGCGCCGAGTGCACGTCGCTCGACCTCGTCCTGCGCGACTGGTTCAACATGCTGTCGATGGGCTTCTACGTGGCGCCCATCGGCAACAGCGACACCCACGAGAGCGTCAAGACGCCGGTGGGCATGCCGCGCACGATGATCCGCGTGCCCGATGACTCGGGCGCCGCGCTCGCGTCCGGCGCATCGATCGGGCCCGTGCTCGACGCGATCGAGGGCACCGCCGCGGCGCGCGACATGGTCATCACCAACGGCCCGATGATCGCCATCACCTCGGGCGGGCAGCCGGCGATCGGTCGCCAGGTGCCGGCGGCCGGCGGCTCGATCACGCTGGTCGCGACCGTGACCGCGCCCGACTGGGCCGAGTTCGACACGATCGAGATCTTCGCCAACGAGACGCCCGCGTCACCGCGTGCGCGCTCGAGCGATCCGATCAGCATCGTGCCGCTCAAGTGCTGGACGACGCGCCAGCTCAACATGCTCAACGCCATGGACCCGTGCGCGCTGGCGCGGACGGCGCCCGAGTCGATGCAGGTCCAGGTGCAGACGGTGCAGGGGACGGGGAACCACCGCTTCCTGCGGGCGCAGGTGACCATCACGTTGACGGCCGCCGACATCCGCACCATCCGCAGCGGGGCCACCGGCTCGGACGCGTGGCTGGTCCTGCGCGCCCGCGGCGACAAGGCCATCTTCCCGGTCCTCACGGACGGGGTCGTGGACGAGCAGACCTTGCCGGTGCTGGTGACCGGCAACGCCCAGGCGGTCGATCTGGCGCTGCGCGGGCGGGGTGTGCCTGCGATGGCCTTCTCGGCCCCGGTTTTCCTGGACTTCGACGGCAACGGTTACCGGGCGCCGTTCCAGCCCTGAGCATCGGTCGACCCGGGTGCGGGCGCGCGTCGGGCAACCGCGCGGGGGGCTGGCGGGTCGATATCGATGACCGCCGACGGGCTTGCGCCCGCGGTCCCGTCGGGCCACCCTGGTAGTGCCAGGACGCCGATCGGCAGGCTCAGCACAGGCCGGAAAGTCCAGGAAGTCATCGATGGATAGCTCGATCTGGGACCTCATGAGCCATGGCGGCTACGCCATGTGGTTCATCGTGGCGTTCTCGGTGATCTCCCTCGCCGTGGCCATCGAACGGGCCGTCGCGATGTGGCAGTTCACGACGCGCGCTCGCGCGCTCTCCGAGACCGTCATCCGCTGCCTGCAGAAGGGCGCCGTCCAGGAGGGCCGCAGCGCGTGCGAGCGCTCGCCGTCGCCGCTCGCCGACGTCTTCCTCGTCGGCTACGAGCGGTTCGGCCGCGGCAAGGCGGAGCACCTCGGCACGGCGACGCACCGCGAGCGCCAGCGCGTGATCGGCGACCTGCGCACGCGCCTGTGGATGCTCGGCACCATCGGCGCGACCGCGCCGTTCGTCGGCCTCTTCGGCACCGTCGTCGGCATCATGGCGGCGATGCGCCGGTTCAAGGGCGACGAGCAGGTGAAGTTCGCGATGGTGTCGGGGCCCATCTCCGAGGCCCTCATCGTCACCGCCGCCGGCATCCTCGTCGCCGTCGAGGCGGTCATCCTCTACAACTACTTCAACCAGCGCGCGGCGCGGATCTCGACCGAGCTCAAGCTCCTGACCGACGAGTTCCTCGAGGCGCTCGAGGAGCTGCCGCCCGAGGCGCGCGAGACCCTGGCCAAGAAGGAGACGGGCGATGGCCGGCAGGCTGCCTGACGACGAGGAGGACGGCGGCCACGGCGGTGGCGGCATCTTCTCGGAGATCAACATCACGCCGCTCACCGACGTCTTCCTGGTGATGGTGATCATCTTCATGGTCAGCGCGCTCGCCGTGCAGGCCGAGGCGCAGGAAGAGAAGAAGCGCACCGAGGAGGTCATCGAGGAGGTCGAGGCGAGCAAGCGCAGCGGCCTCAAGGTGACGCTCCCCTCCGGCGCCGCCCAGGAGATCGACGTCAAGAAGGAGAGCCTCATCCTCCTCATCCCCGTCGAGGGCGACATCATGGTCTCGGGCCGCGTCATCCGGGACGACGAGCTCGACAACCTGTTCCTCGCCGCGTTCACCAAGGACAAGACCACGCAGGTCGTGCTCCAGGCCGACAAGGGCGTCCCCCACGGCCGCGTCGTGAACGTGATGGAGCGCGCGAAGGCGTCGGGCCTCACGCGCCTCGCCATCGGCACCAGCCCGGCGCCCTGAGCCAGGCGGCGTGCCCACCTGGCGACCGACCACCGCCGCCGACCTCGACTACGTGATGGGGCTCGAGGCCGCGCCCGAGAACGCGCCCTTCGTCTCCCAGTGGAGCCGCGCCGAGCACCTCGACACCCTCACCGATCCCGACGCCCGCCACCTGATCGTGGAGGACGACGGCCGCCGGGTCGGCTTCGTCATCCTCGCCGACCTGACCCTGCCGTCGCGGGTCCGTCAGCTCCTGCGCGTCGTCATCGACGACAAGGGCAGGGGCCTCGGCCGTGCCACCCTGCGCGAGGCCGCGCGCATCTGCTTCCACGAGCACGACGCCGTGCGCGTCTGGCTCGACGTCCGCGAGG
>ERZ761607.5102-NODE-5102-length-11082-cov-6.179106_pt1 | contig 11082 bp, 10 predicted proteins | sample MGYA00511164_ERZ761607 | MGnify/ENA primary metagenome ERZ761607 (study PRJEB28899, sample SAMN02445080) | bioreactor sludge metagenome | biome: EBPR sludge | place: Australia: Brisbane, Thorneside Wastewater Treatment Plant | collected 2011-06-22 ...
CCGTCGGCGCTGGCGCGCCTCCGGGCTCAACCACCGCTACCGCTGGTTGAGCCGCGAGCGCAGCGAGCGTGTCGAGACCACTCAAGTCGCGCCTCCGGGCTCAACCACCGCGCTGCCTACGGCTCCAGCGTGTAGCCCAGACCGCTGCTGGTCAGCAGGTGGCGGGGGTGGGCGGGGTCGTCCTCGAGCTTGCGGCGCAACTGCGCGGCGTACACGCGGAGGTAGTGGTGTTCGCGGGTGTAGCCGGTGCCCCAGACCTCGCGCAGGATCTGCTCGCGGGGCACCAGACGGCCGACGTTGCGGGCCAGCAGCTCCAGGAAGGCCCACTCGGTGGGGGTGAGCCGCACGTCGGCCCCGCCGCGGCGGACCTTCTTGCGAGCCAGGTCGATGACCAGGTCGCCGACGACGACCTCGGTCTCGCTCGGCTCGGCGGCCGCTGCGCGGCGTACTGCGGCGCGGAGCCGGGCCATCAGCTCGTCCATGGCGAACGGCTTGGTCACGTAGTCGTCGGCACCGAGGTCGAGGGCTTCGACCTTGTCCTCGCCATGCTGCCGGGCCGAGAGGACCACGATGGGGACCGACGTCCAGCCGCGCAGGCCGGCGATGACCTCGGTGCCGTCCAGGTCCGGCAGGCCCAGGTCGAGTACGACGACGTCGGGCCGGGTGGTCGCTGCGGCGTCGAGGGCGGCCGTCCCGGTGGCGGCGGTCACCACCTCCCACCCGTGGGCGCGCAGATTGATCGCCAGGGCGCGGGCCAGCGCCGGCTCGTCGTCCACCACGAGGACCCGGTGGCCGGCTGCGGAGGTGTCGCTCATGACGCCTCAGCCGCGACGTCGGGTTCGGACGCGGTCTCGGCGCGCGGCAGCGACACGACCATGGTGAGGCCGCCGCCCGGGGTGTCTTCCGCGGTGAGTACGCCGCCCAGCGCCTCGGTGAGCCCGCGGGCCACCGCCAACCCGAGGCCGAGCCCGCCGGGCGAGGTGTCGCCGAGCCGCTGGAACGGCTCGAACATCCGCTCGCGCTCCTCGGCGGGCAGCCCCGGCCCCTGATCCACGACCAGCAACTCGACCGTCTCGGGGAGCAGGTGCGCCAGCACCCGGACCGGCGCCCCGCCGGCGTGACGGACGGCGTTGTCGACCAGGTTGGCCACCACTCGCTCGAGCAGCCCCGCATCGGTGGTGACCAGCGGCGCCGGCTCCGCCACCTCGAGCCGTACGACGTCGGGCGGGTGGCCGGCCAGCGCGAGCGGAAGGATCTCGTCGAGGCTGCGCCGGCGCAGCGTGGGGTGCACGAGGCCGCTCTGCAGCCGGGAGAGGTCGAGGAGGTCGTCGATGAGCCCCTTCAGCTGCGCCGCGGAGGCGTCGACCGAGTCGACCAGTTCGCGGCGGTCCTCGGCGGAGACGCCGGGTGCCAGCAGTCCGTCGACCGCCGCGCGCATCGTGGCCAGCGGCGTACGCAGGTCGTGGGACACCGCGCGGAGCAGTGCGGTGGAGGTGGCCTCGGCGCGCTCGAGGCCGGCCACCCGTTCGTCGCGCTCGCGCAGCCGCCGGTACTCCAGGACCAGGCCGGTCTGTACGGCGAAGCCCTCCAGCACCCGCTGGTCCGACGCCCGCAGGGGTTCGCCGCACAGGGCGAGCACGTGCTCGTCGTCGACGCGCACCTGGGTGTCGCCTTCGTCGGGGGTCGTCGCGCACGGCGCGCCGGACGACGCCAGCACGACCCACCCCGAGGGGGTGCGGGTCAGGAGTGCGACGGCGTCCTGCCCGAAGGTCTCGCGCAGCCGCGCCACGACGGCGTCGGCTGTGTCCTCGCCAGTGAGCACCGATCGAGAAAGCGCGCTCAACGTCGCGGCCTCGGTCCGCGCGCGGAGCGCCTCGGCAGCCCGACGCGAAGCCCGGTCGACCACGGTGGCTACGGCGGCCGCGACCGCGACGAAAACCACGAGCGCGAGCAGGTTGCGCGGCTCGGATACCGTCAACGTGCCGACCGGCGGCGTGAAGAAGTAGTTGAGGGCGAGGAAGCCGACCACCGCCGCGACCAAAGCCGGCAACAGTCCGCCGATCAGTGCGACGGCAACGGTCGAGGCGAGCAGGGTGAGCATCGCGAGCGGGAGCTGGTCGGTGTCCGCGAAGCCGTGCAGCACCCAGGTGAGGAGCGTCGGCAGCGCGAGCGCGCCGACCCAGCCGGCCATCTGACGCGCGGGGGAGAGAGGCGAGAGCAGCGGTCGGGCCAAGCCACGGCGGGCGACCTGGTCGTGGGTCACCAGGTGCACGTCGATCGCCCCGGCGAGCGATGCGATCCGGTCGCCCGTCGTACCCGTGAACAGGCGGCGCAACCGCCCGTGCCGCGAGACGCCGACGACGACCATCGTGGCGTTCGCACCGGTCGCGAAGTCGACGACGGCGGCCGGGACGTCCTCGCCGACCACGGAGTGGAAGGTGCCGCCGACCGACGCGACCAAGGCCTGCGCCCGGTCGAGGCGGCGCTCGTCGCCGTTGCGGAGCCCGTCGGTGGCGATCACGTGGACGGCGAGCAGTTCCGCGCCGGCGGCCCGCTGGGCCAGCCGCGCGCCGCGGCGGATCAGCGTCTCGCTCTCGAGGCCTCCGGTGACCGCGACGACGATCCGCTCCTTGGCCGGCCACGGTTCGTGGATCCGGTGCGCCCGTCGGTAGTCGTCGAGCTGATCGTCGACCCGGTCGGCCAGCCAGAGCAGGGCCAGCTCGCGCAGCGCGGTGAGGTTGCCGACCCGGAAGTACGACGTGAGCGAGGCGTCGATCTTCTCGGGACGGTAGATGTTGCCGTGCGCCATCCGGCGCCGCAGCGCGTCCGGCGACATGTCGACAAGTTGGATCTGGTCGGCGTCGCGCACCACCTGATCAGGCACGGTCTCGCGCTGCCGAACGCCCGTGATCCGCTCCACCTCGTCGTTGAGCGACTCGAGGTGCTGGATGTTGACCGTCGTGATCACGTCGATGCCGGCCGCCAGCAGCTCGGCGACGTCGTCGGCGCGCTTGGGGTGCTGGCTCCCGGGGACGTTCGTGTGGGCGAGTTCGTCGACCAGGGCGACCGCGGGGCGCCGGGCCAGCACGGCGGCGAGGTCCATCTCGGCGAACGTCGAGCCGCGGTAGTCGAGCGTGCGCCGCGGGACCACCTCGAGCCCCTCGACCTGCGCGGAGGTCTGCTCGCGCTCGTGCGTCTCGACGAAGCCGACCACCACGTCGGTGCCGCGCGCCAGCCGCCGGTGTGCCTCGCCGAGGGCGGCGTAGGTCTTGCCCACACCCGGCGCGGAGCCGAGATAGACGATCAGGCGCCCGCGCCGTTGCTCCACGACTCCCATTGTGGCGCTCAGCCCTCTCCGGCCGCCTCGCGGACGGCGAGGTTGAGCAGCAGCACGTTCACGTGTGGCTCCCCGAGCACGCCCCAGGTCCGCCCCGAGGTGTGGTCGTCGACCAGCTCCCGGACCTGGGTCTCACTGAGCCCGTTCGCGGCCGCGACCCGGGGTACTTGCAACTCGGCGTACGCGACCGAGATGTCGGGGTCGAGACCGGACCCGGAGGCGGTGACCGCGTCCGGCGGCACCGCACTCTCCGGGACGCCCTCGCGCTGGGCGACCTCGGCCTTGCGCTCCTTGATCGCGTCGACGAGCGCCGGCTCCTCCGGCCCGTAGTTGGATCCGTACGTCGAGAGCATGTCGTAGCCGTCCCCGGCCGCGGATGCCCGCGGCTGGAACAGCCCGTCGTCGTCGACCAGTTGGCCGATCAGGGCCGAGCCCACGGCCCGCGAGGGGTCCTCGGTGTGGCTGCCGTCCGCGGCGACCAGCGACCCGCGCGCGTGCCAGGGCGAGATCACCTGCCCCGCGCCGTACACGAGCAGCGGATAGGCGAGTCCCAGCACCAGGGTGGCAGCGATCATCAGCCGCAGCCCCGCGAGGCTCTGCCGGAACAGTGCATAGAGGTCGGTCATGGTGAACTCCTTCACAGCCCCGGGATCAGCGAGATCACGAGGTCGAGCAGTTTGATCCCGACGAACGGCGCCACCAGGCCGCCGACGCCGTAGATCAACAGGTTGCGGCGCAGCAGGTCCGTGGCCGAGGACGGGCGGTATCGCACGCCGCGGAGGGCGAGCGGGATCAGCGCGACGATCACGAGCGCGTTGAACACGACGGCGCTGACGATCGCCGACTCGGGTGAGCTGAGCCGCATCACGTTGAGCACGTGGAGGTCCGGGAAGGCGACCACGAACATCGCCGGCAGGATGGCGAAGTACTTCGCCACGTCGTTGGCCACCGAGAACGTCGTCAGGGCGCCGCGCGTGATCAGCAACTGCTTGCCGATCTCCACGATGTCGAGCAGCTTGGTGGGGTCGGAGTCGAGGTCGACCATGTTGCCGGCCTCCTTGGCCGCCACCGTGCCGGTGTTCATGGCCACCCCGACGTCGGCTTGGGCGAGCGCCGGTGCGTCGTTCGTGCCGTCGCCGCACATCGCGACCAGTCGGCCGCCCTGCTGCTGCTCGCGGATCAGCGCCAGCTTGTCCTCGGGGGTGGCCTCGGCCAGGACATCGTCGACGCCTGCCTCGCGCGCGATCGCCTGCGCGGTCAGGGCGTTGTCGCCGGTGATCATCACCGTGCGGATGCCCATCGCGCGCAGCTCGTCGAACCGCTCCCGGATGCCGGTCTTGACGATGTCCTTGAGGTGGACGATGCCCAGCACCCGTGCAGCCTGATGCCCGCGGCGCTCGGCGACCACGAGCGGCGTACCGCCCGCGCGCGCGATCTCGTCGACCAGCTCGTCGAGCTGCCGGGTGTGGTCGCTGGTCGCGGGCGCGCCGGTGCTGTGCACCCACTTCTGGACCGCCGACCCGGCGCCCTTGCGGATCGACCGGTCGCCGACATCGAGGCCGCTCATCCGGGTCGAGGCCGAGAACTCCACCAGCGTCGCGCCGGCCGGAGTGTCCCGCTGATCACCGATCAGCTCGACGATGCTGCGGCCTTCGGGGGTCTCGTCGGCCATGGACGAGAGCAGCGCGGCCTCTGCCAGCTCCTCGGGGGTGACGCCGTCAAGGGGGAGCAGCTCGGTGGCCCGGCGGTTGCCGAGCGTGATGGTGCCGGTCTTGTCGAGCAACAGTACGTCGACGTCGCCCGCGGCCTCGACGGCGCGGCCGGACATGGCGAGCACGTTGCGGCGCACCAGCCGGTCCATTCCGGCGATGCCGATCGCCGAGAGCAGGGCGCCGATCGTGGTGGGGATCAGGCAGACCAGGAGCGCGACGAGCACCAGCACCGACTGGCGCGCACCGTTGTAGTCGGCGACGAACCACAGCGTGCCGCAGACCACCACGAAGACGACCGTGAGTGCGCTGAGCAGCACGTTGAGCGCGAGCTCGTTGGGGGTCCGCTGCCGTTCGGATCCTTCGACCAGGGCGATCATCCGGTCCACGAAGGAGTGGCCGGGTTCGCTGGTGATCCGGACGACGATCCGGTCCGACAGCACGGTGGTCCCACCGGTGACCGCGCTGCGGTCGCCGCCCGACTCGCGGATCACCGGGGCGGACTCGCCCGTGACGGCGGACTCGTCGACCGAGGCGACCCCTTCGACGACCTCGCCGTCGCCGGGGATCCGCTCGCCGGCGACCACCACGACGACGTCGCCGCTGCGCAGGCTCGTACTCGGGACCTCGTCCGTCGGCAGTGTGACGAGGTTGCCGGTGTAGGTGAGGGTGTCGACCGAGGCTCGGACCCGCCGGGCCGGAGTCTCGCGCTGGAGGGCGCGGAGGCTGGCGGCCTGAGCCTTGCCGCGGCCCTCGGCCACCGACTCGGCCAGAGTCGCGAACAGCACCGTCAGCCACAGCCAGACCGTGACCAGCCACCCGAGCACGCTCGGGTCGAGGATCGACAGCACGGTGGTGACAACGGCACCGATCTCGACGACGAGCATCACGGGCTCGGCCGCGAGCCGGCGCGGGTCGAGCTTGCGCAGCGCGCCGAGCAGCACCTCACGGTCGACGGTGCTGGACAGGGAACCGGTCATGACAGGGACTCCGCGATCGGCCCGAGGAGGAGCACGGGCACGTAGGTGAGGCCGACGACGACGAGCGCGACGCCGGTGAGGAGGACGACGAACAGCGGCTGATGGGTGGGCAGCGTCCCGGCGCCGGCCGGGACCCGCTTGGCCGCGGCGAACCGGCCGGCCAGCGCGAGCACGAACACCATCGGCAGGAACCGGCCGAAGAGCATGAGCAGCCCGAGGAGGGTGTTCCAGAACGGCGTGCCGGAGGTCAGCCCGCCGAAGGCCGACCCGTTGTTGTTGGCGGCCGACGTGACGGCGTACAGCATCTCGGAGAAGCCGTGCGGACCGCTGTTGAGGATGCCCGCCGGGCCGGCGTCGAAGGACACCGCCACGGCGATGCCGACCAGCAGCAGGATCGGGGTGGCCAGCACGTAGAGGGCGACCATCACGATCTCGCGCTGGGCGATCTTCTTGCCGAGGTATTCCGGCGTCCGGCCGACCATCAGCCCGCACAGGAACACGGTGACGATGGTCAGCATCAACATGCCGTACAGGCCGGAGCCGACGCCACCGGGCGCGATCTCGCCGAGCATCATCGTGAACATCGCCACTCCACCGCCCGGCGCGGTGAACGAGTCGTGCATCGCGTTGACCGCGCCTGACGAGGTGCCGGTGGTCGCGGCTGCGAAGAGTGCCGACGCGGCCTCGCCGAACCGGACCTCCTTGCCCTCCATGGCGCCGCCCGCGAGCTGGGGCGCGGTGCCCGGTGCGGCCATCTCGACCCAGGTGATCAGGCCGACCGAGATCGTGAGCAGCAGCGCCATCACGCCGCCCACGGCGTACCCCTGCCGCCGGTCCCGCACGATGATCCCGAAGGCGCCGGCCATGGCAAACGGGATCAGCAGTTCGAGGTAGATCGCGATCAGGTTGCTGAACGGCGTCGGGTTCTCGAACGGGTGCGCGGAGTTGACGTTGTAGAAGCCGCCGCCGTTGGTGCCGAGCTGCTTGATCGCCTCCTGGCTCGCCACCGGGCCGCCGGTCAGAGTCTGGCTGCCACCGGTGAGCGTCTCCATCAGGTGCGGCCCGGCGAAGTTCTGCACGACGCCGAGGACGATGAACAGACAGGCGGCGATCAGCGAGATCGGCAGCAGCACCCGCACCACGGTGCGGACCAGGTCTGAGAAGAAGTTCCCGACTCGCCCGTCCCGCTCGGCCCGGGCCAGGCCGCGCGCGAACGCTGCGGCCACCGACATGCCGACGGCGGCACTCACGAAGTTCTGGACCGCGAGGCCCGACATCTGCATGAGGTGGCCGATCGCCGCCTCGCCGGAGTACCACTGCCAGTTGGTGTTGGTGACGAAGCTGACCGCGGTGTTCCAGGCGCCGTCAGCCGGGAGTGCCGAGAAGCCGAGCGACAGCGGCAGGTGCTCCTGGAGCCGACCGACGGCGTACAGCAGGAGCACGCCCACCGCGCTGAACCCCAACACCGACAGCGCGTAGCTGCGCCAGTGCTGATCGGCGTCGGGGTCGAGGCGGAGCAACCGGTACGTCGCGCGCTCGGCCGCGAGGTGGTGCTCGCTGGTGTAGACGTGCGCGAGCAGGCGGGCCAGCGGTGGCACGGTGACCACCAGCAGGACCACGAGCGCCAGGAGCTGCCCGAGCGCCGGCCAGGTCTCGCTCATCGCGATTCGCTCCGGTCAGCGCGGTCGGCCCGGTCCAGCACGCCGACCAGCAGCGCGAGGAGCACGAACGCCGTGAGCGTGATCAGGACGAAGAGGACGTCTTGCATGCCTCATTCGTACGGCGGGATTCGGCGCATCAGGCGGGTCTTGATGGTTCCTTGATGCTGGCTCGGCCGGGCTTGACGGTGTCTAGATGGCACGTCGCCACCTCCGAATCAGCCAACGGCCGCGTGGAGGGAGCGCCGGACATGACCACGCCCTAAGTCAGGAGCCGGATCTGGGGTGCGTCATGGCTGTGGGCGATGACGGCGGAGCAGTGCTGACAGGTCATGGTCTGTGGACGGACCAGGTTCGTCTGGGTGGAGAAGCCGGCCGATCGGCGCGGTTCCGGGCAGAGGTATCCGAGGTTGAGCCGCACCCATGGTGCCCAGGTGGGGGCGGACGCGGCCTGGCCCCGCTTGCGATCGTCGAAGGGCGCCCACCACTGGTCCACCACGGCACGCAGTGATGTTGTTCCGTCCCGCCCCGAGGTGTGGTCGAACGCGGAGATCCGAGCCGGTGCCGCGTGTGGACCTGTCTTGCGGTCGCCGCTGCACCTGCCGTGCTCGAGACCCTGGCTTAGCCAGGTGGTACGCCGGGTGCGCTGACAGACGAAGCAGTCGAGACTGATGGCAAGCTCCTTGCCGCTCCAGTGCAGGTTGTGGAACGGCGCGTCGCCGAGGAGTAGGACGGCTGTCACCTGATACGACCGCAGCATGGCCACGAACCTCGCAGGCGTTGCTCGTCTCTGGTCGTCCGCCAGCGCACGGATCGACCACGCCCAGCTGGTCACGCCGATTGAATTCTCCCTCGCGCAGGGTGGCCAGTGCGTGAGTTAGGTGAGCCGGTTCGGAACGACCTGCTGATGGGCCCAGTGCTCGCTGGTCTGAACGTGCCCTTGGCGCACCCATTTGGCGACGTTGACGCCGAACTGGTCGCGGGGGAACTCAGCTGCGGTCCGGACGACCAATCCTTCCGATACATCGGGTCCGAGGGTGGTCCGCCACATCCTTGTCAGGTCGTCCAGGCTCGGCATGACCCCGCGGAACAGGACTGGGACGACCTCCAGGCCGAGCAACTGTGACCACTCGAGGGTCTCGTCCCAGCTCAGACACAGCTCGTTGCGCCAGATGTTGTAGACGAAGAAGTACGACACGAGCTCGTCGTAGGCGATGGAGTGTCGGGCGTACAGGTTCTCTCCGCAGATGCGCATGTCTGCGGGGATGTCGTCGGCGCCGGCCGCGAGCAGCCTCGGGATCTCCTCTATGACTCGGATGGAGGCCGCCTTGCGATCACGTTTGCGGGTGCCGACCGCCGACAGCACGGCGCCGCCGGTCGCGGGGTGCCATACGGTCCTCGCCCAGGTCGACTTGCCAAGGCCGGGCAACCCGATGGTGTAGGTGAGGGAGCCACGGCCCGGGTTCCTTTCAAGGTCGATCAGGCGTGCTGCGGCGGTCCATTGGTCAACAGGCTGGTCGCGTTCAGCGGTGACAGCCTCGCGAAACACCTGCCGCCGAACCCAGGTCGGCACTGAGCCGAGGTCGGCGGTGGCGCGCTCGAGGACGCCGAAGCTATCGGGTCGCAGCGCGTCGACCTCTTCCAGAGCCAGCTCGGCGTAGGCGACATTCTTGGCGAGTTGGTCGCTGTCGTCGCAGATGCGGCCGCGGGTATCTGCCTTCCAGAGCGCGACCTGCAGGCGGGGGTCGGTGACGTGAGTGGCGCGCAGCAGCGAACCGGGTGAGACCCTGTCGATGTGGTAGGTCCACATGTGGTTGCGGACCTGGGCCTGAATCAGCGGCATCGCGCCGAACGGCAACGAGAGCAGCTGCGGATGGGTGGCGAACAGCGTCGAAGCGATGCGGGCGCCGGCCTCCTCGTGGCCATGCGCCGAGAATCGGCCAGGCGTCTTCTCGACGGTCGTCTCGGGCTTACCGACATCGTGCAGCAGCGCAGAGAGGCGTAGCAGGTGTGGAGTGAGCGGTCCAGGACCGGTGTCTTCAGGGAGCTGGTCGGCGAGGTCGCTGGCGACGTCGATAACCATGCGAGTGTGCGTCGCGACGTCGCCCTCACCGTGGTACGAGACTGTTTGCGGACAGCCCTGCAGCTCCGAAAGCTCGGGAAGGCCCGGCGCCATCAGATCAATCGCGTCGCCACGTAGCAGGGCCGAGATCGCGTCCACGCCCACCAGTATTCGGGCGAGCGCGGATGAGGGCATTCCCATTTGGTGAGGCGCGGACGAACGCCCCAGGCGCGCGGCGGGCCACGTCGGCGATCGTGCGCCGAGCGTCAATCTTCACAGCACTCCTCGCACACTCCCGGAGGCGGTCCTGGCTAGCGAGCGGGATCACGAGGTCAGGTAATGCCGAGGTCGGCCTTGACTTGGTCCCATGTGATTGGGGCCTCGCCGGTCTCGTGGATCTCGGTGCGCGCAGCCGTGGCGGCCTGGATGTCGGCGAGGTCCTCGGCCGCCTCGATCAGCTGCTCAAGTTGACCGGCATCGACTACCGCGGCGACTCGGCGGCCGCCCTGAGTGAGGTACGCCGGCTCATGTTCGATGCGGGCTTGGTCGACAACGTTGGCGAGCCGGCCGCGCGCATCGCTCAGCCTCATCTCACTCACTCCCGACAACGGTGCTTCAGAGCGTCAAGTTGCGCAAACAGCGGAGCTCGTCCAGGACTCGATGGCACGTGTCGATCGGGACGGCAGCCCTCCCTTCGGGGACATGACTTGTGCACTTCGGGCCGACTACGGACGAGCCGTGCCATCTAACTTCGATGGATGACCGAAGTTCGAGATCCGGCTGTGCAGACGCACGAGGCGACGCACACGGTGATCACACCGTCGGTGCTCTACTTCGGCACGCCGGTCGGGCTGATCAGCACTCTCAACCGGGACGGTACGACGAACCTGTCGCCGGTCTCGTCGTTGTTCGCCCTGGGGCAGCGGTACGCCGTCGGGCTGGGTGCCGGCGGCCAAGCCGCGGCAAACCTGATCGACTGCCCCGAACTGGTCGTCAATCTGCCCGACGCCGAGCTTGCTGGAGCGATCGAGGAGATCGCGCCGACGACTGGGGTAGACCCGGTCCCGCAGCACAAAGCGGCTCGCTATCGATTTGAGCCGGACAAGTGGACCCTCGGTGGGCTGACGCCGCTCAGCAGTGAGCTGGTGAGACCTGACCGAGTCATGGAATGCCCGATCCAACTAGGACGTGTCCCGTAAATCCTGGCGGCGCCGGACGCCGCCCAGATCACGCGATGGCGACGTTGCCGACGCTTCGAAGACACCCAGTCTGCGCGCGCCAGCGCCTTGCCACCGCGCGCCTGGACGACGCCGGCATCCACCACGATTTACGGGAC
>ERZ761607.5103-NODE-5103-length-11080-cov-279.944218_pt1 | contig 11080 bp, 8 predicted proteins | sample MGYA00511164_ERZ761607 | MGnify/ENA primary metagenome ERZ761607 (study PRJEB28899, sample SAMN02445080) | bioreactor sludge metagenome | biome: EBPR sludge | place: Australia: Brisbane, Thorneside Wastewater Treatment Plant | collected 2011-06-22 ...
ACGCCGTCGACCATTCGTCGGCGACCTACGTCGTCGACCCGCAGGGGCGGCTCGCCGGCAGCCTGCCGCACGCCGCGTCGCCGGCGCAAACCGTCGCCTTCATCCGCCAGCAACTCGCGGCAGGCAACGCCCGCTGAAGCCGCCCGCTGCCGCGATGAGCCGCCGCCAGGGCGAGAGGTTCCGCGCGAGAGGCACCCCCGCTTTGCGAAACTCATTTCTTGCGGTTGCCACCAACCCAAGTGCCATCTCGCGCCGTCTATACGCCCGAGTTTGCCGCCATCACGGCCCCGACGGCGTCTTCGCCCGCAGCTGGCCTATCGGCAGCGTGGCCCTGGGTCATGGTGCTGCTGCTGTCTTCCCAGTTGCTGTACTACCTCTGAACAGGCCGGCCATCGGTACAGGCGACTCAGGCCCAGCGACAAGCGCCCCGCAGCCGACCTTCTCCGACAAGAGCCGCTCGATCGTTCCATCAAGGAGGATCTTGGTCCGTTGGTGATGAGGTCGATCCTTTGCCAGCGAAAGACGACCCCCTCGGCCTTCTGCTCGTAGCTGCCGTGGCGGATGCGCGCGCCGAGGTCGTCCGGTGAACCGACTTGAAGGATGAATGTTGCGCCGCAACAGCTCCCGCGCACTGAGGAGGGGTAGTCCGGCAAGAGGCTCTGCCGGGACGCCCGCCGGGATCCGGAAATCTGCAATTCGAGCAGATCCATTGAATACCACATCGAACTGCAACATTCAGGGTATAAGCATATCCAAGATGTAATTGAATTCCTCTTACAAACAACCGCTTGCAACGCCTGAGTCGTTCCAGTTCCAGATCTTGTGCGACTCGCTTCAACTGCATTATCATCGCACCGGTGGCCGGTCGAGTCTTCTACCTGCGCCTCGAGCCAGCAAGGAAGCGAAGTCGCACGACGAGGTACGCAGGAGACTGATGTGTGAAGACGTGGCGCCGACGGTTTCTGATGGCTTCGGCCCCGAAACGGGCTGCCTTCCACCCCCAACAACCGTGTGCAGACAATGACGAGAACCTTGACCCGTTATTTGCTTCCCTTGCTGCTGAGCTTGCCCCTCCTCGCTGCCGCGGCCAGCGGCGGCGGTGAAGCGAGAGGCCCCCTCCTGACCGACCACTGGGTCGGCTACACGGCGGTGGTCATCTTCATCGTCGCTTACGCAATCGTCCTGGCCGAGGAGTTCACTCACCTCCGCAAGTCGAAACCCGTCATCCTCGCCGCCAGCGTTCTCTGGTTGCTGATCGCCATCGCCTACCAGAACACCCCGGCCGCCGAGACGGTAGCGCCCGCGCTGCGCCACAACCTGCTGGAATACGCTGAGCTGATGCTCTTCCTGCTCGCGGCCATGACCTACATCAACGCTATGGAAGAGCGCCTGGTGTTCGATGCGCTGCGCTCCTGGCTGATCAGCAAGGGCCTGAGCTACCGCAAGCTCTTCTGGGTGACCGGCGGGCTCGCCTTTTGCATCTCGCCGGTGGCCGACAACCTGACCACCGCGCTGCTGATGTGCGCCGTGCTGCTCTCTGTGGGCGTGGGCAATCCGCGCTTCGTCGGCCTGGGTTGCATCAACGTAGTGGTCGCCGCCAATGCCGGCGGCGCCTTCAGCCCCTTCGGCGACATCACGACCCTGATGGTCTGGCAGAAAGGCATTGTCACGCCGCAGGGTCCTGCAGACTTCTGGGCATTCTTCCACCTGTTCCTTCCCTCGGTCGTCAATTTCCTCGTTCCAGCCATCGCCATGCACTTCGCCATCCCTGACGAGCAACCGCTGGCAGAGGACGAACTGGTGCAGATGCGGCGAGGCGCCAAACGAATCATTCTGCTCTTTGTGGTCACGCTGGTTACCGCCGTCTGTTTTCACAGCTTCTTCCATCTGCCACCGATGCTCGGCATGATGGCCGGCCTCGCCTACCTGCAGATCTTCGGCTACTATCTGAAGAAGACCCACCTGCCAGGAGGAGGCGCGCGGGATGCCGGCCACGATTCCGGACAAGTGGAAGACATCGTCCCGTTCGATATCTTCCGCAGCATCGCCCGCGCCGAATGGGACACCCTCCTTTTCTTCTACGGTGTCATCCTGTGCGTCGGCGCGCTCGGGTTCATCGGCTATCTGGCCCTGCTCTCGCAAGTCCTGTACGTGGACCTTGGTCCGACCACGGCGAACATCCTGATCGGGATTTTGTCCGCGATCCTCGACAACATCCCGATCATGTTCGCCGTCCTGACCATGAACCCGGACATGTCCCTGGGCCAGTGGCTGCTGGTGACTCTGACGGCCGGAGCGGGCGGCAGCATGCTTTCCATTGGCTCTGCGGCGGGAGTGGCGCTGATGGGCCAGGCACGCGGACAATACACCTTCTTCCTGCACCTGCGCTGGACGTGGGCGATTGCCCTTGGCTACGCCGCGAGTATCGGCACACACCTGCTCATCAACCGGAGCCTGTTCTGAATGGCAACTGCCGCCACCGACCGCGGGGCGAGTGGCTGACGTGTCGACGGAGCAGAACCTCGTGGTGGACTCCTGCGGAGCGACGATTTCATTGGAAATGAATGTGGACCAAAAATGAAGACCTTCTTACCCAGGCTCGAAGCTTCCCCAGTCCGCTGTGTTCTGCTGCCAGCGGTGAGCGGACTCCTCATGACCCCGGCCCTGGCGGTGGAATCGGCGTCTGCTGCCGGCCCGGCCGGGGCACCCGGGATCCTGATGGCTTTGCTGGTGGCATTCCTGTTGTCGGCCGTGATCGTCAAGGGGCTCGTTCTCTGGAGCCACAAACAGGAGCACCGGCAGGAAATGATGATGTTCTGCATGAAGTCCCTTGTTCATTCGAGCACCGATGCCGAACGTGCCGATTCGGCCCGAGCGCTGGGCAAAGCGCGGGATGCCGGCGCCTTGCTCACGCTGGCAAACCTCACCTGGAACGAGGAAGAGCCAGAAATGGTCCGCCAGGCGGCCGGCGAGGCGCTGGACGAAATGGCCCGACGCGTCCGCAAGTACGCCAGGCTCATACCGGATCTGAAGTCCGCGGCAGAACAAAGGGATTTCCGTCGCATCATCGAGTTGATCACTGTCAACTTCGAGCGGGATGCTCAAAAACATGTGCAGAGTGCTTACATTCTTGGTCGCCACTACATGCGCCTCGGGCGTTACGCGGACGCCCGGGACTGGTTCGAGAGATCCGAGTCCCGCAATCGGAAGTTCAATCTGTACGGGAACAGGATCAGGCGCCGAATCGTTGAGTGCAATGCCCTTCTGCTGGAGGAAGCCGACAACATGTTCAGAACGGGGGACTACCAGGGAGCGAGGCAGCACTACGCGGCGCTGAGCCATGGGCTGAGTGCTGCAGATCGGCGACAATGGGCTGTCTATCTGCGCTCGGCTTGCGTGTACTGCAAACTGCTGGATTATCGCGCTGCCGATGCGGCGCTGCAGCAGGCCATTGATCATCAACAGAAGACAGATCTCGTGCTCACCCTCAAGCCACTTCTGGAAGCGATCCTGGGCCGAGCCGATACAGCCGGATCGCCAGCAAAGGCTCCGGCCGAGCTGATCGAGCGCGCCATCGACGAGCGCGCGAGCGCCATCATGGAGACGTTGCGTGGACAGCAGCGCACGGGACGACGTGCCTGAGTCGCATTCTGTCAATAGGAGAGAAAGATGTCCGAAAATCTGATGCCGGCGCTCGAGCAATCCGAGCTCTTCGCCGGATTCACGGAGCAACAACTCGAGCAGGTCATTCTCCACGTCCGTCCCAGGGCCTTCACGCTCAAGAGCGGCGAACGACTCTACAAGCGGGGTGACGTCGCAGACCGTTGCTGGATCGTCCTGTCGGGCGATCTCACGGCCAAGCGGGCCAGCCTGCGCTCGCCTTTGCGCCGGATGGTCTATCGTGTCGGCTCTGTAACCGGTATTCAGGGACTCGCTGATCCGGGCTCCGAGCGAGCCATTTCCATGATTTGCGAGAAACGTTGCGAGCTGATCGAGATCGGCCGCGAGGGGATCGACGCACTGGACGCCGAAACCCGAGTCATGCTCTGGGAAAATGTGGCCCGCCTGTTGATGCGCAAACTCGCCCTGTGCCTTTATGAGGAATCGTTCCACGACTGATGCCTGCTGGCACCTCCGCCTCGCCCTGCGGGATGAAGCGGCGGCAGATTCCGCCTGCGCGGCCGAGGTCGGCAGCACGCTGGAGTTCCTTGCTCGTTGCGGGCAACGAAGCCCCGACGACGGCAACGACCAAGCGGCGTGCCAGACGTTCAGCGGCGTTTTTGGCAAGCCAATGGCTGCGGTCGTCGAGCGCTGTGGCGCAGCAGCCGTTGCCGCCGCTGGCTGTCGGTCCTTTCCTGCGCGCGCTGGCGTCGACCGGGACGCCGCGCTGCCGCGATGAGCCGCTGCCGCCGGCAGCACTGCCCGCCCGATCGACAGGAGATGCCGCAAATGCCTTCGCACCCTTCAGTCCTGGCCGTCGCCGCGTTGCTGCTGTTGCCCGTTGGCGCCACTGCCGCCGACAGCGGCCTGGTCGTCAGCGACCCCTACGTCCGGCTGATGCCGCCGGGGTCGGCGAACACGGCCGCCTTCATGAGCATCAGCAACCGCAGCGGCAGCGACCGTCGGCTGCTGCAGGCCGCAACCCCGGTGGCGCGGACGGTCGAGCTGCACACCCACCTCGACGACCACGGCGTCATGCGCATGCGGCAGGTCGCAGCGATCGACATCCCGGCCGGCGGCCGCGCCGAACTCCGCTCCGGCGGCCACCACGTCATGCTGATCGGCCTCAGGCAGCCGCTGCAGGAGGGAGAACGCGTACCGCTGACGCTGCGCTTCGACGACGGCAGCACGCAGAAGCTGGAGGTTCCGGTCAGGAGACCGCAGCCAGCGCTCGAAGCGGGGCCGCCGGCGGCGCACGGCAAGCATTGATCGCCGGGCTGCCGGCAGACGCGGCGAAGCGGCGGGAGCAGACGCATGACGGCACCCGACGCAGGCGAGTCCGGGGCGCCGACAGCCGCCGGCGGGCTATCGCTCGTTGCCGAAGAGCATCTGGCTGCTCGGGAGGGTTTCGCTGTTCATGGACATCCCGTCCGAGCCGGTCCATTGTCTGCTCCCGATCTTCATGGTGGGCACGCCGCTCATCCGGGCGATCTCACACACGTCCAAGCTGTCGTCCGGACGCAGCAGCAGATCCAGCACTTGGCGTCGTCAGGCGGAGAACAGACGGTCGATCGGATTGACGGGCATGATCCCGCCTTCTCAAAAACGCTTCGATCGGAGAAGTGAGGATGGCGTGATTCGCGCCAGGCGTCTCGTGGCGCTTCACCCGCAGAAGGTGAACCGCCACGAGAACGGCCGGTGCCGATGGATCCACGCTGCGACGCACCGTGCAACCTAGTTGCATATACAATCCTGTTGTGGTCAAATCGTCGTATCAGGGAACAAGCTTCCCTCTCTGGACCCGAGCCACGTGCTCTCGCCGATGAAGTTCGTGCTGCTGGGCAACGCCTTGCGCCGCGGCGACTGGTCGCGCTCGCATTGCTGCGCCAAGCCGTCAGCCATGGGAAACTCGCGTGTGACGGCTGCTTCATGGCAACGATGGTGGAACCGGGATTCGGTGAATACCACCTTTCCGTATTGGACGAGGAACACGAGATGCCAACGACTTCCATGATTCCTGTCACCCTGATCACCGGCTTTCTCGGCGCAGGCAAGACGACGCTGCTCAATCGCATCCTGACGGAACGTCATGGCGAGAAGATCGCCGTCATCGAGAACGAGTTCGGCGAGATCGGCATCGACAATGATCTTCTGGTGCAGGGTGAAGAACAGATCGTCGAAATGAACAACGGGTGCATCTGCTGCACCGTCCGCGGCGATCTGGTGCGCATCCTCGGTGATCTTGCCACCAAACGCGACAGCGGGGCCTTGAAGTTCGACCGCATCATCATCGAGACTACGGGTCTTGCCGATCCCGGTCCCGTGGCGCAGACTTTTTTTGTCGATGAGAACATCGCCGAGCGCTACCTGCTCGACGCCGTCGTCACGGTCGTCGATGCAAGACACGGCAAGAAGCAACTTGATGACCACGAAACCGCACAGGAACAGGTTGGCTTTGCTGATCGCATTCTGATCTCGAAATCCGATCTTGTCGCCCCCCAGGAACTCGCCCTACTGAGGCAGCGCCTGGTGCACATGAACCCCCGCGCTTCCATTCATTCGGTGCATTTTGGCGAGGCGCCGCTGAATGAAATCCTGGACGTACGTGCCTTCGACTTCAAGGCCATTCTCGATATTGAGCCGGGCTTTCTCGAAGAAGACCACCACGAACACGACGACACCATTTCCTCATTCGTCTTCAAGTCTGACCGGGAGTTCGACGGCGACAGGCTGGCTGACATACTGGGCGCCCTTGTCAATGTTTATGGGAATGACTTACTGCGCTACAAAGGCATTCTTGCTATCGCCGGACGATCGCATCGCGTCGTCTTTCAGGGAGTGCATATGCTGATGGGCGGCACGCCAGGAAACGACTGGGGATCCGGCGAGCAACGTCAATCGGTCATGGTCTTCATTGGCCGCAACCTGCCGAAAGAGGTCATTGAAGATGGCCTGAAGAACGCGCTGGTCAAGGGCAGGAAGGCCGCATGAGCGACGCCACCCCGCCAAGCCCGCCCAAAACTCATCGCTGCGTCGCGAGGCGCAGCAGCGGCACGAACGCCGGCAACGGCAATTCACTGATTGAACAGCGTGCTGCTCAACTGCCGGATCGGTGACGGCTGGTCGTGCGGCACAATGCGGTCGTCGATGGCTGGGCTGCGACCTGCTGACCGGGTTCTATGTGCCCTCACCACACAGGATCGGGCCAAGCACCGACCTCGCCGCCATTCCGCGCGTCAGCGCGTCAGCGCGTCCGCCGCCGAATTCTCCGAAGACGTGGCACGCACCAACGTGTCGCTGGTCTTGGGCTACAAGCGCTTGCAGAACGAATTTGAGCAAGGCGCCTTCCATGTACGAGTTGTCCCGTTTTCATCTTCGACTCGGCCTGCACCCTGCGGCGCACGACGGAAGGCGCCGCGTTCACCGTCAGTTTTTCTGACGAGCGGTGACCATGGATCGTACAGGTGCTTGACCATGTCCGTTATCCAGACTGGCGTCGCATACAGTGACCGAGCGAGGATGCGTCGTCGCGCATGGACTCCATCGTGCAGAGGATCACACGCGAAGGCATTCAAGTCTTTCCAGGGGTTCTGCCAGCTAGAGGCGATGGGTGAGGTGTCGGCATGATTGTCCACATGGAGGAAATACCGGCGCGTGCAGAGCCTCTGCACAGCGAAGTGGGTGCATCACAGACCGTACGCGTTGATGACGTCGCTGGTCTAGCGACGATATTCGAACCGGAAGTCCAGGCAGTCTGTTGGCTGCGTTCAGAACAGCCGCTGATCATTGCCTATGTGAACTCAGCCTTGGCAGCCGGCGGGCTCGGCAGTGGGTTTCGGCAAGCGGTGGAGCTGGCGCACCGGTTGCCGAAGTTGGGCCTGCCCGACTTTCCAGGCTGCAAGTCCCTGTCAGCGGACATTGAGTTCCTCAGCACGCTATATGCTGACCTGCTCCGTTGCACCACTGTCGGCTTGCGGCTGGAGATAACGGATCGCGCCATGTGCCCGCGATTCCATGTCGACAAAACGGGCATACGTTTGCTGTGCGCCTACCGCGGACCGGGCACCGAGTGGATTGACGACACCCGGGCCGGCCGCGATCTGCTGGGCACGGATTCGGCCAATGAGGCTGCCCGCATCGCACCCGGCGCCGAGGTCCACCAGGCACAGACGTTCGACGTGGTGTTGCTCAAGGGTGGGTTGTGGCAGGGCAACCACGGGCGTGGCGTCATTCATCGTTCACCGCAGCCAGTTGTGGCGAAAGCGCCACGACTCCTGCTGGCGATTGATGCTGTGTGGGACTAGGCGTTCGGACAGGGAGCCATTCATGGAAGGCCTCTTGCCCATTTCGGTGGCCCATTTCGGTGACAGTATATGAAACTTGCGCGGACTGCTCGCCTGCCTGTCGCCGATGTCGGGGACTGTCGCTGCAATGAGCGGGCTCGCCGTACTCGCCGGGTCAGAGCAGCACGCGCCGTATGTCGGCGAGCAACCGGACGCGAAAGGACCACGCCGCCGCAGCTCACGTGCGGCGGCGTGGTCGTCCGACAGGAACCCGCTGCGCCCCTACCTCTTCTTCACCGCCGGCAGGTCGGTGCACACGCCCTCATAGACCTCGGCCGCCATGCCGATCGATTCGCCGAGCGTCGGGTGCGGGTGGATCGTGTGCGCGATGTCGGCGGCGTCGCAGCCCATCTCGATGGCGAGGCAGATTTCGCCGATCATGTCGCCGGCTTCGGTGCCGACGATGCTGCCGCCGATGATGCGGTGCGTCGCCTCGTCGAAGATCAGCTTGGTGAAGCCCTCCTCGCGGCCGTTCGCCAGCGCGCGCCCGGAAGCGGCCCACGGGAACACGCTCTTGCCGTAGGTGATCCCTTCGACGCGGCATTGCTCCTCGGTCTTGCCGGCCCAGGCGATCTCGGGGTCGGTGTAGGCGACCGACGGGATCTGCAACGCATCGAAACAGCGCTTGCTGCCGTGCGCGGCTTCAGCGGCGACGTGCCCTTCGTGCACGCCCTTGTGCGCCAGCATCGGCTGGCCGACGATGTCGCCGATGGCGAAGATGTGCGGCACGTTGGTCCGCTGCTGCGTGTCGACCGGGATGAAGCCGCGTTCATTGACGGCGACGCCGGCCTTCTCGGCGGCGAGCGTCCGGCCGTTCGGCGCGCGGCCGACGGCGACGAGGACGAGGTCGAAGCGCTCGCTTTCGCCGCTGCTGTAGCTGACATCGATGCCTTCGGGGGTCGCTGCGGCGGCGACGACGCCGGTGTTGAGCAGGATGCGGTCGAAGCGGTGGGCGTTCTTCTTCTCCCACACCTTGACCAGATCCCGGTCGGCGCCGGGCATCAGCACGCCGCCGAGTTCGACGACGGTGATGCGCGAGCCGAGCGCGGAGTAGACGCTCGCCATTTCGAGGCCGATGATGCCGCCGCCGACGACCAGCATGCGTTGCGGAATCTGCCGCAGTTCCAGGGCGCCGGTCGAGTCGACGACGCGCGGGTCGTCGGGCATGAAGGGCAGCGCGATCGGCTGCGAACCGGCGGCGATGATCGCCTTCTGGAAGCGGATCAGCTTGCTGCCGCCGGCGGCGAGCGCGACCTCGAGATGGTTGGCGTCGACGAACTGGCCGACGCCCTGCACGACCTCGACCTTGCGCCCCTTGGCCATGCCGGCAAGACCGCCGGTCAGCTTGCCGACGACCTTGTCCTTGTGCGCGCGCAGCCGGTCGAGGTCGATGCTCGGCGCGCCGAAGCTGACGCCACAGTCGCCCATGTGCTGCGCCTCTTCCATGACCGCGGCGACATGCAGCAGCGCCTTCGACGGGATGCAGCCGACGTTGAGACAGACGCCGCCGAGCGTCGGGTAGCGCTCGACGAGGACGGTCCGCATGCCGAGGTCGGCGCTGCGAAAGGCCGCCGAATAGCCGCCCGGCCCGGCGCCGAGGACCAGCATCTCGCATTCGAGGTCGGCCTTGCCGCTGACCGCCGGCGCCGCCTGCGGCGCCGGGGTGTCGGTCGCTGCCGGCGCCGTGTCCGCCTGCGCCGGCAGCGTCGCCAGCGCGGCGGAGGTCTCGATCAGCGCCACCAGCGCGCCGGCCGAGACCTTGTCGCCGACGGCGACCCGGATTTCGCGGATGGTGCCGGCAACGCTGCTCGGCACGTCCATCGTCGCCTTGTCGGACTCGAGGGTGACGAGCGCGTCGTCGACCTGGACCGTGTCGCCGACGGCGACGCAGACATCGATGACCGGCACGTCGTGGTAGTCCCCGATGTCGGGGACTGTCGCTTCAATGATCTGGCTCATCGTCTTGTCTCCGGTCAGAGCAGCACGCGCCGCATGTCGGCGAGCAGCTGGGCGAGATGGACGTTGAAGCGCGTCGCCGCGGCGCCATCGATGACGCGGTGGTCGGCGGTCAACGACATCGGCAGGATGAGCCGCGGAGCGAACTCGCGGCCGCTCCAGACCGGCTTCATGACCGACTTGTTGACGCCGAGGATCGCCACCTCGGGCGCGTTGATGATCGGCGAGAACATCGTGCCGCCGATGCCGCCAACGCTCGAGATGGTGAAGCAGGCACCGGACATCTCGCCCGGAGTGAGCTTGCCATCACGCGCCTTCTTCGCCAGTTCGCCACTCTCGCTGGCGAGTTCGGCGACCGATTTCTGGTCGGCGTTCCGGATCACCGGCACGACGAGGCCGTTCGGCGTATCGGCAGCGAAAGCGATGTGGCAGTACTGCTTGAGAACGAGGTTGTCGCCGTCGAGCGAGCTGTTGAACTCCGGGTACTTCCTCAGGGCAACCGCGCAGGCCTTGATCAGGAAGGCGAGCATGGTGATCTTCAGCCCCGACTTCTCGTTCTCGCGGTTGATGGCGACGCGAAAGGCTTCGAGGTCGGTGATGTCGGCGTCCTCGTGGTAGGTCACCGCGGGGATCATCACCCAGTTGCGTGCCAGGTTCTGCGCCGAAATCTTCTTGATGCGCGACAGCGGCTTGACTTCGATGGCGCCGAACCTGGCGAAGTCGACCTTCGGCCACGGCAGCAGGTCGAGGCCCCCGCCGAGCGAGGCAGCGGCCGCCGCTGCCGGCGCCGGCGCCGGCGCCGTCAGGACCCCCTTGACGTAGGCGGTGACATCCTCCTTCAGGATGCGCGATTTCGGACCGCTGGGCGTGACCTTAGTCAGATCGACGCCGAGTTCGCGCGCCAGCAGGCGAACCGAGGGGCTGGCATGCGAACGTGAACCGAGCGCCAAACCGGGCAGCGGCGCGGCGGCGAGTGCGGCCGCAGCGGCGACCGGTGTCGGTGCGGCAGCGGCAACCACCGCCGCAGCGGCCACGGCCACCGCGGCTGCGCCAGCGCCAGCGGGGCTGCCCGGGTCGACCAGCGCGACGACGCTGCCGGCCGAGACCTTGTCGCCAAGGGC
>ERZ761607.5104-NODE-5104-length-11079-cov-4.627993_pt1 | contig 11079 bp, 6 predicted proteins | sample MGYA00511164_ERZ761607 | MGnify/ENA primary metagenome ERZ761607 (study PRJEB28899, sample SAMN02445080) | bioreactor sludge metagenome | biome: EBPR sludge | place: Australia: Brisbane, Thorneside Wastewater Treatment Plant | collected 2011-06-22 ...
TCACGACACGACTCGCCATGGTCTTGCTCGTAACGATCCCCACCTCCCTCGGCGAGCTCGCGTCGTACTCGGCCGTTCGCACCAACGCGGAGCACACGACTCCAATCTGGTGCGATCCATCGCCGCGCCTCGCCCGAATCACTCGCATTTCGTCATCGGCACGATCCTCGCTCAGTCACGACACATCGAGGGGCGCGTCCACCTCGAACACAGCATGAGCTCACCGCACGACACCGTCTCGGACACCGCCTCGGACACCGTCTCGGACACCGTCTCGGACTCCGTCTCGGACACCGTCTCGGACACCGTCTCGGACACCGTCTCGGACACCGTCTCCGCCCGCACCCCGCGAACCGGTACCCTTCCCTCGCCGATGAGTCGCTTGTCCCTCCTCGTCGATCTCTCCTCGCTCCTTCCGCGCGAGGTCGATCTCGACGCGTTGCTCCACACCGCGTGCGAGCGGCTCGCCGAAGCTCTGCAGGCGGAGCGCGCCACGCTCTGGCTGGTCGATCAGGAGCGGGGGGACCTCGTCGCGCGGGTCGCCGTGCTGCCCGAGATCCCGCAGCTCCGGCTCTCGCGGGATCGCGGCGTGGTCGGGCACGTCGCGCGCACCGGAGAGGTCGTGCGCGTCGACGACGCGAGCCGCGATGCGCGCTTCGATCCGAGCGTCGATCGGGTCACGGGCTTTCGGACACGCGCGATCCTCGCGGCGCCGATTCGGGATCACGCCGAAGGTCCGATCCGGGGAGTGGTGCAGGTGCTCAACCGCGAGGGCGGCTTCGACGAGGAGGACGCGCGTTACCTCGTCGCGCTCGCGTTGCAGCTCGGGCACGTGCTCTCGCTGACCACGCTGCGAGCGCGCGACACCGACGATCCCGGCGTGGTGTTGCGCGGGCCGTTCAATCGCATCGTCGGACGGAGCCCCGCGATGGAGGCGGTGTACGAGCGCATCGCTCTCGCCGCGCGGGCCGACGCCACCGTGTTGCTGCGCGGCGAGACGGGCACGGGCAAGACACTGCTCGCGCGCGCGATCCACGTGAACTCGCCGCGACAGGGCGGACCCTTCGTCACCGTCGACTGCACCACGTTGCCGAGCGAGCTCGTGGAGAGCGAGCTCTTCGGGCACGAGCGCGGCGCCTTCACGAGCGCGGACAAACGCGTGCGCGGCAAGGTCGAGCTGGCGCACGGCGGCACGCTCTTCCTGGACGAGATCGGCGAGCTCCCGCCGAGCGCGCAGGCGAAGTTGCTGCGGTTCCTGCAAGACCGCAGCTTCGAGCGTGTGGGTGGGCGCGAGACGTTGCGCTGCGACGCGCGCATCCTCTGCGCGACGCATCGCGACCTCGAGCAGCTCGTGGAGACCGGCGCGCTGCGCGAGGATCTCTACTACCGGATCCGCGTGGTGGAGATCGACGTGCCGCCGCTGCGCGAGCGCGGAGGCGGCGAGATCCTCGAGCTCGCTCACCACTTCCTCGAGCGCGCGGCGCGTCGCTACGATCGGCGCGTGCCGGTCCTCGGCGCCGCAGTGCGCGAGCGGCTCGAGAGCCACGCGTGGCCGGGCAACGTGCGCGAGTTGGAGCATTGGATGGAGTCGGCGTTGGTGCTCGCGACGAGCGGGACGGTGGAGCTCTCGCACCTGCCGACGCCGCGCGCGCGCAAGGGCACGACACGTGGCTTCCAGCTCCCGCTCGATCTCACGCTCGACGAAGCATCACGTCGCTACGCGGAGGCGGTGCTGGAGGCGGAGCAAGGTCATCGCGCGCGGGCGGCGGCGCGGCTCGGGATCGGTCGCAACACGCTGGCGCGGATGCTCAAACGCGGCGGATCCACCGAGTCGGCGGGGTCAGCCGCCGACGGATCCACCGCGTCGGCTGGGTCAGCCGCCGACGGATCCACCGAGTCGGCGGGGTCAGCCGCCGACGGATCCACCGAGTCGGCGGGGTCAGCCGCCGACGGATCAGGTCGACCAACTGATCTCGATGCGGTCGCGCGCGTCGCCGAGGGCGGCGGCTTTGGTCAGGCGGGCTTCGACGTCGCGGCCGCCGGCCAACGTGAGGGCCTCGTCGAGGAAGCCGACGAAGAGGACGCTGCGCGCGAGCGAGGGACTCGGGTGCGTGATCTCGAGGATGCCGTAACCACGGCCGAGCTCGGCGACGCGCGCGCCTCCGTCGCGGAAGAACGAGAGCCAGCGCTCCGACGCGGAGCCGACCACGAGCTCGGGGGACGCGAACCGGACGCCGCGCCGCGCGAGCCCACGGCCGACGTCGGCGACCAGACGCCGATCACCGCGGCCCAGCGAACGATCCATCGACTCGACGAGCGCGAGCCATCGGTCGTCGCTCCACGCGGCCGCGCTCGGCGGCCACGCGAGGCCCTCCGCCTTCGCGCCCAGCACGAGCGCGTCGCGGGTGCCGCGTCGCTCGAGGGTGTCGGTCATCGCGGCGACCACGTCGGACGCCAGCACGCCGCCGAGGCCGTTCTCCGAGATCGTGGCCGCGTTCGCCTCGCGCTCGCGCAGCGCGCGCAGATCGACGGTGAAGGTATCGGTCGGCTCGGGCAGCTCGTCGGTGAGGCTCGCGCCGAAAGGCACCAGCGCCTCGAGCATCTCGCGCGCGGAGGCGAAACGTTCGTTCGGATCCTTCGCGAGCGCGCGCATCACCACGAGCTCGAGGCCCGGCGGCACGTCCTTGCGGAAGACCCGCAGCGGCGGCGGCGGATCGGTCACGATCGCGCGGCAGAGATCCGCGATGTTCTTGTCGACGAAGGGCCGCGTGCCCGCGAGGAGCTCGTAGAGCAGCACGCCCGCGGCCCAGATGTCGACGCGCGCGTCGCGCCCCATCGTCGCGCCGCTGAGCTGCTCGGGGCTCGCGTACCAAGGCGTCGTCATCGCGCGGCCGATCGGCGTCAGCTCCGCGCCGGGCGCGCGCGCCGCGCTCTCCACGAGAGCCGCAGGACGTCTTGAGGAAGATGCCGTCCTTGAGCACGCCGGCGAGCCCAAAGTCTGCAAGCTTGATGTTGAATTCGTCGTCCAGCAACACGTTCTCCGGCTTGAGATCGCGGTGGACGACGCCGTGCGCGTGCACCGCCTCGAGGCCGGCGAGGATCTGACCGACGACGTGACACGCACGTCTCGAATCGAGCGGCCCCCGCGCATGCAGGATCTCGGCGAGGCTCTTCCCGCGCACGTACTCCATCACGAGGAAAGGCGCGCCGTCGTCGCCGACGCCGAGATCGAGGACCGACACGACGTGCGGGTGATCGACGCCCGCCGCGACGCGCGCCTCGCGTTGGAAGCGCGCGAGCGTGATGCCGTCGTCGGCCAGGTGCGGATGCAGTACCTTCACCGCGACGGTCCGGCCGATGGTCGTGTTCTCCGCCTTGTAGACCGCGCCCATGCCGCCGGTGCCGAGCAGCCGCTTGATGCGGTACTTGCCGCCCACGAGCGTGCCGACGTGGTGATGGCGGGGCGCGACCTTCGGTGGGCGTTCGGCCGGGGTCATCCGAGAAATGGGATGCTACCAGGCGGGACGTCTACCCTTCGAGAGCTTTCCTCGGAAAGCTCCGAAGCACGGATTTCTCGCGGTTTCCTCGCGAGAGAGGCTCGCGAGGACGAAGCTCGAAGCTCGCGAGGACGAAGCTCGAAGCTCGCGAGCACGAAGCTCGAAGCTCGAAGCTCGTGAAGCGTGAAGCTCGAAGCGCGCGACGGAGCGGCGAGCGCGGCGTCAGCCGTCGTTCTCGAGGTCGAGGCGTCGGCCGAGCTCCGCGAGGTAATCGTCCTCCGGCGGCTCGTCCTTCGGGCGCGGCTTGTCGAGCACGACCACCGGACCCTCTTCGGTCGACTCGGCCTCTTCGAAGCCCGCCAGCGGCGCGGGCGCGACCGAGAGCGCGCTCGGGCGCATCGGCTCGTCGACCAGGTCGACCTCGTCCTCCACGAACTCGTCGTCACCGACGTGCTCCGCGCTCTCTTCGTCGTCGAAGAGCCCCGCTTCGCGCAGCTCCGCGCTCGTGGGGAGCTCGACGCGTTGCGAGCGCGGTTCGGCGGCACGTGGCGGCTCCTGCGCCGAGAGCTCCGCCTGCGACGGAGGCACCAACGCGACCGACTCTTCCGCGACCCGCTCGGACGGAAGGATCTCGCTCAGATACGCGGCGATCGCGCGCGGACCGACCACGAGCCCATGGCGCATCGCGAGGTGCTCGAGGTGGAGCGCGAGATCCGCCGCGCTCGCGATGCGGCCGCGCGGATCGCGACGCAGCGCCGCCAGCACGATCTCTTCGAGATCCGCCGGATACTCCGGCATCCGCGTGCTCGGCGCGGGCGCGTCCTGCTCGACGATCTGCGTCATCACCTGCACGTCGGTGCCGCGGAAGAGGCGCGCGCCGGTGGTGAGCTCGTAGAGGATCACGCCGAGCGCGAAGACGTCCGCGCGGCGATCGACGCCGCGACCGCGCACCTGCTCGGGCGCCATGTAGCTGAAGGTGCCCTTCACGGTGCCGACCTCGGTGTCGGCGCGCGCGTCGGTCTTCGCGACCCCGAAGTCCATCAGCTTCGCCACGCCGTCGCGCGTGAGCATCACGTTCTGCGGCGTCACGTCGCGGTGCACGATGCGCAGCGGGCGCCCGGCCTTGTCGCGCGCCTCGTGCGCGTGGTGCAGCGCCTCGCAGACCTGCAGCGCGATGCCGATCGTCACGTGCAACGGCATCACGTGCCGGGTCCGGACGCCCGTGCGCCAGACGTCCGCGACGTTCATGCCGTCGACGAACTCCATCGCGAGGAACCAGGTGCCCTCCGCGAAGCCGAGATCGAAGACCTGCGGGATGTTCGGGTGCGAGAGGTGGGCGAGCAGGCGCCCCTCGGTCTGGAACATGCGCAGCGTCGACGGGTGCTCGGCGAGGTTCTGGAAGAGCCGCTTGATGACGACGTCGCGGAAGAAGCCGCCCTCGCCCCAATGGCGCGCGAGGTAGATCTCCGCCATTCCTCCCGCGGCGATCTTACGCAGCAGCTCGTACCGGCCGTAGAACGTGCTCGTCACCCGTGGACCACCTGCGGCGTGGCATATACTGCATTGCTCCGCGGCTGAACAGGCGTGGGGTCGTGCGAGAGGGCGCGAGTCCCATCGGGCACGCGCCGAACACGAGAGCCGAGCGCGAAGAACCGCCGAGAGCAATCGCTGCGAGCAAGGACGAGAGAGACATGTCGGAAGTTCGAGACCGCGTCGTCGTCGTCACGGGCGCGGGTCGGGGCATCGGTCGCGCCGCCGCGGAGGCGCTCGCACGCGAAGGAGCACGGCTCGTGCTCGTGGACGTGGGCTGCGACGCCGAAGGCGAAGGCGTCGACCCGAGCGTGGTCGCGGAGGCGGCCGACGCCATGAGGGCCCTCGGTGCGGAGGTCGAAGCGCTCGCGCTGGACGTCGCGACACCGGACGCACCTGCGCAGATCGTCGAGGCCGCTCGAGCCCGCTTCGGCCACGTCGACGGACTCTTCAGCGCGGCCGGCATTCGCCGCGACCGCGGGCTCGCGACGCTGAGCGACGCCGATCTCCAGCGTGCGCTCGACGTCGGCTTGCTCGCGCCGACGCGGCTGCTCCGCGCGATCACGAGCGCGATGATCGACGCGCGCCGTCCGGGCTCGATCGTGCTCTGCGCGGGTCCTGCGGGCTTCTTCCCCGCCGCGCGGCAAGGTGCGAGCGGCGCAGCCTTCGCGGGGCTCGTGGCCCTCGCGCGCTCGGCGGCGGTGGAGCTGCGGCGGCATGGGATCCGCGTGAACGTGCTGGTGCCGACCGCGCGCACGCGTCTCACCGAGGATTTGCCGCTCTTCCGCGGGGTGAACGCGAGCTCGATGCTCCCCGAGCACGTCGCGCCCGTCGTGACGTTCCTCATGAGCGATCGCGGCGCAGACGTGCACGGCGAGATCGTCGGAGTCGCGGGCGGCAGGCTCTACGCGTTCCAGAGCCGCGAGACGGTCGGCGCGTTCGTGGAGGGACGCGGCTTCGCGGTCGACGAAATCGGCCCCGCTTGGACCGAGGTCACACGCGGGTGAGTCGGGTGCACGACCCTCGGCCCCATCGACGGCCAAGTCGCCGGCGCACGACGTGGGCCGTCGAGCCGCGCGTGCGTCGAAGCGCGAATCACTCGAATCAGCCGAAGAGATCGATCACCACGACGCCGCGGTCCGCGTCGTCGTCCTGCGCACGCTCCACGCGGGGACCGCGGGGCGGCATCGGGATCTCGAGGACGGGTCGTTCCTCGATGTGGCGCTCTTCTTCTTCGCGCTTTCGGATCTGTTCGATGATGAAAGGCGGGAGCATTCGAGGTCCTCGGAGAGGCCGGGGCGCCGACGAATCGGTCGGGCCGGCGCATCATAGCAACGCGACCCTCCCCGACAAGAACCTGGCCCACTTCGTGCGGAGCCGCCACATACACCGGGATCGCGCGTCGCCGGCAGGCACCGCGGAAGGGGGCCGTCGATGAGCCGAATGCCGGTGGACTGTAGCGCTCGGACGGTTCGCGGCGCCGTTCGTGGCGCGCTCGTCGTCGGGCTGCTCGCCGTCTCGGCCGCGATCGCCTCCGCCCAGGATCGCGCGCGAACCGACGACGACTACGCGCTCCGCGGCGGATCGTGGAACGGCCTCGCGCAGCTCGTGGAGGTGGCCGAAGAGGCGGGCGTGCGGCTCGACACTCCGGCCGAGCTCGATCTCGCGCGGCTCACGCCCGACGACGCGCTCCTCGTCGTGCCCCCGACCGGCGAGCTGCCGCGCGCGAGCCTCGCCGCGTTCCTCCGCGCCGGGGGCCGCGTCGCGATCGCCGACGACTTCGGCGAAGCCGAACGTTTCCTCGAGCTCTACGGGATCGCGCGCTCGCCCTACGAGCCTGGCCCCGACGCGCTCTTGCTGCGCGGCAACCGCGCGCTGCCGCTCGCCTCGCCGGCCACGCCGCACCCACTCACGCAGGGGGTGCGCGCCCTCGTCGCGAACCACCCGGCGTCCCTGCGACACGCGGAGCTCGAGCCCGTGCTGCTGCTCGAGCCGGACGCCGCGCTCGTGCTCGCGGGCGCGGTCGAAGAGGGACGCCTCGTCGCGATCGGCGATCCGAGCCTCTTCATCGAGAACATGCTGCGCTTCCGCGACAATCGACGCTTCGCCGCGAATCTGTTGCGGTACCTCGGCGAGCGTGGGGGTCGCGTGTACCTGGTGGCCCCGTCGACGGAGCTCTCGGGCACCTATGGCGACGCGCGCGGCAACCCGCTCGAGCGGCTCGACGCGTGGTTGCTCGAAGCGGCGCGCGCGGACCTCCCCCCGCGCGCGCTCACGATCCTCGCGTGGGTGCTCGCCGCGCTCGTGCTCGTGTTCGCGGCGTCGGCGTTGCCGCGCGTGATGCCCTACGGCGCCTCCGAGCTCGGCCTCGAGCCCGCGCGCGGCGGTGGCTTCGCAGGACGCGTGGCGTTCTTCGCACGGCGGTCGAAGTCGCTCGTGCATCCTGCGCTCGTCTACAAATACGAGCTCGAAGGGGAGCTCGTGCGGAAGCTCGGGCTCGAAGGTCAACCGCTGCTCCGCGACGTGCTCGACGCCGCGGCGCGACGCGGTCTCTCGGCCGCCGATCGCGACGCGCTGCGCGGGCTCCTGCTCGAGCTCGACGAGCTACGGCGCAAGGTCGATCTCCCGCCCGCGCCGCCACGAGTCGGTCCCCGCGACCTCCGACGCATGGTAGACACCGGCGAGGCCATCCTCGCCCGCTTGCCCGAACGCTCGCCGGCTTCCCGATCCGGCGACCCGCCCGTCTCGACTCGCACGTGACCCAGCAGCCCTCCCCTCACGAGTCCACGCTCGCTCAAGCCGCGCAGCTCTGTCACCGCGTCGTCGACGAGGTCCAGGCCGTCTACGTCGGCCCGCGCGTGATCCCCGAGCTCCTGCTCGTCTCGCTCATCGCGGGCGGCCACGCGCTGCTCGAGGGCGTGCCGGGCGTCGCGAAGACCACCCTCGTGAAGGCGTTCGCCTCGACGCTCGGGCTGAGCTTCCGCCGCATCCAGTTCACGCCGGATCTCCTCCCGGCGGACATCACGGGCACCTACGTGCTCTCGCCGCGCGACGGAACGTTCCAGCTCCGCGAGGGACCGATCTTCGCGAACGTGGTGCTCGGCGACGAGATCAACCGCGCGCCCGCGAAGACGCAGAGCGCGCTGCTGGAAGCGATGCAGGAGCGGCAGGTCACGATCGAAGGTGAGACGCGCCCGCTGCCGTCTCCCTTCCTCGTGCTCGCGACGCAGAACCCGGTGGAGCAAGCGGGCACCTATCCGTTGCCGGAAGCGCAGATCGATCGGTTCCTCGTGCGGCTCCTGCTCGGCTATCCGAGCGCGAAAGAAGAGCGCGGCGTGCTGCGGCGCTTCCTCGAAGGCATGCCGAGCGCGCGCACCATGCTCGGGCCGGACGACGTGATGCGCCTGCGGCAGCTCGCGGCCTCGCTGCACGTGCAAGACGAGGTGCTCGACTACGTGGTGCGCCTCGCGACCTTCACGCGCGAGCACGCGCGGGTCTTCCTCGGAGCGTCGCCGCGCGCCTCGCTCGCGCTCGTGCAGGCGGCGCGCGCGCGCGCGTTGATGGACGGTCGCGGCTACGTGCTGCCGGACGACGTGAAGGCGCTCGCGGTGCCGGTCCTCGCGCACCGCCTCGTGCTCACGCCGGAGGCCGAGATGGAAGGCACGCGGCCCGAGCGCATCGTGCAGCAGGCGCTGGAGCAGGTCGCGCCGCATCGGGACGCGTGAGATGCGAGGGCCGCGCGTGAGCCGTTTCACTCGAGGCCTGCGAGAGCTCGCGGTGAGCGTTCGAACGACGCGCTCGAACGCTCGGACGTCGAACGCTCGGACTTCGAACGTTCGGACGTCGAACGCGCGGACGTCGAACGCGTTGGCTCCTCTCGCGGAGGCGCGCTGATGCTGCCGCTCCCTTCGCGCCACGGCGTGCTCGCGTTCGTGGGCCTCGTCGTGATGCTCGTGATCGGGCTCGCGTTCGAGTCGAGCGCCGCCATCGGCCTCGCGGGAGGAGGCTTCGTCGGCCTCGGCGCCGCGCTCGCGGCCACGCTCCCCGCGGGTCGTCGTCTGCGCAAGCAGCGCCTCGAGTTCGCGTGGTGGCTCGATCACGGCACCGGCGTGGCCGCAGGATCGGTGGTGCCGGGCACGCCCTTCGACGTGCGCTGTTTCCTCCGCCACCGCGGCGCGGACGATCTTCACGTCGCGACGCTCGAGCCGCTCGTGCCCCCCGAGGTCCACGTGGAAGAGACGCCTTCGTTCGTGGTGCCCGCGCGCACGCGCACCGAGCTGCGGCTGCGGCTGATGGCGCCCGCGATCGGCCGCGTGGTCTTGCACGGGCTCGCGGTGCGGCTGCGCGGTCCGTTCGGGCTCTTCGAGACGCCGCTCTACTTTCCGAACCCGCTCGTGATCAAGGTGCTCCCCCGCTCCGCCGCCGGCTCCGAGGTCGGACGCGCCGCCTTGCCGCGCGGCTCCGCGGTCGAGCGGTCCGGCCGCACCCGCGTGCGTCGTCGCGGCGGTGGCACCGAGCTGCACGAGCTGCGTGATCTGGTGCCGGGCGATCCCTTCAAGTCGATCGCGTGGAAGGCGAGCGCGCGGCGCGGTCGGCTGCTGGTGCGCGAGGTCGAACAAGAGGTGCAGGAGATCCGCTGGCTCGTGCTCGACGTGAGCGGGACGATGCGCGGCGGCGAGCCCGGACGACGCAAGCTCGACTGGACGCTCGAAGCCGCGGCCGCCGAAGCACGGCGCGCGCTCGAAGGCGGCGACCGCGTGGGGCTCGTGGCGTTCGACACCCGCGTGGTCGCGCAGGTGGCGCCGGGCGAAGGGCGCGGACACCGGATTCGTCTCTACGACGCGCTGCTCGCGACGACGGAGCTGGTCGACGAGGACCTCACGGATCTGAGCGACGAGGGGCTCATCGAACGCGTCGCGCGTTACGTGCGCCAACAGGACGGGCTCGACTACCGGCGGCGTCGCGGCGCGGTCGACGTGCCCGCGCTGGTCGAGCATTGCGCGCGCGCGCTCGGAGGCGACTCCGCCGACGCCGCGAAGGCCACCCGCGACGTGCGCGCCTCCACCACCGCCGAGCAGACGCTGCGCGCGTTCTGCCGCGCGCGTGGGCTGCGCCTCCCGCACCACGCCGATCCGGGAGAGCGCGCGAAGGCGAACGCGCTCGCGGCCGCGCTGCACGTGGCGGGCGGGACCTCGCGTGAGCCGGGCGTGATCTCCGTGATCACGGATCTGGACGGCGTGCTCGATCTCGAGCCGGTGCTCGCGTCGCTCCGCCTCGCGCGTCTGCACGGCAACCGCGTGACCTTCTTGTTGCCGGACGGTCGAAGCTTCGCGCCCGCCCCGAAGACATCGGAAGAGCAGACGCTCGCCGCGGTCTACGGGCGCAGCGAGGAGCGGCGTCTCCGCGACGCGCGCATGCAGCTCGGTCGGCTCGGCGCGCAGATCGCGATCGTGACCGCCGACGAACCGCCTGCGCTCGCGTTGCCGCGCGCGGAGCGTGGAAGGAGAGCCGCGTGAGCGCACCGCCCGCCTGGGAAGATCCGCGACGCGTGCTCTCGCGCCACGGCTACGCGCCGAGCAAGCGTTACTCGCAGAACTTCCTCGTCACCGAGGGTGTGGTCGAAGGCATCGCGGACGCGGTGGCGCCCCGGCCGGGGGAGCGCGTGGTCGAGCTCGGCCCCGGCGCGGGCACGCTGACCTGCGCGCTCCTCCGACGCGGCGCGTCGGTGCTCGCGATCGAGAAGGACCCGCGCATGCTCGCGTTGCTGCGCGACGAGCTGCGCAACGTGGACGGCTTCGAGCTGCGCGAAGGCGACGCCGCGGAGCTCGACCTCGCGGCGCTCACGACGACGCCCATCGCGGTGACGGGCAACCTGCCCTACGCGATCACGGGGAGCATCTTTCGTCGGCTCGTCGATCAACGGACGCTCGTCGCGCGCTCGATCGTGATGGTCCAGCGCGAGGTGCGCGATCGGCTGCTCGCGGGCGCGGGCGACACCCGCGTCTCCTCCTTCGCCGCTGCCCTCGATGAAAACGCGCTGACCCTGGAACAG
>ERZ761607.5108-NODE-5108-length-11069-cov-5.127293_pt1 | contig 11069 bp, 11 predicted proteins | sample MGYA00511164_ERZ761607 | MGnify/ENA primary metagenome ERZ761607 (study PRJEB28899, sample SAMN02445080) | bioreactor sludge metagenome | biome: EBPR sludge | place: Australia: Brisbane, Thorneside Wastewater Treatment Plant | collected 2011-06-22 ...
AGCGGCAGCTTCTGGCTGTTCACAGCCAAGGTGCGTCCTGAGCACGGCGAAGGGCACCGAAAAGGAGGGGTGAAAACCAGTATGAGACTTTGAACCCCGGAGAAATCGGCCGGAACGGCGCGCCGCCCGACCGCGAGCTCTCGGTTTCCCGACCGGGAGCGGCTTTGGCGCGTGTTGAGGTCCATTGATCAGCGGTTCCCTAGCGAAAATGCTTTGCGCCGCTACCCGGCGCACTGCCCCTGATCGAACTCAGGAAGCGGCCGTCAAGCACCAGGTGAAAAAGTCCTCCGCCAGCGACATGCCGAAGTCTTAGCCGATCGGCTTCGCGGTGGCGCCTGCCGGGTCGGGCCCGTCCTGCAACAGCGGCAGAGTGAGCGTGAAGAGGGCACCACCGGCCGCCCCATTGGCGGCCTCCAGCCGCCCGCCATGCCGCTCGACGATGCCGTAACTGATCGACAGACCCAGCCCGGTGCCCTGCCCGACCGGCTTGGTGGTGAAGAAAGGGTCGAACAGGCGCAACAGGTTGACCGGCGCGATTCCCGGCCCGTTATCGGCAAAAACGAGCTGCACCATGCCATCCTCGACACGCGCGGCAATGTCGAGTCGCGGCGACTCGCCGCCGGCGGTGGCATCCAGTGCATTCTGCACGAGGTTCATCAGCACCTGCTGCATCTGGCCCGACGAACCGGTCACCGGCAGATCGGCGGGCAGGTCGACATCGACCTGAAAATTGCGTGGCCCGGAACGCACCACCCAACGCACCGCCCGCGCCACGACCTCGGCCAGATTGAACGGCGCATCGGCACTGCGGTCGAGGGCCGAGAAGCGCTTCAGGCCATCGACGATGTCGCGCGTGCGCTCCGCACCTTCGGTCATGCCATCGAGCAGCGGGTTCAGGTCGACCATGATGCGGTCGATACGCAATTTCTGGCGCAATTCGTCGAGTTCCGGCGAACGCTGGCGGGGTTCCGAGTGCACCGCCTCGAGATAGGTCTGCAGCCGTGCAGCGTAACGCCGGATGGCCAGCACGTTGCCGAGAACGAAGCTGATCGGATTGTTCAGTTCATGCGCCACGCCGGCCACCAGACGGCCGAGCGAGGCCATCTTCTCGGCCTGCAGCAGTTGCTGCTGGGTGCGTTTCAGATCGTCGTGCGCCTGGCGCAGGGCATGATAAGCACGCCGCAGTTCGCCAACCGGCCGGCCGGTGACGACCATGCCGACCAGCTTGCCGGTGCCCGACAGACGTGGCGTACAGTTCAGCGAGACCGGCAGGGGGCTGCCGTCGCGCCCGCTGATCAGCAACTCGCAATCCTGCACGGTCGCCGGCCGCGCTGCCGAGAAGAAACCGTGCACCCGCTGGCGCGAGGTTTCGTCGGCGAAGAGATCACCCAGCGGCCGGCCGCGCAGAACGGTTTCGTCCTGACCGATGAAACGGCGCAGCGAGTCGTTCACTTCCTGGATGGCGCCGTAGCGGTTGCAGACGATCAGGATGTCCGACATCGATGCCAGCACGCTCTCGATGAACTGCTGCGAGTCTTCAAGGGCGGCGTTCTTCTGCTCGAGGACCACCTCGTATTGCAGGAGGTCGTTGTACACCTCGTCCATCTTGCGGATGACTTCGACCCACACCGTTTCGTCCACTCCGTCGAAGCCGGATTGCGCGTCGGGCAGCGCATCCTGGCCAATCGTCACGCGGCGCAGGGGACGCTCAGCGGGCAAGGCGGGGCTGCTCATCAGGCGAGCCGGTACAGGAAGCAGAGTGAGTGATCCATGACTGGATCGTAGAACCAATCGATGCCTGTTGCAACGCTCGGGCAGCGACCCCGCCGGACACGCCGGAGGACCCGGCCTGGAGAAATGCGACTCCAGGCGTCATGGAAAGAAACTTTCCACTTCGAACGAAAGGCGAAAACCATGGCGCCGCATTGCCGATTGACAAATCGCCGACCCTCCTGTTTTGCCTACAGATTTCTTGATGGCACGATTCTTGTATGCATTAGACGTGATGGCTGCATGCGCGCTGATCGACACACCCGGTGTACACCTTCTGACCACCGGTCGGACGACGAGAGAGGGGACAGGAAGATGGCAAATACCAGTCTGCTGAAGCTGGAGGAGGATTCCCGTATCGATTCCCATATCGCGGCGGTGAGCAAGCGACTCGGCATGCCGCGGCGCGCGTTCCTGCAATTCTGCGCCACCCTGGCAACCAGTCTCGGCTTGCCACCCGGTGCCGATGCGGCCGTTGCCGAGGCGGTGGCGAGCAAGAAACGACCCTCGGTGATCTGGCTGCACTTCCAGGAATGCACTGGCTGCACGGAGTCGATGCTGCGTGCCGAACATCCGACACTGGAAAAGCTGATTCTCGATGTGATTTCGCTCGACTATCACGAAACGCTCTTCGCCGCCGCCGGCCATCAGGCCGAACAGGCACGCAAGAGCGCGATGATGCAGAACAGGGGTAGCTATCTGCTGGTCATCGAAGGCGCCATTCCGACGCGCGACGGCGGTATCTACTGTAAGGTCGGCGGCCAGACGGCGATCGAATTGACCAGGGAGTGCGCGGCCGACGCGGCAGCGATAATCGCGATCGGTTCCTGCGCGAGCTGGGGAGGCATGCCATCGACCGATCCCAATCCGACCGGCTCGTCGGGGGTCGCCACGGTTCTCGGCAAGCCGGTCGTCAGCATTCCCGGTTGTCCGCCCAACCCGTACAACTTCCTGTCTACGGTCGTGCATTTCCTGGCGTTTGGCAGTCTGCCGCCGGTCGATGAGCTTGGCCGGCCGAAGTTCGCCTACTCGCGACTCATTCACGAGAGCTGCGAGCGCCGTGCCCATTTCGATGCCGGGCGTTTCGCCATGGAGTTCGGCGACGAGGGACATCGCAAGGGTTATTGCCTGTACAAGCTTGGCTGCAAAGGCCCGGAGACCTACGCCAACTGCCCCACCGTCCTGTTTGGCGACGCCGGTGCCGGTACCTGGCCGATCGGCTGCGGTTGCCCGTGCATCGGCTGCACCGAGCAGGGTGTTGGCTTCAGCAAGCCACTGCACATGCTGGCAAAGGTGAAGAACGTCGACCCACCGCAGCAGTATCCGCGCATTGTCGAGGAGAAAGGCATGGGCGCAACGCTCGGATCGGCTGCCCTGCTCGCCGCGGTCGCCGGTGCGGCTGCCGGTGGCGCAGCCATGGTGGCACGCAATCTGGGGCTTTCGCATCAGGCCGAGGAAGCCGAGCGCGCCCGTGCTGCGGGCCAAGGGACGGAGGTGTGAGATGCCCAAGACGATGATTGACGAACGTTCCGACGAGCGCTCCCGGCGCCACTTCCTGAAAGGTTGCGTCGGTACCGCCGGCGCGGCGGTCGCTGCCGTTGCCGTGAGCACGACGGTTGAAGCGCGCGACACTTACCAACGGCCGCCAGAGGCTCTCGGACTGCTCTACGACGCCACACTGTGCATCGGCTGCAAGGCGTGTGTCGCTGCCTGCAAGCGGGCCAACGACAACCCGCCGGAATTTTCGACCAGCGACAGGCTGTGGGATACGCCGCTCGACACCAGCGGCCATACCTTCAACATCATCAAGATGTACCGCAGCGGAACGATGGCCACCAAGGACGACGAGAGCAACGGTTACGCGTTCATGAAGACCTCGTGCATGCACTGCGCCGACCCGTCCTGCGTCTCGGCCTGTCCGGTAACGGCGATGACCAAGGACCCGACGACGGGCATCGTCGCCTACGACCCCGAAGCCTGCGTCGGCTGCCGTTACTGCGTCGTCGCCTGCCCCTTCGGCATCCCCAAATACCAGTACGACTCGCCGACCGGCAAGATCGGCAAGTGCGAACTCTGCCGCCATCGCTACCGGGATGGCCACTACTCGGCCTGCGCCGAGGTCTGCCCGACCGGCGCGACGCTCTATGGCCGCACCAGCGATCTGCTGAATGAAGCCAGACGTCGCCTGGCTCTCGAACCGGGCAGCGTGACCACCTATCCGCGCGGCAAGCTGAACGACGGTCCCGATCAGAGCTACGAAGGCCTGGTCGGCAACTACCAGCAGCACGTCTACGGTGAGACCGAGTATGGCGGCACACAGGTGCTCAAGCTGTCAGCCGTCGACTTCGAGAAGGTGGGCATGCCCAGGCTGCCACCCAGATCGTCGGCGGCGACCTCGGAAACGATTCAGCACACGCTTTACGGCGGGCTGCTGATGCCGTTTGCGGTGCTTGGCGCGATGACCTACGTCGCCAGGCGCAACGTTCATCATGAAGACGACACGCCGGCCGACGAACCCGTGAAGGAGGAATCATGAGCGCTCAGCAGCATGCCGCAGCGGCACCGGTTGGTGGCGATCTGTTCAACGCGACAACCCTGATCTGTGGGGTGCTGATCGCGGTGATGGCGACCGTCATCGTCGTCCGCCTGTTCTTCGGCCTCGGCTCGGTGACCAATCTGAACGATGGCTACTCATGGGGCCTGTGGGTGGTCGGCGACGTGTTCATCGGTTCCGCCCTGGCTTGCGGCGGGTTCTCGGTCGCCCTGCTGGTCTATATCTTCAACCGGGGCGAGTACCATCCGCTGGTCCGTCCGGCGCTGCTGGGCAGCCTTTTCGGCTACACCCTGGCCGGCGCCGCGATTACCGTCGACCTCGGACGCTGGTGGAACTTCTGGCACATCTTCTGGCCGGGCTACTTCAACGTCAACTCGGTGATGTTCGAGGTGGCGGCATGCATCACCTTGTACATCATCGTCATGTGGATCGAGTTCTCGCCGGTCTTCCTCGAGAAACTCGGCCTGCGCGACGTGCGCCGCAAACTGAACAAGGTGTTGTTCATCTTCATCGCACTGGGCATCGTCCTGCCGATGATGCATCAGGCTTCGCTGGGAACGATGCTGGTGGTCATGGGCGACCAGGTGAACCCGCTGTGGCAGACCCCGCTGCAACCGCTGATCTACCTGCTGTCGGCCATCACCCTGGGCTACGGTGTGGTGCTCTTCGAGTCCTGCGTTGCCGCATCGGCCTACCGGCGGGAAATCGAGGTGTCGATGCTCAACCCGATGGCCCGGGTGATGCTCGGCATCATGGCCTTCTATCTGGTCGTCCGCTTTGCCGACCTCGCGGTGCGCGGGGTCCTCGGCGAAGCATTCAAACCCACCTACATCGCGCTCACCTTCTGGATCGAGAACGCCTCCTTCATCGCGCCGTTCCTGTTGATCGGCAGCGTCGCCGCACGCCGCAATCCGGCCCGGCTGTTCCTCGCCGGCATCGCGGTCATGCTTGGTGGCATCCTGCTGCGCCTGAACGGCTTCCTGATCGCCTTCGACACCGGTCCGGGCTGGAGCTACTTCCCGTCGGTGCCGGAACTGCTGGTCACTTTCGGCATCTTCGCCGCCGAAGTCTTCGGCTACATTTACATCACCCGCCGATTCCCGGTCCTGCCGCGTGAAGAAGCGTATGCTCAGCCAGCGCGCAGCTAACGCTCTTTTCAGGAGACAAGAAAATGTCGCAACGAGTCACGATTGACCCGGTCACCCGAATCGAAGGTCATCTGCGGGTCGACGTCGAAGTCGACGGCGGCAAGGTCAGGAAGGCCTGGGCCTCCGGCCAGATGTGGCGCGGAGTCGAAAACATCCTGATCGGTCGCGATCCGCGTGATGCCTGGGCCATCACCCAGCGCATCTGCGGTGTCTGTACGACAGTACATGCGCTGGCCTCGGTGCGCTCCGTCGAAAACGCGCTGCAGCTCGAACTGCCGGCCAACGCCCAGTACATCCGCAACATGATCATCCTGGCGCATGCGGTGCACGACCATATCGTGCACTTCTACCATCTCTCGGCACTCGACTGGGTGGATGTCACCAGTGCGCTGAAGGCGGACCCCGCCAAGGCCGCCAGCCTCGCCGAAAGTCTCTCGAACTGGTCCGGCAACGGCAAGGCCGAGTTCACCAAGGTCAAGGAAAGGCTCAGCGACTTCGTCGGCACCGGCCAGCTCGGCATCTTCACCAATGGCTACTGGGGACACCCGGCAATGAAGCTGCCACCCGAAGTGAATCTGATCGCCGTGGCACATTATCTGCAGGCGCTCGAGGTGCAACGCCATGCCAACAAGGTGGTCAGCATTCTCGGCGGCAAGACGCCGCACATCCAGAACGTCGTCGTGGGTGGCGTCGCCAACGCGCTGGCGATCGACTCGCAGGCGGTGCTGACCGTCGAACGGCTGCTGGCGGTCAAAGACTGGATCGACCAACTGGCCGATTTCGTGAAGAACGTCTACCTGATCGACGTGGCGGCGGTCGGTGGCTTCTACCCCGAATGGACGACGATCGGACGCGGCATCGTCGATTACCTGTCGGTGCCGGACATTCCCCTGGACGGCAAGAACACGCAATTCGCACTTCCCGGTGGACACATCGCCGGTGGTGAACTGGCCAGCTTCAAGGAGATCAGGACCCATGACGACGTGTACTTCAAGGACGGCGTCACGGAATCGGTCAAGCACTCCTGGTACGAGGGAGGCAAGGGCCCGCTGCATCCCTACAAGGGGGAGACGCGGCCGCAATACACCGACTTCCAGGACAACGGCAAGTACTCCTGGCTGAAATCGCCGACCTTCTACGAAAAGCCGATGCAGGTGGGACCTCTGCCGCGCGTGCTGGCGATGGTCGCTGCCGGGCACAAGCCAACGGTCGACTACGCCACACACACGCTTGAACTGGTGTCGACGGTCGCCAAGACCAAGGTCGGCCTTGATGCGCTGCATTCAACCATCGGCCGCCATGCTGCGCGCGCCGTCATCTGCGCCGTCGAGGTCGACGAACTGGCCCGGCAATGGGACCTGCTGCTCGCCAGCATGGCCAAGGGGGATCTGAAAACCTTCAACAAACCTGTTTTTCCCAAAGGCGAGCTCGCCGGGGTCGGCATTCACGAAGCTCCGCGCGGCGTGCTTTCGCACTGGATCGTCATCCAGGACGGCAAGATCAGGAACTACCAGTGCGTCGTGCCAACGACCTGGAACGCCGCACCGCGCAACGAAAAGGACGAACCCGGCGCGTACGAGGCCTGTCTTGCCGGCACGCCCGTGGCGATTACCGATCAGCCCCTGGAAGTGTTGCGCACGGTACACTCCTTCGACCCTTGTCTGGCCTGCGCGGTACACGTCGTCGATCAGCACAGCCAGCCGGTGGTCAGGATCAAGGCGGCCTGAGCCCGGACAGCACTACTTATCGAGACGCCAGGGACTTTCCTGGCGTCGTTGTTCACCGAAACCGGACTTGCCATGCGCGTTGTGGTGCTGGGGGTTGGCAACATTCTCTTGAGCGATGAAGGGCTGGGGGTGCGCGCGATAGAGCGCCTGCCACTCGCCTGTTCCTTGCCGCCACAGGTCGAGCTGATCGACGGCGGTACCTGCGGCATGGAACTGCTGGAAGATCTCGAGAGCCTCGATGGTCTGATCATGGTGGACGCAATTCGCGCCGGCAAACCGCCGGGCACCCCGATCCGGCTGGCTGACGATGATGTGCCGATCTTCTTCAAGACCAGACTGTCGCCGCATCAGGTCGGGCTGTGCGACGTCCTGGCCAGTCTCCGGTTCCTCGACCGTGCTCCCGGATACACCACGATCCTTGGTCTGCAACCGCAGTCACTGGCGCTTGGGATGAAGCTCAGCAGCGAAGTCGAAGCCGCCATGCCGGAGCTGCTGAGGATGGTGATGTGCGAACTGGCGATGCTCGGCCTCAGTCCCTCGCCGATCAACCGGGAGGCGATCTGAAGTGTGCCTGTCGATTCCGATGCAGGTGGTCGAACTGGCAGACGCACACGGCACGTTCGCCATCGTCGAACGTGGCCAGGGCGGAAGCCGAAGACGCGAGCGCGCCAACATGCTGCTGATCGGCCCTCAACCACTCGGCACATGGGTTCTCGTCTCGCTCGGCTTAGCCAGGGAAGTGGTCAGCGAGGAGGAACGCGCTCTGATCGAGGATGCCTTGGCGACAACCTCCGCTGCTCTTTCGGGCACCTATGACCCGACAGGACATTTCACCGATCTGGGTAGCCAGGCTGACCCCGAGAGCGCTGTGCCATGATCGGCAAACTCGCTTTTGTATCGGCACAACCGCCGCCCGCATCGCCGCTCGACGAAGATCCCGCGCGCCTGATCGAGGCGATGTACTTGCGCATCTGGGCAACCAGCATGCGCGACCTGCCCTTCGTGAATTCCGCGCTGTCGGTGGAGGCAATCGGCTTTCGCCGCTGGCGTGGCGCCAACTGCAGCAGCCTGCCCGCCGAAGACCCATCCGCTACGCCAGCGGAGCCCGCAGGGGACGGCGGAAATGCAGCGGGAGACTGGGTCGGTGCGGTCGTCACTCCGTGGTTCCTGAACCTCTTTCTGTTGCCCGGTGGCGGCAATCTGTGGTCTGACCGACGCCCTGGCGAGCGCTTTCACCTCAGCTTCCCGATCGGCCCCCTGGAGTTCATTGCCGACTACAGCCCCGACGCCGAGCTCCCCGCCTACCAGTACTGTCCACTATTCGCTCCACCCAGCGAGTTTGCATCGCAGGCTGCCGCCCGAGCGGCGGCAACGGCCGCCCTTGATGCGATGTTCAAGGAAAATCGCATCACCGAACCGGCGGCGCGACCAGCCACGAGCGCTACGGCACCAGCGGACTCCGCCCGACGCGCTTTCCTGCGCCGCTTCGCGCGCCCCTGAAACGCACCCGTGTCACCGTCTCGCATGATCAGAGCGACAAGGTGACTCCGCCATAGGCGGTCAGCAAGCGTGTCAGGCAAGCGAATCCAGCCAGACGCCGAGCCATTGCGCGTTGAGTTCGAGATCCGTAGCAAAAATCTCGACCACCTGTTCAATCGGAAGGCAACAGCCAAAACGCGCCAGCTCTGATAACAAAAGCTTCTGCAACCCACCACGAATGCGCAAGTGGCGTTCGTCTCCCGCATCCTGATGCTGTCTGGCGATTCTGACATGGGCATCAATCAATTCATGCAAACGACCGGACTGCGTCTCCACCTCCCTGAGCTGACTGCAATGCGCCAGATACAAGACCTCCGGCCGGTAACTCATCACCAGGTCAATCGAGGCATGCATCGCTTCCGGGTCGAACTGCACCGGAGTGGTGGTTCGGAAAGATGAACTGTCGACCATCGGTATCCAGTTCACGGTATGACAGGCCGAAAACATCGCCGGTGAAAAGGCTGGCACTCTTCGGATCATGCACGCAGATGTGGTGGCGAGCATGCCCGGGGTATCGAGACAGGGCAGCGCACGCCCAGCCAGATCAACCATCAGCCCATGCGTCGCTCGCACAATCCGCGCCTCTTCGATCGGCAGGATCTCGCCATACAACCGCCGCACCTCCGCGCTACCGTACACCGCGGTGACGCCGGCGATCAGGCGCGCCGGATCGACCATATGCGGCACCCCGCGCGGATGTACCAGCAAACGTGCATTGGGCAGAGCGCGCATCATCGTGCTGGTTTCCTTTTGGCCAGTCGGAGATTATAGTTGCCTTCGTCAACACCTGACGCCTGACCCTACTCCGACTATCTTCTCTGCCCGTTCTCCGTGATGACGCACTTCTTTGCCGATGATGGCGAAAAAATCCACGTAAAGGTTGCCGGCGACGGCCCTCCGATCCTCATGCTGCATGGCTGGACCACCAGCCACCGGGAATGGTCTCCCTTTCTCGACCAACTGACGCCGCACCATCGCGTCTACCGCTGGGATGCCCGTGGCCACGGCGGCCATCACCTGCTGCGCGACACCGTTCCAACCGTGCAGCGCATGGCGCAAGACCTGCACAATCTGATCGACCACTACGAGCTTGATGAGCTGGTGTCGGTCGGCCACTCGATGGGCGCCCTGACCCTCTGGCAGTATATCGAGGAGTACGGCTGCCGGCGGTTGAGCAAGGTCTGTTTCATCGACCAGTCACCCAAACTGCTCACCGATGCGGAATGGTTGAACGGCATCTATGGCGACTTTGACCGCGAGCGTTCGGCAGCCTTCCTCAAGCACCTGGAGAACGACTTTGCAGAATCGGTTCTTCTGCTCGGCGCAATGGGCCTCAACGACCGTGCGCGCGAGAAGTACCACGAGGGATCGCGAGGCATCGAGAAAGCCAGGCAATGGCTCAAGGAACAGGATCCGGCGCCACTGATCGCCTGCTGGGAAAGCCTGACCGAGGCGGACTATCGCGCCACCCTCGACCGCATCGACATCCCCGCCCTGCTGGTCTATGGCGGGGCCAGCAACTACTACCGGAGCGAGACCGCCCATTACGTACAGAAGCGAATCAGCAACGCAATCCTGCACGTTTATGAGGGCACCGATCACTCACCTCACCAGTGGGAAAAGGATCGCTTTGTCCGCGACCTGCGGCAGTTCATCGACTCGGCTTGAGGCGGTTGGCGAAGCGCTGGCGAAACTTGGCCAGCTTCGGGCTGACCACAACCTGGCAGTAACCCTGGCCTGGATTCCGGCGAAAGTACTGCTGGTGATAGGCCTCGGCGGAGAAGAAGCTGGGTGCCGGTAGCAATTCCGTAACGATCGGCCCGGAGTATACGCCTGCCTTCGCCAGTTCCGTGACCAAGGCGGCAGCAACCCGCCGCTGTTCAGCGTCGTGATAAAAGATCACTGAACGATACTGCGTCCCGACATCGTTACCCTGCCGATTGCGCGTAGTTGGGTCGTGTATGGCAAAGAACACTTCGAGCAGTTCGCGATAACTACACACCTCGGGGTCGAAGGTAACCTGCACCACCTCCGCATGGCCTGTCCTTCCGCCACAAACCGCCTCGTAGCTTGGCTTGTCAAGCTGTCCACCGGCGTAGCCTGAAACTACCGCTTCGACCCCCAGCATCTGCTCGAATACTGCTTCGAGGCACCAGAAACAGCCTCCGCCTAGCGTTGCCACCTCGCTCTTCGCCCGCATTGTGCCCTCCTTTCACCACGCTGATACGCGAGAATAGCCCAGCACCGTGGCAACCACCACCTAGAACCGAATAAACCATGGTTCACAAACCACGAAGCCCTCGCCGCGGGAAGCGGGAGGGCCTGTTGGGG
>ERZ761607.5109-NODE-5109-length-11068-cov-10.247616_pt1 | contig 11068 bp, 5 predicted proteins | sample MGYA00511164_ERZ761607 | MGnify/ENA primary metagenome ERZ761607 (study PRJEB28899, sample SAMN02445080) | bioreactor sludge metagenome | biome: EBPR sludge | place: Australia: Brisbane, Thorneside Wastewater Treatment Plant | collected 2011-06-22 ...
CTGGAAGTCAGAGCAGGATACGTTTCTCAGTTTGACAGAGAAAAACAGGGCTTTAACTTTAAACCGGTTTTCTCTTTCGGAAATACTTTCAACGCTCCTCCGACTTTCCTTGCTCCTAATGCATCTAAAAAAGAATGGCTCTATCTGCAGTTCTACGGTGCCGCTCTTTATGATTATAAATATAGAAATTTATTCGGTCAGGGTTTCTTAAAAGAAGGTCTTAGATTTATGCTCGGCGGTTATTCTTATTTTGAGTTCTATTTAAGACAAAACGGTAATTTTGACTCTCAAAACCTTGAATTTAACAATTATTTGGAATTTGCCGGTGGCATACAATTTGCTCCTAATATTAAACACTTCCCATCTTTGTTCGTGGAAGCAACTAATAAAGTGTTTTTGAGAAATGAAAATGGTACAGAATCAAAAAATACATTCCAGGTTAGAGCAGGTTTCGTTGTCGGATATTTCAGTATATTTTAAAATGTGTTTAAATATATATAAAAACAAAAGTTTAATTATAACATCATGTTAACAGACATTTTTCATATCATCTTGTGGGTTACGGTTATCTTGCTGGTTGTCTCCGGTATTGATGACTTGTTTATGGATATTCTCTTCTGGTTTAATAGAAGAAGATATAAAAAAGATATGCCTTCCTTTTCGGAATTGACCTCAAAACCGGAAAGACCTATCGCTATTATGATCGGTGCTTGGCAGGAAGATAAAGTGATCGGTAGAACTCTCACCATCGCTTTGAAAAAACTCCGGTATGAAAATTATAGATTTTTCCTTGCTGTATATCCGAATGACCTTAAAACTGTTAAAGTTGTTAGAGAAATTGCAAGAAAAGACCAGAGAGTTGTTCTTTGTTTAAATCCTCAGGACGGTCCTACAACGAAAGCGGATAATTTGAATAACGCTTTCACTTGCGTTAAAGAATATGAAAGACAATTCGGTGAGTTTGATGTGATTTTAATTCACGATGCGGAAGATTTCATCCATCCGTTATCATTGAAATTATATAATTACCTTATTATGTATAAAGGTAACTACGCTGTTCAAATTCCTGTAATCCCAATCAAATCAAGACTCGGGAAGATGTTCCACAGAACAATGTGTGACGCTTTTGCTGAACTTCACACCAAAGATATGATTGTAAGACAATCTATCGGTTCTTATATTCCTTTCGCAGGTACAGGTATGGCATTTAATAGAAAAGCTTTTCATTATTTAGAATCTCAATCAGTGGAATCAGAAAAAAGACAAGATACTTCCAAGAAAAAAACAGGTAAAACTCCTGTATATGAACCTGAAGTTATGAAACATTATTCTGATCAGGAACTCGAAGATATTAAAAAACTAAATGAATCTAAAGAATTCCAGGAAGAAGATCCGTATCCTCAATATGAAGATATCGCTATTCCGGGATATGATGACGAAGAACAAAAGAAAAGTCTCAAAAAATCAGGTACTCATAACCTCAGAATGATGAGTGTTATGTTCATATTAATGGTGTTTTTAGGCGGTATTTTTGTATTATTCGTAAATAACGCGACTACTCAGCCTTCTGAACAGAATGCTCCTGCGGTCTTGGCTACTCTAAAAGGTCAGTCAAATCCGACTTCTAATAACAATTTACCTCCGGTTAACAATAGTCAGCAGACTATTAATCAAACTCAACCTCTGGTAAATCAGAGTAATGTCATAAATCAAAATATTCCTACTAATATAAATGAAAATAAGTTAACTCAAACACCTGAAGTCCAAACTTCAGGTGATATGTTTAACTTTGATATAAATAATATACTTATGAGAAATCCCAACACTGAGTTAAATGTTGTGATTGATGAGTATAAAGACGGCACTTTAAAAGTGCAGGAATCTGCCTTCAATTCATTAGAGCAGGCTAAAATAAGACACAGTTTAATCAAGGGTTTAGTTAAAGATTATAAGGTATTAATTGGTCAAAGTGGAAATACATACAGAATTATAATTGGTGACTTTAAAAATATGAACGATGCTAAAATTATGGCACAAAACTTGCGTAATAAAGTAAAGTAATTGAATAAAACAAACTAAAATGAGCAGTTACCAAATAACAGATATCGAAATCAAACAGGGAAGTGTGGATCTTCTGAGAAAGTATGTCAGAAAACACAACGGACATGTTTTAGGTAAAATTGACCAGGAAATCAACTGGAGCGGTTTACTGAATCCGATTGAAGATTCTGTTAAAAACTCTAATCTTGACAAGTCTTTCGATTTATTAATGATTGTGAAATCATTAGTATTGAGAGAACTTTACGGTTTAGGTGAGTTTCCGTTTGAACACGAGGTAGCTGATAGAAAAAGTTTCCAAAAGTTTTTGAATTTAAGTTTTGGTGATGTTGTCCCTACTAACGAATTACTTGATGAATACCATGACTATCTGAAAATGGACGGTAAGTATGACACAATGTTCGATAGATTTTTTAAACAATTACTTGATGCAGACTTAATTCCTGAAAACGAATTATTAGTTGATGAAACTGAAGTTAAAATCAGCACTGAAACTGTAAAAAATGTTAAAGATGAGACTCCTTTATTAGTTGATGAAGATAAACCAAAAACTCCGGTTTCTGTTGATGATATGATCGCTGAAATTGAAAACAGAGTTAAAAATTTATACGAGAAAAAATCTCCTGAAGAAAAGAAAATATTAGAAAAAACAGGTTTAGAATTTGAATCTAAAAAATCTGATGTTGAAACTTCAAAAATTCAGGATTCAAAAGAATCTTTAGAGAAAAAAACTGCTGATATTTTCAATCAGTTATCTTCTTTAACTCCGGAACCTAAACAGGAAGTAAAACCTGTTACCGGTCTTACTGAAGCTCAGCAGAAACTTTCTGAACAGATTCAGCAGTTCGCAAAACAAGAGCCGGTCGCTTCTCAAATACAACAACAGCAAACTACTGTAAAAGAAGAAGACAAAGACACTCTTTATAAAAAATTATTTGAATCATTTTATAATCAGTTAAAAGATAATAAACTTGTCACTGAAGGTGAACAGGTAAAAATTCCTGATTTAAATATTGCACAGGAACAGTTAAAAGAACTTGAAACTCTTATTGAAACTAAACCTGATGAGTTCATCAAAGAAGATTTAACTGGAAAAACAACTGAAGAGCTTAAAATTCCTGCTCAGGAAGTTTCTGATTTTATTGAAGAGCAAAGAGTTACCGATACAGGTGAAACTGTCCCGGTCGTAATGAGACCTAAGAAAAGGGAAATTAATCTTAAAGAAAAAAGAAAACTTCCTATTTTCAATGATGCTAACCTTACTGAAGATTATGAACTTGGATTAAGATTTTATAAACTCGGATTTAAAACTTCTTTTGTTAATTTAAAAACTGACAGAGAACACGGAAATACAAGAATCGCTACAGGTGAATACTTCCCTAATACTTTCTGGGGTTCCGTAAAACAAAGATCAAGATGGTTAGCCGGTATCGTTTTCCAAAACTGGAAAATCCACGGATGGAAAGGTTCTGCTAAAACTAAATATTTCTTGCTCAGAGACAGAAAATCTATCCTATCATTCTTCGGTACTGCTCTGTCTTACCTTTGTCTCGGATATTTCTTAGTCTATACAATCACATTATCTCTCGGATACACAAGTCCGATGTTAAAACCGATTGTCGGAACAACATCTCCACTCTGGTATCTGATGCTTGCCGCGACTTTCTTTATGGTCGTGAGAATATTTCATAGATTCGCTTTCACTTATAACTGGTATGGATTAAGATACGCTATAATGGGTGTGTTCAGAATGGTAATTGATAACGTTGTTAATCTCTTCGCAATGATTAGAGCGGTGAAAGTGTTCAGACAAACTAAAGATAAAGTTGTTTGGGATTCAACTGAACATTATTAAAAGTATTACAATTAGTTTTATAATATAAATTTGTAAATCGTTCTTAACATAAGTGTTATGCCATCAGGCAACCGGGTAAAAATAAGTTATCACGGCAAAAATTTCCAATCCTGCCGGTGGCAGGATTTTTTTTGCCCAAATCGAACTTAAAGTTTTTTTACTCATTAACCGGAATAAATACGGTTATCAATGTTTTACGTATATATTTATATTAAATTTTAAAGAAAGAATTAAAATCAGTAAAATGCAGAATCAAAACCTTATCAACCCTGAGGATTTTAAAAACAAAAAAGTTATACTTTTGGTTTTTGGAACCCGACCTGAGATTGTGAAACTCTTTGTTCTTTACAGAGTGCTTCAAAAATCCCAGGAGTTTTATCCTGTTTTAGTAAATACTTCACAACAAAAAATTTCCGGTGATATTCTTAAACATATCGGTCTTACTCCGGAAGTCGTGTTAGACGAAATCCCTAACAGATCAACTGACCTTAATCAGTTGACTGCTCATTTATTAACTGAACTCAGCAATGCTTTCAATAATGATTCTTTAATTAAAAGATCAGACGTTGCCGGTATAATGGTTCAGGGAGATACAAGTTCCGCTTATTGCGGTGCTATGTGGGGTTTCTTTAATCAAATTCCTGTTTTCCACATTGAAGCAGGTTTGAGAACTTTTGACCACTTGAATCCTTTTCCGGAAGAATTTATCAGAGAGTCTATCGGCAGATCTGCAACTTTGAATTTCTGCCCTACTAATGTCTCTTATGATAACCTTATCAGAGAAGGTATAAGATCTAATAAATGTTATGTCGTAGGTAATACTATCAATGATGCAATTATAACCCTTATGAATGAAGGTCTGATCAAAGACAGTACATTCGACGGAAATTTTATTCTCAGCACTCTCCATAGAAGAGAAAACTGGGATAAAGTTCAGGACTACGCAAAAATTTTAAATAAATATGCTACTGAAGTCAACAGGGATAAACAAATTTTACATTTGATTCATCCTAACCCTTTAGTAAAAGATAATTTTAATAAAGTATTCGATGGTAAATATCCGGAAAACTTAATCGTTCGCGATCCGGTTCATGATTATTTTGAAATGCTCGGGCTTGTTAAAAGCAGTTATTCTATTCTTACTGACTCCGGTGGTTTACAGGAAGAAAGTCTTTTCTTTAATGTCCCTTGTGGTGTATTGAGAAAAGTTACTGAACGTCCTGAAGTGCTTGGTAAAAATGCAAGACTATTACCTTTTGATGATAACAAAGTTACAGAATTTTTAAGCGAAAGTGATGACTACATCGCTAAGAATTCCGGTAAACTTAACTATACTTATGGCTACGGTAATACTTCTGAATTGATTTATGAAGCAATGAAAAATTTCTATTATTAATTTATAAGTAGTTAAAAGTTTTTAAACGGGCATCGGGGCTATCGTTGCGAAACAAAAAACTTTAAATATATTGTTTCGCAAATCATTTCCCTGTCAATGGTGTGAACAGGAAAATAAAACTAAAAATTCAGCCAAATTAAAAATACAAAAATGAAAATTAAACAACTTTATTACATTTTTGTTGGGGTGTTCGTAATGTTAATCGCTTCTTCTAATCTTCAGTCTCAGACTGATGAACAAGGAAGCAAAACTAAAATCAAGATTCCTAAAAATCTTGATAAGTATAAGTTTCCGGTACTTCCGCAAGTTGTGGAAAACCCAAACTCTGATTATACTGTTCTCCAGCAAAATTTTTTCCTGACTCTCCGAGATGGAGTAGATATGGATGCTACTAAATTTTATCCCTCCGAACCGAATATCTATCTACCCAATGGATATCCAATCGTAATTATGGTTCATGGTTACGGAGATAGAAAAGAAGCATTGGAGCAAATGGCAAGAGCACAGGCTCAGTATAACTATGTGGTTTATACTTACAGCGTCAGAGGGCAGGGAAATTCAGGTGGATTTTCTAACCTCATCAGTACTACCGAAGCACAGGACTTAATTGAATTTGTTAACTATGTTAAAAATGATAACGTCGGCGGTGATTCTTCTTCAGTTCTAATTATGGGTGGTTCTCAAGGCGGTACTCTCCCTTATATGGCTTCTTGCATGGGAATGAAAGTTAAAGCAATTATCTCCGCGGTCACTACTCCTAAACTTGCTTCAAGTTGGATTGATAACGGTAGTGTTAAAATGACTTTGTTATGGACAGTTGAATATACTCCGGATATCGCAAGATATAATCCTTTAGTAGAAAGAATGTCAGACTGGATTTATGCAACAGGATATAAATCTGATAAATGGGATTCTCTCGCAATTAATCTACCGCAGAATAGAGATTTTGATCATATGGTAAATCAAAATACTACTCCTATCTTAATCGAAAATTCCTGGCAGGATTATTTCTTTAATACTCGTGATGCTATTGAATCTTTACCAAATGTCGTTGCTCCTAAGTCAGTTTATTTCGGTGCAGTAATGGGACATGGCGGTGATTATTCTGAAAGTGAAAATCAATGGCATATGAATTTCTTCAATGAATTCTTTTTCCATTACCTTTGGGGATGGAATCAAGGTCTTAATGAAAGAATTGATTATCACTATGCTTTAACCACTTATCCAAAAAATGGATCAATGTGGTCTTTCGTTCATGATAGCAGTGCAGTATGGCCCCCTCAGAATATTTCTAACAGAAGATTCTATTTTAATAATCAGAACAGACTTACACCTACAAAAAATAATAACGCAACGGCTTCTTCAAATATCGCAACAGGTCCGTTAAAAAATAATGTAAAGATGACCGATTTAGTATGGAATGATTTCAGAGGTACTCTGTTTAATACTCTCTTCTCTAAAAAAGAAGTTAAATTCATTTCCACTCAGGCATTCACTGCTCCTACAAGAATGGTAGGTACTCCTGTTGTTAAACTCACTTATTCATCAAATGTTGACATCTGCCAGTATAACTTCCAAATCTATGAAATCACTTCAACAGGTGATACCGGATTTGTTTCAAGAATTAACTATACTGACAGATATTATACTTCAGGTCAAAAGAAAACTGTTGAAATTAAAGGTGTTTCCCATGCTCATTTATTCCAGCCTGGAAGCAAACTTATGGTTGTCTTAACTAACCTGGATACTAAACCGGATGACTGGTTTATGAATACTAATCCTCACGTCTTACCGGTACTTAAAAAAGGTACAAATAAATTATTCTTTAACGAATCATATATTGATATTCCTCTTCACACTCCCGGTGCTTTCACTATGCCTGGTTATGTAAGTGGTGATGTTGAAGATAAAGCAGGTCTTCCTGAATTATTCCAAAATGAACCTAATCCGTTCAATCCTGAAACAAAAATTTCTTTCAATCTTCCTACTGATGATAACGGATTGGTTAGTTTGAAAATTTATGATATGCTCGGAAGAGAAGTTGCTACTCTTGTAAATCAAACTCTCGGCAAAGGTGTTTATCAATATAACTTCAACGGTTCTAACTTATCATCAGGAATTTATTTTATGAGACTTACTACTGCAAATTTCTCTGATGTAAAAAGAATGTTGATGATTAAATAATTAAGAGCGTTCTTTCTTAAAAGGAAATGGAATAACTTTCAGGGTGGTTATTCCTACTCCAAAAAGGGTGGCATTAGCCACCCTTTTACTTTTTACCCTGTTTATTCTTTAATAGGAAATTCTATATAACTTCCGTCTTTCTCCCCAATATAAATCTTACTCAAATTCCTTTCAAATACCGGCAAGACATATGGATTTGTTCTTAACTCCATACTGCCTTCTCTCGTATCAAGATTCGTAATCACAAGTCTTATTCTGCTGCCTTTTCTGAATGTGTGTCCCATTGCATTTCCCTGAATTACTTTCTGCATTATTTCGTTATTTTCATTTTCCCAATTTGTAAAATTAATGCTCGAAACAAATCTCACATCATCAAACTGATTAACTTCCCATATCTGTATATTAACCTGATAAGCAACATTGTTAGATTTATGATTTAAAAATAATTTAGGTATTCCGAGTATGTTATAATTAAATGTCAGAGTATCCGAGTCAAGTATTATCTGCTGTTTCTTAAACTTTGATTTGAAATTATCTCCGGTAAATTCTGAATTTACAGACTCTTCCATACTCAATCCTTCTTCCACTTCATTGAATAACGCAATCGAATCTCTCTCCCAGTAATCATATAATTCAAGTTTATCCTTCCATAAAAAAAATTTTATTTTTTTATTTCCCGTAAATGGTTTTTGATTCTGACTAAACCTGTAAAATGTCCAGTTGTTTTCAAATATAGGATAACCTCCAAGTGCGTATGTAAATCTCGGTGTGTCGGCTATCCCGTTATTCTCATTGAATATCCAGTATCGCAGCCATTTACTCATCATCTCATTGTGATATTCCGTTTCTGATAAATTTGTATCTGAACTGTGTCCTCTTATCGCTCCCATATAAAACTTACAATACTTGTTGTAACTGTCCAGCGAATTTATTATTCCGTTTGCATTGAAAAATATATCCTGCCATGAATTTGAAAATAAAATCGGCACTTTATTATTTTTAACTTCAGAAATAAAATCCCTGTCTTTAGGAAAATCTTTTATAAAATCTCTCATTGCTTCCGGCTTTGCCTCAATTATAACTTTCCTGTATTCTTTTACATTATCATTATACCTTACCGTATTTTCATTGTAACTCAATGACCAAAGTAATGAAAGTCTTACACTCCCGTTCTGTATCCACGATGTTGCAAATTCCGGTGATCCTAAATCTGAAATTATACACCTCACATTTAATCCGTTACAAGCTGACATAAAAGGAATAATTCCGCCTTGTGATGAACCTGAAACCGCTATATTATTTTTATCAATATCTTTTCGCTTTTTAAGAAAATCCACAACCTGTTTAAAATCTTCCATCTCAAGACGTGAGATAAAATTTGATTTCCCTTCGGATTGTCCTTGCCCCCGCATAGAAAAAGTAAATGTTATATATCCAAACGTTGCTTGTCCCGCTGCCAGTGGTTTCATATCATCTTTTGATTTACCGTATCCATGACAATAAATTATCACTGGCCAGCCGTCAGACGGTGTTTCTCCTTCTGGTTTAAAAATTGAACCGTCAAGTTTTATTCCGTCTTTCATTTCAATTTTTACATCTACTTGTTTTACATTGAAATTTCCCGTTGAATGTTCTTTAGCAACCGCATCAATAAACAAAATACCGCTAAATATCAGGATGAGTAAAAATCTCATATTTTTTATTACAGTTAAATAGAGATTTAAAATATTTATATTTATTTTATATTTAAAGGAAAGATAAATACCAGATTAAGAATTTTTTAATTTCATAACTTTGATAAGTGTTAATAATATATCGCTGAATTTTGGTACTCGAAGACTTTTTGAAAACGTATCATTTAATATTGCTGGTAAAGACAGAATAGGTCTTGTCGGTAGCAACGGAGCAGGGAAGTCAACTCTGCTGAAAATTATTAATAAACAAATTGAATCTGATGAAGGTGTTGTGACTTTATCCCGGCACACTACCATCGGATATCTCCCGCAGGAAGGCGTTGTCTATAAAGGAAAAACTGTGTTTGATGAAGTTTTATCCGCCGCAGGTGATATCAAAAAAATTGAAGCGGAAATAAAAGAAATTGAAAATGAATTAAATTCTTTTGCTGATTATACTTCAGATGATTATATGGATTTGATTCAGAATCTTAGCGAACTTCAGGATATTTATCTAAATCTCGACGGTTTCAAACTTCAAGCCAAAGTTGAAAAACTTTTAAAAGGTCTGGGTTTTTCTCCCGATGATTTTCATCGAATGACTGACGAATTCAGTGGCGGATGGCAAATGAGAATTGCAATTGCAAAACTCCTTTTGATTAACCCCTCTATTCTTTTGCTTGATGAACCGACTAACCATCTCGATATTGAATCTCTTCTGTGGTTTGAAGATTATCTGAAAAATTATAACGGTGCTATTCTCTTAATCTCACACGATAAAAATTTTCTTGATAATATTACAAATAAAATCGTTGAAATCAGTTTAGGAAAAGTTACAATTTATCCCGGAAACTATCAGGCTTATCTCAATAGAAAAGAAGAACGGAAAATCCTGATCGAAAATCAATTTAACAATCAGCAGAAATATTTAAAACAACAGGAAAAATTCATCGAAAGATTCAGATACAAAGCATCTAAAGCAAAAGCAGTGCAAAGCAGAATTAAACAACTTGAGAAAATAGATTTAGTAGAAATTGAAGATGAAGAGAATACAGTTGATTTTAAATTTCCACCCGCTACTCATTCCGGAAAAGTAACTCTCGAAATTGAAAACTTATATAAATCCTATGATGGAATAAAAATTATTCTTGAAGATTTAAACTTAATCGTATCAAGAGGTGAAAAAATTGCTTTCGTAGGTGTTAATGGTGCAGGTAAATCCACTCTTGTTAAAATGATTTCAGGTATCGAACCTGTTTCCAAAGGTATTATTAAAACAGGTTATCAGGTTCAGATTAAATATTATTCTCAAAATCAGGCAGATGAACTTGACGGTGAAAAAACTGTTTTGGAAACTCTCGAAGCAATCGCTACCGGTGAAGTAAGCAAAAACTTACGGTCAATTCTCGGAAGTTTTTTATTCAGAGGTGATGACGTATTCAAAAAAGTAAAAGTTCTCTCCGGCGGTGAAAAGTCAAGACTTGCTCTCGCTAAAATGCTTGTTGAACCTTCTAATTTACTTATCCTCGATGAGCCGACTAACCATCTCGATATGAAATCAAAAGAAGTTTTGATGAACGCTCTTAAAAACTACGAAGGCACTGTCCTCGTTGTATCTCACGATAGACAATTCCTTGACGGTATAGTGGATAAAGTTATTGAAGTTAAAAATAAAAAAATAAAAGTTTATTACGGTAATTGTTCGGAGTATATTATTAACTCAGGAGTTTTAAATAATGTTAATCTCTCTTCTTATAATCCTGATAATTTAAATTCACTTGATCTGCAAAAATCAAACAGTGAAAAAAATTCAAATCGAAACGAAAGTAAAAATGAAAATTTAAAACAGGAAAAATTGGTTAATAATCCTCCGGAAAAAATGTCTTACAATGATAAAAAAAA
>ERZ761607.5110-NODE-5110-length-11068-cov-6.834468_pt1 | contig 11068 bp, 9 predicted proteins | sample MGYA00511164_ERZ761607 | MGnify/ENA primary metagenome ERZ761607 (study PRJEB28899, sample SAMN02445080) | bioreactor sludge metagenome | biome: EBPR sludge | place: Australia: Brisbane, Thorneside Wastewater Treatment Plant | collected 2011-06-22 ...
CGGGGGTTGTACGGAAACCCGCTCGTCGAGCGGGGGAAAGTGAATCTACCAATGGCCTACGACGAGCGCCTGGTCGAGCGGCTACGCAAGGTCCTCGCCACCCGCGACCGGATCTCCGAGAAGAAGATGTTCGGCGGCGTCGCCTTCCTGCTCGACGGCAAGATGTTCGTCGGCGTGAACGACGCCGACCTCATGGTCCGCGTCGGCCCGGATGGCTACGAGCGCGCCCTCGCCCGGCCGCACGCCCGCCCGATGGATTTCACCGGCCGCCCGCTCACCGGCTTCGTCTACGTCGCCGAGCCGGGCTACCGCGGCGCCGCGCTCGCGCGCTGGGCCGGCGAGGCCGCGGACTTCGTCGCGACCGTCCCGCCGTCGAAGAAGCCACGCAGGCCGCGCCCACGCCCGCGCCCGGGCAAGGCGGCCGCGCGCAAGCGGCGTGCCTAGGGTTCCCGGCGCTCGAGGATCGCCTTCAGCTTCGCGAGGTCCTTGCGGTTCGCCCGCCGCATCGCGCTCGCCATCACCGGCGCGACCACCTTCGAGAACCCGCGCGGCTCGCCGCGGTTGCGCAGCGTCATGCGCGTGTGGCCGTCGTAACGGCCCCTCGGCGGTGCGCATGACCAGCTTCTCGCCGGGCACCAGCTCGGTGACCTCGTAGGTGTACGCGAGCCGACGCCCGAGGAACTGCGCGACGAACGCCATCCTCGAGCCGACGGCCACCGGTGGCGGCGTCTTCCACTCGACGGACTTGATGTTCACGTACCACGCGGGCGCGTGGGTCGGATCACCGGCGTAGGCGGCGACCGCGGCACGCGGGCGGTCGATGACGATCTCGCTCAGGACGTCGACGGCCATGCCGCGTTGTACCTCAGCTGCGGACCTGGAATTCCCCGAGCGGGAAGGTCGTGCCGTTCACGATCGCATCGACCCGGTGGACGCCCGGATGGTGCGTGCGCGTCGACAGGTCCGCGAACGACACCTTGGCCTGCAGGCGCACGCGCTCCCGCGGCGCGAGCTGGAGCGCCTTCAGCTTGAACACCTTCGGTCGCCGCGCGCCGTTCTGCTTGACGAAGTGGACGGCGAAGTCGACGGCCAGGTCCTGCGCCTCCCGCGCCGTGCTCACCAGCGCGAACGACAGCCGCAGCTCGCCGCCGATGCGGACGCCCGCCTTCGGGAGCTGCACCTCCTCGATCGCCACCCTGGGCTTGCCGCCGAAGCCGAGCAGCTCGAGCGCGCCCGGATGTCCCGCCTTCACCAGCGAGCGCAGCGCGTGCTTGACGATCCATCGGCGCCCGTCGGCGGCCCCGTCGAGCCAGCGCCGGCACGTCGCGACCGCGATCTCGGGATGGTCCTTGGCGATGTCGTTCAGGTTGTTCGCGACCGACCGCTGCACGTAGCGCTCGGGGTCGTCCTTCAGCAGCTCGAGGAGCGCGAGCACCGGCGCCGGATCCCGCTGCAGGTCGCGCAGCCGGGGCGCCCAGGGCAGGCGAGGACGTGTCCCCTCGGAGACCAGCCGCCGCACGTGCACGTTCGGGTCGGTCGCCCACACCCGCAGCCGGGCCAGCGTCTTGTCGCGATGCTGCTCGAGGAACGGGCGGATGCACCATTCCGCGGTGAACCGCTTGGTGAGCTCGTACTGCACACGCATCGCCGCCTCGAACTCGCCGAGCCCGTATCGCCCGACGTAGACCACGTGCGGCAGGTATCGAAACGGCGCCATCCCCGAACCCTCGGTGCTGTCGGCCTCCGGCCCCAGCGACCGCACGATCACGTCGGCGGCCGTCGCGAAGTCCGACGGCAGGTGTCGCCGCATCACCTCGGCGAGGTGCGCGCCGCGCGCCAGCAGCTCGAGCCCCTCGAGCCCGCGCGTGCCGTCCGCCACGAAACGCCGCACGTCGAGTCGGGGGTACGCCGCGTGCAGCGAGCTCGCGATCCCGCGGACCACGCCGGCGTCGAAGAAGTGCTTGAGCGGCTCGGCCATGCCCATCGATACCGCGCGGACGTGACAGGGTGTGACAGCTTTCTGCGGCCCGGGCGCACACCGTGGTCCCAGCGCACATGGCTCGCGCGGTGTTCGCCGCGATCGCGATGGCGATCGGTTTGCATGGCAGACCTTCGTGCCCGCGAGCCGCGCGCTTCCGTTCCTCCTCCTGCTCGCGGCGGTCGTCGCGCTCGCCTGCGGCCCGGGCCAGCTCACCACCGTCCGTTTCCCGCGCGCGACCGAGACCGTCCTCAACCCCGAGCGCGGCCTCTTCGTCGACATCGACCTGCTGCACGGCCGCGACTTCCGCCACGTCCGCGCCGACGGCTTCACCCTCGGCTTCGCCTACGTCCGCCTCGACGCCTGGCGGACCGTCGCCCTCTCACCCGAGCTCTTCGAGCAGCTCGCCGCCGGCTTCGAGGCCGCGCGCGACGCCGGCATCAAGGTCATCGTCCGCTTCGCCTACAACAAGGACGAGTACGGCCTCGACGCGCCCAAGTGGGCGGTCCTCGCCCACATCCAGCAGCTCACGCCGCTCCTGCGCGCCAACGCCGACGTGATCGCCGTCTTCGACGCCGGCTTCATCGGCGCGTGGGGCGAGTGGCACACCTCGGCGTACGGCCTCGACAACCAGGCCGACCGCGGCGACATCCTGTGGGCGATCCTCCACGCGCTGCCGTCGTCGCGCAGCGCGATGGTGCGCGCCCCGATGTACAAGGTCGCCGCCTACGGCGACGCCGTCGACGAGCACGCGCTCACCGGCACCGATGCCTCGCGCGTGGGCCACGTCAACAGCTGCTTCCTCGCGAGCGAGACCGATCTCGGCACGTACACGGCGCCGATCGAGCGCTGGAAGGAATACCTCGCGCGCGACGGCCTCGCGACGCCGGTCGGCGGCGAGACCTGCGCCGTCGCGCCGCCGCGCACCGACTGCGCGACCGCGCTCGCCGAGCTCCGCCGCCTGCGCTGGTCCTTCCTCAACGCCCAGTACCACCCCGACGTGATCGCCGGCTGGCGCGCGCAGGGCTGCCTCGACGAGATCCGCGATCACCTCGGCTACCGCCTCGAGCTCGAGGCCGTGTCCTTCTCGAAGCGCGTCGTCCCCGGCGGCTCGCTCGACGCCGAGATCCGGCTCCGCAACACCGGCTACGCGCCGCCCTACAACGCACGCCCCGTCTATCTCATCCTCGACGACGGCGCGCCGCTCCTCCTCCCCGACGATCCACGCCGCTGGAAGCCGGGCCCCGTGACGATCCGCACGCGCATCGAGCTCCCGCCCGCGCTCGCGCCCGGCCGGCACCGCCTGTCGCTCTGGCTCCCGGACGCCGACCCTCGCCTCCGCACGCCGGCGCGCGCGCCGCTCCACGCCATCCGCATCGCCGGCGCGCGCTGGGACGCGAGCACCGGCGTGAACGTCCTCACCGACGCCCTCGTCGTCCCCCCAGGTCCCGCGCGATCCGCACCGCCGCCCACGGGCCGAGCACGGCCGCGCCGGCGCCGCCGCCGGCGAGCACGAGCCACGTCCACCATGCAGGCCGGGCGTACACGACGAGCAGGACGCCGACCACGGCGACCGCGATCGCCATGCCGTTGAGCGCGCCGATGAGCTTCGTGTTGCTGCGGATCGGCGAGCGCGCGTCCTCGGAGCCGAGGTCGCCGCCGCCGGCGACGAGCATCACGATCACCAGCAGCCCGACCGTGGCGTAGAGCAGCCAGTACCCTGCGACGCGCAGCACGATCCCAGTCTGAACGATCCGCGCGCGTGGGGGCACCCCGTGTATGCTCACATCGTCGTCACCGGGAGGCCTCATGCCATCGCTGCGCCCGCTCGCTTCGTTCGTGCTGTGCACCTCGTTCGCGTTCGCCGCCGTCGCATGCGGCGATTCCGGCGACGGTGACGACCTCCTCGCGCCGCCGCCGGCCGGGCAGGGCGTCCAGTTCCGCATGGAGACCACGATCCCCGCCGGGGTCGAGGGCGAGTGGTGCCAGTTCCTCGTCGGGCCCGCCGCCGAGATGTGGATCGAGCGTGACGAGGTCCGCTTCACCGAGGGCAGCCACCACGTCCTCCTCTACGAGACGGGCTACGCCCAGATCCCGACGGTCAAGCTCGACGGGACGCCGGTCGACACCAGCGGCGTCTTCGACTGCAGCGACGGACCCACCGCCGGGTGGAACATCGTCAAGCTGCTCGGCGGCTCGCAGAACGCGACCGGCGACTCGCTCCTCGCCTTCCCCGAGGGCGTGGCGATGCACGTCTCCCCCGGCGCCGTCGTGCTCATGAACGCGCACTACCTGAACGCCACCGACGGCGACCTGCGCCCGGTCGCCGCGATCAACCTGTGGACGCGCCCCGCGGCCGAGGTCGAGACCGAGGGTGACCTCCTCTTCCTCTACAATCCGCTCATCAAGGTCGCGGCGAACGGCACCGGCCGCGCGCGCTGGCGCTGCCCGGTCCACCAGGACATCACGATCTCCAACGTGCAGTCGCACATGCACAAGCGCGGCACGGGCTACAGCGCCGCGGTCACGGGCCAGGCCGCGTTCTACGAGAACACCCGCTGGGAGTCGGTCCCGGTGACGCGTTTCCCCGGCGGCCTCTCGGTCACGGCGGGCTCGACGCTCGACTACTGGTGTGACTACACGAGCAACGTGGACCACGACATCTACCAGGGGACGCGCACCACCGACGAGATGTGCATGCTGATCGGCTCGTACTACCCGGCCAACCCGCGCACCTCGAACTGTCAGCTCGCCGACGGCGGCCTCGGCGGCGAGTGGGTCGGCAACGGCACGGCCACGTGCGCCGCGACCAACACGTGCTTCCAGGCCGCCGTCCAGGCCGCCGATGTCGTGCGCGCGGTCACCGACTGCATCGACGCCGCGTCCCCATCGGTCGCCGCCGAGTCCTCGGCGGTGCTGCGCTGCCTCGCCAACTCCGACGACCCCGCGACCGAGTGCCAGGCCGCCGTGACGGCCTGCCAGGCGATCTGACCGGCCGCGTTCCCGTCAGCTCGCGTCCCGCTGCCACTTGGTCCGCGTGTAGGCCACACGGAAGCCGTTCCGCTCGGCGTTGCGCTGCGACTGCGAGCCGACCGCGGCGACGATCATCGCCAGGTCGCAGCCGCGCGCTCGGGCGTCGCGCAGCCGGGTCGCCAGCAGGAGCGCCTGGGCGCCACGCCCGCGCGCCGACGGGATCGTCGACGCCCCGGCGAGCATCGCGACACCGTCGTGGACGCCGAGCGACCCGGTGGCGATCGGCGCGCCGCCGTCCTCGACGAGGTAGTGGGTCATGGCGCGGTTCGCGACGTTCACCGTCGCGAGCTCGCGCATGATCGCCGTGTGCGCCGGGTCCGTCGACCAGCCGGCGACACAGGTCTCGATCCACGCCGCGCCGTCCGCGTCGGCGTCGGGATCGATCGCGCGCACGCGCAGCGACGCCACCGGCTCCGGTACCTCGGGGATGACCTGCACGAGCACGCTGCTCAGCTCGATCGGCCGGTACCCGCGCGCGACCAGCCGCGCGAACGTCTCGATCCCGGCGAGCGGGCTCACCTCGTGGCTCGTGGGCGCGCCGCGCTCGCCGAAGAATGCCTCGATCTCCTGGAGGAGCTCGTCGTCGACCGGCCGGAACAGCCCGAGCCCGAACGTCTGCGTCAGCGGCGACGCCGCGCCGTCGAACACCGCGATGGTTCCGTCGAAGTCCCGCGTACACGCGCCCACCGGCGTCACGGCGTTCCGCGGCGCCGAGTACGACGCACCGACGTGGCCCTCGGTCGGCTCGAGGCGCTTCGCGAGCGCGTGGTCCATGAACATGCGCGCACCATCGCACGACGCGCGCGTTGCGGGTACCGTCGTCGCGTCGTGACCGAGCCGGAGCTCCATCGCGCCGTGGTCCTCGCGCTCCTCGCGCTCGCCGTGCCGACGTTCGCGTTCCTCCTGTGGAAGACCGCGCCGTATGGCCGCCACGATCGCGCCGGCTGGGGCCCGACCGTGCCCAGCCGCGTCGGCTGGATCGTGATGGAGCTACCGGCCGTGGTCGGCTTCGTCGCCGTCTTCGCACACGGCCGCCACCGCGCCGCGCTCGTGCCGCTCGTCCTCCTCGCGCTCTGGCAGCTCCACTACGTCCATCGCACGTTCATCTTCCCGTTCCGCATGCGCGCGACCGGCAAGCGCATGCCGCTCGCCGTCGCGCTCACCGGTTCGCTCTTCAACGCCGCCAACGCCTACGTCAACGCGCGCTGGATCTCGCACCTCGGCGACTACGCGACGTCGTGGCTCGCCGATCCGCGCTTCCTCACCGGCGCCGTCGTCTTCGCCGCCGGCCTCGCCATGAACCTCCACGCCGACACCGTCCTCCTGCGCCTGCGCGCGCCCGGCGAGACCGGCTACAAGATCCCGCGCGGCGGCATGTACCGCTTCGTCACCAGCCCCAACTACCTGGGCGAGATCCTCGAGTGGTGCGGCTGGGCGCTGCTCACGTGGTCGCTCGCCGGCGTCGCCTTCGCCGTCTACACCATCGCCAACCTGGCGCCGCGCGCGCTGTCGAACCACGCCTGGTACCGCGAGCGCTTCCCCTCGTACCCGCCCGAACGCCGCGCGCTCGTCCCCTTCCTCCTCTGACCGAGCGGACGCGTTCACCCTCCGGGGATGAGGCACGGGTACTCGGCGCCTCACGCGAGCAAGCTTGTCTTCGCAGTGAATCCGCGCCTAGCATCATGACCGGGGAATGCGCGTTCGCGTGATCGTCGCCGCGGCCGTCGTGTGCACTGCGTCTGTCGCGCGCGCCGAGGAGGCCGTGCGTCCGCAGTGCACGCTCGACGACTGCTTCGGCGTGGCGGAGCGGTCCGGCGACGACGCGCTCGTCGACCTCGACGCGATCGTGCCGGTGACGATGTCATCCCGGAAGCTCTCGGTCGTGCGCGCCGACAGCGACCTCCGCGCGCGGATCGTGCGGTGCCCCGATGGACGCGTGCGCTGTGTTCGCCTGACGGTCGACCAAGCGTGGATCCTGCGCGCGGGAACGCTCGAACGTCGCGTGCAGATCACGTCGGTCGATCGGCTGATGCGCACGCTGGCCGAGCGGGCCGCTGCGCCTGCGCTCTCGAGCCTCGAGCAGCAGGTGCTCGACCTCGCGAGCTTCGAACGGGTCTCGCTGGGCGACGTGACGACCATCGTCGCCCCGGATGCACAGGAGCCGCCGCGCCCCGTCGAGCCGCGCGTGAGCACTGCACCCGCGGCGCCGCACGGCCGCACCGCGTTGCCAGCGACGCCCGCCCAGACGCGCGCGGCTGGCGAAGCCGCGACGTCACGACCGATCAACATCAAGATCACCAATCCGGACGAAGAGCCACCTCCGGTCGCGGTCGACCGCCGTCGCGCCTCACCGTCGCGCACGCTGGTGAGCGATTCGTTTGCGGACGTCGTGCTCGTCGGCGACGACACGCTGCGCTGTAGCGGGGTCGTGATCTCTCGCCGCGTCGTCCTCACCGCGGCTCACTGTCTGCCCGCGACCCGGGTCGTGTTCGCGGCTCGCGCCGACGATCCGGTGGCGACGCTCGCGGTCGAACACGCGGTGGCCCATCCCGACGGCGTCGACGCGGCGCTCCTGCTCCTCGACGTCGATTCGCCGTGGGCGCCGACTGCGACCCGGATGGCCACGGACGCAGCGCCGCCAAGGACCGCGCTCACCCTCGTCGGCTTCGGGATCGACGACGCCCGTTTGGGCAGCGGGTTCGGGGTCAAGCGCCGGGTGAGCGTGCTGGTCAACGGCTGGGGCTGTGACGGCCGGCGCGCCGAACAGACCGGCTGCGATCCCATCACGGACCTCGTCATCGCTGGACAGTTCGGCCGCGACACCTGCGACGGCGACAGTGGCGGCCCGGTGTTCGAGTGGACCGGTCGAACGTGGCGACTCGTCGCGATCACCTCCCGCCCGATCTTGCCGGGCCTGTCGTCCTGTGGGCGCGGAGGCATCTACACGCGCGTCGACCGCCTCATGCGGTGGGCGGCGCCGTACCTGGAGGCACCATGAAACGCACGGTCTCGTTCGTCGCCTGTCTGCTCGTGTTGCTGAGCGCGTCGAGCTTCGCCTCGGCGCAGGTCTGCACCGCGTTCTCCACCAACGACACGGCCACGGTGCGGCGCGACGCCGTTGCTGCGATCAAGACCTTGACCGACGACGCCTCGTGGAAGCTCGGGGTGGACGGTCTCGGGGTCACGGACCGCGGCAACGCAAGTGATCTCGTGCTCGACCTGGAGCGTGTCGCGACGCTGCTGCTCGAACGCATGGAGACGCTGGTCGATCGGGATGGGACCGCGGAGGCCAAGGAAGCGGCGAAACAGCTCGCGAAGAGGACCGCCGACGTCGCTCGGCGCCTGCGCACCAGCGCGACCAAGCTCGCGGCGGCAGGTCCGGGCGCGATCGAGGTAGCAGGTCGCCCGGCGACCGTCGTCGTGCGTCTCCACAACCCTCCGAACATGCGCCTCCGGTTGTCGTTTGCCACGGTCGATGGTCGCAGCACCGAGCTCGAGTGGGATCCTGGCATCGTCAGCCCGCTGATCCGGCGCATCGTGCTCGATGAGGGCATGTGGAGCGTGTCACCGAGCGTCGAACCGGTGTTCGTCCAGCAGGGCGCCGACACGATCATCATCGCCACGCAGTGGAGCGACCTCGTGGCTGGGGCTCGACCGTTCGCCCTGGTCGGCACACCAACGGCGCTCGTCGCTGCCGGCAAGCTCGCCGGCGGCGCTGATCAGATCAAGATGTCCGGCTGGCCGCGACCGACTCTCGCGATCGACTGTCCGCCGGGCGGGGCGCCGTTGCACACCATGGACGAGGAGCGGCTCGGGCTGTCGGTCGGTGGGAGCAGCTCACAGCGCGGGATGGGCGTGGCGCCGACGATCGTGACCGAGACACTGTCGATCCTCGCCGAGATCGCGGTCGAGCGTGCGAAGTCCGGCGCGATGAGCCTGGTCAAGGACAAGTTCGTCCGGCCGCTTTGCGGCGGCGCGGACGAACTCCAGGGCGGGGTGACCCTCGCCATGTTGCACCTCAGCGGCCACGAGCGCGCCTTCCCGCGAACATGCGAGCTCCTGTACGGGCTGCGGCTGGAGGATGTCCTCGGCAGCGGTGACGCGCTCCTGGCCGCGCTGCGAGACGATCTGCGACGGACGATCGCGCCGGCGGCGGTTGGCAAGATCGCGGCCGGTCGACGCGTCGAGCCGATGCTGCGAGCGGCCCTCGACATCGTCAATCGCGCGATCGACAGCGGCTCGTTCGATGGGATCGCCAGCGAGCTGGTGCTGGCCTCGCTCGCCCACCTCGACGTGTTCACGGGCGAGATCGGCGCGTTCGCGATCGACCCCTCGAAGCTCACGCTGGTCGATCCGCTGCTCGCCCAGGTGATGCCGGCAACCTCTCAGGCCTACGCCGCGCTGTGCAAGAAGACGGCCGCCGAGACCGCCGAGAGCTGCGCGAGCCGTCTGCGCACCGACGCGACGACCGTCAACGACTGGCTCCAGATCGCGGCCACGCTGGTCGTCACCCGCGCGGATCTGACGGAGGTCTCGAAGGTCGTGACGCCGGTGGTGCTGGAGGCGATCCAGACCCTCGCGATCACCGCGCTGGACCAGCTCGTGGAGCGGTACGGGCATGTTGCGACGCCGTCGCTTCAGGTGAACGCCGAGCTCACCGCTGCCCTCGGCAAGGAGCTTGCCGCGGCTACCGACGAGACCAAACGCAAGCTCTGCGGCGCGACCGAGGTCTCGGCTGCCGAGTGTGCGCGGTACCTGATCGAGACGAACGGTCGCCTCTCCGACTGGGGGCGGACCTACGCGCAGCTCATGTCTCGAAAGGACGCGAAGCTCGATGACCTGCGGAAGGCGCTCGAGGCGGCCGCGAAGGTGGCGATCGAGAAGCACCTCGCGGAGGTGCGAGGCACCGCGTGTGGTGTGAGGCTCGCCGTCGCCGTCATCAAGCGTTGTACCGCCACGTCGTGCGCGGTGCAGGACGTCGAGGATCAGCTCCGACGACCCGAACAGTACTTCGCGGTCGACCATCGCCTGCCCGCGTCGTTGTGCTGGTCGGGAGGCGTCTACGCCGCGCCGTCGGCGCGCCTGGCGTCGCTGCAGCGGGTCGTGCTCGATGGCCTTGCGCTGGTGCAGCCGGTCCGCGACGCGAAGGGCCGCGATCGCGCGGTCGCGGCGTTGCACCTGATGTTCCACGTGCTGACGCAGCTCGATCCGGGAGGTCAGGTGCGTCTCGCGCTCGTCGAAGAGCTCTCGGTCGCCCTCGTCGAGCAGCGCTACGACGCCGCGCTCGGCACGGCGCTGCGGCTGGCGCGCGAGCTCCAGCGGGACGTGACCCTGACCGGGCGAATCCCGGACGGCCTCAAGAAGCTCGGCCAGCTCGTCGGCGCCGTCGCTAGCTACGCGAAGGTGTACCAGTCGACCAAGAACGACGAACCAGCCGCGGCGCGCGAGGCGCGCAAGGAAGCGCTCGAGTCCTTGATCGACGCGGCCACGGACCGCCACGAGCGCGGCGGCAAGTGGGTCGTCTCGCTCGGAAGCAATGTCGGCATGTCGCTCACGCTGGTCAACCAGTTCAACAATCGGACGGTCGATACGGGATTCCTGGACAGCGATGCGCGTGAGCTGTCCGTGCGCGTGCCGCTCGGCGTGAGCTTGCAGAAGCTGCCGGGCAAGAGCGTCTTCGGCGTTCACGCGGCGCTTCAGGTCGCGGATCTCGGACAGTTCGTGACCACGGGTGGCGATGGAAAGCTCGACGAGGTGCGCTGGTCGAGCTTCGTCTCGCCCGGGGCCGAAGTCGGCGTGCTGATCGGAGAGCCCAGCCGCACGTTGAGCGTCACCGTTCACGCGAGCTACGCGCCCGGGCTCTCCGTCGCCGGCAAGGAAGCGACCGGCGAGATCGTCGAGCGTGACGGCGTGTGGCGGTACGGCGTCAGCTTGGGCTACTACGTGCCGTTCTTCGACTTCAACTGAGCGCAGACCGGGGTTGGGGTGGGGTAGGGTGCGGCCCATGGTGCGTCGTGACGACGACGGAGGTCCCGCCGGTCAAGCCGGCGGCAATCC
>ERZ761607.5112-NODE-5112-length-11056-cov-3.397328_pt1 | contig 11056 bp, 13 predicted proteins | sample MGYA00511164_ERZ761607 | MGnify/ENA primary metagenome ERZ761607 (study PRJEB28899, sample SAMN02445080) | bioreactor sludge metagenome | biome: EBPR sludge | place: Australia: Brisbane, Thorneside Wastewater Treatment Plant | collected 2011-06-22 ...
GGGCGAAGATCTTGCTGGCGGCGAAGAGCGTGTTGCAGCCGAACATGCGGCGCTCGCTGACGGCCGGCAGGCCCGCGCAGGCCTGGCGCAGCTGCTCCCACAAGGCTGCGTTTTGAGAGAGTGCGGCCATGCAGTCCTCCTCGCGGGCCGCTATCCGGCCCGGCCCGGCCGGGCGACCTCGGCGTGGCGGAAGCAGCCTACCACGTGATCGTTGACCAACCCGGTCGCCTGCAGGAAGGCGTAGCAGATCGTCGAGCCCACGAACGTGAAGCCGCGCTTCTTTAGGTCTTTGCTCAGCGCGTCCGACTCAGCCGTGCGCGCCGGGATTTCGCGCAGGCTTTTCCAGGCGTTGTGTCTGGGCGCGCCGCCCACCCAGCGCCAGACGTAGGCATCGAAGCTGCCAAACTCGCGCTGCACGGCCAGGAAAGCCTGAGCGTTTTTGACCGCGCCGTGGACCTTGAGCCGGTTGCGCACGATGCCGGGGTCGGCCAGCAGCTGCGCCAGTTTGCGCTCGCTGTAACGCGCCACCCGCGCCGGATCGAAATCGTCGAAGACGGCGCGGTAGCGTTCGCGCTTGTTCAGAATCGTGCTCCAGCTCAGGCCGGCCTGGGCGCCTTCCAGGATCAGGAACTCAAAAAAGCGGCGGTCGTCGTGGACGGGCACGCCCCACTCCTGATCGTGATACGCGATCATGCGCGGGTCCGTGCCGGCCCATTCACAGCGTTGCGGCGAAGGCATGCATCACCTCTGGCTGCGCCCAGTCTACCCCACCTGGGTGGCGATCCACCAGGTGTTGCCGGCCGGGTCCTGCACACCGCCGCGCCGGTCTGCCTCGCCCGCCGCCTGCGCCGGCGCCTGCACAGACTCCCCGCCGGCCGCCAGCGCCCGTTGATACACGGCGTCCACATCCGGCACGTAGACGTGCAGCCAGGCCGGCACGGTCGGCCAATCCGGCGTCGCCTCGGCGAACATCAAGACGGTGTCACCCACCCGCACTTCGGCGTGCATGACCGAGCCGTCCGGCCGCTGGAAGCGCCGCAACTCGGCGGCGTCGAAGACGTGCTTGAGGAAGTCGAAGACGCGCCGGGCGTCCCGGACCATCAGGTACGGAGAGACGGTGGAGTAGCCGGCCGGTTTCCAGGTGTTGGTCATGGGAACTCCTCTTCAGGGTCAATCAGACGGCGCTCGGATAGTCGCCGGGTGTCACACAGGCGGCTTGAAAACGCGTCACCTGGCCGGCGGCCACGGCCAGAAAGTCGCCGCGCCCCAACAGCCGCTCGGCGCCGGTGCCGGCGCGTCCGCTGGCCACGCGCGCGTCCTCGGCGCTGGCCACGCGCCCCACCAGCCGGGCCGGAAAGTTGGCCTTGAGCATCGGCGCCAACGCCGCCGCGGCCGGCCGCTGGGTGGCGGCCACCACGTGCAACCCGGCCTCGCGCCCGCGTTGGGCCAGCCGGGTGAGCGCGGCCTCCGCCCGCCGGCCGGCCAGGGTCAGCGCTTCGGCCAGTTCGTCCACGGCGATCACGAGGCGCGGCGCGGCCTGGCTCTCACGGTCGCGGCGCTCCATGAGCGCGACCAGGCGCTCCAGCCAGGCGGCCATGTCAGCGGCTTGCGTGACGACCGGGGCCAGGCAATGCCCGGCCGACGCGAGCGGACCCAGGCCGCGGCCCTTGGGGTCGAGCAGCAGGAACTGCAGCTGATCCGGCCGGTGCGTGAGCGCCAGCGAACACAGTATCGTCCGCAGCAATTCGGTCTTGCCGGAGCCGGTGGCGCCGGCGATCAATACGTGCGCGACCTCCGGTGACGCCAGGCGGATGAGCAGCGGCCGCCCATCCTCCGCCAGGCCGAGGTAGGCCGTGAAGGGCGGGGCGTTTGGCACGGCGCGCCGCAGCGACCGCAGTGTGACCGGCTCCGCCTCGGCCCGCGGCACTTCCAGAGCCAGATGATCGCCGTCGCGGGCAACGCGCACCCCCGGAGCGCCCAGCGCCAGGGCCAGTTCCTCCGTGAGGTGGCGCACGGCGGCCAGGCGGACGCCCGGCGCGGGCGCGAAGTGGTAACGGACCCAGCGCGGTGTCACAGTGCCGCCGTGGACCTGGCCGGGCACGCGATGGGCGGCCAGCACCCGCTCAATGCAATCCGACTGGAAATCCAGATCATCAGAGGATGGGCGGCTCACACTCGGCCTCCACGCGGCAGACGAGAGACGATCCATGGCGCCAACGCCGGGCTTCACCTTTCGGCTTGGCCAGGTGGGCTGGTGCGCGCTGGTTGTGGTATGTGGGCGGTCGCCTTTGTTATAGCAGAACTTTTGTTCTATTTCAAGAGGAAAAAACAAGGCCACGCCGGGGAAGGGGCGTGGCCTTAATCGGGCGCTATTTGCCCGTGAGCGTGGCCAGCTTCTTCATGAGCCGGCTCTTGCGGCGCGAGGCGCTGTTCTTGTGGATCACGCCCTTCTGCGCCGCCCGGTCCAGCGCGCTCACCGCCGCCAACGTCACCTTGCGGGCGTCCTCGGCGTTGGGGGTTTCCAGCGCTTCGCGCGCAATGCGGATGGCAGTGCGGGTGCGCGAACGGGTGCGCTGGTTGAAAGCGTGCTTGCGCTCGTTGGAGCGGATGCGCTTTTGGGCTGACTGGGTGTTAGCCAAGGTACTCTCTCCTGCGACGTTATGATTCCACTGCTAACGCGACGGCAAATTCTAGCCGAGACAGGCGCGTTTGTCTAGTGCTCAGACGCGCTGCCTCACGAGCTGGACCGGGCGGCGCTAGGCCACGGCGATGCACTCGATTTCGATGCGGGCGCCGCGCGGCAGCCCGGCGACTTGCACGGTGCTGCGGGCCGGCGGCTGGCTCGGGAAGAACTCGCCGTAAACGGCGTTCATGCGCGCGAACTCGCTCAGGTCTTGCATAAAGACCGTGGTCTTGACGACGCTGCCCAGGCGGCTGCCGGCGGCCTCGAGCACGGCCGCCAGGTTCTGCAGCACGCGCCGCGTCTGCGTCTCGATGTCGCCGTCCACAATCTGCATCGTAGCCGGGTCGAGCGGAACTTGGCCCGCGCAGAAGATGAAGCCGTTGGCGCGCACGGCCTGCGAGTAGGGCCCGAGGGCTTGGGGGGCGTGGTCGGTGTGGATGACGGTCAATGCGGGCATCAGGTGTCCTCCGGATGATGCGGGAATGAGCGGCTACACGAACAAGGCGTGCAGCCGGGCCGGCACGGCCTCCGCCAGCCGGCGCCGCACGCGCTCCGGCATCGGCGTCGGCAGGGCGTCGAGCGGGAAGAAACGGACGGCCAGCGTCTCCACGCCGTCCGGGACAGGTGTGCCGCCGATGACGCGGCACGCAAAGACGGTGCTGCACACCTGGACCCGATCGCCGTTGGGATAGACGATGCGGTAATCTGGCCCCGAGTAAGCGCCAATCAGGCGCGTGGGTGTGACCGCCAGCCCGGTCTCCTCGCGGGTCTCGCGGACCACCGTTTCGGCGATGGTCTCGCCCAGGTCCATCAGCCCGCCGGGGAAGCCCCACTGGCCGTTGTCGCCGCGCTGGATGAGCAGCACCCGGCCGGCGTCGTCGTGGATGATCGCGCCGGCGGCGGGCAGGATCAGCTCGCGCGGCCCCACCAGGCCGCGCAGCGCCGCCAGGGAATGGGCGTCCACGCCGGTTGGCTCCGGCCGCGGCGGCGCAAAGCTGGCGCCGGGCCGCTCCGCCAACAGATCGCGCACCATGTCCGCGTACCAGGGTGAGGTGGCCGGCAGAGCCTCCGGCGCGAAGAAGGCCTGCTCCAGGGCTTCGCCACCATCCGGCCGGCCGTTGGTGAGGGGCTCCTCGGCCTGGCACGCGAAGGCGGCCGTCCATTGCTGGACCTGATCGCCGTTGGGATAAACCACGTCGTAGGGCGGGCCGGCGTAGACGCCCACCAGCCGCGTCGGCCTCACGCGCAGGCCGGTCTCCTCCAGTGCCTCGCGGACCGCGCACGCCCCCAGGGTCTCGCCCAACTCGAGCAGGCCGCCGGGCAGCCCCCACCAGTCGAAGTCAGCTCGGCGCTGGAACAGGATGCGGCCGCGCCAATCCCGGATCAGGGCGGTGGCGTAGGCCAGGATCACCTTGCGCGGGCCGATCTGCGCGCGCAGTTCGGTCAGGTAGGCGCTCATGGCAGGGCCCGTAAGAACAGGCCGAGCGGGGTGAAATCCTCCAGCGGGAAGATCGCGTCGTAGGCGTCTTCCGGGACGCGCGGGTGCAGCGGCTGGCGGGCGACGATGATCACGAAATACGCGCCGGGCTGTTCCTTGCGCAGCGACTGCAGGCGGCGCACACCGCTGCCCGGGTGGATCGAGTCGATCGGTTCGATCAGGATCGTGATCCCGTCTTTCTTGAGCTCCGTCAACGTGATGCTGGGGATGAACAGGCGCAGCGCGCCGGTGCCGACCTGCAGCTCGAAGCCGCCGGACCAGTGGGTGTGGGCGTAATCACTCGCCGCCAAAAAGTCGCACAGGGCGGCCTCCATGTTACTGCGGACCAGGTGCCCGTTCGGCAGGGTCCAGCCGGGAAGGCGATGGGGACTCATACGGCCTCCGCGAATGCTGCCAGCCGCTCCACAGCGCGAGGCCTTCAACCAGGCGCGGCGCCAGGGCGTGTAAAGCAAAAAAGACCCGTAACATGAACGGCAGGACCACCTCGCGGCGGTCCTGCTCCACGGCCCGCACCAGGGCGGCGGCCACGGCCTCCGGCTCCAGGGCCGGGATCAGGCGGCGGGCCACCCAGGGGGCGCGCTCGAGCGTGCCGGGGTTGTGCGTGAAGTAGGCGGTGCGCACTTCGCCGCAGACGACCGAAGTGACGCCCAGCCCGGTGCCGTGCAGATCCTGCCGCAGAGCGTTGGTGAAGCCTTGCAAGGCCCAGCGCGCGGCCGTATAGCCGGTGGCGCCCGGCCAGACGATGCGCGCGGCCGGTGAATTGACCACGACAAAGCGGCCGCGGCGGCGGGCGAGCATGGCCGGCAGGCAGGCCTGCGTCAGAAAAAACGCGGCCAGGTAGGGCGCGCCCAGCATCTCGACGGCTTCAGCCGGCGGGGTCTCTTCCGTGAACAGCCAACGGCCCGCGCCGGCGCTGTGCACCACGACCTCCGGCGCGCCCTGCTCGGCCAGCAGACGCTCCAACGTGGCGGCGACGGCGGCCGGGTCGCTCAGGTCCACCGGCCAGGCGCGCGCCTGCCCGCCCGCGGCCTGGACGTCATCGACGACGGCATCCAGGGCGGCGGCGGTGCGGGCCAGGAGGGCCACCCGCGCGCCGCGGGCTGCTGCGGCCCGGGCCGTGGCCGCCCCGATGCCGCTGGAGGCGCCGGAGACGACAACCAATTGATTGCGAAGCTGCATGCGGCCTGAGTGTAAGCGGGGCGGTGGGGGGTGTCAACCGGGCCGGCGCGCCGAAAAGCGTTGTACACTGCCCGCACGCCCATTTTTCAGGAGATCGCCCGATGAAGACCCAGCTCAAAGTCAGCCGCGGCCTGCTTGTCGGGCTGCTCATGATCGGTGTGTTCAGCGGCCTGGCCGGCCTGGGATACGTCACCCGCACGCAGGCGCACAACCTGGTCACGCACCCCGCCGCGACGCGCAACCAGGCGGACAAGACGCCGGCGGACTACGGCCTGCCGTACGAAGACGTGACTGTCACCGCCGTCGACGGATCGACGGCGGTCGGCTGGTATGTGCCCACGCAGACCGGCGCCGTCGTCATCGCCCAGCACGGCTACAAGGCCGACCGGGATGAGATGTTGAACGAGGCCGCCATGCTCCAGGGGCACGGCTATGGCGTGTTGATCACGTCGGTGCGCGCCCACGACGGCAGCGCCGGCGAGATGATCACGTTCGGGCGCGGTGAGATGCTGGACCTGGACGCCTGGTATCAGTTTCTGCTCAGCCGGCCGGAGGTGGACCCGGACCGGATCGGGGCGCTGGGCAACTCGATGGGCGGCATGCTCGTGATCCAGTACGCGGCCCGGAACCCGGCCATCCGGGCCGTGGTCGCCAACAGCGCCTTCTCGTCGCTCAACGACACCGTGGCCACCAGCGTGACCTATTTCACCGGCCTGCCGCCCTTTCCGTTCGCGCCCCTGATCGTGTGGTGGGCCGAACGCGAGACCGGGGTGCGCGCCGCCGACATCGACACCACGGTCTGGATCCGGGCGCTCAGCCCGCGTCCGGTCTTCCTGATGCAAGGCGGCGCCGACATCATCGTCAACGCCGACAGCGGCCAGCGCCTCTACGCCGCTGCCGGCGAGCCGAAAGAGCTATGGTTTGAGCCAGACCTCGGGCACACCCAGTTCGACACAGCGCGGCCGGCCGAATACGAGCGGCGGGTGACGGGTTTCTTCGATCAGTACTTGGCGGCGCCGTAGCGGCGACTCTCAGGCGAAGGCCAGCCGCTCCAGCACGTCGCTGAGCGCGGCGTCGAAGACGGCGTGCATGACCTCGGCCGGCGCGCTGTACGGCCCGCCGAAGGAGCCGTCGCCGTATAGAGCGCGCGTCTCGGCGGCGTTCAGGGGCCGCGGGGCCGCGGCCAGGGGCTTGGCCCGCGCGGGCAGGTCCGCCACGCGGCAGAACTCGAAGGCCTCCAGCCAGTTGGCGTGGCTGGGCGGCAGGCCCGCCCGTTCGGCCACGGCCCGCACCGAGGGCGCCGTCCACCAGTCGTACCAGTCCACCTTCAGGCCCGGCAGTTCGTTCACCAGCTCGGAGAGCACGGCGCGGCCCGGCTGGTTGCCGCCGTGTCCGTTCAGAACCATCAGCCTCCGGAAGCCGTGCGCGTGGACCGAGCGGACCAGGTCCTCGACGACGGCCAGGAACGTCGTGGTCCGCAGCGAGAGCGTCCCGGCGTAGCGCATGAAGTAGGGCGAGAGGCCGAAGTTGAGCGGCGGCGCCACCGGCACGCGCGTCCGCGCGCTGGCGGCATCCGCCAGGGCCAGCGGGATTTTGACATCGGTCAGCAGGCTCAGGAAGCCGTGCTGCTCGCACGCGCCCAGCACCAGGATCAGCCGGTCGTCGTCGCGCAGGTAGGTTTCCACATCCATCCAGTTCAGGTCTTCCAGACGCATGGCTCCTGCTCCTTCTATCGGAGGAAGTATTGGCGCGAGCCGCTGAGACGCCGAGACCCGGAGACCGACTCGGCGTCTCCGGGTCTCGCTGGCCCAGGTAATCGTTCTGGCTATGAGCCGGTGCCGGAGTAGTGGCGCAGGCCGAACTGCCAGAAGCGGTAGCCCGCGAACAGCAGCACCGCGGCGACGACCGGCCCGGCCCAGGCGTACACGCCCACGTCGTGGCCCAGGAGGTAGCTGGCCGGGTAGAAGGACGCGAAGCCGTAGGGGATCAGCCACGTCAGCAGCGTGGTCACGGCCTTGGGGTAGATGGTCAGCGGGTACTGCGCGAACAGGTGGTTGTCGAAGATGGCGCGCGTCACCGGCACCGAATCCATGATCCAGAACGAGGTCACGCACGTGATCAGGTTCAGGGCGATGAAGATGCCGCCGCCGCTGAGCACGGCCAGGAGGATGTAGAGCGGCACCAGCGGTGTCCAGGCGAGATCCAGGCCGGCCAGGGCCGCGCCCAGCAGCACCACGCCCACCAGGAAGTTGCCCACGCCGTCGTAGCAGAAGCGGTCGGCGATCAGGTGGAAGAGCGGGTCGATCGGGCGCACCAGGAAGCGGTCGAACTGGCCGCTGCGGATGTAGACGCGGCCCACCGTCCACAGGTTGTCCGCGAACATGTGGTTGATGGACTTGGACAGCGTGATCAGGCCGTAGATCAGCAGCAGTTCGGAAAAGCCCCAGCCGTTGAAGTCCGGGATCTGCTGCATCACCACCCAGACCGTCAGCAGGTTGGCGGCCTGCATCATGATCGTGGATGAGGCCCCGATGATGAAGTTGGCGCGGTACTCGGCGTAGCTCTTGAACTGCTGGCCCAGGAACGCGCCGTACAGGTTGAGATAACGTTGCATATCAGCCGCCCTGGACCGTTACTTTGCGGACGGCCACGCGGAAGAAGAGCTGCGAGACCACGCCCAGGCCGATCACCCAGGCCAGCTGGAAGAGCCAGGTGGCCGGCGCCTCCGCCACGGGCGTGATGCCGCTCAGGAAGTTGAGCGGGATCGCCAGCGACTGCGCGAACGGGATGGCCAGCACGAGCGTCCGCAGCCAGACCGGCATGATGGCCAGCGGCATCAGGCCGCCGCTGAAGAAGCGCGTCAGGCCGTAGACCAGCACGCCCAGGCCCCAGACCTCGGTGGTGTAGAAGGTCAGGCAGGCCAGGATCCAATGGAAGAAGAACAGGGCCGTGTAGCCCAGCAGGGCCGAGACCAGAAAGGCGCCCCAGGCGGCCAGGTCCGTGGGCCAGCGCAGGCCGAAGGCCGCCGTCGCCAGCAGCGCCATCGGCAGCTGCATGATCATGCGCGTGGCCAGGCTGGCCAGGGCCTGGACGTAGTAGTTGGTCTGAAAGCCCACCGGCCGCAGGAGCATGTGCGCGATCAGGCCCTCGCGCAGGTTGTAGCCGAACTCCCAGATCAGGTCCTGGTCGGCCAGGGCCGCGAAGACCTGGGCCAGCAGGATATAGGTGAGAGTCTGGTCCAGGCTCAGGCCCCCGAGCGTGGCCGTCTGGCCGTACACGGCGCGCCAGAAAAAGACCAGGATCATCATCTCGATGGCGCCCAGCACCAGCCCCACCCAAAACCAGATCTCGAAGGCCAGGAAGCGCTTGGGGACGGAGGCCGCGATGGCCCCGTAGATGGACGCCTGCCGCCGCAGGTAGCTGATCATGCCGCCGCCTCCTCCTGGAGCGCGCCGTTGTAGATCTGCTTGACGATGGCGCTCAGGTCCGGCTCGGCCAGCGAGAAGTCGCGCACGTCCACCTGGCTCATCACGGCCGCCGCCACCTGGCTGGCCGTCGTCTGCGTGCGGTCGAAGCGCAGCGCCAGCGTGCGCGGCTCGGCTGCGATGACGTCGGCGCCCGCCGGCAACTCGAGGCGCGCGGCGCCCGCCGCCACCTCGAACGTGATCTCGCGGTACTTGCCAAAGCGGTCCTTGATCGTGCTGATCGGGCCGTCGAAGATGATGTGCCCGGCGTCGATGATGATCACGCGCTGGCACAGCTCTTCGATGTCGCCCAGGTCGTGCGTGGTCAGGATGACGGTGGTGCCGCGCGTCCGGTTCTGCTCCTTGATGAAGTCGCGGATGCGCTCCTTGACGATCAGGTCCAGGCCGATGGTGGGCTCGTCCAGGTAGACGACCTTGGGCTCGTGGATCAGGGTGGCCGCCAGCTCGGCGCGCATCTTCTGACCCAGCGACATGTTGCGGATGGGCACGGACAGCAGCTCGTTCAGCTCCAGCGTCGCCGCGAACTCATCCAGCAGTTCGCGGTAGCGCGCCGCCGGGATCTCGTAGATTTTGGCGATCAGGTTAAGCGACTCGACCAGGGCCAGGTCCCACCACATCTGGCTGCGCTGGCCGAAGACCACGCCGACGTCGCGGGCGTTGGCCACCCGGTCGCGGTGCGGGTCACGCCCAAGCACGCGCACCGTGCCGCCGGTCGGCACCAGCACACCGGTGAGCATCTTGATGGTGGTGGACTTGCCGGCGCCGTTGACGCCGATGTAGCCGACCATCTCGCCCGGCTCGACGCGCAGGCTGATGCCGTCCACGGCCACCTTCTCATCGAAGCGCGGGCGGAACAGGGCTTTGACGGCCCCGGCCAGACCGGGGTCCTTCTTGGAAATGTAGAAGACCTTGCGCAGGTTCTCGACTTCGATCGCGGGCATAAGGCTCCCTGCCGGTGCCGGGGCCGCTGTTTGGGCCTCCCGGCGCGAACGAGAAATTTCATTATACGAGACAGCCCCGGCCGTGGGGGGCGCGAACTGGCTGGGGGATGGAACGGAATCGATCGACATGGGCAAACCTCCGGCCGAGCGGTATTCCATAAACTTAGCGGCGGCGCGTTTCCGGATCGTTTCGGCTCAGGGCCTCACGAGAATTATTGGGACGGCCCGGAGAGGGGCCGGAGCGGTGGCTCCCTCAAGGCCCCTGACCCGGATCGGTGAATGGTCCTGGTGACAGCGGACCGGGGTCTCGCTAGGATGCTGGGACCTGGACATCGACCCATCCATCCAACCCTATACTTTATGACTTCAACTCGACGACCTGCGCGTGCTTCGGCGGCTGCCCTGGGCGGGCTGCTGGCCTTGGGCCTGGTGCTCGCGCTGCCCGGCCGGGCGGCCGCTGTACCCCAGGCGCCAGCCCAGCAGGGGCAGGCGCCTTTGTTCAGCCCCACCCCGACGCGCACGCCGACGCCCATCAACGTGGGCAATTTTGTGTGGGACGATCTGGACGCGGACGGGTTGCAGGACGCCGGCGAGCCGGGCCTGCCCGGGGTCACGGTCCAGCTCTGGAACAGCGCCAAGACGAATTTGATCGACTCGGCCGTCACCAACGCCAGCGGCAACTACACGCTGCAGGCGCCGGCACCCGGCGACTATCGCGTCCGCGTCGTCCTGCCCGCGCTGGGCGATCTCTTCAGCCCGCTGGACGCCCCCATCGCCACCGACCTGACGGACAGCGACATCAACCCCACCGGCACCAACGCCGGCTTCACCAACGTTTATACCTTCGCGTCCAACCTGATCAGCATCACGTCGATCGATGCCGGGATCCTGAAGTTCCGCACGCCGACTCCCACGCGCACGCCGACGCCCATCAACGTGGGCAACTTCGTCTGGCATGACCTGGACGCGGACGGCGTCCAGGACGGCGGCGAACCCGGCGCCGCCGGCGTGACGGTCCAGCTTTGGAACAGCGCCAAAACAGACTTGATCGACACGGCCGTCACCAACGGCAGCGGCAACTACACGCTGCAAGCGCCGTCCCCCGGCCAGTATCGTTTGCGCGTCGTCCTGCCCAGTCCGGGCGCGTCCTTCAGCCCCAAGGATTCCGCCAGCGCCACCGACCAGACCGACAGCGACCTCAACCCGTCGGGCAGCAATTTGGGCTTCACCGATGTCTACGATTTCGCCTCCAACCTGATCAGCATCACCA
>ERZ761607.5117-NODE-5117-length-11048-cov-3.095606_pt1 | contig 11048 bp, 10 predicted proteins | sample MGYA00511164_ERZ761607 | MGnify/ENA primary metagenome ERZ761607 (study PRJEB28899, sample SAMN02445080) | bioreactor sludge metagenome | biome: EBPR sludge | place: Australia: Brisbane, Thorneside Wastewater Treatment Plant | collected 2011-06-22 ...
ACGCCATGGACAGCGTCAGCGCGGTGGTCGAGGAGAACACGGCCGCCACCGAGGAGATGGCCGCCGGCTCCAGCGATGTGTCCCAGGCGATCGAGAACATCGCCAGCGTGAGCGAAGAGAATAGCGCGGCCGTGGAACAAGTGTCGGCCTCGACGGAAGAGATGAGCGCGCAGGTCGAGGAAGTCAACGCCTCCGCGCAGTCCCTGAGCGAAATGGCGCACGCTCTGCAGTCGATTGTGGCGCGTTTCAAGCTGGCGGAAAGCGAGCGGACGGCAGCGTTCAGTTCGGCGCCGGCCGCCCGGGCTGTGCCGGTCCCGGCGGTTGCCCGCAAGAACGGCCACACCAACGGCCACCATTACCAGGACTTGCCCATGGGCAAGTGAGCGCCCGGTCTGTAACCGCGTGACACCTAATCGGGAAGCGGGGTCTGCCTAAGGGCAGACCCCGCTTCGTTAACTATGTCGGCCGCGCGTCAACTCAGCGCGGAAGACCTGGCCGGGCCAGGCTGGCACTCAAATTGCAGGGAATCCGGATTGCTTTGGGGCCGGTGACGCCGTCAGGCCGCGGGTTCGGGCCGGACTGGCTGGCCGTTCACGCGCACTTCGTAGTGGACGTGCGGCCCAGTGGAGTTGCCGGTGTTGCCAGACAGGCCGATCAAATCGCCGGCCGACACTGTCTGGCCCGCCTGCACGGGCAGGGCGCTCAGATGGGCGTAGTAGGTGCGATACGCACCGTTCTCGACGATGACGAGGTTGCCGTAGCCCTCGGTGTTCCACCCTGCGTAGGCGACGCGCCCGGCCATGGTGGACCGGACTGGCGTGCCCACCGGGACGGCCAGGTCGATTCCGTGGTGGCCGGCGTGATAGTCCTGGGACATGCGCCCGGACACCGGCAGACCACCGGGCTGGCCTGACCCGACAGCGGCGTTGGCCGGTTCGGCCTGGGTGTCGATCAGGCGTTCGAGGACGCGCAGCAGCGTGAACGTCAGGACCTGGTCAAGTTGGGAAGTGCCATAGCCCGCCGACGCCGACGACGCAAACAGGGCACTGGGATCACCCTGCGCCGCGTCCGGGAAGGCCTCGGTCATCTCGGATGACATGGCCAGGAGTTGAGCGAACGGGTCCGCCGCGCCGGTCGCGCGCACCGCAGCGCGCTGCCCCAGATCGGCCGGCGCCGTCGCCTGGGTGGGAGTGAAGGAACCTTCCACACTCATGCTCCCGATTGTAGACGGCGTTGCCTGGCCGGACAGTAAATTAGCAGTTAAGTTCTACGGCGGCCGGACCGAACGTTAACGCGCCCTTTATGGACGGAATGGCGCGGTCTCCCTAAACTTGGCTGGACAGCTTTGGAAGGCTTTGACAGGGTTTGACGGTGACTGACTACCTGGAACGTGAACCGGCTCGGCTGGTCCTGTTGACGGCGCGTGAAGCCGCCGAATATTTGCGCGTGAGCCTGTCCACGCTGCGGCGCATGGAGCGGCGCGGCTGGGTTTCCGCTTTGCGTACGCCGGGCGGACATCGGCGCTTCAGCCTGGAGGCCCTCAACGCGTGCCTGCGCCAGATGGCCGAGCCCGCGAGAGAAGGGCCGGCATGATTCAGGCGCTGGCGCTAGGCCTCGCGGATCGTCGGGCGCACGGCCTCCAGGCGGCCGTCGATGAACTCGGCTGGCGAGTGGAGTGGCTGGATTTGCCGGCGGCTGGGCGGCAACGCTTGGCGGCGGGCGCTTTGCCTGATCTGATCCTGACGTCAGCGGCTGGGTATGGCCTGGAAGCCGATACCTGGCGGCGCCTGCCGCTGCTGCCGGTGGTGATTGTCGCTTTGCCCGAGGCCGAGGCGGAAGCCCTCGCCGCCATCCAGGACGGCGCCGATGGCTATCTCATCGATCCTGGCCGGCCGGACCATCTCCAGGCGGCTCGTCTGAAGACGGCCGCCCACTTGGCGCTGGAGCGCAAGCGCCTAGCCCGCAGCGTCGAGGCCCGGCAGCGCTTCAGCCGGGTCCAGCGCGTGATCGGGCAAACGCTGCTGGCTGGCGTCGACCTCGCGGATGTCCTGCAGACGGCGGTCAGCCTGGTGCATGACCAACTCGGCTATGACCTGGCCGTCGTCTACTTGCTGGAACCCGAAGGCCAGGATATGGCCTTGAGCGCCGTGGCCGGGATCGAAGCCGCCGCGGTGCCAGCCGACGTGTATTACCTCCGGCGCGGTGAGCGCACCGTTGGCCGCGCCGTGGGGACCGGCCGGCCTGCCCGGGCGGCTTGGCCGGACAATGCGCCCGCTCACTCAGTCCTGGGCCTGCCCGGTTATGCGGCCGAACTCTCGCTGCCCATCGCCGGCGGCGGACGGATGTTGGGCGCCCTGACCGTGGCACAGCGCCAACCCACGGAGTGGGGCGGCCCCCCGGAAGCGGATTTGCAGGCCCTGGCCGAGCAGTTGGCGGCGGTGATTCTCAACCTTGAATCAGCGCAGCGCGAATGGGAGCAGACCGAGCGTGAACAGCTGCTGACGCACATCAGCCATGTCGCCAACCGCTGGCTCGGCCCCAATGAGGTCCTGGAGCAGACGATTGACGCCGTGGCGCGCAATCTGCGCGCCGACCGGAGCGCGCTGACCTGGTTTGACCTCAACCAGGCGGTCTTCGCCACGGAACACGAACACATTAATCCCTTGATCACTGAGCGGCGTTCGTTGAAACGCCGTGGCCCGTTAACCGGCCCTCTGGCGCAGATTGCTGAGACGCTGCAGGCCGGCCAGTGCCTGGTGTCGACGGCGGCTGCGCCGCACCCCGCCTTGGGCGACTATTGGGCCTGGCTGGTGCAGCGCCACGGCGTGCGCTCCTTGATCTGGCTGCCGGTCCCGAGCCCGGTGGACGGCCGGCTGTGCACGTTCAGCTTGATGCAGGTGACCCACGCGCGGCGCTGGACCCAGGCCGACGAAGACGTGCTGCGCGCTGTCGCAGCGCAGCTGGCCTTGGCCTTGCGCAACGCGCAGTTGTTCGACGGTATGCGCCAGGCGGCCGCCCAACTGGAGGCCAAGAACAGCGAACTGGAGGCCTTCGTCTACACCGTGTCGCACGACTTGCAGGCCCCCGTGGTCTCACTGCGCGGATTTGCGTCGCTGCTGCAGTCGCGCTATCGGACGGCCCTGGATGAGCGCGGCCAGTTGTACCTCAACCGGATCGCCACCAACGCCGACTTCCTCGGCCAGCTGCTGCAGGATCTGCTGGAGTTGTCACGGGTCGGCCGGCGCGAAGACCCGGATGAGGACGTGGCCGTGCGTTCGGTGTTGGAGGACGTCCTGCATGACCTGGGGCAGACCCTGGCCGAACACGGGGTGGAAGTGCTGCTCCCGCTGGAGTGGCCGACGGCGCGCTACTCGCGGACGCGCCTGCGCCAGGTGTTCTCCAATCTGCTGACCAACGCCGCTAAGTTTATGGGCGCGCAGGCTAGGCCCCAGATCGAGATCGGCGCGCAGCCGCCACGCCGCAGCTGGAGTTCTTTGTCCGCGACAACGGCATCGGGATCCACCCTGATTACCAGCAGCGTATCTTTGTGCCTTTCGAGCGGTTGAAGCAGGTGGATGTCGCCGGGACCGGTGTGGGGCTGAGCATTGTCAAACGCATCATCGAGAGCCGCGGTGGGACGATCCGGCTGGAGAGCCAGCCCGGCGCGGGGGCAACTTTCTTTTTTACCCTCCCGGACGCGGTGCCGGTGACCGACGGGGACGCGGTGGTCTATGCCGGGCACGATCCTGCTCATTGAGGATAACCCCGACCATGCGCTCCTGATCCAGGCGGCGCTGGAGTCGGCCGGCTGGCCCGCGCCCCTGAGCGTGATCAGCGACGGCGCCCAGGCGCTCGAGTACGTGCGCTGGCATGGCCCGGCCGGCGGTTACGGTTTGCCCTGCCTGGTGGTGCTCGATCTGAAACTGCCGAAAGTCGGCGGGCTGGAGGTACTGCAGTTGATGCGCGCGACACCAGGCTGGCAGCAGGTGCCGGTGGTGGTCTTGACGACCTCCAATCACCCGGCCGATCGCGATGCCTGCCTGGCGGGCGGCGCGAGCTTGTATTTGAGCAAAATCTCGGCCTTGGATGGGCCGATGACCGATTTGGTCCAGGCGGTGGCCCAGACCGTGGCCTGGACCCCGACCCGGACCGAGGGAGACCCGCCGGCGCGCGGACCGCACCAGGAAGCCCATGTCCACTGAGAACAAGCCGATCGTGTTGTGTGTGGATGACGATCCGCGCACTTTGGAGATCCTGAGCAAAGTGCTGGACCGTCTGCCCGTGGAGCCGGTGCTGGCTCAGGGGACGCGTCAGGCGGCCGACCTGGCTCAGCGGTTGCAGCCCCGCCTCATCATCCTGGATGTCACGATGCCGGAGGTGAGCGGCTGGCAGTTGTTGCAGACTATTCGCGGCAGCCACCCCCGCGCCAATCTGCGCGTCCTGGCGCTGTCCGCCAAGGCCAACAGCGCCGAGCGGTCGCTGGCCACCAACGTGGCGCGCATCGACGCCTTCATGGGGAAGCCGTTCGATATTGCCGAATTGGCGCGGCGCGTGGCCGCCTTGCTGGAGTTGCCACCGCCAGGGGAGTGGTCTAATCCGGGCGTGCCTGGACCGGCCGGCCCGGAATAGATCGGAGGGAGACTTGCTGTGACCGATCCCCTACGCGTGCTGATCGTCGAAGACAACGAAGACCACGCCCGGCTGGCGTGCGAATTCCTGCAGGTGGCCGGAAACTTCGTCACCGAGATCGCCACGGACGTGGCCGAACTCCACGCCCGGCTGGCGGCGTCCCGCTACGACGTCGTCACCCTGGACTACAACTTGCCGGACGGCAACGGCTTGGCGGCGTTGCAGGAGATCAACGCGCGCGGCCATTCCGTGGCCGTGATCATGGTGACCGGCCGCGGTGACGAGCGCGTGGCGGCCCAGGCCATTCAGCGGGGCGCGCTGGACTACGTCGTCAAAACCGGCGACTACCTGAGCATGCTGCCGGCGACGGTGCAGAAAGCGGCGCGGACGCAGGCCATCATGGCCGCCAACCAGCGCTCGCTCGAGCAGATCCGCTACCAGGCCCTCCTGCTCGACAATGTCCACGATGCCGTGGTGGTGTGGGACCTGGCCGGCACCATTACCTTCTGGAACCGCGCCGCCGAACACCTGTTTGGCTGGGGCGCCGACACTTGGCTGGGCCGCCCGGCCGTCGATTGCTACCGGACGCTGGCTGATCTGCCGCCGCTGGAGCGGACCGGGCCGGTGACCACCGAACGCCACGGGCGGCGCCGCACGGGTGAAGAATTGTGGGTCAGCTCCAGCCTGACGCCGCTCCACGACGCGGCCGACCAGGTGATCGGCTACATGGACGTCTCACGCGATATCACGGCGCGCAAGCAGCTGGAGGCTCAGATCCAAGCCGGCCAGGCGCACCTGGCGCAGGCCGCGCGTCTGGCCGCCATCGGCGAACTGGCTTCCGGCGTGGCGCACCAGATCAGCAATCCGCTGACCACCATCATCGCCGAGACGCAACTGCTGCTGCGGGCGCTGCCGGCGTCCGACCCGAATCGCGAGGCCTTGGAGGCCATCGAACGCGGCGGATGGCGTGCGCAAGAAGCGGTGCAGCGCCTCCTCGATTTCTCGCGGCCGGCCAGCGGGACCCGCGCGGATCTGTCGGTCAACGAGACGATCGGCCATGCCGTCACCCTGGTCGGTGGCCTGATTGAAGCAGTGGGAGTAAAGTTGGACATGGCTCTGGCGTCCGACTTGCCGCCCGTGCACGGTAATACCCGCCAGTTGGAAGACTTGTGGGTGAATTTGCTCCTGATGGCCCGGGATGCCACCGATGATGACACTGCGCCCGAACGCCACATCCGCCTCCGCTCCTATCGGGCCGCTGACCAATGGCTGCGGGTAGACGTGAACGACGACGGGCGCCCGATCCCGGCGGAGCAACTGGCCACTATCTTCGAGCCGGATTTCGCTGGCCCGGTGGCCGGCCGCGGCACGGGCCTGGAGCTCAGTATTTGCCGTGAGATCGTCCGCCAGCACGCCGGCCAGATCACGGTCGACAGCACTCCGGATCACGGCACGACTTTTTCAGTGCTGCTGCCAATGAGGTGACCATGGAACCGATCGACATCCTGGTGGTGGAAGACGACGAGATCGTCGCGCGGACCATCGAGCGCACGCTGCGCGGTCAGGAATTCCGCGTCACTGTCGCCAACAGCGGCGTGCAGGGGCTGCAGCAGGCGCGCCGCCGCGCGCCGGCGCTGGTCCTGCTCGACGTGATCATGCCCGGTATGGACGGCTACGCCGTCTGCCGCGAGATGCGGGCTGACCCTTTGTTGGCCGCGGTGCCCATCATCTTCCTGACGGCCAAGAGCAAGGACGAAGACAAGATCACGGGCTTTCGCGCCGGCGCTGACGACTATTTGACCAAGCCGTTCAACGTCGACGAGTTGCTGCTGCGCGTGCGCGCGGTCCTGCGGCGCACGCAGGTGCCGGAGCCCGCCAAGCCCGAGACGCCGGCCCTGTTGACAGTGGGCGAGTACAGCCTGGACACGCGCACCTTCAAGGTCGCCACGCCGCGCGGCGAGGTCCAGCTCACGCCAGTCCAGTATGACCTGCTCTATCACCTGATGAGCCACCCCGGCCAGATTTTTTCGCCCATGCGGCTCCTGCAGGAAGTCTGGGACTATCCCTCGGATGCCGGCAGCCCGGACCTGGTGCGCGTCCATATCAAGAACCTGCGCGAACGCATCGAGCGCGACCCCCACGCGCCGGCCTTCATCCGCACGGTGGCCGGCCATGGTTACACCATCACGGGCACGGGCGAATAGGAAGTGCTGACGATGTCCCAGAGCGTGCCTCCGGCACTGACCTCCGCCCCGCCGAGTGCGCCGGCCGATTGGCTGGAGCTGCACGCCGCGTTGCGCGCGATTCTGCAGGCCGCGACGGCGGCGGCGGACGCCACGGGCGGCCTGCTCCTGGCGGAGTTGGGCGCCGACCGGACTCTGCAGGTGGACTACCAACTGCCGGCGGCCTGGGCCGCCGACCTGCAGGACGCCGACAGCGGGCTGCGCCGTGGGGCCCGGTCAGGCGCGGCTCCAGACGGGTTGGGACCGGTGGTCGTCTTCCCGCTCCGCCTGGGCGAGCCGGGGGGCGGCGCTCTGTTGTTGGCCGGGGCGGCGCCGGAGAGGCGGCCGCAGTTGGAAGACCTGGCGCGCGCCGCCAGCCGGTTGATCCAGGTCCAGCAATCCGACGAGGCCATCCGCGAGCGCGGCCAGGAGCTGGCGGCTCTCAACAAGATTGCGGCCACCCTGACCTCGTCCTTGCAGTTGGACGAAATCCTGGCCTCCACCATTGACGGCATCCGGCAAATCCTGAACGTCGAAGCCGTCTCGCTGTTGTTGCTGGACGAGGAGCGGGGCGAGCTCATTTTCAAGAAGACCCTGGGCGAAGACCCGGACTGGATTTTTCAGTACTCGATGAGCGCCGAGCACGGCTTGGTGAGCGAGTGCGTGCGCCTGGGCCGGCCCTTGCTGGTGAACGAGGTCAAGGACGATCAGCGTTTCTACCCGCGCCTGGACTCTGTGACCGGCTTCGAGACCCGCTCGATCCTGTGCGCGCCGCTCCTGACGCGCAGCCAGACGCTGGGCGCGGTCGAAGTCATCAACAAGCGCGGCGCGCCATTTGATTTGCACGACCAGGAATTGCTGGTGTCGATGACGGCCTCGGTCGCCAACGCCATCTACAACGCGCGCCTGTTCCATCAGCTGACGGTCGCGAATGCGGATCTGGAGGCCAGCCGCTGGGAGGTGGTCCGGTCGCGCAATACACTGCGGGCGCTCTTCGACGGCATCCCGCATCCCATCTACATCGTCGGCCCGGACTACCGCCTGGTGGCCCTGAACCGGGCCTGTGCCCAACTGGCCGGCGCCGACGCTGGCGCCGAGACCCTGGCCCAGGCGGCGGCAGCGTCCGAGAAGGCCGATGGGTCCAGTGACCGCAATCCGTTCGCGGCCCTGGTGGGCCGCCTCTGCTATGCGGCCCTCTATCAGCGCGCCGAACCCTGCGTGGGCTGCCGGATGGCCGAGACCTTCTTTGCCGGCCAGAGCGCGCAGCGCACCGAGCGGCGCTGGGGGCAGGACGATCAGGTGGCGGAGTGGGACATCAGCACCTATCCGATCTTTGACGAGCGCGGCCAGGCGACCCAGGTGGTGGTCTTTGCCCAGGACGTCACCGAGAAGCGCCGGCTGGAATCGTCGCTGGCGCAATCTGAGAAGCTGGCGGCCGTCGGCCAGCTGGCGGCCGGCGTCGCCCATGAGATCAACAATCCCCTTGCCGCCATCCTGGCCAATACGCAGCTGCTGCAGCGCGAGCTGGCCCCCGACGACGACCGGCAGGAGTCCGTCAGCCTGATTGCAATGGCCGGCGAGCGCGCGCTGCAGGTGGTCCGCAACCTGTTGGATTTCGCCCGCCAGGAGCGCTATGAGCTGGCCGCGACGGATGTGAACCAGACGATCCAGAACGCTTTTGCCCTGGCGGCGCCGCTGCTGCGCAACACATCGATCCGGCTGATCTCAGAGCTGACGCCCGAGCTGCCGCCCATCTGGGCCAGCCAGGACCACCTCCAGGGCGTTTGGCTGAACTTCCTATTAAACGCCCGGGATGCGCTCGGCGCCGACGGAGGCGAGATCCGTGTGGCGACCCGCCGGCAGGGGAATGAGCTGCATGTGACCCTCGCCGACACCGGCATGGGCATCCAGCCGGAGCGCCTGCCGCGCATCTTCGAGCCGTTCTATACGACCAAGAAGTCCGGCCAGGGCACCGGCCTGGGCTTGTTTACGTGCCATCGCATCATTAAACAGCATGGCGGCCACATCCGCGTCGACAGCCAGGTCGGGCGCGGCACCGTCTTTACGGTGGTTTTACCTCTGCCCGCGACTGCGCCCGTTTAGCCCCGGTTTATTCCCCTTTCACAATCGCTTTACTGACAGCCCGTTAACGGGCGTGCTAGATTGGGACCGAGAGCCGGAGGCCTGTGCCTGGGCGCCGGCTTTCACTCAGTGGAAGGTAGCCTGTGGTCCCCGTCACGCGGTTGAACGGCTCCCAATTCTATGTCAGCGCTGAGATGATCAAGTTCATCGAAGCCCGGCCGGATACGGTGATCACGCTGACCGACGGCGAGAAGCTGGTCGTGCGGGAGACGCCGGCGGTGGTGGTGCAGGCCATCATCGCCTACCGGCGCCAGATCTACGCCGACCGCCTCGGCGCGCATGGAGAAAGTGCCTGATGGACCTGAGCACAATCATCGGATTGGCCCTTGGCCTGGTCGTGGTGGTAGTGGTGATGATCTTGGACGGCGGTTCGCCGGCCGAGCTGTTCGCCCACCCTTCGGCCCTGATCCTGACGATCGGCGGCGCCGTGGCGGCCGCGGCGATCACCGTCCCTTTGAAGACGGTCTTGAGCCTGCCGCAGCTGCTCCTGGGTACGATCAAGGGCCACAAAGAAGACGCCGCTGGCGCCATCGACACCCTGGTGAAGATGGCCGATAAGGCCCGGCGTGAAGGCCTGCTCTCGCTGGAAGAGGACAGCAAAAAGGTGCATGAGCCATTCCTGCGGCGCGGCCTGATGCTGGTCGTCGACGGCGTGGACCCGGCCCAAGTGCGCGCCATTCTGGAGATCGACGTCGAGCACATGAAGGAGCGCCACTCCGCCGGCATCGGCCTGCTCAACTCGATGGGCGGCTTTGCGCCGACGATGGGCATCATCGGCACCGTCATGGGCCTGATCACCGTGCTCAAGAACCTGAGCGACCCCAGCAGCCTGGGCAAATCCATCGCCGGCGCCTTCCTGGCGACGCTGTGGGGCATTCTGACCGCCAACATCTTCTGGCTGCCGCTGGCCGGCAAGCTGCAGCACAACAGCCACGAAGAGGCGGCCTTCAAGCATATGCTGATTGAGGGCATCCTGGCGCTGCAGGCCGGCGAGAATCCGCGCATCCTGAAAGAGAAGCTGAGCGGCTTCCTGCCGCCCAAGGCGCGCAAGGCCGCGGCTGGCGGCGAGGCGGCGGCGGCTGGCAAGAAGACGGCCGGGGCGGAAGCATGAGCCACGGCGGCGGCGGCGATCGTTGGCTGGTGAGCTATGCGGACTTCATCACGCTGCTGATGGTTCTGTTCGTCGTGCTCTACTCGATGGGCCAGACCGACGTGCAGCGCTACAAGGCGCTGGCTGAGAGCCTGCGCCGCGCTTTCAGTGGCGGCGAGGCCCTGATTGTGGACCCCGGCATCAACGGAGCCTCGGGCGGCGACAGCGACACTGAGCCGGCGCCGGTGGATGTGGAAGGTTTTCCGCAGCGCACCACCGACACCCTGGATGTGGCTTCCGACCTGACCCAGCTCCTTAACGACAATAATCTGGCTAATGGGGTCAGCGTCCAGAACAACATTGAAGGCGTGCTTCTGTCGCTGAGCGAGGAGCTGCTGTTCCAGTCCGGCCAGGCCGAGCTGCTGCCGGAAGCCTACCCGCTTTTGGACAAGATCGCCGAAATGCTGGGCAAGATCGACAACGATGTGCGGGTCACGGCCTACACGGACGACACGCCCTCGTCGGACCCGCGCTACCCCACCAACTGGGAACTGTCGGCCGCGCGCAGCGCCGCCATTGTCCGTTACCTGATCGTGCGCGGGATCGCACCGGAGCGCCTGTCGGCGTCCGGGCGCGGCGAGTACCACGCGCTGTTCCCCAACGACACCCCCGAGCACCGCGCCCTTAACCGGCGCGCCGAAATCGCGGTCGTGTATGTCGTTGAACAGCAGAACTTCCTGTTTGGCCAACAGTCGCTGTTGCTGGAGGGGTCCACGGCGACGACGAGCGGAGGCTCAAGCCAGCCATGAAACGCATCCTGCCTATTCTCAAGATTGTCGGACAAGTGGCCCAGGGCTTGGCGCTGGCGACCGTCTTTGGCATGAACGCCCTGATGGGCTACATCATGTTCGCGCCGGACGACCTGCCGAAGCCGTTCTACCTGTCCTACGCCGGCGATGTGCCGG
>ERZ761607.5120-NODE-5120-length-11043-cov-5.597743_pt1 | contig 11043 bp, 6 predicted proteins | sample MGYA00511164_ERZ761607 | MGnify/ENA primary metagenome ERZ761607 (study PRJEB28899, sample SAMN02445080) | bioreactor sludge metagenome | biome: EBPR sludge | place: Australia: Brisbane, Thorneside Wastewater Treatment Plant | collected 2011-06-22 ...
GCGAAGCTCAGGTTGTCGGTGGAGTCCGCCACCTCGCACGCGATCTCGTAGTTGCGCATGCCGGACATGAACAGCACGCGGTTGTTGTTGAAGTAGTTGCCGAGCTCGCGCTGCACGTAGCGCACCGCGTCGACCTGCAGCAGCCGGCGCAGCGTGGCGCCGGTGGTCACCGGCACCCGGGTGACCACTTTGGTGAGCTTTTCGGTGTCGCGGTTGACGATGGTGCGCAGCCCCACCTGGTAGTGATCCGAGGTCTCGCCCACGCCGATCGCGTCGGCATTCGCCTGCTGGCGGCGCAACAGCTCCCACGCCTTGCGGTGGTCGCCGTCGGTGCCCATGCGCTTGACCTGGAACCGTTCACCCAGGAAGTCGGTTTCCAGCGTGAAATCGTGCTTCGACGCGCCAAGCGTCACCGTCACCACATTCTTCATGGTCATGCCTACGGGTTGGGTTGGGGGATGAAGCCTGCAGCGTCAGGCCTTGGAGCTCGCGCCGCGCCGCGGCTTGGCCGCCGCGCCAGCGTTGCGCGTTGATTTGGTCGAAGTCTTGCGCGCAGCCTTGGCCGGCGCGCGCGGCGCGGCCTCGGGCGGCAGCACCTGGCGGATCAACGCCTCGCACTGCCGTTGCGTCATGTATCGCGGCACCGGGTAGGTGTTGCCTTCGGCGCAGGCCGCCTTGGCCAGCGCCGGGATGTCGTCGTCCTGCAGCGCCGCCAGGTGGCGCGGGATGCCCAGGTCGTCGTTCAAGCGCTGCACCGCATCGATGAACTTGTCGGCCAGGACCTCGTCGGCTTCGCCTTCTTCACCGGCGTGGGCCCGCAGCGCCAGCTGCGCCAGCTGCGCGGTGACGGCGCTGGCCGAATAGCGCAGCACGTGCGGCAGCAAGATGGCGTTGGCCAGCCCGTGCGGCGTGTGGTAGCGGCCACCGAACTGGTGCGCGATGGCATGCACGTAGCCAACGTTGGCGCGCGTGAAGGCCATGCCGGCATAGGTGGAGGCGAGCGCCATCTTCTCGCGTGCCTGCAGGTCGGCGCCGTCGCGGTAGGCGGTGCGCAGGTTCTCGAAGATCAGCCCGACGGCGGTGAGCGCCAGGCTGTCGGTGGCCGGCGTGGCCCACTGGCCGAGGAAGGCCTCGACCGCGTGCGTCAGCGCGTCCATGCCGGTGGCCGCGGTGATGGCCGGCGGCAGGCCCGTCATCAGGCTGGGGTCCAGCGCCGCGACCTTGGGCACCAGCCGGGTGTCGACGATGACCAGCTTGCTCTGGCGCTCGGGGTCGGCGATCACCGCCGCCACCGTGACCTCGGAGCCGGTGCCGGCGGTGGTGGGCACGGCATAGACCGGCGGCGGCGACTGCAGGCCCTTGAAATAGCCGGCCAGCCGCCGCAGCGACTTGCCCGGGTTGGCGCTCGCGATCGCGATCGCCTTGGCCGCGTCCATGGACGAGCCGCCGCCCACCGCGACCAGCGCGTCGCACTCGTGCTCGCGGAAGGCCGCGATGCCGCGCTCGATCAGCGGGATCGGCGCGTCGGGCGTGATCTCGTCGAACACCGCATAGGGCGTGCCGCCGGCCTGCAGCGCCGCGGTCAGCGGCTGCAGCAGGCCCAGCCTGACGATCATCGCGTCGGTGACGATCAGCACCTTGTCGTGGCCGAAGCCGGCCACCGCCTGCCCCAGCCGTGCGCTGGCGCCGGGGCCGACCAGCAGCGTGGGCTGCGGGATCGGCAGGAAGCGGGTGACCATGCCGGCGCCCTTCATCAGCGCGCCCAGGCCGGCCGCGCGGGCGCTCTCGGGGATCAGATCCAGGTTCATCATCCTTGGGCCTCCGGGGCCGCATTGTCGCCGCCGCGCGCGCCGCGGCCGGCGCCGGCCGCGCGCGGCGGCGCGGCATGCAGCGCCACCGCCATCTCGAAGGCCTGGCGGGTGAAGGCCAGCACCTGCGCGAACTGCGCGTCGTCCAGCCTGCGCGCGGCGTCGTTGCCGCGGTAGACGTTGGCCAGCTCGCGCTCGCGCGTGCCCTGCACGACGAGCTTGCCCACGCCCAGGTCCTCCAGCGCCTTCCACAGCTGCGGGTTGTACTGGCGCGTCAGCGCCATCGCGATCGGCAGCGGGTCGCGCCGGCCCAGCACGCCGGCCAGCCGCAGCACGACGTCGAAGGGCAGCGACACCAGGCCGCCCTCGGCCTGCTCGATGAGCCGGCTGTCGCCGAGGCCGACGGCGTCGCTGACCTCGGCCAGCGTCAGCCCGGCGGCCTCGCGCCAGTGGCGCAGCTGGCGCCCGGCGCGTGCCACCGCGGTACGCGTGGCCGGGCTCTTCAGCCGCGACTGCGCCAGCGACAGGCCCAGGTCGGTGGCGCCGCCGGCCACGCCGAGCAGCGTATCGGCCCAGCCGCGCACCTGGCGCGCCAGCGAGACCAGTGGCGGGTCGGCCGCCGCCGGCGCGGCGACCGCCTTGCGGCGGGGGCGGCTCGTCACGGAAGGGCGCGAGGACTGGACCATGGGCGGGCTCCGGCTGGGCGCGGCCGACAACCGCCGCGCACCGGCCCGAGTGTGTCAGCCGGCGGCGCGCGCGGACCTGGGGTCTGTGCCGAGCCGGGCGCCGGCGGCCGGCCGCCCGGATCGCGCGCCGGCCGGGTGCGGCGCGGCACTGTCGATGACGCGGCGCCAGGCTGCGCCGGCCGCCGCGGCGTCCTCGGGCAGCGCCGGCAGCTCGAAGTCCAGCGGCTCCCAGAAGGCGTTGATCGCGAAATGCATCAGCACGTCGCCGGACAGGCTGCTCGCGGTGACCGCCAGGCTGTGCGAGCGGTGCTCGCGGTCGGGCCGGCCCAGGCGCACGCCGTGCAGCTGCACGCGGGCATGCTGCATCACCTCGGCCAGCGTCAGGTGGTGGGCGTCGCGCACCGATTCGCGCAGCGCGCGGATCGCGATCAGCCCGCGCACGAAGCGGCGCAGCCCGGCGTGGCGCTCGACCGCCGACCAGTCGAACCAGCTCGTCTCGTTGTCCTGGCAGTAGGCGTTGTTGTTGCCGTGCTGGGTGCGCCGCACCTCGTCGCCCATCAGCAGCATCGGCGTGCCCAGCGACAGCAGGTTGATGGCCAGCAGGTTCTTGATCTGGCGCAGGCGCAGCGCCTCGACCGCGGGGTCGTCGCTCGGCCCCTCGACGCCGCAGTTCCAGCTCAGGTTGTGGTCGCTGCCGTCACGGTTGCCCTCGCGGTTGGCCTCGTTGTGCTTGCGCTCGTAGGACACGAGGTCCTCGAGCGTGAAGCCGTCGTGGCAGGTCACGAAGTTGATGCTCTGCGCCGGCTCGCGCGGCGTCGCGCCGTAGAGGTCGGGGCTGCCCATGACGCGGTTGGCCAGGCGCTCGACCATGCCCTCGTCGCCGCGCACGAAGGCGCGCACGTCGTCGCGGAACTGGCCGTTCCACTCCTTCCAGCTCTCGCCGCCGAAGCGGCCGACCTGGTACAGCCCGGCGGCGTCCCAGGCCTCGGCGATCAGCTTGGTGCCGGCGAGCACGGGGTCGGATTCGATGTCCCACAGCACCGGTGCATTGGCCAGCGGCCGGCCATCGTGGTCGCGCGCGAGGATGGACGCGAGGTCGAAGCGGAAGCCGTCGACATGCATCACGCGCACCCAGTGGCGCAGGCTGTCCAGGATCATGCGCCGCACCACGGCCTGGTTGGCGTTGAGCGTGTTGCCGGTGCCGCTGTAGTTGAGCGGCCGGCCGGCGGCGTCGCGCATGTAGTAGGTGCCGTCGGCCAGGCCGCGCCAGCTCAGCGTCGGTCCGTCGGCATCGCCCTCGGTGGTGTGGTTGTAGACCACGTCCAGCAGCACCTCGATGCCGGCACGGTGCAGCGCCTTGACCATGTCGCGGAATTCGTCCAGCACCGCCAGCGGCTGCCCCGGCGTGCACGAGTAGCCGGCGTGGGGCGCGAAGAACGACATCGGCGAGTAGCCCCAGTAGTTGCTCAGCCCCGGCGGCGCGTCCTGGGCGTCGAACTGGAAGACCGGCAGCAGGCCGACCGCGGTGATGCCCAGCTCGCGCAGGTAGGGGATCTTCTCGACCACGCCGGCATAGGTGCCGCGGCGCCCGGGCGCGATGCCGGAATTCGGGTGCCGCGTGAAGCCGCCGACATGCATCTCGTAGATGACGGTCTGCGCGAACGGCCGGCGCAGCGGCAGGTCGCCGTTCCAGTCGTAGCGGCGCAGGTCGGCGACCACGCTCTTGGCGGCCTGCGCATCGTTGCGGCCGAGGCCGGCGGCCGCGGCACGGCGGTAGCCGGCTGGCATCGCGACGGCCACGCCGTAGGGGTCCAGCAGCACCTTGTCGGGGTCGAAGCGAAAGCCGCGTTCCGGTGCATGCGGACCATGGGCACGCCAGGCGTAGAGCTGCCCGGGCGCCAGTCCGGGCACGTAGACATGCCAGTAGTGGCCGCTGCGGTGCACGCGCGCGTCGAGCCGAAGTTCGCGCGCCGGCGCCGCGTCGTCGACGCCGTCGTACAGCAGCAGGTCCAGCCGCTCGGCGCCGCGTGCATAGACGCTGAAATTGACGCCGTCGCGAGACGGCGTCGCGCCCAGCGGGTGCGGGCGGCCCGGCGTGGGCGCGGCGCTGCGCGGGCCCGCGCCGCTCACTGCAGCAGGTCCAGGCCCGGCAGGGCGCCCTGCCCCTGCAGGCAATGCCACAGGTAGACGGCCAGGCCCGCATCGCCGGTCCACAGCGTGTAGCGCCCGCGCCCGGTGGCCTGGACCAGGCGCTCGCGCTGCACCAGCGCATGCATCGCGAAGGAACGGGCATGGTCCAGCCACTGCGCATCACCGGTGCGCCGGTGCAGCGCCAGGAAGGCATAGCCATTGCCCGCGGTGCCGTGGCACAGGCCGTAGCCCTTGACCAGCGGACCGGCCTGCCATACGGCCCGGCCGGCGGCCAGCAGCAGGGCGTCGAAGGCCGGCAGCCGGCCGGGCGGCAGGTCCGCCGTCGCGGCGATCACCCCGGGCGCGCCGTGGCACCACTGCATCAGCAGGCGCGGGCGGCCCGGCCGCGGCGTGTAGGTGCCTGGCGGCCAGTTGACGGCATCGCCTTCACGCAGCGCCAGCGCCTGCAGGGTCTCGGCGCAGCGCTCGTACAGGGCTTCGCGGCGCCCGGCGTCGAGCAGCGACGCGCCCTTCAGCAGCGGGTAGACGTTGCCGGCAAAGCCATGACCGGCCCCCAGGTACTGCACGATGGTCCCGTACAGGTCCTGGGTCCACAGGTGGCAATGCGCGGCCTCGTCGTGAACCCAGGTCCGCCATAGCTGCTCGACATTGGCCAGGAACAGCGCGCGCCAGCGCGGCTCGCTGGTGGCCTGCCACAGGTGCCAGGCCGCGACCATGGTGCCCGGTGCCGCCCACAGCGACTCGTTGGTCGGGTTCGGAATGTTGGCGCGCACGGCCTCGTGCAGCCGGTCGGCCGACTCGGCCGAGCCGGTCATGCGCCACCAGGCCAGCAGGATCCCGACCTCGCCGAGAAAGTACGACGGCACGACTTCGCTGGTGTCGGGGTCCGCCAGGTAGGCGGCGTGGACCGCGGCGATCTCGGTGGCGGGTTCGCTGCGCAGCGTCACCGCGCCGGCGCGCTGCAGCATCCACAGCGCCCACAGCAGGCCGGCACGGCCCAGGTACAGGCTCTTGAAGCCGCCGCGCGGCGAGTCGCCGTCCTCGTCCAGCGCATGCACCGGCCAGGCGCCGTCGGGCCCGCGCGCGCCCTCGATGTCCGCCACGATCCCGCGCAGCGCGGCCTGCACGCGGGGCGCGTCCCAGACGCCCCCTGCCAGCGCCTCGTGACGGTCGGATTCGAACAGCATCGGCCCTGCCTCCCCCGAATCGTGCTGCCGGCGCTGCGGGCGTTGCCGGCACCGGCGCCCAGCGTAGCGCAGCCGGGCGCGGCCGGGCGGGCCGCCGGCGCTACTCGAACTTCACCGCCACGCCCACCGTCAGCAGCGTGTCGGTGCTCTTGCGTCCCGGGCCCGGCTCGCTGTTGTAGGCCATGGTCGCGCCGACGGTCAGGTTCATCGTGCTCGTCATCGCCACCGCCAGCCCGGCGTCCCAGTTGGCGCGGTACTCGCCGGTATTCTTCAGGTTCGGCAGCACGGTCAGCCGCTGCTTGAAGCTGGTCGTCTCGCTGAACTTGTGCGTGGACTCCTCGCCGATCAGCAGCCCGGCATAGTCGTAGCTGCCGCGCGTGCGGCCGTCGATCAGCATCGGGCTGATGTAGCGGTCGCTGGTGTAGGTCACGCCGCCGAAGATGTCGAAGGTCAGCGCATCGGACTTCAGCACGTGCCAGCCGAGGCCGCCGCTGCCCTGGCTGCGCAGCTTCAGGTTGGCAAACTTGTTGCGCTCCAGGTCCAGGCCGCCGAAGGCGAAGAAGCTGGGCGTCAGGTCCTGGTCGTGGCGGCCGCCGAGGCGGAACTGCTCGCCGGTGGTCACGCCGCCGGCGCGCGCGTACTGCGCATTGGCATAGACCGAGGTCTTGTAGTTCGCCGTCGCGCGCACGCCGTCGAAGGTCAGCGAGGCATTCGTCGCGTCGGTATTGCCCGACGAGGTGCTGGCACCCAGCCCCAGCGCGGCGCGGAAGCGGCCGTCGGGCTTCAGCGTGGCCTGCGCGTGGGCGGTGCCGGCCGCGAGGGCGGCGACGGCGAGCGTGAGCAGCGGCAGGGTCCTGGTGTTCTTCATGCGGGGTCTCCGGTTCAGGGCAAACGCGTACCCTAACCCGAGCAGACTAGACCCCGCGCCGGGTGCCGCATTGCGCGAACGCAACCCCTGCCAGCGGCTGTGCCGCGCGCGCCACAGGCGCGTGCGGCGCAAGGCCCTACCCGCACTGGCCGACGTAGCCACAGGCGGTGCAGAAGTCGCAGCCGTCCTTGTGGATCAGCGTCGCGTTGCCGCACTCCGGGCAGGGCCGGCCGGGCAGCGGGCGCGCCGCGGCACCGTCGGCCGGCGCGTCGAGCACGCCCATGCGCGCGAGCGGGAAGCCGTCCTCGTCGAGCACGCCCAGCATCGCGTAGCGGTGGATGACCAGCCGCGCCACGTAGGCCACCGTCGACGGCCACAGCTGCTGCCGGCGCTGGCCCTCGGGCAGCCCGGGCACGAAGGCCATGAACTGGCCCAGCGGTTCGGCATAGTTGAGCAGCTTGCGCAGCTTCATGCCGACCCAGGCCGGGTCGATGACGCGCATGTCCAGCGACAGCACGCGCGCCAGCCCGTCCAGTGCCTTCGGGTAGTTGCCTGCGAAGCCGATCGCGCACGGGCGCGTCACCGTGCCGCCGTCGGGCGAAGGCAGCGTGACTTCCTTCAGCGTCAGCGTGAAGGCTTCGCCGCTGGCCGGGTTGTCGATGTCCACCGCCCAGGCCAGCGTGCCCGAGGGGCCGGTCTTGGGCTCGTCGCGGCTGAACAGCGCGTCGATCACCGGCGTCGGCCCGCCGGGGGCCAGCGCGCCGAGCTGCTCACAGCGCCAGCGGATCACCGCCGCCACCGCGGCGACGACGCCGGGGAAGGGGCGCGGCGTGCCGTCGGGCGGGAACGGCATCTCGAAGGCGCGCTCCTCGGCCACGGTGGCCAGCGCGTCGAGCTTGAGCCGCACCCAGGCCGCGTCGTTGGTGCGCAGGTCCATCGACAGCGTCTTGGCCAGCGCGCCCAGGCCGCGCGGCTGCTCGGCGCCGTTGACCCAGACCTCGAAGGGGCGAGCCCGGACCGAGCCCGTCCCTGCGGACGGGCGCGTGCCTGGCGAGCGACCGCCGGCGTGCTCGCCGGCGGGCTGGGCCGCGCCGGCATCGTCATCGGTCTCGCCGACGAAGAGCGCGAAGTCGCCGAAGGCGTGGTGGATCATGAAGGTCCAGGCCGGGTTGCCGGCCGGCAGCTCGGGCCGCCCCGGCCAGCGCAGGCTGGCCAGCACCGGCGCCGGCAGCCGCTCCAGCGCCAGGCGGCGGTTGGCGCCGTCGGCACCGCCGCCGTCGATGCGCATCGGCGTCGCCGGCTGCGGCGTGACGCTGAGGACCGAGCCGAGCACGCTGTTGGGCCGGTAGGTCGCCAGCCCCTTGGCGCCACCCGCCCAGGCATGCAGGTAGAGGTCCTGGAACTGCTCGTAGGGGTAGTCCTCGGGCACGTTGACGGTCTTGCTGATCGCGCTGTCGATGAAGGGCGCGACCGCGGCGACCATCGCCGCATGGTCCTGCGCGCTCATCTCGAGCGCGGTCACGAAGGCCGGCGGCAGCGGCGCGTCCGCGCCCTTCAGGTGCCGCCACAGCCGCCAGGCATGGTCCTCGACCTGGTATTCGCGCGTGCTGCCGTCGGCCTGGCGCTTCTTGCGCGTATAGGTCCAGGAGAACGGCGGCTCGATGCCGTTGCTGGCGTTGTCGGCGAAGGCCAGGCTGATGGTGCCGGTGGGTGCGATCGACACCAGGTGCGAGTTGCGCAGGCCCTGGCGGCGGATCTTCTCGCGCAGCGGCGCCGGCAGGCGCGAAGCGAAGCGGCCGCCGGCAAACAGCAGGTCGGCGTTGAACAGCGGGAAGGCGCCGCGCTCGGCCGCGAGGTCGGCCGACGCGTCGTAGGCGGCGTCGCGCATCAGCTCGGCGATGCGCGCGGCCATCTCGCGTGCCGGCGCGCTGTCGTAGCGCAGGCCGAGCAGGATCAGCGCGTCGCCCAGGCCGGTGAAGCCCAGGCCGACACGGCGCTTGCGCCGCGCCTCCTGCTGCTGCTGCGGCAGCGGCCAGGGCGTCAGGTCGAGCACGTTGTCCAGCATGCGCACGGCCGTGCGCACCAGCGCCGCGAAGCCGGCCTCGTCGAAGCGGGCGCCGGGCTCGAAAGGCTCGCGCACGAAGCGCGTCAGGTCGATCGAGCCCAGGCAGCAGCAGCCGTAGGGCGGCAGCGGCTGCTCGCCGCAGGGGTTGGAGGTGGCGATGGTCTCGCAGTAGGCGAGGTTGTTGTCGCGGTTGATGGCATCCAGGAACAGCACGCCGGGCTCGGCATGGTCGTAGGTGCTGCGCATGACCTGGTCCCACAGCGCACGCGCGCGCACGCGGCGGTAGACCCACGAGCCGTCGCCGCGCTGGTGGGCGCCGGCCGCCTTCTGCGCCGGGCCGGGTTCGGCACGGTGCACCAGCTCGACCTCGCCGTCGTCCTGCACCGCCTGCATGAAGGCGTCGGTGACGCCGACCGAGAGGTTGAAATTCTTCAGCGCACCCTGGTCCTTGGCATGGATGAATTCCTCGACGTCCGGGTGGTCGCAGCGCAGCACGCCCATCTGCGCGCCGCGGCGCGAGCCGGCGCTCTCCACCGTCTCGCAGCTGCGGTCGAAGACATGCATGTAGCTGACCGGGCCGGAGGCGCTGCTGCGCGTGCTGCCGACCCAGGCGCCGCGCGGGCGGATGCGGCTGAAGTCGTAGCCCACGCCGCCGCCGCGGCGCATGGTCTCGGCACTCTCGGCCAGCGCGGTATAGATGCCGGGGTGGCCCTCGTCGTCCTGCGTGATGCTGTCGCCGACCGGCTGCACGAAGCAGTTGATCAGTGTCGCCGTCAGCTCGGTGCCGGCGGCGGACTGGATGCGGCCGGCAGGGATGAAGCCGCCGTCCAGCGCCTGCGCGAAGCGCTGCTCCCAGGCCGCACGCTCGTCGGCCTGCTCGACCGAGGCCAGCGCGCGCGCGACGCGGCGGTGCACGTCGGCGATGCTCTGTTCGCCGTCCTTGGCGTATTTCTCCAGCAGCACGTCGGCGCTGATCGGCTGCGCGGGCAGCGCGCGGGTTTTCTTGCGGGTGGTCGTGGTGCTCATCGTGGGCGTGGCGGCGGCCGCCGGGGCCGCGCGGGCGGCGGTGTCTCAGGGGCGTTCCAGGACCGCACCTTACTCCCACGACGGCCGTCATGGACTTTGCCTGGATCAAGGACGAAAGCCGCGGCGCGTGGCACCGGTCGGCCTGCGCCGAGGGCAGCGGCCGCACCCGGATAATCGACGGCGTCGCCCTGCCGGAGAAGCCCCGATGTCGCGTGTCTACAACTTCAGCGCCGGACCTGCCGCGCTGCCCGAGCCGGTGCTGCGCCAGTGCGCCGACGAGATGCTCGACTGGCACGGCTCGGGCATGTCGGTGATGGAGATGAGCCACCGCGGCCCGGAATTCATGGCCATCCATGCCGAGGCGCAGGCGCTGCTGCGCCAGCTGCTCGGCCTGCCGTCGAACTACCACACGCTGTTCCTGCAGGGCGGCGCGATCGCCGAGAACGCCATCGTGCCGATGAACCTGATCGGCCGCGCCAATGCGCGCAAGGCCGACTACATCGACACCGGCGAGTGGTCCAGGAAGTCCATCAAGGAGGCGAAGAAATACGGGCAGGTCAACGTCGCCGCCAGCGGCTCGGCAGGCGGCTATACCGCGGTGCCGCCGCGCGAGACCTGGCAGCTGGACCCCGGCGCGGCCTACGTGCACATCTGCAGCAACGAGACGATCGGCGGCGTCGAATACCACTTCGACCCCGACACCGGCGACGTGCCGCTGGTCGCCGACATGTCCAGCAACCTGCTCAGCCGGCCGCTGGACGTGAGCCGCTACGGGCTGATCTATGGCGGCGCGCAGAAGAATATCGGCCCCGCCGGGCTGACCATCGTCATCGTGCGCGAGGACCTGCTCGGCCATGCGCTGCCCGAGACGCCCTCGGCCTTCGACTACAAGACCGTCGCTGACAACGACAGCATGTACAACACGCCGCCGACCTGGGCGATCTACGTCGCCGGGCTGGTCTTCCGCTGGATCGAGCAGCAGGGCGGCCTGGCCGCGATGGCGGCGCACAACCAGGCCAAGGCCGACCTGCTCTACGGCCACCTGGACGCCAGCGGCTTCTACCGCTGCCCGGTGCAGCCGGACAGCCGCTCGCGCATGAACGTGCCGTTCAAGCTGGCCGACGAGAAGCTGGACGCCGCCTTCCTGAAGGGCGCGGAGGAGCGCGGGCTGGTGCAGCTCAAGGGCCACCGTTCGGTGGGCGGCATGCGCGCGTCGATCTACAACGCGATGCCGCTCGCGGGCGTGCAGGCG
>ERZ761607.5121-NODE-5121-length-11036-cov-5.528731_pt1 | contig 11036 bp, 11 predicted proteins | sample MGYA00511164_ERZ761607 | MGnify/ENA primary metagenome ERZ761607 (study PRJEB28899, sample SAMN02445080) | bioreactor sludge metagenome | biome: EBPR sludge | place: Australia: Brisbane, Thorneside Wastewater Treatment Plant | collected 2011-06-22 ...
GGCAACCCGATACCCAGCCTGCTTGTGGCGCCGTCCGGGGCCGTCAACCCGCCCACGAGACCGCAGCAAGGGCACCCACGCTTGACGGCCCCGGGCGGCGTCAGACACTCGGGAATCGGGTTGCCGCACCTAACCACACCCGAAGGTCGGGCGAAACGGCAGGCACGCACATCACGAAAGGCCAGCCAACCGATAGGCGACCAGGCTGCCGGCGACGGCGACGTTGAGGCTGGCGCCCCAGCCCACCATCGGGATCTCGACGCATTCGTCGACGGTGGCGAGGACCTCGTCGGGGACTCCGAGGTGTTCGTGGCCCAGCAGCAGGACCGTCGAGCGACGGGCAGGCTCGAGCCGGGTCAACGGTGTCGCGCCGTCTGCAAGTTCCACCGCGACGATCCGTCGACCCGCCTCGCGCTGCGTCTCGAGCCAGCCTTCCTTGGTAGGCGCTACCCAGTGGATGCACGGTCGCCGTCCGCGGAGCGTGTCACCGAGCTGGAGCGCATCTCGGTAGTGCGCTGTGCGCGGAACCGCGAGGCAGGACCCGATGGCGTCACAGGTCCGGAGCATCGTGCCCAGGTTGGCCCCGTACGCAACCCACAGCGGCGCGACGATGAGCTGGTCCCAGCAGCCGTGCTGTCCGCGGCGTCGCCGCGCTCGCAGTTCGTGGGGCTTGGTCCGGGCGCCGGTCACGGGCGCGTCGTGTGCATCTCCGAGCTGTTCATTCAGTGACGCCTTTCAGCGGCGGCGCCGGTCCATCGACGGAAGGTGATCGAGGTGGTCAGTTGCGCGAGCTCACGGAGTTGCGGTGCCGCCTGCCCCGCGCGGACGTTGCAGCGTTGAAGGTGAGCTCGGCCGGCCAGGTGAAGCTGAGCGAGTCCCCGCGAGCGAGGGCGCGCCACTGCTCGGAGACCTGGCCCATGCGGCGTACGGCGCCCGCAAGCGTCTCCTCGTCAAGGTCGTGGTCGACGTGTCGGGTCTGGCCGTTGATCCGGCCGGTGCTGCGCTGCCAGGTGTCGACCGTGAGCACGACGAGGTCCTCCGAACGCGCCATGTCGCTGCGCCCGACCGTACCGATCCGCTCGACGCGTCGCTGGTACCGCAGCGACCGATCCTCCGGCGCGGGAGTGAAGATGCCGCCACCGCCGGCCGCGAGCTGGCCCCACACCCCCAGGCCGATCCGGAAGTACTCCTCCACGACGTAGTGGGCCAGGTCGTGCGGCATCAGGTCGTCGTAGCCGGGAGCGAACCGCGGCAGCAGGGGCGGGCCATGCTGGCGATCGATGGTGATGCGGTAGCGCTTCGCATCGACCTTCGTGAACCACACGAACATCCCGCCACCGTAAGCACGCCGGCGCCCGCAAGCACGCGGTTTTCGGGTGCCACACTGACGACATGGCCGGGAACGTGTCGACGCCGGGCGCCACGGTCACGAGCCGGGCGCTCGCCCTGGTCGGCGCCTTCGACGAAGAGCACCGGCGGCTCACCCTCACCGAGCTCGCCCAGCGAGCGGGGCTGCCGCTGCCGACCGCGCACCGTCTGATGGGCGAGCTCGTGGAGTGGGGTGCGCTGAGGCGGACCTCGGCCGGCGACTACGTGATCGGCCGCCGGCTATGGGACATCGGACTGCTCGCACCTCACAACGCCGGCCTGGTGGAGCTGGCCTCGCCGTACCTCCACGACCTGTACGGCGCCACGCTCGCGACCGTGCATCTGGCGGTGCGCGAGGGCAGCGAGGTGCTGTACGTCGACCGGCTGCGCGGCAGCACCTCGGTGCCGATCGTGAGCACGGTGGGCAGCCGGTTGCCGATGCATGCGACCGGCGTGGGCAAGGTGCTGCTGGCGCACGCGCCCGCGGACGTGCAGCAAGCCGTCCTCGCGGACCTGACCCGCATCACGCCGTACACCATCACCCAGCCAGGCACCCTCCAACGCCAACTGGCCGCCGCGTTGCGCGACGACCATGCCACCACCGTCGAGGAGATGAGCCTGGGTGCCTGCTCGGTCGGCGTACCCGTGCGCCGGGGCCATGAGGTGGTCGCGGCGCTCGGCATCGTGGTGCCCTCGCTCAAGCGCGACAAGGCGCGACTGGTCTCGGCGCTCCACGTCGCCGCACGCGGGATCGGCCGGGCGATCTCATGAAGGCAGGATGAAATTCGTGGGTCGGGTGCAGGCTGGATCACGTGCGCGTGCTGCTGGCTGAGGACGACCTCCGCCTCGCCAGCCTGCTGGAGCAGTCGCTGACCGAGGCCGGATGGGAGGTCGAGGTCGTCCACGACGGCCGGGCGGCGTACGGCCGAGCGCTCCCCGACGGGCTGCCCTACGACGTGCTTCTCCTCGACTGGATGCTGCCCGAGCTCGACGGGGTGACCGTGTGCCGGAGGTTGCGCGGCCTAGGTGTGACGACGCCGGTGTTGATGCTCACGGCACGCGGCCAGATCCAGGATCGGATCCACGGACTGGATTCCGGCGCGGACGACTACCTCGCGAAGCCGTTCGATCTCGACGAGCTCCTCGCCCGACTGAGAGCCCTGCACCGGCGCGCGACGTACGACGACCTCGACGTGATCGCGGTAGGTGACCTGGTGGTCGACGCGGGGTCACGGCGGGTGCGCCGCGGCGGGACCGAGATCGCGCTCTCCACGCGCGAGTTCGACATCCTCCGGCTGCTCGCCACCCACGCAGGAAAGGTCGTGTCCCGCTTCACCATCCTCGACGAGGTGTGGGACGGCGAGACCGACCTGCGCAGCAACGTGATCGACGTCCACGTGGCGACCATCCGCAGCAAGATCGACAAACCCTTCGGAACCTCGACGATCACCACTGTCCGCGGCGCCGGCTACCGGCTCGAGCGATGACGCGCCCGGCAAGCCGGCTGCCGCTGCGGATCCGGCTGGTGGCCGGCTACTCGGCGGTCATGCTGGTGCTGCTCACCGCCGCCGGCGCGTTCGTCTACTGGCGGGTGGAGTATGCGCTCGACCGTGGCCTGGACACCGAACTCGCCCAGGCGACCGCGGTGATCAGCCCGCTCGTCGGCCCCGACGGGACGGTCACCTCGCCGGAGTCCGCCGACGCGACCGGGCTCGGTTGGCAGGTCCTCGACGCAGACGGGCAGGTGCTCGACTCCGGCGGGCCGGCCCCGGATCGGCGACTGGTCGGCAGCGCCGGCGTCGAGACCGGGACCTCGGACGTCGGATCCATGCTGCCGGTCTCCGACGCTCCCTATCGGGTCCGGATCAGCGCGCTATCCGGCACGACCGGACCGGCGGCGTACCTCCTGGTCGGCGTCCGCCGTGACCATCGCGACGAGGCACTGCGCGAGTTGCTCGCACAGTTGACCATCGCGGGCCTCGTCGCGCTCGCGATCGCGTCCGCGGTGGGCTACGTCCTGGCGAAGCTGGCGTTGACTCCCGTGGAGCGATATCGGCAACGCGCCGACGAGATCACCGCGACCGAGTCGCCCGGCCTGCGCCTCGACGTACCCGCGAACCGCGACGATGAGGTGACCCGGCTGGGCCACACCCTCAACCGGATGCTCGCTGCACTGCAGGGGTCGCTGGACCGCGAGCGGCAGTTCGTCCAGGACGCGAGCCATGAGCTCCGCACGCCGCTGACGCTGTTGACCTCACGGATCCAGCTGATGCGGCGCCGCGCCCGGAGCGTCGAGGAGCACGAGCAGGCCCTCGACGAACTCGCTGTCGACGTCGCCCGGCTGACCGAGCTCACCGAGCAGCTGCTCGAACTGGACACCCACCGCAGCACGCCCGAACAGGTGACCGATGTGGCCGCCGCCGTCCGCACCGTGGTGGAGCAGTGGCGTCAGTCCGCACCGGACGGTGTGATCCTGACCCGCCTACCGGACGCGCCAGCCCGGGCGCGGATCGGACCGCACGAACTCGAGCGGGTGTTGACCAACCTGCTGCAGAACGCCGCCACCCATGGGCGACCCCCCGTCCGGGTCGAGGTGCGCCGCCTCGGCACCCACGTGGAGCTCGAGGTCACCGATGCCGGGCCGGGCATGCCGCCCGAACTGCTGGCCGTGGCGACCCGGAGGTTCCACCGTGCACCCGAGGCGCGCTCCCGACCAGGAGCCGGATTGGGACTCTCGATCGTGGACGAGCTGGTCACCGCCGCCGGAGGCGAGCTGCGGCTGGCTCCGGCGGCGCCGGGTGGGCTCTCGGTGACGGTCGCGCTGCCGGCCGCCGACTGACTTCATCGTCCCTTCATCCGGGTCTTCCTACGGTGCCTGGCATGGACACTGATCCCACCGTCGACTCTCCTGTCGATGCCGTCGATGCCGTCGACGTCACCAAGCGGTACGGCGATCTCGTCGCCGTCGACCACCTGTCGATGCGAGTCGCTCAGGGCGAGATCTACGGCATCCTCGGCCCCAACGGCGCTGGCAAGACCACCTTTCTGCGGATGTTGTTCGGGCTGATCCGTCCCGACTCAGGAAGCATCCGGCTGTTCGGTCGCACCTGGGCCGAAGCCGGTGTCGACGTGCTGGACGGCGTGGCCGGGTTCGTCGAGAGCCCTCGGTTCTACCCGTACCTGACCGGCCTCCAGAACCTCGAGGCGCTCGCGCTGCTCGACGGTGACGATCAGCGGGCTCGGATCGCCGAGGTCCTCGACATCGTCGACCTCACCGGCCGCGAGCGCGACCGGGTCGCGGGCTACTCCTACGGCATGCGGCAACGGCTCGGCGTGGCCGCCAGTCTGCTCCGCGAGCCGCGGCTATTGGTCCTTGACGAGCCCGCCAACGGCCTGGACCCGGGCGGCATCCGGGACATGCGGGCCCTGGTGAAGCGGCTGGCCGGCAGCGGCCTGACCGTCCTGCTCTCCTCGCATCACATGGATGAGGTCGAGGAGATCTGCGACAACGTCACGATCATGAAGCGCGGCGCGGTCGCGTTCCACGGCACGCTGACCGACCTGCGTGCCATGGCCCCCGACCCCGGGCACCGCCTCGGCACCACCGACGACGCGCACGCCCGTCGCATCGCCCGCGAGGCGTACCCCGGGGTGGTCGTCGAGCCGGACCCGGATGGCGGGCTGGTCGCGACCGGCTCGCCAGCACGGCTCTCGGCGTACGTCGCCGACCTGGTCCGGGCGGGCATCGGGTTGCGCGAGTTCACGCCGACTGAGACGCCCCTCGAGGCCCTGTTCTTCATGCTCACCGACGCTGGGACGACCGCTGAGAGGGACGTCGCATGACCACCGGAACGCTGCCTGCCGAGGCCGGCACGACGGTGCCGGCGGTGGCCGCTCGACGACCGGGCCTGCTCGCGGCCCTCCGCTTCGAGACGCTCAAGCTTCGCGCGCAGTTGCGCGCCAAGTGTCTGCTGATCGGCGCGATACTCGTGCCGATCGCTGTCGTGGTCGTGGTGCACAGCCAGCCCCGACCACCCAAGGACACCCTGTTCGGGCGGTTCGCAACCGAGAACGGCTTCGCGATGGCGCTGCTGGTGCTCGGCTTCGCCACCCAGTGGGTGCTGCCGCTGCTCACCGCCATCGTGGCCGGGGACATGTTCGCCAGCGAGGACCAGCACGGCACCTGGAAGACGGTGCTCACCCGGTCGACCAGTCGCTCGACGATGTTCTGGGCGAAGACTGCCGTCGCCATCGCGTTCGCCCTCGTCGCCCTGACGCTGCTGGCGGCTTCGACGATCGCGTCGAGCTGGCTGATCGTGGGCCACCAACCGCTCACGGGGCTGTCAGGCCAGACGATTGCGGCCCGCTCCGCGCTCGAGCTCGTCTCGGCCAGCTGGGCCGTGATGGCGCTGCCCATCGTCGGATTCACCTGCCTGGCGCTGCTGTTCTCGGTCTGGTCCCGTAGCGCCGCAGTCGGAATCGCGGCCCCCGTGGTCCTCGGCCTGGTGATGCAACTGGTCGGCGCGCTCGGCGGGATCGAGACGTTGCGCCCCTTCCTGCTCAGTACGCCGTTCGAGGCCTGGCACGGACTGCTCGCCGCGCCGAGGTTCACCGGCCCGCTGCTCGACGCGGTCGTCACCAGCGCCGGCTGGAGCGTCGTCTGTCTGACCGCGGCCTTCCTCATCCTGCGTCGTCGCGACATCACCGGAGGTTGATCAGCATGCGTCGTTTCGTCATCACGGTCGTGGCCGCCCTGGCCGTCGTAGTCGCTGTGAGCGGCGCCGTACTCGCCGGGACCGGCGGCGGCAGCTCGGTCACCCGGGCTCGACTCGAACGTTCCCTTCCGACCGAGTTCGCCCGTCTGTACGCCGACCAGGCGGGGCTCCTCGGTCATCGAGGCGTCACCCCGGCCTCGTTGCAGGCACGGGCGATGTGCGACAAGGGCGGTGCGGTCGAGCCGGATGTCGGTCCCGGAAGCAACTGGATCTGCCTGGTCTCGTGGACCGATCCCAACGTACCCATGCCCCCGGAGGGCTACGGCAAGTTCGAGGTGGACGTCCACAGCAACGGCTGTTTCACGGCCGGCGGGCCGAGCAAGCTCGTGGGATTCCAGACGATCACGGACCGCCGGGGCCGGGAGGTCACCAACCCGGTCTACGAGTTCGACGGCTGCTTCGACCCGAACGGCGACAACACACCGACCGGCAATGAGTTCCCCTCGGTGTTGAACGTCACCACGACCGCGCTGCTCCCCGATGCCGAGCGTAAGGTCTCGCTCCAGCTCAGCTGTGGCACCGGATCAGCTGGCTGCCAGGGCACCGTCTCCGCTGCCGCCGGTGACACCCCGTTGGGCACGGTGCCCTTCGACGTCTCCGAGGAGCTGACCACGAGTCTGCACTTCCCCACGCCCGTGCCACAGCGTGCGCAGAGCGTGACGTTCACGGTCACGACCACGGTCGGTGTCGGCCCCACGAGTCCCGTCACGCTCCCGGTGCCTCCGGCCCGTCCATAGTCATCTCGGGGCATGTTGTCGCAGCGGCCTTGACGGAGACCGCAGGCGGCACGGCCCACGCCAGGACCGCACGCTGGTTCGCGAGGTGTGCGCCCAGCGCACAGGCTCCGTTCAGGGTCGGCCGCTAGCGTGGCGGCAGTGTCTCCGACTGCCTTCAACCAGAAAGCTCAGACCTGTGCTTCGACGATTCCGTCGCCCCACGGCCGCCACCGGCGCCCTCCTGCTCGCTCTCGCGCTCGCCGCGTGCGGGGGTGACGACTCGGGCTCGGCCTCCGACAAGTCGTCGGCCTCCGCGTCGTCCGACTCCTCGGACTCATCCGAGTCGGCGCCTGCGACCGGCGAGCTCGACGAGGTCACCTTCAGCGGCGACGTGGGCAAGGCCCTGACCGCGGAGTGGAAGTCCGAGGTGGCGGTGCCCGAGAAGACCACCGTCACCACCCTGGTCAAGGGTGACGGCGAGGCGATCGCCGACGGCGACACGGTGAGCACCTACCTCTGGCTCGGCAACGGCTCCACCAAGAAGGAGGCCTACAGCGACTACACCAACGGCGCTCCCGAGCAGCTCCCCAACAACGGCCAGCTCGGCGAGGTGTTCACCCAGCTGTTCGCGGGCGCGACGTACGGCTCCCGGGTGGTCGCGGTGACGACCCCGGCCGAGCTGCTCGGTCCCTCGGCCGACGGCAGCTCGCTCGGCATCGGTGCCGACGACAGCCTGGTCGTGGTCGCCGACTTCGTGGAGAAAGCCGCGGTCGCGCCGACGCCGACCGACGACAAGGCGCACGACGCCTCCCCCGACACCCAGCCCAAGGTCGTCGAGAAGGACGGCAAGCCGACCGGCCTCGACTGGACGGGCATCGACGAGCCCGCGCTCGACACCCCGGTCCAGCGGGTCATGCTCAAGGAGGGCACCGGCCCGGCTGTGAAGCCGACCGACACGGTGACCGTCAACTACCTCGGCGAGGTCTACCAGGCCGACAAGCCGTTCGACGAGAGCTACACCGGGGAGCCGCTCACCTCGGCGCTCAGCGGCCTGATCCAGGGCTGGAGCATCGGCCTCGACGGCGTCAAGGTCGGCAGCCGGGTGCTGCTGCAGATCCCGCCGGACTACGGGTACGGCGCGCAGGGCAGTGGCGAGTCGATCCCCGGCAACGCGACGCTGTGGTTCGTCATCGACGTGGTGAGCGTCAAGTAGCGACCAGTAGGCCAGTGGGCCCTAGTACGGTCCTCGGGTGAGTTCGCCCGAGGACCGTACGCCGGACGATCCGCCCGACCCGGACGAGCCGTCCGAACAGACGATCAACCGCAACTGGACCGAGCTGGTCCAGGAGTTGCGCGCGATCCAGGTCGGCGTCCAGGTGCTGGTCGGCTTCCTGCTCGCCCTGCCGTTCACCGACAAGTTCGACACCCTCGACGACGTCGAGAAGGCGGCCTACCTCGTCGTGCTCTCGATCGCGGTGACCGCGTCTGCCGCCGTCCTGGCGCCGATCGCCTACCACCGGATCCTGTTCCGGCGGGGGCTGCGGCCGTGGCTGGTCGACACGGCCAACGCGATTGCGCGGACCGGGCTGGTGCTCGCCGCGCTGGCGACCTGCGGCGTGGTGTTCCTGGCCTTCGACCTCGCGGCCGGTCTCACCGCGGGCGTCGTCGCGTCGGCGGTCGCGCTGGCGGCGTACGCCGCCCTGTGGTTGGTCGTACCCCTGGGCGCCCACGGCCCCAAGGGCTGAGGCAACCTCAGCCCAGTCGTCGGAGTGCGCTCACGTGGCCGAGTTCGAGTTCGTCGAGCGAGCGGACGCCGAGCAGTCGCATGGTCCGTTCGATCTGACCGCTGAGGATCTCGATCGCGCGGTCGACGCCGGGCCGGCCGCCGGCCATCAGGCCGTAGAGGTAGGCACGGCCGACCAGGGTGAACCGGGCGCCGTGCGCGACCGCGGCCACGATGTCCTGACCCGACATGATCCCCGTGTCCAGGTGCACCTCGACCTGGCTCCCGACCTCCTTGACCACCTCCGGGAGCAGGTGGAACGGCACCGGCGCCCGGTCGAGCTGCCGGCCGCCGTGGTTGGACAGCACGATCGCATCCACCCCCGCATCCGCGAGCCGGACCGCATCGGCCACAGTCTGCACCCCCTTGACCGAGATCTTCCCCGGCCACTGGTCCCGGATCCAGGCCAGATCCTCATAGGTCACCGTCGGGTCGAACATCGTGTCCAACAACTCGGCCACCGTCCCCGACCACGCATCGAGCGAGGCGAACGCCAGCGGCTCGGTGGTCAGGAAGTTGAACCACCACGCCGGCCGCGGGATCGCGTTGGCGACCGTCCGCGGCGTCAGGGCCGGCGGGATCGTCATGCCGTTGCGTACGTCGCGCAGCCGTGCCCCCGCGACCGGGACGTCGACGGTGACCAGCAACGTGTCGTACCCCGCCTTGGCCGCCCGGTCGACCAGCGCCATCGACCGGTCGCGGTCCTTCCACATGTAGAGCTGGAACCACTTCCGCGCCCCCGGCGCGGCCGCCGCAACATCCTCGATCGAGGTCGTCCCCATCGTGGAGAGGCAGTAGGGGATCCCCGCCGCCTCCGCCGCGGTCACCCCGGCGACCTCACCCTCGGTCTGCATCATCCGGGTGAACCCGGTCGGTGCGATCCCAAAAGGCAGCGCCGAGGTCTCCCCCAACACCTCCACACGCGTGTCCACCGACGAGACGTCACGCAGGATCGCCGGGTGGAACTCCACATCCGCGAACCCCTGCCGCGCCCGGGCCAGCGACACCTCACCATCGGCCGCACCATCGGTGTAGTCGAAGGCAGCCTTCGGCGTACGCCGCTTCGCGATCCGGCGCAGATCCTCGATCGTCAACGCCCTCGCCAACCGCCGAGCACGCGGAGACAACTCAGGCCGCTTGAACTGGAGCAACGGCGCCAGATCGTGAGCCTTCGGTAGCTGTCTCTTCATCAAGGAGCTCCTGGTGGTGTGGTGGCGGTGCCGAGGCCTTGGATGTTGACGGGTTTGGCCTTGGTGGTGACGATCCGGAGTTTGCCGGAGCTGGCCGACAGGGGTGGCAGGGTCACCACCCGGGTGGCCTTGGGGCCCTTGAGGTTGACCGTGCCGATCAGCTTCTTGCCCAGGTAGATCTTCACCCTCCCAGACGTGGGAGTGGTACCCACGACCAGGGCCAGTGCCTGAGCATCACGGATCTTGGCGGTCAGCACCGCACCCTTGGCGCGGGTGGTCCACGCCTGGCCGAGGTAGGCCCGCGGGGTGCGGACCTTCTTCCACCGCGGCCCGGCCTTCTTCTTCAGCGCCTTCGCACCGGCAGGCACCGTGAACACCACCCGCGCCGGACTCGGATCGGTCCGACCCGCCACGGTGGCGGCGACGGTCAGCAGATGGCTGCCCTGGCCCAGCCCGGTCACCGTGTACGGCGAGCTGCACGGCGTGGCGACCCCGTCCAGGGTGCACACGAACGTCGCCGCTGGTTGACCAGGCTGAACGGGCTGGGCATCGAAGACCACCGTCGTCGAGCTCGCCAGCAGCCACTGACCCGGGCCACCACGCAACACCGTGTCCGGCACCTCACTCGTCGGTGGGGTGGGTGGAGTGGTCGTCGTCGCGCGGGTCACCAACGTGCCGGTGGCTGGTGGGGCGGTGTAGTAGTCACCACCGACCTCGACCCGGAGCTGGTAGCTCGTGTCGACCTCGGCCGAGTAGCTGCACCCCGCGGTGCCCGTGCCCACGCCGACCTGGCTGACTGCGAGGTCGGTGCAGCCGGGCAGGGGTTCCCCGGTGCCGGCATCGAGGAACGAGACCCTGGCGTGGGTCAGGTCACCGAACGAGTTGTCCGCGCCGTCGCTGACCGTGGCCCGCAGCGGCACCTCGACCCGGGTGTCACCGGGTTTGGTCGCGGTGATCTCCGCGGGACCGGCGTACTCGACCACTGCTTCCTCGGCCACCACCGTGACCATCAGGTCGAGCTTCTGGGTGTCCTCACCATCGAAGACCTCCAGGCTCACCGGGTAGTCGCCCGGCTTCACGCCCGCCGTACCGCTCAGGGTCCAGGCGTCGCCGTTGTGGGTCGGCGTGAGCCCCAGGTCGGAGGTCTGTTCCACAGTGATCGGCCCCGCACGGCCGGTGGTCGCGGTGAACCCGATCTCGATCG
>ERZ761607.5123-NODE-5123-length-11034-cov-4.285272_pt1 | contig 11034 bp, 6 predicted proteins | sample MGYA00511164_ERZ761607 | MGnify/ENA primary metagenome ERZ761607 (study PRJEB28899, sample SAMN02445080) | bioreactor sludge metagenome | biome: EBPR sludge | place: Australia: Brisbane, Thorneside Wastewater Treatment Plant | collected 2011-06-22 ...
TGGGCGAGAAATTCGGGCATCGTGTAAGACATGGTCGTCCTCCTGGAATCGTGTGGTTTTGTTGGGTCTCAAACATATCACGATGTTGGGCGAATGACAGGCCATTGCGCCGACATTTCCCTTGTCCCGCCGCTCGACCACTTGTCCGACGTGGACGCCGACATGCACGCGCCGGCGCAGGTCGCCCAGCCGCCAGCCGAGCGGGATGCTGTACGGGCCCGGCTTCCGCTGTGCAGGTGCGTTGCGTGAGCGACACGCACGGCCACCAGGGAGCTTTCAACGATCGGCCGATCTCGGCGACTTTCAAATCGTCCAACTGTCGGACAGCTCTTCGGCCTGCTTGAGCACCAACTCCACGGCGCCAGGCTGCTGATCAGGAGGGTACTTCCACTTCTGCAGGCACCGCCGCACGAGGATGCGCAGCTTGGCGCGCACGCTCTCACGCACCTGCCAATCCACAGTCGTGCTGGCACGCAGCTTCTCGGTGATCTCGATAGCGATCTTCTTCAACACCTCGTCGCCCAATTCGCGCACGGCACTTTCGTTGTTGGCGAGCGCGTCGTAGAAGGCGATCTCGTCATGGCCCAGGCCGAGCGCCGCCTCCCGCTCCAGCGTGGCCTGGAACTCCTTGGCCATCTGGATCAGCTCCTCGATGACCTGGGCCGTTTCTATCGCGCGGTTGTGATACTTGCGCAGGGTCTCCAGCAAGCGGTCGCCGTACTTCTTCTCCTGCACTACGTTATTGCGCGCTCGTGCCTTGATTTCGTCGCGTAGCAGTTTTTCCAGCAGCTCCACCGCCAGGTTGCGGCTTTCCATCTGGCGCACGTCTTCGAGAAACTCGTCCGACAGCAGGCCGATGTTCGGCTTGTCCAGCCCTGCCAGCGCGAACACGTCGGCCACGCCCTCCGCAATGATGGCGTTGTCCAGGATCTGTTTGAGCGCGCTGTTCTTCTCGGCGTCGCTGCGCTTCTTGTCCACGGTCGTGAACTTGGTGATGGCCGCCTTGATGGCCGAGAAGAAGGCGATTTCCTTGCGCAGGACGCCTGCCTCGTCCAGCGTGCCGCACAGCGAAAACGCCTTGGCCATGGCCACCATGGTGTCGAGGAAGCGTGTCTTGCCGTCCTTCAGGCCCAGGATGTGGTTGGCCGCAGGCACCAGAAGCTGGATGGCCTGAGTCTCGAAGGCGCTGTAGTCGAAGCCATGCATCATGCCGCGCACGATGTCCATCTTCTCCAGCAGCACCGCCAGAGCCTCGGCTGAGCTGTGCGTGGGGTCACCTTTGCCCTTGGCATCGGTGTAGGTCTTCAGCGCAGCCTTCAGCTCGTTGGCAATCCCGATGTAATCGACCACCAGACCGCCCGGCTTGTTCTTGAATACCCGGTTGACGCGGGCGATGGCCTGCATCAGGTTGTGGCCCTTCATGGGCTTGTCGATGTACATCGTGTGGCAGCACGGGGCATCGAACCCCGTCAGCCACATGTCGCGCACGATCACCAGCTTCAGTGGGTCGCTCGCGTCCTTGAAGCGCGCCTCCAGCCGCTTCTTTACCTGCTTGCTGTACAGGTGCGGTTGCAACAAAGCTTTGTCTGCGGCCGAGCCCGTCATCACGATCTTGATCGCGCCTTTCTCCGGATCGGTGCTGTGCCAATCGGGCCGCAGAGGCGGGTTGTTCTCGTCGCCGACACAGATGGCGTTGTAGAGCTGCACGCAGATGTCGCGGCTCATGCACACGATCATGGACTTGCCGTCCACCACCGATACGCGCGCCTCGAAGTGCTGGATCAGGTCTCGTGCCACCTGCTGCAGTCGGGGTTCCGAGCCCACCAGCTTTTCCAAGGCCGCCCACTCGCTCTTGGTTTTCTCCCGACTGGCGATGTCCTCTTCGTCCTCAACGACTTCATCGACCTGTTCGTTGAGCGCGTCGATTTCCGCCTGGTTCACGTCCAGCTTGGCCAGGCGGCTCTCGTAGAAGATCGGTACCGTGGCGCCATCGTCCACCGCATCCTGGATGTCGTAGATGCTGACGTAGTCACCAAATACTGCGCGGGTGTCCTTGTCTTCCAGCGCAATGGGCGTGCCGGTGAAGCCGATGAAGGTGGCGTTCTGCAGCGCATCGCGCAGATGTTTGGCATAGCCGAACACGTATTTGCCGGTCCTGGTGTCCAGCCGGCCTTTGGTGCCGTACTGGCTTCGGTGGGCCTCGTCCGAGATCACCACAATATTGCTGCGGCTGGAGAGCAGCGGGTGTGCCTCTTCACCTTCCTGCATCGCGAATTTCTGCACCGTGGTGAAGATGATTCCGCCCGCTTCGCGTGAAGCCAGCATCCCACGCAGCTCGTCGCGGTCGCCGGCTTGAACCGGGGTGGTCTTGAGCAGATCACTGGTCGCGCTGAACGTCGCGAACAACTGTCCGTCCAGGTCGTTGCGGTCGGTTACCACCACCAGCGTTGGGTTCTTCATCTCGGGCTGTTGCAGCAGCTTGCCCGCGTAGCAGGCCATGGTGATGCTCTTGCCCGACCCCTGCGTGTGCCACACCACGCCCGCCTTGCGTGAGCCCGGCTTCACCTCTTTGCCGTAGGTGGCGCGCTCGTCACGCACCTCCAGCACGCCTTTGTCGGCATCCCGCGCAGCAATGACCGTGGCGCGCACCGCCTCGCGCACCGCATGAAACTGGTGGTAGCCGGCAATCTTCTTGACGAGACTGTCGCCGTCCTGCTCGAACAGCACGAAGTGCCGCACGTAGTCCAGGAACAGTTCCGGCTTGAAGAAGCCACGCACCACCGTTTCCAGCTCCAACTGGAGGCGGGGCCGATCATCTTCGTTGTCGATGGTGCGCCAAGGCAGCATGCGTTCCGCATTCGCGGTGAGCGAGCCCACGCGTGCCGTCCAGCCATCGCTCACCACCAGGGCGGCATTGCTGTTGAACAGGTCGCTGATCTCGTCCTTGTAGGTCTGCAACTGGTTGAAGGCGTCCCACACGTCCGCCTGCTCATTCGCGGGGTTCTTCAGCTCCACCACGCCCAGAGGTAAGCCGTTCACGAAGGCGATCACATCGGGCCGGCGCGGCTGCTTGGCGCCAGTGATCGTGAACTGGTTCACCACCAGAAAGTCGTTGTTGCTGGGCTGCGCAAAGTCGATGAAGTGCACCAGATCGGTCTTCTTCTCGTCTCCCACTGAAAATTCCACCATCACGCCGTTCAACAGCAGTCGGTGCACGCTGCGGTTGCGCACCACCATCTGCGGCTCGCTCACCTTCTGCAGCGCATGCGCAGCCTGCTCCAAGGCTGCGGGTGGAATCTGCGGGTTGATCCGGGCCAGTGCGGCCAAGAGGCGCTCGCGCAGAACGACTTGCCGGTAGTCGGTGCGCTCGGGGGCGCTGCTGTCCGGCGCAATGTCCGGGCCATGGGCGAAACGCCAGCCGGCCTCCTGGAACCAGCCCAGGCAGCGTTCTTCGAGTTGTTGTTCGTTCAGCATGTTGGAACCCTTGCGCACCCTCGGCTATCTGGTAGGCGATCCGGTTTGCGATGAAATAAGAAAATCAATATAAATCAATTCCTTATGCGATCACGCTGCCGAATCCGAGACTGGTGGCAAAGATGAAGTGGCGCAATAAGCCTGTCGTTCGTGTGTGGGCGTTGTCGGGAAGGCCAAGCTCAAAGACTTGGCCCGCACCATGGGCGACAAGTACTCATTTCTGAGCGAGGCGGGTTTGCGATTCACCAACTCAGCCAAGGCCGTCAGGGTCAAGTAGTGCCCCTCGCAAACCGCCAGAACTGCCGCCTCCATGATTGTCGGGTCAAGCTTCTTCTTTTGCCGGGGCTCTACCGCCAACGCTTCCAGTCTGGCCCGCAATTCGGGTGACAAGGCTTTCAGGTCGCTGATGACCGGTAAGGGCAACTGATCGGAGCGCAGGTATCCATCAAGGTCGTGTCGTTGGCCGGTAGCTGAGGAGGTACCCACCAAAACTGAGGAGCTGCTGGTCAAATCTGAGGAGCTGGTACTCGAAACTGAGGAGCTGGCAGCCGCTCCCTGGGCGGAAGGCCCAAAAACATCGTCGGGCGTCGGCAAGTTCTGACCCGGCAGAAAATACACCGCCCCCCGCCCCGAACCTGTCGAGTTCAATACGCCCAACTGGGTCAGGTGCTGCAACGTGCGTGTCACTTCCACCGGGTGGGCAGATGACACCGCGCACAAACGGGCGTGATTGACCGTTCCCTCGCTACCCGCCAGCGCAAGCGCAACGCGTTCCTCATGCGGGAGCTGGTCAAACAGCGTCCCGAATCGGATACGCAAGTCTGCAATGATCTCTGCCGGGAACAGATCGATCATCCGCAGTTCCAGCAAGGTCTGGTTGTACGGTGTTGACGACTCGTAGAGCTTGGGCGGGTTCCAATGTTGGGAATTCCAGCCCTGGAAGATTCGGGGAATACCTGTGCCCGCCTGTTCACCGACACCCACAAACCGGAACATCTTGTGCAAGTTCCGGTTGCGGCAATCAGGTTCGCCGCCATGCAGCGCCACTTCCACCGGAATGCGCATCAAGCCCGGGTTGCGAAAACCGAACATGTCTGGGCGCTTGACCACCAACACCGAGGCGCGCTCGCTGTAATCCGCATGCACCAACACATTGGCCAGTGCCTCGCGCAAGGCAATATGCACGGGGGTTTCTTCTTGCCGTTCCCCGTTCTCCAACTGAAACGGAACCTTCAAGTCCGCCGTGAGCTTGAGGTAGACCTTGCGATAAAAATCGTACAGGTTTCCCGACCATTTCCCATCCAGCGTCAGCCGGTCAATCCAGCGCCGCTCGGCCTTGGCGGTGGGCCGCTCCTGATAGTCGAGCATATAGTTGGGCAGCACTTCCTGTATCACGCTCATCTGCCCGAACATCAGCAAACCGGCCAGCGTCAGCCCGGATTCACCGCTCTCTCTATCGAGTCGCCAGCCACCGATGCGGCGCAAAAACGCCTGGTCGCTCTCCGCGTTCCATGGGTGGCCGGGGTCGCGGTTGGCAAACACCTGGCGGTAGGCGCGGAAACTCTCCATGTCCAGGTCGTCAAAGCCGAAGTTGCGCAAGATACGGTCATCCCGGCTGTCTTCCACCTGCTCGGCCAGCATGCGCTTGACGTCTTCGTCGGGCAACGCCCTGTCGCCCTCGTTCAAGCGCCGGTAGGTGTTGCCGCTCAATGGATTGGTGGTGAGGTAAACCGGGCGTTGCTGCCTGCGGGCCCGGGGAATCTCCACCACCAGCAAGGTCTTGCCTTCAAGCAGCCATTCACGGACATGGTTGTCCGTCAGCAGGTTGACGCTCACCTTCTGGCGGTTGTTCAGGTTGTTGAACAGCTCGGCGCGCACCTTGTCGACATTCTCTATGCCCACCGGCTCGAAATGTCCCCTGCGCTCGCGTAACCCCAGCACCACCACACCGCCATCGGCATTGGCCATGGCGCTGTAGGTGGGCCAGAAGTCCTCCGGCAGCGCACCCTTTCCATCACGCCCGCTGGCCAGCTTGCATTCGAGCGAGACGGATTCGCGCAGCAGGGAAAGGTCTTCGAGAGACTCAACGTTGATCATTCAAACACCACCTGTCTACGCGCTACCGCGATGGCAAGCCTGAGGATTTGCTCCAGCAGGCCGTGATCCGGCTTGCCTTCAGCATCTTCGGGCGCCGCGTACCAAAGCGGCCGAATCTTCAGTTGCAGCAACCGTGCTTCCTTGCGGGCTCGCTCTTGCGCCGTGGCGGGTTCATTCAGTACCGCAAAGTGATCCGGGATTTCAAACGCCCCTTCATCCACGACGGACTGGAACAAGTCGAGCGTTTTGTCTTGTTCGAGGCTGCAGCCCAGGAAAAGTAGCGAGTGGCTGATGAAGATTTGCCTGAGCGCCCTGGGGAGCTGATTCTGAAATGCAAAAGGCTCGCCGTAAGCCGCTTGGTATTGCGTTTGGGTGAACACATGGGTGCTCGCCTGCCCCGCGTCCCCATGCAGCTTCAGAATGCAGCGTTCGCCCCGCAACAGCCGCTGCACGAAGTTGTTGCCCGCCTGCGTGCCGTGCATGTAGCCATCCAGCGGCTGCCCTCGGTCACGAAACAGGTCTTCGATGACCGTGTCGAAGTTCGTTGTGACGATGCAGCCGTCAGCCAATTCAGGCAGCAGCCTGACTGGTCCGTTGATGGCACCACGCTGGCGAAACTCGGTCTTGATGAAATGCCGCACCGGCTCTGCCGCAGCGTCGTGCAGCACTTGCGCGGCTTGCAGGTAATCGTACTGAGCCATCAACGGCTCGATGTCCTGCACATCGAGGGCATTGAGCTTTTGCGCAATCTTGCGCAGGGCTTCGCCCCACATCGGGTAGCCACAAGCCTTGGAGAGTCCCGCGCCCACAAACGGGGCGATTCGCCGAAACCGAACGGCATCGACGAGATCACGAAAAATGGCTTCTTGGTCAGACTCCTTGATGAAGGCCGTCGCCGCTTCATGCTGGTTGACCTGGCGTTGCCCTTCCCAATGATCGAGCTCATCGAGGTAGGCATCTCGCTCCACCCAGTACAAGGCGTCGCTCACCTTCATAAAGTATTCGTGATCCGGGTCGCGCAGGCTCCTGAATGACAGCGGCTCTGCCTCATCCAGAACCGCGTTGAATTCCTGATTCGACGAGTACGCTGCCTGCAAGGCCTCCTCGACCTTGTCAACAATGAGCTTGTTTTCCCGAAGCTTTTTTATGTCCATCACGCGGCCTCGGCAGCTTCGGGAAGTGCTTCGACCGACAACGCCCCGGAGAGGAGTTTGGGGAGGAGGGTGTCGCGAAGCTTCGCGAGCCTTTCGGATTGCGCCTGATTGGCATGAATCAATGACCAAATGCGATCTACCTGCTCGCAGAACGCTGACTGAACAGCCGTGGTTGGCTTCAGAACCGGAAACGAAGGGAAGTCCTTCAAGGCGATTCGGTTGACCGTCGCGCCAGGGATTGTGTGCTTCTCAAGGAAGCGCTGAAACGGTGGTGCCACGAATTGATGAAACCAGAATGAGCCGAAACCGCGTTCAAAACGGGGCCGGATTAGTGCAAGCCTGCGGCCCAAGCAGCAACGCAGGCCAGAAGGCAAGAGAGCGAAGTGACCAAGTGTCGCCTCATAGCTGAAGACGATATCGCCCGCGCGTGGCTCGACACGGCGGGTCCATTGCGCCCAATCTGCTTCAGCGATGTGCCGTATGTCACTCATATCAAGCGACGTGCCGGTCATGTTCCTGATGCCCAGAAAGACAGCACCCGCAGTGGCTTCAGGTGGTGTGGCATGAGGCCCGTCGTATACGCCCTCCACGACATCGCGAATGCATGCAACGCTCCATCCCGTCGGAATCTCCCCCAGCTCCGACTCTTCCGTCTTCTCTGGAAACAGCGCGGCGGTGGTGGCGACTTGTTCGTATTGTTCGGGCAGCAGGGTGTCGAGTTCGGCCTCAACCTTGCCGCTGATGGCGCTCATCGCAGCGCGCAGCGGGTCGCGGCCTTCCTGAAGGGCGGCAATCTTGGCTTTGACCGGGTCGAAATCGACAAACCATGACTTGAAGATGGCCTGCGCCATGGCTTCGAGGGTTTGGTTGATACGGCGGTTAAGGTCGATCTTGTCGTCTAGCGACTTCAAAACCGTGGCTAGTCGGCGCTGAGCACCAATAGGCGGCAAGGGAATCTGAAGCTCTGAAAGCGCCTTACTTGTAAGGTGCTTGATCGTCGAGCCAGTGAAAAAGGGTTCAAGCGCTCCCGTTTTGCCGGCTTGCAGGAACCAGTAGTACAGAAAGTAGTTGTCTAGTCCTTCTTTAACTCTGACGCGGTGCAACGCTTTTTGAATCTTCATGCCAGGCATGTCACCTCGCCAAATCGCACAGCGTCCAGGCTCGCCGCCTTCGCATACGATCAAGTCCCCATATCGAATGCTGTAGCGTTCATCTTCGTGCTCTTCAAATCGCATTTCTGCGAGATCCTCAAGATCGAACGCGCCCCACCTCACATTGCTGTTTCCGAGATAAGGCTGTAGCACACCGCGGTTCTTGTGGGCGTCGAGCATCTTCCCAAGACAGGCGTCAACAAAGTCACCGAGACGCACCGTAGGGTGTTCAAAAGCCATAGCCCAACCCCGCCAAGTTCTTCTTGATCTCAGCCTCCAGCTTGGCGCTCTCCCCAAACTGCTCCGCCAGCTGCGCCGTCAGCCGTGCCATCTTGTCGGCAAAGGCTTCGCCGTCTTCCTCCTGCTCCTCCGCACCGACATAGCGCCCCGGCGTCAGCACATGCTCGTGCTTGCGGATGTCGTCCAGCGAGGCCGAGTAACAGAAACCCGGCACGTTTTCATAACCCTCGCCGTGCTGCCAGGCGTGGAAGGTGTCGGCGATCTTCTTGATGTCGTCTGGCGTGAAGTCGCGCAGCACGCGGTCTTTCATGTAGCCAAGCTGGCGGGCGTCGATGAAGAGGAACTGGCCGCGCCGGTCGCGCTTTCTCTTGTCGAGATTGAAGCCGTTGGCCTTGTCTTTTGTAAGGAACCAGATGCAGGCGGGAATCTGCGTGTTGGTGAACAACTGGCCGGGCAAAGCGACCATGCACTCCACGTAGTCGCGCTCGACAAGGGCCTTGCGGATCTCGCCTTCGTTGTTGGTGTTGCTGCTCATCGAGCCATTGGCCAGCAGCAGCGCCATGCTGCCGGTGGGGGCGAGGTGGTAGAGCATGTGCTGCAGCCACGCGAAGTTGGCATTGCCCTGCGGCGGTGTGCCGGCGATCCAGCGCGGGTCGCTTTCCAGCTTGGCGCTCCACCATTCCTTCATGTTGAAGGGCGGGTTGGCCATCACGTAGTCGGCACGCAGGTCGGGGTGCAGGTCGTTCAGCAGGGTGTCGCCCGGCTGGCCGCCGAAGTTGAAGTCCAGCCCACGGATAGCCATGTTCATCGCCGCCAGCTTCCATGTGGTGGGATTGCTTTCCTGGCCGTAGACGCTGATCTGGCCCGTCTTGCCGTTAGCCACCTTGCCGCCGTGCTGGGCGATGAATTCCTCGCTCTGCACGAAGAAGCCGCCCGAGCCCATGGCCGGGTCGTACACGCGGCCCTTGAAGGGCTGCAGCATCTCGACGATCAGCGTGACGATGCTCTTGGGCGTGTAGTACTGGCCGCCCTTCTTGCCTTCGGCGAGGGCGAACTGGCCGAGGAAGTATTCGTAGACGTGACCGAGGATGTCCTTGCTCTTCAGGTTCAGCGCTTGGCCGTTGTAGCTCGGCTGGCTGAAGTTGGTGTCGGAGAAGTGGGCGATCAGGTCGGCCAGCTTGTGGTTGTCGATCTGGGTGCGCGCGAAGTCCTTGTTGAGCACGTTCTTGAGCTTGGCGTTCTCGCGCTCCACGGCTTCCATGGCGTTGTCGATCAGCCAGCCGACGGTGCGCATCTTGTCGGGCACCATCAGCAGCTCGCCTGATTCGTCACGGACATAGCGGCCGTCACTGTCACGCTTGGGCACTTGCCACGGCAGCTCGCTGCCCGGCGGCAGTTGGGCCAGATCGCGCAGGGTTTGCCAGCGTGCTTCAAAGGGCACCCAGAAGACGTTTTTCTCGGTGTAGTAGTCGCGCACTTCCAGTTCGGCGGCGATGTCGGCCTCGTAATCCTCCGGATAATCCGCCGGGTCCATGTAGTAGTCGTGGTCAGGATCTTGGAACTGCGCGCGCAGCTCGATCTGCCGGTCTTCAAAGGCGTCGGAAACGTATTTCAGGAAGATCAGGCCCAGCACCACGTGCTTGTAGACCGAGGCGTCCAGAGCGGAGCGCAGCTTGTCAGCTGCAGTCCACAGCTTCTTTTCGAGGTCGTTGAAGAACTGTTGTTCGATGGGATTCATGCGGTGGCTTCAGGAGGCGAAAAGTAAAGGCCTACGGGCGGCAAGGCGCTCAGTGGCTGCGGGCAAGCCGGTGTGAGTACAGACGGATGTGAACTTTAGCCCGGAAGCATTATCACGACGCGCCTCCGTTGGCAGGCATAGGCTGGGACGCTTCCGCCGGTATCGTCAATGGTGTGACGCCGATGTATTGCCGTTGGCGACATCCTGGCAACGTGAGTATGGCCACTCTTCCGTTGGGCTGGTCCGGGGGCGATTTGCCGTTCGAGGCGCGCGATCACGCGCCGCCCCTCACTCCACGATCGGCGTCCCCTTCTGCGACGACACGAAGATGATCGCGTCCGTCAGCGCCAGCACGTCGTGCTCCTCGCCCGCCTCGGTAAACAGGTAATCCCCCGCCAGCAGATCCTGCTCCGCGATCCGCACGCTGCCGGCGAGCACCAGCACTTCCTCGGTGCCCTGGTGGCGATGGCGCGGGAAGCGGCTGCCGGCCGCGAGGCGGACCACCGAGGAGCGTCCGCCGGCGTCGTTGTTACGGAACAGGCTGCGGTCGATGCCCGGGAAACCGGACGGGGCCCATTCGCGTTCGCTGCTTTTCCTGACCAGCATGGGCGTCTCCTTGCGTTCGATGCAGTGGGTCAGCGCCCGCCGGCGGCGCCGACATGCACCGAATATAGGCCCCATGGGCACTGGGCGAAACGTTCGGCGAGCGGGCGGGCGGCGAGCTCGGGGATGCGGTCGGCGTCATGCACGGCCCACAGCGGGCCGAGGCCGCCGAGCGGAAGCGGCGCGCCGTCGAGGTGGGTGGCGACGATCGGCGACAGGTGGCGCAGGTCGGCGGCGGCGAGCTCGACCGTGTAGCCGTCGAAGGCGCGCAGCACCAGCGTCGTGGTCTCGCCGAGCGTGGTGCCGGCGTGCTCGAGCACGGTGGCGAGCAGCGGGCCGCGCAGCGCATGCACGCGGGCGTCGTATTCGAGCGTGGGACGGATCTCGATCGCGGGCAGGGTGGCCAGATCGGCGAAGGTGAAGCTGCGCGCCTGGTCGAAGGCGAGGTCGTGCTTGCTCATCAACTGGTCGAGCGCCGGGTCGAGCGCGCCGCGGTTGGGGTGGCCGATGGCGCCGGACAGGGTGAGCAGGGCGGGGCCGTCGGCAGGCAGCGCCGCCGCGCGGGCCAGCGCCACCC
>ERZ761607.5125-NODE-5125-length-11030-cov-5.764009_pt1 | contig 11030 bp, 34 predicted proteins | sample MGYA00511164_ERZ761607 | MGnify/ENA primary metagenome ERZ761607 (study PRJEB28899, sample SAMN02445080) | bioreactor sludge metagenome | biome: EBPR sludge | place: Australia: Brisbane, Thorneside Wastewater Treatment Plant | collected 2011-06-22 ...
CCCCGTTTTTGATGATGCATCTTTGCATAGGGCCGGGCATGCGTCAACGGGAAATGTGCGATCGATCGCAATCTTTTTAGGTCAGTCCCAAGGCTCGCCGTTGGCCAGCGTGCGGGCTTTGGCGATCATGCGCCTGGCCTTGTCCGCCTCCGCGCGTTCTTCGTCCGTCAGCGCTCCTGGCGCGGCCTTGGCGGCGGCGCGCCTTGCTTTGCGGGCGGCTTCCTCGGCTGGCGTCAACGGCGCCGGCCGGTATGGGTTCATGGGGACAACAGTAGCCTGGTCGGCTTCCAGCGCTTCGAGCTCGGCGAGTTTGGCAAGCCGGCGCGCTTCCAGGTCAGCATCCATCCTGTCTTGCAGCGCTTGCACGTCCGGGGCGAACCGCGGCTGGCGAGGCCTGGCGGCCGCCTCTAGTGCGTTCAGGCGCGCTTCCAGGGCATTCAGCCGGGCTTCGGTCGTGGCGGACAGCGGCGCATCGTCCGCAGCTGCCGTGGGCGCGCCCTGTTCAGCGTCATAGCCCTTCAGCGCAAGCGTCAGCGTCAGTGACGCTTCCCGCGTTCCCGCCTCGATCGCTCGCCAAAGGCTGCAGCTAACGCCCACGGCGTCCGCCGCTTGCTGTTGCGTCATGCCGTGGCGTTCGCGCCAAGTCTTCGGGGTCATGTAGCAGTTTCCCTTGTAGCAGTGTGACGGAGTAGCGCTACAGTAGCTGCCACAGCGCCACAATCCAACTGCTACAGCGCTACAGGATGGCGCTACATAAAAAAAGTTTGAGTGTGCTTTTTGTGCACGGCATAGCTATAGGTGTACGCTGCTTGAGATGTTAGCGTGTTCGTGGTTGCTGATTGTTCTTGACACTGGTTCGGGTTGTAGGTCTTTGTATATTAGGGAATGTACTAAGATATTGAAATATAAGGACTTTTCCAAGTACCCCCGCCCCCTGGGCCCCCCGGCCAGTCCCCCCTTCGGGGACGTGGCCGGGGCCAGGGCGGGCACTTGCCGGGGGGGAGAGGGTTGTGGTAGCGTTGGCAACGATGATTGATTGAGGTTTTCGATCAGATCGCGGTTGATTGATAGGTTTTGTCAATGAGTGCACGGGAATCGCGGAGCAAGTCGCTGCCGGCAGGATGCGGCGGAAGCGGGACGGCAGCGTGGTCGCGGTGCGCAGAGCTTATGGCGAGCGGGGCTGGGGCAGGTTTGACGGCGACTCGGCGCATCAACTGCCGAGCGGCCGCGTGTACGTTGATGCGACCGGCGGCGTGTCGTGACGTGGCGCAGCAAGGCAAGCGGCGGATATGTGATCCGCTGCTCTTGCCAGCAATGTCGTGCTACATCAATGGGTTACGTGATGTTGTCGGCGGGTTTGGCACCGGAATGGCACTGGCATCAGGCTCGGTGGCCAGCATAGGCATGACCCGGACGGGGTAGGGGGGGGATGAAGGACGATAGGGTCCCATCTGATATTAGTACTGGTACCATACCCCACGAACACAAACCCCTCTTGACGGCCTCTCATCTTCCTCTATCCTCCCTCCAACAACTGGAGGAACCGATGCCATCACTTCCGTGCATGTTCTGCGGTAAGGACGTTGAGGTTTCCGAGCGCGGCCTGGAGATGCAGGGTGTTTTCAACACCTTTTGCCGTGGGGACACTGACTGCGAGGATCGTTTCGCATGGCATGAGGGACCGATGCCTGCTGGGTACTCGTGGCCTGACCTTCCTGGAGACGCTTCATGACTGACGTTGACGTTCCTGACGACCTGCTTCACCTGTTCACTTATCACGCGCCACAAGAAGGGCAGGTGCTCCTATACGAGCGGCTACGGTCTGCGGCGCTTGCCTTTGCCCGAGCGATTGAGGAGAGCGTGCCTGCTGGCCCCGACCGGACGGCGGCGATCCGCAAGGTTCGTGAGGCTGTCATGACCGCCAATGCCGGCATCGCCACGGGTGGGGGCTTCTACCGTTAGGGTCCCATCTGATATTAGTACTGGTACCATACCCCACGAACACAAACCCCTCTTGACGGCCTCTCATCTTCCTCTATCCTCCCTCGCGCGCATCTGCGCCGGAGCAGCGTCAAGGTGCTGGAGGACTTCGCCCGGTGGGTGGTCGCGCTCCACGGCGAGATCCCGGAGGCGAACGTCAAGGAGATGATCCAGATCATCAAGGCGGTGCAGAAGAGCGGCCTGGACTACGCCGCGCTGGCGGCAGCCATGGAGGGCGGAGAGTGATTTTCCGAGTTAACTTCTTCTTGCTGAGGATGCTTTTGTCGCTCGCGCCGCGGGTGAGCGTCGAGAAGGCCATCATCCGGGCCGAGGAGAAGGCTATAGCTAGGAATGGCGGCTTCCTCCGTCCTGACCAGAAGCGGAAGCTCGACTTGCTGACGAGGTGGAACGATGAGCGGTCATAACGACGAGCAGGTGAGGATGCTGGAGCGCTTCCAGGCGCTGATGCAGGAGCAGGAAGAGCTGGCGCAGTCCATGAAGGATCTGGCGGACGAGGCCAAGAGCAAGGGCCTGAACCCGGCGGGTCTGAAGAAGGCGGCGTCGCTCAGGATGAGCAGCAAGAAGCGCGATGGCTACGTCAAGGGCCACCGCTCCCTGCTGGACATCATGGAGGCCGCCGGCGACCCTCTGGTGGAGCTACGGTGATGGCTGCCGGCATCCTCGTCGGAACTGTCGCGGACATCGAAGAAGACCCGATCTTCGTGCGCATCTTCCCGAGCGGATATGTCCATCTCCTTTACGAGGGCAGGAAAATAGCGATCTACAGAGCGTCCGGGGCTCGCGCCCTAGCTGCCGTTCTGAACGCTGCTGCTGACAGGTGCGGCGATGAATGACGGCGCGCGAGAATTGGTTGTTTCCGTAACGGCCTCAGACTGCCGCTTCGACTACTACCGAGGATCAGGGGCAGGCGGTCAGCACCGGAACAAGACGGACAGCGCCTGCCGCTGCACGCACGAGGCATCTGGCGCGGTTGGGACCGCGCAGGACACGCGGTCGCAGCACGAGAACCGTCGTCTGGCGTTCGGGCGGATGGCCCGGAGCGAGCGCTTCCAGAAGTGGCTCAAGCTGGAGGTTGCCCGCCGCACTGGCGCCGAACTCGTCGTCAAGGAGGCGGTCGACCGCGCCATGCAGCCCCATAACCTGCGGGTCGAGGGCAAGACGGAGCGCGGAATGTGGAGTGAGGAGGCTATCGGCGATGACTGACGACGACATCGACCGCCACATCCGCTTGATCCGCGCCCGCGAGAACGGCTGGTCGGACGACCCGGACGACAGCGGCGGGCCCACTCGCGATGGGGTCACGCTGGCGATGTGGATTGCCTACATGTGGGGCCAGGGGAAGCCGCCACCCAGGCAGGTTCCATATCTTAAGGAAGGTCTCCGGATCGCAACAGACTCCGACCTCATGGCGTTCTATCGCTGGTATTTCCGCACGCAGGGCCTCGCCGAGCTGATCGACGAGTTCTCCATCCCGGACGAGCTGGTGCCGCTGGTCATGGACATGCGGACGCTGCACAGCATGGAGGGGTGCCGGAAGATCCTGCAGTGGGCGTTAGACGCAAGCTCTCACATGGGGGCAGGGTCTTACCGGAATTTCTCGGGGTGGCAGCGCTATGGGGAGATTGAGATCGCTCCGGCCATCATCGCCCTGATGCGTATCCGCTACATGCTGGAGGTGGCCGAGCGCAGCCCAAAGGACCGCAAGTACGTGCGTGGGTGGATGCACCGGGCTCTGAAGGCCATCGGCTGGTGGCCGCCTAAGCCAGAGACACGGGAGGTGTAGGTGGGGGAAGACGACGAGGACAAGATCTGCCACATGTGCCCGACGACGGAGCACGAAAACAGTGGCCCGCCGGTGTGGGTGGACTGGATGGCGGCCAGCGTGTGCGGTGAGTGCGCGCACTTCTTCGGGATCGGGGTGGACGATGCTGCGTGAGCGCCGCTGCGGCAACTGCCCTTGCCGGGGTAAGGAAGAAGCCAACTTCTTCGCCAGCCCTGAAGTTCAGGAGTCCGTGGTACTAGAGAGCACGCATAGGGCCGCGTTCTCTATTATATCGCTTGCGTTTAAAGAGGATAACAAGTGGCGCCTGAACGATGGTAACAACCAGATATCGGCTACTATAAACGACGAAGATTTCATAAGGCGAGTTGACCGAGACCAAGTATCATTCTCGAAAGGGGACATACTTGTGTGCGATGTTCATGTGACACAGAAAGAGATCAAAGGAACTCTGAAGACCGAGTATGTCGTTGAGCGCGTTGTAGAGCACAAAAGAGCGGCGCGTCAATTGCCGCTCTTGATCGAAGACAGCAGTGCCCCCGAAGACAGTGTCTAGATTTCGACGCCCCCGCACCCGATCACATCCAGACACTGCACGAAGAACGCGGCGGAGAACCCGCCGCGGTGTTGCGCTTTCCGGTTCAGGGGTTAGGTACGCTACGAGTTGATGATGCGCTGGGCGCGGGCACCAGCCTGTCTCGTGGCGACAATATGGTGGAGAGGGACATGGGCGATAACAGCCAGATGTTTATCGACGGCTACTTTAGCTGCCTGCTATCGAGCGGGCACAGGCCCAACTATGGGTACCCGCAGAATCATCTCCCTGACGTTCGCGAGCACGAGGTGCGGGTTAGGCCCGGCTTCAAGCCTTCCACCGCGCGTTAAGCGTTTTCCTAGGGAGCGCAGGGGAGGCAGAAGATCTCCCCGGTAGCGGGGCCTCCAAATGATCATAACGGCGCAGACGCTGCCAGGAATGGCGGCGGATCCATCGGTGTGGCGCGCTGCCCTTGCCGGGGTGCTCGGCGCGCTGTAGGCGGCAAGGCCGGCCTATGAGCGGTGTGGAGCAGTGGCAGCTCGCCAACCACCGCAACCACCTTTCCTGTTGACCCCTCGCTGATCCCTGCTAGTCTGCACTGACACTGATGGAGGTGCCTTCATGCCCAAAGCGGCGGCGGAGTTCGTGAGGGCATGCCCCGGGTGATCCTGGCGCAGATCACGGCTCCGCACTTTTGTGCCGGGATCGGCGTGGACACCGAGGAGAAGGTGGTCGTGGATGCGTCGCCAGTCGTCCGGTACATGGTCGGCTGGACGGCGCGCCGCGTGCACGATTACTGCTGCGACCGCGGCTGGAAGGTGGAGAGGGTCAATGGCGACGTATAGGAGCATCCATGCATTTCTCGCTGGCGAGGGTGGAGGTGAATGGTGAACATTGACAGGCAGATCGACCGGGTGAAGGCGATCATCGAGGAGCGCCGCGGAGCGTACGGGGACCCGGGCAAGATGTTCGGGCAGATCGCCAAGCGGTGGGGGTGCAGAGAAACGGAGGTGGCGCTGCGGATGGCTGACCTGAAGCTGGCCAGGCTGAGGCACGGGAGCTGGTCCGACGACAGCGCCATCGACGCCATCGCGTACCTGCTGTTTGCGCTGGAGTTTGACGATTGACGCGGGCGTCCGCGTGCCCTAATGTATGCAGAGTAGCAGAGAGGGACAGATGGACCTGAAGAACATGGGATGCCGACGATGAGTGACGTAAGCGACTTGCGGCCTGTTCATCTGGAGATCTTGCGGCGCGCGCTTGGCCTCGACATAGGGGCGGAGCCATACCGCAACTACTTCTTGGCTGACCCTGAAGGAACGGATTTCTGCGCCTGCGAAGATCTCGTTTCCCTCGGGCTCATGCGGGGTAGCGGCGACCACAAGGGGTTGTTCAGGGGTTGGCATCTTTTCGCCGTGACTGCGTCTGGCATGGATGTGGTTGCCGACGATGCCTGACCCTCTCCACCACTCCACGATGGCCGCGATCACCCGTATGGCGCAGGCGCGCGGCCTGCCCATCGTCCGCGCGGACAGCGAGAAGGTCGTGCTTGGGGATGTAGAGACGTGGCGAACCTGTTGCGGGTGGGAGCTTCGTGGAGCTTGGCGTGCGTTCCGCAGCCCGACACAGGCCCTCCGCGCCGCGCTAAGGGAGACGCCGCGTGCCTGAAGTTAACGTTTTGCGTGGGCCGTTCGAGTGGCGCGCCCTCGTTGAGGGGGAGAACGTCTCTATTGAGGTATGGTCGGATGAAGAGGGGCTCCTGATGCGCTACATGGCGACGCCACAGGCGGCCACCTCGATAAGCGTGATGATAGCAAAGGCGGCTAAGGTAGCGGCGGGTGCCTGAGAAAATCACCCTGAAGCAGGCTGCGGCGCTGCTGGGCATAGACCGCAACCGCATGGGGTGGCTGCTGCGCGAGGGGCACATCAAGGCGGAGAAGGTCGGCAGCTACATGTGGGTTGTCGGCAAGGCAGAAGTTTTGGCCTCTCGGGATCGCTGGGATCGCGAGGGCTACCCATGGAGGAAGCCATGACGGCCACGGGCAAGTCTCAGGACCAGATCGCCGCGTTGCGGGATCTGGTCAGTTACAAAGTTCAGCAGGTCATTGACGGAGCGGGGGATGATGACTTAGCCAATCTTAGGGCTCATGTTGAAGTGGTGGCGCTTTTGATTGCTGCTATGCGCTTCCTCAAAGTGGCGGACTCTGTGCACATTGAGGCCAACCCGGAAGAGGGGGTGGCCCGTATCCTATCAAGACTGAAGGAGATCAAAGAATGAACATCGACGAATTCAACGCGCTGCTGGCCACGCTGCGGGCTCAGCTCGACGCTGCCGACCGGGTTTTTCTGAACGCGCATGAGGCGTTGAAAGATGCAGAAAGGCTGCGCCGGCAGGCTCTTGCCGAAGTGCGGAGCCATCTCACCTACGGCAAGTACCGAGGCTGGGTCGAGCGCAACAAGCGCGCCGGCATGGTCGCGGAACCGGTCGATGAAGCGCCAGCCGCGGCTGAGTGACCCGGTGACCGGGGCTCTCATCGACCCGGAGACGGGGGTCGTCACGGGGTATTTGACGCCATTTGCGGCTCTCAGGGCCGCGTGCGAGGACTATGCGGAGGATGTCCGGTCCGCCACTGGCGTTGCGTTGAAGATATGCGACGCGGAGGCCGACGATGACTGAGATCTACACGCCGTTTGGGACGATCCTCCGCGAGGAGGTCGTCTCGACCAAATACACGGTCGGGGACAGTGTCTTCGACACGGAGGAGGCTGCTCGGGCGGAGTTGCGCCGGCAGGCGTTCAGTGGGCTGCGGGACTTCGCTCTGTGGGTGGTCGCCGTCGGGGACATCCCCGAGGCCAACGTGCGGGAGGTGATGCCGATCCTGAAGGAGGTGCGCAAGAGCGGGCTGGACTTCGCCGCCATGACGGCAGCGCTTGGAGGACAGAATGCGTCGTAGGGGATCGTTCAGGGGGTACCTGCGGGGCCGGGTTGCGTCCATCCGGGCAAGGCCGGAGCCGACGTGGCACGAGAAGAAGCGCGCCTACTTGGCGGGAGAAGAGGTTCACCGGGCCCAGATGGCGGAGTACTACCGTCATCAGGATGAGCTGGCCATGAGGATCGGCAGGGCCGCCTTGGAGGTCATGGCAAATGGACGATGATGAGCCGGCCTGCCACATGTGTCCGACGACGGAGCGGGAGAACGGCGGGCTGCTGACGCGGGTAGAGTGGATGGGTGCCAGCGTTTGCAACGAGTGCGCCCACTTCTTTGGGATTGGCGTGGAGGGGGAGAAGGGTGATGGCTGACCTGAGCGGGCTCCGCGCGCGAGACATCGGCTTGTCTCGGCGGGTCATGGCCGCGCTAGAGCCAATACTTGGCGGCGGGAAATGATGCGCTTCCCGGAAGTCTTCCGCATCGACGGCGATGCGGGCGAGAGCGGGGCGTTCCTGATCAGGATCAAGGGTTCCGCCGCGCTGCGGGTCATCGCCTCGAACGGAGGAGGATGGGAGCACGTCAGCGTGTCGCTGCGCACGAGGACGCCGACGTGGGCGGAGATGTCCGCTGTGAAGAGTCTGTTCTGGGAGCCGGAGGACTGCGTCGTACAGTATCACCCGCCGGCATCCCTGTACGTCGACTACCACCAGCACTGCCTTCACATGTGGCGGCCGCTGGATGTGTGGGTTCCGGTGCCGCCGACATGGATGGTCGGGCCGGCAACGCCCCGTGTCTCCGATGAGGATGGCGCTGATGGTTGTTGACGCCCGCCGCTGCGGCAACTGCGATCACTTCCGCGGCGAGTACCAGCCGTGCGCCTGCCCGGACTGGCTGACGGCCAGCCGGGCGTTGCGGACGAGCGACGGCGGCCAGTGGTGCCAGTGGCACGAAAGGAGGGATGGGTGACCTCGCGCCCCACACAGCCAACGGGGTTTCGGTTTGCCGCAGCCAGGCTGCGCCGGAACCTGCTGTGCTTCACGATCTCGCCCGAGGCGCGCGCGGACCTGACGCACTCGTGGGCCGACGTGCATGTGGAGGGCGTGCGCTCGCTGGGTGTGCCGCACCCCAAGGTCGTCGGCAAGGGGATCGTGGCGCTGGAGATCGGGTTGCTCGTGGCGCTGATCGTGTGGCCGGTGCTGGTGGCGCTGTAGATGGCATTCACCGCCGCACAGCGCCGCAAGGCAAAGGAGACGATAGCCGCCAAGGCGCTCGCCAAGCAGCAGGAGGTTCTGCCCGATTTCGCGAGGCTGACCGAGCAGCAGGCGCGGGATGTGATCTCGCACGTGGCGGAGTACGGAGACCTGATTGCTGCCGCGAGGTCTTTGGGGGCAATTGGGCGGGGCATTGGTGTTTCTGACGTGATCCTTTTCCTGCGGAGTAAACAGGAATGGGTGAACGGGATGGAAGTCGCGGAGGCCACGTACGCGAAGAAGCTGTCGCGGGACGCGGTGGACGTGGCGAACGAGCCGATCCCGTGGGGTGAGATCGGCGGCATGGAGATCGAGGCGCAGAAGCTGTACCTCGACGCTTGGGCCAAGCGCCAAAAGCTGCGGGTGGACACCATGCGGGGCATGGCGGCGTCGCTGGTGCCGAAAGTGCCTGGGGCCGCGGTGAATGTGAACGTGGACGCGAGCCGCCGGGAGCCGGCTGGGGCGTACGCGACGATGCTCCAGGCCGTGGAGCAGGTGGAACGGTCGAAGGTGATCGAGCACAAGGAGGAGGGGTGATGGAATGGGTGCTGTGGGGTGCGCTGGCCGCGTTTGTCGCCGCGGCTGCGGTTTGGGTGCGCGCAATCTGCCTTTTGGCGAGGGAATGGGAATGAGGTGGGCGGTGCTGGCCGCGGCGCTGGCGCTGGCGGCGTGCGAGACGACGGGCGGCGGGTCCGCGCAGCAGATGGACCCGAACGCGCGGATGATGATGTTCATGTACGGGATGCAGCAGTTGCAGCAGTCGATGCAGCCGCCGCCTGCAGCTCCGGCCATGGGCGTTCAGTGCTACGGCGGGCAGGGGTACATGTGGTGTCAGTGATCGATGACATCCTGCGGTTCATAGAGGCGGCCGCAGATGCAGGAGAGCAGTCTCCAACAAACGACCAGATCGCGGCGGCGGTGGGCCGGGATACGGGCTCCGCGGAGGGTGTCATCCGGCGCATGAAGAAGGCCGGGCTGATTTCCGTAGAGACGGCAGGCAGCGCCCGGAGGTTCACCGTCAACGGCAAATCCACTCTGTGGTCGCGCGGATACGTGCCGTTGTCCGAGCGTCCGAGTAGAGGGCCGTCGGAGGCGGAGCTGAGGCGGCAGGCAATCTTGAGGATGATCGAGGAAGCTGCAGACGCTGGTGCCGCCGCGCCGACGGCAAAGGAGATGGCGGCGCGGCTAAGCGTCACGGACGAGACGGCCAACCGCGCGCTTAGGGACCTCAAGGACACGGGCGTCATCCGAATTGACGGGATGACGACCAATCGCCGGTTCACCATTACTGCCTCTGGCAAGCAGACGGCGTGGTCCGGACCGGACGGCGGCACTTCTTCTGGCCGGCTGTACAAGTTCCTGTGTGAGAAGGCCAAGGCCGGAGCGGTAACGCCATCGTTCCGAGAGACGTGTCGGACGCTGCGCCTTGACAGGAGGGCTGTGGACAAGGCGTTCCGGGCGCTTATCCGGGGCGGTTTGGTTAAGGTCGATACCCACCTGATGCGGCGCCGGGTTATCATTTGTGGCTCAGGAGACGCCACGGCCTTTTCCAACCCCGGCAATCCAGAGGACAAGGACAGGTCCATCCAGGCTCCTGCCTTTGTGCCGCTCCTGGCAGGGCCTCGTAGTGGAGCGAAGGGCTGGCCGGCGTGGCGAACGTGCCAGTGGCTGGAGGGAGACGCCAAAGAGCGGAACTTCTGCGGCGAGCCGACGCAGGCCGGGTCCAGTTACTGCCCTGAGCACCACGCCGTTTGCTACACTGGCGTGCCTGGAGAGGACGCCCGGACGGGGCATTCGTGGGTGGACAGGAACGTGCCTGTATCACCGTACAGCTTGGATGAGGTGGTGGCGTGATCTACAGCGGCATCCTGATCAACTGCGGAGGCCCTGGTGACGACGGCTACGACGGCGGCAACACCGTCAACCGCGGCCCCATCGCCATTTCCAGAACAGATCGGCCCTACCTGTTCCGCACGGAACGGTACGGGCTGAAGAGCTACCACGTCGAGGTGCCGGATGGCATCTACGACGTGTATCTCGGGTTCGCGGAGACGTACCGCGGCATCACAAAAAAGGGCCAGCGGTCGTTCTACGTGTCCGTGAACGGGCTGGAGCCGGTGCTGGTGGACCCTTTCGGGGACGGTGGCGGGAGAAACAGGGCGACGGTGCGGTCGTTCATGGGCGTAGTCGCCGAGGGCGACCCGATTTTTGACCTGGATGCGGGTGTGTCCATTTATTTTGTTGGCAAGACGCCGCTGATCAATTACATAGAGGTGGTGCGCGCGGGGGGCTGAGGCCGCAGCCCCTTCTAGCCCCTCTGCTGCGCGCTACTTCTCTCCTTCATCCTTGAGCCCGGCCTCGTGCCGGGCTCTTTTTTTTGTCCGCACCGTCCTGATAGACAAAAGCGATCACATTCCTGCCGCGTGATCGACTTTTTGCTGCAACCGCGCAGCCGGCGTGGTAGATAGCCCATGTGGGGCGCGTGCCCGCGCCCGCTACAAGGGGTAGGTCATGAAATCCTGGCGCACGACTCT
>ERZ761607.5127-NODE-5127-length-11029-cov-3.250228_pt1 | contig 11029 bp, 9 predicted proteins | sample MGYA00511164_ERZ761607 | MGnify/ENA primary metagenome ERZ761607 (study PRJEB28899, sample SAMN02445080) | bioreactor sludge metagenome | biome: EBPR sludge | place: Australia: Brisbane, Thorneside Wastewater Treatment Plant | collected 2011-06-22 ...
GGTGGTGCGTGGGCGGGATCACCATCTCCATCACGCGCTGCGGCGAGACGCGAAGCAGCGCGGCGATGTCGATGTAGTCGTCCGGCAGGGCCGGGTCTTCCCAGGTTTCGGCGGAATGGCGGGCGAGGCGGATCGCGAGGGCCACGGTGCGCACCGCCGGGCTCGAGGCCTGGGTGGGGTCGTTCATCGCGACCAGCAGCTCCGGCAGGTGCAGCCGCTTCATCAGCGCCACCTGGATCTCGTCGATCGTGACGCCCAGCACGGCCCGCTGGGCCGTCGCGCTGCGAAGGCCCGGCGTCGCCCGCATGAGGTTGCGGATCTCCAGCGCCATCTGCGGCGCGGCGCACCAGACGAGCATCTCCGCCAGGTCGTGCAGCAGCGCCGCCATCATGATCGTCTCGGCCTCGAGGTCCTTCCGGAGCACGGCCCAGTCCCGCGCGTAGGTGGCGGCGCGCACGGCGCGGCGCACGACCTTGAGCAGGCCCTTCTGGGCCTCGTGGTCGTCCTTCAGGTGCTCGCCGATGTGGTTGAGGCCGGAGAAATGGCGGAAGAAGGGCGGGATGCCCAGCATCACGACGGCCGTCGTCACGCTGCCCAGGGTCGAGGTGCGGCCGCGGCCGCTGCCCTCCGACAGGCGCGCGAAGAGCTTGGCGGTCATCAGCGGGTCGCCCATGACGACCTCGGCCACCTCGGTCGCGGCGACGCCATCCTCGTGCTCGCCCATTTCCGCGAGCCGCGCGGCCGTCGTACGCAGCACCGGCATCTCGAAGGCGACCAGGGCCACCGCCCAGGACAGGGCGTTCGGCAGGGGCTTGATGAGTCGGGCACCGGGCATGAAGGGGCAGGAGGACCGGTTGGCGGGCCTCCCCGTGTTCTTACGGCACCATGCTGCCCGCCTTGAGGGCGGGGCGATCGCCCGAGAAGCGCCTATTCCACCAGCCTGTTCTTCAGGGCGTAGTGCGTGAGCTCGGCGTTGTTGGCGAGGCCCATCTTCTCCAGAATGCGGGCGCGGTAGACGCTCACCGTCTTGGGGGAGAGGGCGAGGGTCTCGGCGATGTCCGCGAGGCGCTTGCCCTGGGCGATGAGGCACAGAGTCTGGAACTCGCGGTTCGACAGCCGCTCGTGGGGCGCCTCGTCCGCCGCGCCCGTGAGGTTGTCCACCAGCGCCTGGGCGAGGGCGCCGCTCACGTACTTGCGGCCGGAGGCCACGGTCTCGACGGCGCGCACCAGCTCCTCCGGCGCGCTCGACTTGTTGAGGTAGCCGGCGGCGCCGGACTTGAGGGCCCGCAGGCCGTACTGGTCCTCGGGATAGATGGAGAGCATGAGGACCTTGACGGTCGGGTGCTCCTCGGCGAGGGACTGGACGATCTCGATGCCGCTGCGGCCCGGCAGGCCGATGTCGAGCACCACCACGTCCACCGCGCTTTCGCGAAGCACCCGGCGCAGCTCGCCCCAGTCGCCGGCTTCCCCCACCACCTGGAAGCCGGGGTTTTCCTCCAGGATCCCGCGAAGGCCCCGCCGGACGATCGCGTGGTCGTCGACCAGGACGATGCGGGTCATGCGGGCGCGCTCTCCTCGGCGAAGGGCACGGCGAGCATCACCGTGGTGCCCAGGCCCTCGACCCCCGAGACCTCCAGCGTGCCGCCGTGGCCGCGGGCGCGCTCGCGCATGCCGATGACCCCGAAGTGGGAGGGCTTGGCGAGGTCGCCGTCCTTGAGCCCGCGGCCGTTGTCGCTCACCTCGAGCGTGAGTTCGCCGCCGCCCACGAAGAGCTGGACGTCCACCTTGGCCGCCTGGGCGTGGCGGGTCACGTTGGTGAGGGATTCCTGGCAGATGCGGTAGACGGTCATGCACAGGTCCGGCGGGCAGGCGAAGCGGTCCCGGTTCGACTCGAAGCGCACCTCGACGCCCGTGCGCTCGCCGAAGCTGCGGGCGAGCCACTCGAGCGCGGGCACCAGGCCCTCCTCGAGGATGCCCGGGCGCAGGTTGAGCATGATGCGCTGGCTCGATTCCAGCGCGGCCTCGGCCACGGCGAGGGCGTCGTCCAGGCGCCGGGCGACCTCGCTGTCCGTCACGCGGGCGCGGGCCCAGGCGAGGTCGAACTTGATGGCCGTGAGGCTGCCGCCGATCTCGTCGTGGATCTCGCGGGCGGTGGCGGCCCACTCGTATTCCTTCACCTGCACCATGTGCAGCGTGAGCTCCCGCAGGCGTTCCTCGGAAGCCTTGAGCTCCTGCTCGGCCTCCCGGCGGCGGCGGCGCGTCTCGGCGGCCGACAGGGCCCGGCGCAGGGCGGGGGCGAGGCGCTTCAGGCTCCCCTTGAGGATGTAGTCGTCCGCGCCCTTGAGCACGCTGTCCACGGCGATCGCCTCGCCCGGCTCGCCCGAGACCACGACGAACGGCAGGTCCCGGCCCGAGGCCCGGAGCGTCGCGAGCGCCCCGAAGGAATCGAACATCGGCATGTGGTGGTCCGACAGGACCGCGTCCCAGGCCTCGCCGGCCAGGGCGGCGGCCATGGCCTCGGCCGTCTCGACGCGGCGGCTTTCCACGTCGAAGCCGTCGTGCCGCAGGGTGGCCACGAGGACCTGGTAGTCGATCTCGGAGTCCTCCACGACGAGGACGCGCAGGGGCTGGGTCATGGGTGCAGGGCGGGGATTGGCGCGCGAAGAGGCCCCTTTTCGGGGCTTCGGGAGGGCGGGGGCGCGGTGAGAATGCTTGGCATGGCGGACCCGGAACCGGGCCAATCGCCAGCCGGATTCAGGAAATCGGCGGAAGTGTCGAAATGGTAGCACGAGGGGCCCTCACCGGGCCCGGACAACCGGACCTGCGCATGCCACAAGCCGCACCCGATCCCCGAGACGCCGCCCGCGAATGGGCCGACGCCTGCCACGCGCAGCTCGACGAGGCCGACCGCGACATGGTCCGGCTCGAAACGCTGATCTCGCAGGCGTCGGACACGCTCATGGAGAGATTCCGCCACATCGAGGAACGCTGGCGGACCGCGCCCGAGGAGGGGCCCGCGGCCGTGAACGAGGCGGTGAACCGCGCCGTCTCCGCGCTGCAGTTCCAGGACCTCGCGACCCAGCTGGTGGGACACGCGAGGAAACGCATCGCGGTGGCCGACCAGGGCCTGAAGAAGCTGGTCGTGCTGCCGTCCGTCGGCGCCGGGGCCGACTGGGGGAAGCCCCCCCAGCTCGCCGCGCCCGTCGGCCACGCCAATCTCGACATCGGGACCGTGGAGCTCTTCTAGCCCCGGACCCCACAGCCGCCAACAAGGAGATCCCATGCATTCGATTCTCGCGGTGGACGACTCGGCGTCGATGCGCCAGATGGTCGCCTTAACCCTCAAGGCCGCCGGCTTCTCGGTCGTCGAGGCCGCCGACGGCCAGGAGGGACTCGAGAAGGCCCGCGGGCACCCGGTGAACCTCGTGCTCACGGACCAGAACATGCCCCGCATGGACGGCCTCACGCTGGTGCGGAGCCTGCGCGGCATGCCCGAGTACCGGCACGTGCCGATCCTCATCCTCACCACCGAGTCGAGCGACGCCATGAAGGCGCAGGGCAAGGCCGCCGGCGCCACGGGCTGGCTGGTGAAACCCTTCGACCCGAACCGCCTCGTGGACGTCGTCCGCAAGGTGATCGGCTGACAGACCCCCATCGGGGAGAACGGAATCGGACCATGGGCGAGATCGGCAATCCCGCAGCGGTCTCCGGCGGCATCGACCTGAGCCAGTTCTACGGCGTCTTCTTCGAGGAGGCCGGGGAGAACCTCGCTTCCATGGAAGGGCTCCTGCTCGCGCTCGACGTGGAGGAACCCGTCGAGGACGACCTGCACGCCATCTTCCGCGCCGCCCACTCGATCAAGGGCGGCGCCGCGACGTTCGGCTTCGCCGACGTCGCCGAGCTCACCCACGACCTGGAGACGCTCCTCGACAAGCTCCGCCGCCACGAGCTCAAGCCCTCGGCCGCGATGGTCGACGCGCTGCTCGAGGCGGGGGACCTGCTGAAGGCCCAGCTCGCCAAGCACCGCGGCGACGAGGTTTCCAAGAACACCGCCACCACCGAGCTCCGCGCCCGCATCCGCACCTTCGCGAGCGGCGAGGCCCCCGAGGCCGCCGCGCCCAAGGGGCGGCTCGTCGACATCCGCGTGGGCCCGCTGCCGGATCCGGCCTTCGCCGACAACCTGTTCGAGCTGTTCCGCGACGTGCCCGACATGGGCACGATCGAGAAGACCGACGAGGGCCAGGCCGACGCCGAGGGCTGCCGCCACTTCCGCGTGCGCACCCCGTGCGGCGACGAGGAGCTGCGGGACCTCTTCAGCTTCCACGTGGACCGCGAGCACGTGCACATCCGCCCGGTCGAGGCCGCCGCGCCCGCCGCGCCCGCCGCGAGCGCCCCGGCCGCGCCCGCGAAGAGCGCCGTGCAGGAAGACGACGGCTTCGGCTTCTTCATGGATCCCCACGAGGCCCGCGAGGCCGCCGCCCAGGCCGACGAGCAGGCCGGCGTGCTGCCCAGGCCGCCACGACGCCGGTGCCCCCGCCCGTGGCCGCGCCCAAGCCCGTGGCCAAGGCCGAAAAGGCCGCCGACAAGCCCAAGGCGGGCGGCGCGGTCGATTCGGCGACGCTGCGCGTGGCCGTCGAGAAGGTGGACCAGCTGATCAACCTCGTGGGCGAGCTCGTCATCACGCAGGCCGTCCTCGCCCAGAGCGGCAAGGGCCTGGACCCGGTGCGCGACCAGTCGCTGCTCGCGGGCATGGCCGAGCTCGAGCGCAACACGCGCGCGCTGCAGGAATCGGTCATGTCGATCCGCATGATTCCGATGGCGGTCGTGTTCAACCGCTTCCCGCGCATGATCCGGGACCTGGCCGCCAAGCTCGGCAAGCAGGTGGAGCTGCGCACCGAGGGCGAGGCCACGGAGATGGACAAGGGCCTCATCGAGAAGATCACCGATCCGCTCACCCACCTGCTCCGGAACGCGGTCGACCACGGCATCGAGACGGTCGAGAAGCGCCGCGCGGCCGGCAAGCCCGACCAGGGCATCGTGTACCTCTCGGCGGCCCACAAGGGCGGCTCGATCGTGATCGAGGTGCGCGACGACGGCGGCGGGCTGCCGCGCGACAAGATCCTCGCCAAGGCGAAGGCCCAGGGCTTCCCGGTCACCGACGACACGCCCGACGCGGAGCTCTGGCCGCTCATCTTCGCGCCCGGCTTTTCCACCGCCGAGGTGGTCACGGACGTCTCCGGCCGCGGCGTCGGGATGGACGTCGTGAAGAAGAACATCACCGCCCTGGGCGGCACCGTCGAGATCCGCTCCGTGGCCGGCAAGGGCACGACGATGTCGGTGCGCCTGCCCCTCACCCTGGCGATCATGGACGGCATGAGCGTGGGCGTGGCCGGCGAGACCTACATCCTGCCGCTGGGCTCGGTGGTCGAGTCCTTCCAGGTGGGACCGGACGCGGTCAAGTCCATCGCCCGCCAGGGCAACGTGATCAAGGTGCGCGAGGAATACCTGCCCGAGGTGGCCATGCGCGAGGTCTTCGACGTGCCGGCCGACGCGCCGCCCGCGGTCGAGGAAGTGGTGATGGTGATCGAGGCCGACGGCGCCCGCGTGGCCCTGCGCGTGGACGAGCTGCTCGGCCAGCACCAGGTCGTGGTGAAGAACCTCGAGGCCAACTACAAGCGCGTGCCGAACGTGGCCGGGGCGACGATCCTGGGCGACGGCCGCGTGGCGCTCATCGTGGACTGCGCGGCGCTCGTGAAGCGCTCGCGCCACTAGGACCGGATTTTCGCGACAACGCAACCGAAGGAAAGAAGAATCCATGGACGAACCACGCCTCTACTGGGACCCCATCCACGCCGTCCTCGGCCCCCCCAAGCGCGTCATGCGCTCGATCAGCATGGTCTGGAAGCTCACGATCGTCGTCGCGCTCTTCGCCGTGCCGCTCACCTACCTCATGGCGGTGTCGTGGATCCGGGCCTCGGACGAACTCGCGGTCGCCCACAGGGAGCACCTGGGCGCGGTGCTCATGCCCTTCGTGCTCGACGTGAGCGAGGCGGCCCACGGCAGCGGCGCCAACTTCGGCGTGGCGATGGCGGCGCTGGAAAAGGCCGTGGCCGACGACAAGGACCGGCTGGGCGTCTCCAAGGACGTCGCGGCGGTGCGCGCGGCCTGGGATCCGGCCAAGGCCACCTCGCGCGACGCGCGCGTGCGCGCATCCGCCCGCACCGCGGTGGACGAGAAGATCGCGGCGCTGGTCGAGTCCGTGAGCATGGCCTCGGGCATCGTGCTCGATCCCGACATGGACACCTACCACGCGATGCTGGGCTTCGCGCAGGCGCTTCCCGCCATGGCGGCGGATTTCCACCAGCTCGCGATGCTGTCCGAGGATGCCGGGGCGGGCGAATTCAGCGACGCCGAGCGCGTCGGCGCCGCCGGGCACGCCGCCCTGGTCGAGCGCAACGCCGAGATCGTGAAGATGGCGGTGGAGGACATCACGGCGGCGAACAAGGCGATGGGCGAGGCCCTCGCGATCTCCGGCGAATGGGTGAAGGGCGCCGAGGCGCTCGCCGCCGAATCGAAGAAGATCCTCGCGAAGGGCACGGAGGCCGACGCGCAGTTCGCCTCGCTGTCGTCGAAGCTGGAAGCCGCCTCCGTCGCGGCCCACGGCGAATCCAAGCTCTGGTCGAAGGAGTTCGACAAGGGCATCGCCGCCCGCGTGAAGCGCCTGGAGATCACCCGCTGGACGACGCTCGCGCTCGCGATCGTGTCCGCCTCGCTCGCCGTGTACCTGCTGCTGGGCTTCTGGATGGCCATGCGCGGGGGCGTGATCGCGATCCGCCGTTCCCTGGACCGCATCGGCGCGGGCGACCTCACGAGCGCCGCGGACGTGGAAGGCGCGGACGAGATCTCGCTCGCGCTCCACGCGATCCACGAGATGCAGGGCAACCTCGCGAAGACCATGCGGGACCTGCGGCACGTGAGCGATTCCCTGGGCGTGGCCGGCGGCGAGATCGCCGCGGGCAACCAGGACCTCGCCTCCCGCACCGAGGAGCAGGCCGCGAGCATCCAGCAGACGAGCGCGTCGATCAAGCACCTGGACGAGGCCGTGCAGCGCAACGTGGGCAACGCCCAGAAGGCGAGCGAGCTCGTCTCGGCGGCGAGCCGCGTGGCGAACGACGGCGGCAAGGCGGTCGAGGGCGTGGTCTCCACGATGGAGTCGATCCAGGCGTCCTCGCGCAAGATCGGCGAGATCATCGGGGTGATCGACGGGATCGCGTTCCAGACGAACATCCTCGCCCTGAACGCGGCCGTCGAGGCGGCGAGGGCGGGCGAGCAGGGCCGCGGCTTCGCGGTCGTCGCCTCGGAGGTGCGGGCCCTCGCGCAGCGAAGCGCCGGCGCCGCCCGCGAGATCAAGGGCCTCATCGAGGATTCCGGCCACGCCGTGGACCAGGGCGCGCGCCAGGTGCAGAACACGACGGGCACGATCCACGAGGTGGTGGCCGCCGTCGAGCGCGCCGCGCGGCTCATGGAGGACATCGCGCTCGCCTCCCGCGAGCAGGGCGAGGGCATCGGCGAGGTCTCGAAGGCCGTCGACCAGATGGACACCGTCACGCAGCAGAACGCCGCGCTGGTCGAGCAGACCGCCGCGGCGAGCGAATCGCTCAAGTCGCAGGCGGCCGCCCTCGTGCAGGTCGTCTCGCGCTTCCGCATCCAGTCCGGCGGGCCGGTCGCGGCCTGACCCCGGGGGAACCAGGAGAACGCCATGGGCAAGATGGAGAACCTCGACGACCTTCGCGCCGCCGTGCACCAGGAGTACCTGAGCTTCCGGCTGGGCGCCGAGGAATACGGCATCGACATCCTGAAGGTGCAGGAGATCCGGGGCTACGAGTCCGTGACCCGCATCGCCAACTCGCCGCCCTTCATCAAGGGCGTGGTGAACCTGCGCGGCACGATCGTCCCGATCGTCGACATGCGCATCAAGTTCGGCCTGGGCGACCCGGAATACAACGCCTTCACCGTCGTGATCATCCTCAACGTCGCCCACCGCGTGGTCGGCATCGTGGTCGACAGCGTCTCGGACGTGATCGAGCTCTCCGCGGAGCAGGTGCGCCCGGCGCCGGAGTTCAACGCGGGCGTCGACGCGGGCTACATCAACGGCCTGGGCACCGCCGGCGAGCGGATGCTGATCCTCGTGGACATCGAGAAGCTCATGACCAGCGCCGACATGGCGCTGATGGAAACCGTCGCCGCCTGAGGCGCGCGGCCCCGGCAAGGGAAGGAAAGGGACCATGAAGCGACCGCACCTGCCGAAGCTCTCCGACCTGCGCATCCGCACCCGGCTCGCCGCGGGGTTCGGCGGGGTCCTGGTCCTGCTCGCGCTGGTGGCGGGCGTGGCGATCTTCGAGATCGGGCTGCTGGGCTCCGTCTCCCGGGCCCTCGCGACCGACGCGAAGGCCGTGCACGTGTCCCTCGAGACCCGGGCGCTCATCACCCACAACGGCCTGCGGGCCGTGGCCGTGCCCCGCGCGGGAGGCGAGGAGCGCGCCGCGCTCGTCAAGGACTTCGCCAACGACCGCGAGCAGGTGAACCAGAACCTGAAGCGCCTCGAGGGCTACCTCACGACGGAACCCCAGAAGCTCTCCTTCGGCGAGCTCCAGAGCGCCCGCGCGGCGTTCATCCGGTCCGCGGAGGAGGTCTTCGCCCTCGTGGCCGACGGCAAGCGCGCCTCCGCCGACATGGTGGTGGCCGAGAAGATGATGCCGGCCCTGGACCGCGTGGTCGCGTCCTCCCAGGCACTGGGCGACGTGATCCAGATCGGGCTCCTCGAGCGCGTCGAGGAGGCCTCCGCCCGCGAGACCCAGACGCTGCTCGTGGTGGCCGTCCTCGCCGCCGTCGCGATCCTGGGCGGGATCTTCCTCGCCTGGAGCCTCGGGCGGTCCATCACGCGCCCGCTGGGCGTGGCGGTCGAGGTCTCGCGCCGCGTCTCCCAGGGCGACCTCTCCTACGCCGTCGATTCCGTCGCGAAGGACGAGATCGGCGAGCTGCAGCATTCCCAGTCCGAGATGGTGAAGGCCCTGGCGCAGATCGTGGGCGAGGTGCGATCGGGCACCGAGCACGTGTCGAGCGCCTCCACCGAGATCGCCCAGGGCAACCAGGACCTCTCGGCCCGCACCGAGCAGCAGGCCTCGAGCCTCGAGCAGACCGCCGCGAGCATGGAGCACCTCTCCCAGGCCGTGCGCGAATCGGCCGAGAGCGCCCGCGAAGCGAGCCGGCTCGCCGAGAACGCGAGCGGTGTCGCCCGCCGCGGGGGCGAGGTGGTGCACGAGGTCGTCGAGACGATGCACGGCATCTCGGACGCCTCCCGCAAGATCGGCGAGATCATCGGGGTGATCGACGGGATCGCGTTCCAGACGAACATCCTCGCCCTGAACGCGGCCGTCGAGGCGGCGAGGGCGGGCGAGCAGGGCCGCGGCTTCGCGGTCGTCGCCTCCGAGGTGCGCGCCCTCGCGGGCCGCAGCGCCGAGGCGGCCAAGGAGATCAAGGTCCTCATCGGCGATTCCGTGGACAAGGTCGACACGGGCACCCAGCTCGTGGCGAAAGCGGGCGAGACGATCGGCGGCGTGGTCGAATCGGCCCGGCGCGTCTCCACGATGGTCTCGGAGATCACCGCGAGCGCCGCCGAGCAGAGCACCGGCATCGACCAGGTGAACCAGGCCGTCACCCAGATGGACCAGGTGACGCAGCAGAACGCGGCCCTCGTGGAACAGGCCGCGGCGAGCGCCGAGTCGCTCAAGAAGCAGTCCGACGACCTGCGGCAGCTCGTGGCGGCCTTCCGCGTCGAGGGGGCGGCGTCGGTATCGCCGGCAGCCGAGCCCGCCCGCGTGGCCCATCCGGCGCGCGCGGCGACCCCTGCGAAGGCGAAGGCGCCCGTGGCCTTGCGCGTCGCGCCGGCGCCCCGATCGGCCGCCCGACCCTCCTCACCGCCTCCGGCGGCGAAGCCCGCCCCGGTCCCGGCGCTGGCCGACGGCGACGACGGCTGGGCCGAGTTCTAGCGCAAGACCCCCACGACGGAGGCGGCGACCATGCGAATTCTCGATCCCCGGACCTGGCGCCTCGCGGCGAAGTTCGGCCTGCTGGTGGCCTTCGGCGTGGCGCTCGCGGGCGCGGTGGCCGTCGCCAACTTCGTCTCGCGCAGCTCGGCGGTCCGCGAGGATCGCGCGGCGCGCACGCGCATGCTCGTGGAGTCCGCGTGGGGCGTGCTCGACGCCCAGCACGCCCGCGAGAAGGCCGGCGAGATCTCCCGGGCCGAGGCCCAGCGCCGTGCGCTCGAGGTCGTGAAGGCGCTGCGGTACGACGGCAAGGAGTACTTCTGGATCCACGACGCCCTGCCCCGCATGGTGATGCACCCGATCCGCCCGGAACTCGACGGCAAGGACCTCACGGGCGACCGCGATCCCGACGGCAAGGCGCTCTTCGTCGAGATGGTGAAGGTCGTGAAGGCGAAGGGCGCGGGCGAGGTGGCCTACCGCTGGCCCCGTCCCGGTGACAAGGAACCGGTGCCCAAGGTCTCCTACGTGAAGGGCTTCGAGCCGTGGGGCTGGAGCGTCGGCAGCGGCGTCTACGTGGACGACATCGACGCGGCGCTTGCGCGCATCGCGATCGAGCAGGCCGTCGGCCTCGCGATCGCCACGGTGGCCTACGTGCTCATCGCCTTCTTCTTCACCCGCTCGATCCTCGCCTCCATCGGCGGGGAGCCGGAGTACGCGGCGCAAGTGGCGCTGCGGGTGGCCGACGGCGACCTGGCGACGCCGGTCACGGTGAAGCCCGGCGACGGCACCAGCGTCATCGCGGCCATGGGCCGGATGCGCGAGCGCCTCGCCGACGTGATCACGAAGATCACGGTCTCGAGCGAGTCGATCCGCGTGGCCGCGCACCGCATCGCCGAGGGCGACCAGGATCTCGCGTCCCGCACCGAGGAGCAGGCCGCGAGCCTCGAGCAGACGGCCGCGACGATGCAGCAGCTCACCGACAC